>Ga0222713_10001091_pt1 | contig 31066 bp, 43 predicted proteins | sample C33_649DmetaG_FD_165061 | JGI IMG/M metagenome (GOLD analysis project Ga0222713, IMG submission 165061) | Estuarine water microbial communities from San Francisco Bay, California, United States - C33_649D | ecosystem: Environmental > Aquatic > Marine > Unclassified | place: USA: California... | reverse complement strand
ACTGCTTGAGTCAATCCAAGGATGCGTGCTTCCTCAGGGTCGTAGAATACCATATTTTTTTTCATAACATTTATTTTTCTTAATAAATAGTATGAAAACCGGAAAAGGAAACGAAAAAAAAAAGGGAGGGTGGAAAAAAAAAATAAATGACCGACAAAAAATAGGATATTCTGAATGGAAAACACCCTCCCCGTATAGTAAAATATAAAAAAAATCTTATATTTGTAGATATGGAGAAAAAAATATGTAGAATTTGTGAGACCGAAAAAAATATTGACGATTTCAACTTTAGATTAGGGGAACGGGTAGATTATTGTAAAGAATGTCTAAAGACCCGTATAACCCGTTATGATGAGTTCGGTATCAACTTACCCGTTGAAGAACAAAGTGCTCAACAAAAGTTTTTTATCACAGGTGCGAAGGAGATTTTAACCGCTATGGGATATGACACCGATTTACCCGTTTATCCTCAATTTAAGCAACGAATGAGGTTGAAGTATGGTAAAGATATGTTTTAAGGTTTTTTCCTCTTTAATTTTGCGATTTGAGACATCTTCTTTTCTCTCCACTTGGAGTAGCAGATTGCGAATGCTTGTGCTTTGTCATATTCGTCTTTAATCTCGGTGTAGCAACGACTTACATAGTCCTTCTGTTGCTCACTTCCTCTTGGTGCTGGTATTGGCATCTCCGTTCAACATTTTCTTTAGTTGGATATTCTCAAGTAAAAGGGTATCCACCTTGTGCTCAAGTTCATCAATCTTTTTATTGAGTTTTTCAACTTCCTCACGCAAGTCCCCTATGATGAGGTTATAGACCTCAACTGCTTTCTCCAAGTTGATAAGGGTCAAACTATCAACTTCTTTTTGTTTTCTGTTTCGTCCAACAAGGTAGGTAAAAATACCAGTCACGGACGAGACCAATAATGTAAAAATCGTCTCTGTCATATTAGTAATCGTAACAACAATAATCGGGGTCAGTCGGGTCGGTATAGGTCGGCATTCCACCCCAAGTACCTGCGGTTCCAACTTTAGGTAGTTTCCTACGACCAGTGTCAATATAAAGTCCCGAATAGTAGTTTTCCTTCGCAGGTGGCATTCCGTCCGTTGAAGTGAATTGGAAGTATTCGGGGAAGTCTGATGGATTATTTTTGATATAGTCCATAAGGCGTTGTGCGTAGAACGAAAAACGATTTTCGTGTATATTACGGAGGTAGTTTAAGTCCTTACTTCCAACTGCTGAACCTTGTTCGGTATTACCAACGATAACCGATTTATTCATTACACGCATCCATAGAGTCGGTAATGCTTCCCAAGTTGCTCTCCACAACAAATAAGGTTGGATATAATCCTCAAGTAAAGTTCGTTGGGGGTTAGTTAGGGTGTTGTTCTGTGCGTTGTTTAGTATTTGGTTGTAGAACTTTGTACCAAGTAACCCTTGAAGTCCAAGGTCTTGTGCGATTTGAATGTTGGATAAAAGTAATACCTCATCCACATTGTCATTGACCTCCGTGAATGCTTTAATCTTCTTTGATGATACTAATAATACCGATGCCATTATATTACGGGGGTTACACTTTCAGTAGGTTCAGAGTCAAAAATCTCGTTCTGAACAATCTCAAGTTTATACATTTTCTTGTCCCTCAAGAATAGTAGTTTCTCAAACTCAGCAAGTAGTTGGTCTTGTAACGGAACTATCACAGTTCGTAGGAAGTGTTCATACCCTTCTACGACCTCATCTTTTGACCCTAACGAACCCGGTGTCTCAATACCAAGTAGTTTCGGTGATGTGATACGATGAGATGTTAAAATCGTGTTTCTAACAATCTCATCCATATTTGCGTAGAACTGGTCGCTTGCGTTAGGACTCAACGGGGTGATGGTTGGTTCGTGTTCCTTATCATCACTAAAGTTGAGGAACATACCCCCTGCGTTGTTTGTTGAACTATATTTGTCGTATAAGTGACGATACACCTGCGAGCGTTCCTCCTCACTTGGAACCCCGTTATTCAACGATATGAAGATTGACGGGAAAAATCCGTTCTGTAGGTTCTGTAGGTGAAAGTTCTTTATGTTGATATCAATTTCAACAGCAACCCTTCCACCAATCCACTCAGGCATCGGGTAATAAGTTTGGTTAGGTGCGTATCCCATATACCACCATACTTGACTCGGGTCTTCACCGGTGAGGTCAAATGCTGGTAACTCAATAACTTTATACTTACGGGTGTCTCTCCAATCCGCAGAATAGTAGTATTTTTGAACGAAGTCCCTATAATCTACTTTTCCCGAACGCAGTTTAGATATATCCATATGGTACATTTCTGCGATACCTTCCCCGTCCCTTCTTTTAATGACATTCATTGCGAACCCGTTATGAATAACGAAGTCCATTGCGGTCTTTTTATACAACGAACGGAGTGACTCGTTGGAATTGACCATTATTGTATTGGCATCTTTACCATCAACTAATAGGGTCTTACCCCATACTCCGTCTCGTTTTGCGTTTAGACACGCACGATTTATTGACGAAAAGTTGTATAGTTCAATTGAGTGTCTTGGCCATAGGTTATCCCCACCCCAATATACATAATCCTTGTTGTTTAATACCTCCTCAAAGGTAGGTAATGCCACGGTCTCAAACTCAAATCTTTCTAACATATCTAATATCAAATATAAAAAATATACGGGTTATACATAACTCTTCAAGTTTCCACTACTATCTAACACAACCAATCGGTTAAATGGTTGGTTACGGAAGTAGTTACAAGTTCCTGGTAGATATAACTTACCTTGAGTGTCGTAGGTTGTTTGAACATTAAAAGTACCACCTCCAGGTGCTATAATAAGTGCTTGTTGAGTATCCCAAGTCGTGTCTCTGAGTCCCGTAGTTATGTTTATTCTAAACCAACCATCATTTGGGGGACTACAATACAGATATCCGTTAGTTTGGTCTAAAAATCCACCAGCAGGTACGACACCGGGACCAGTACTCAAAGACCATAAAATAGTTCCCGAACTATCGGTTTTCATATATTTTTGAGCACCTACTCCATTTAATGAACTCTGGTTACCTATTAGGTAATAGTTTCCTAAACTATCTTGAAATACTTGAGATACATTGGAGTTAGCACCAGTACCGAATAATGCGGTTTTTGCTCCCGTAGTTCCGTCTAATTCACATATTCTGTTTGCTGTTGCTCCGTTATAGGTTGTAAAAGCCCCCCATACAATATAGTTACCTGCGAGGTTCTTTATCACACCATACGGACTGGCATTAAAACCAGCACCCGTAAAAATAGTAGTATCCAAAACATTATTACCACTGACTTTAGCAATACGACCCCTTGATGTTCCGTTATAGGAAGTAAAGTTACCTACGATTATTAAATTTGTCCCATCTTTCAATATACCTTGAATAGTGCTTTGAGCATTTGAGTTTTGCCAAACAGGGTCTAAAGTTCCCGTGCTCTTACTCACCTTACCAATCCTACCACAACTGAGTCCGTTTAAGGTTGAAAATGTACCCCCAATAATAAGATTATTCGCATCATAATTTATGATGGTGAAAACTGCGGTACCATTAGGGACAAGGGCATTAAATGATGTATCAATATTACCCACCAAGTCAGTTTTTACTAATGCTTCTTGAACATATCCGTTAAAATAGTCAAAAGCACCACCAAAATACATATCGTCAGCATCGTTCATCACAGCCTGAACATTAATACCGCCAAAACCATATCCAACATCAAAATTGACCGGACTTGAGGTGGGAGTCGGGGTCAAGGTGGGAGTTGGTGTTGAGGTGTTAGTAGGGGTTATAGTTGGGGTCTGCGTTGGTGTGTGTGAAGGAGTTTGTGTTGGGGTTTCCGTAGGAGTTTGTGTAGGACTTCCCGTAGGGGTCATCGTTGTTGTTACAGACGGAGTCGGTGTTGATGTTTGCGTCGGGGTTTGAGTCTGCGTGGGGGTATTTGTCGGGGTTACCGAAGGGGTATTAGTTGGTGTTATAGACGGGGTAATTGACGGGGTGATACTCGGTGTTGGCGTGATACCACAAACCTCGTCTGAGGCAAGGAAAATGAAGTTATGGTTGTCTTCATTATCACTGATGTATTCGTAATATTGTTCGGTTGCTGGACAATCGTCTTCCACTTGTGCTCGTCCGTCATACAACATACTCGTTGTACCCGATATGTGAGTGTTAGTAGAACCAGTTTGTTCGTAGATATAGACCCAATATTGACCTTCGTAGGTAAAATTGACTTGAGGTGGGTCTAAAGATAAGTTAGTAGGTGACCCTTCAACGAACTCAAACTCATCATATCGTTCTTCGGTTCCGTTCGTAATGTTTTTAGGGACAAAATTGATAGTTTCTTTAGATAGAATATTAACGAATGAAAATAAGTAATACGGGTTAGGTATTGTAGCATCTAAAGATACTGAGACTGAGATTGTATTTGTTTGTCCTTTTTTAACTAAAAACATAGTGGTCGTTCTTAAAAAAAAAGGGAGGGGTTTAACCCTCCCCTTCGTTATTAAATATAACTTTATTACGGGTTTATTACAAGTCCCGATACTACACTACTCAATGACCCGTCAAGCAATGCCATAGGTTCTCTTGAGAAAAATTGTAGGGTTACAGAGTATTGGTTTGCGTCACCGAACGCAACACCAGTTACTCCCGAACCTGCTTGTAAATAACCTCCGTCAAAGTCAGCACCAAGGTACCAAATGGTGCCGTTGTTGTCCTCTGCGAATGCCTTTAGACCTCTGTTTTGTGCCATCAACTTCACTTGGTTGCGTTTGTCCGCATCCATCTTGTGGAAGTTCAAGAGTAAATCTTGGGTATAAAATAAGGTTCCGTTTTCTAAACTACTATTAAAGGTTTCCGTCAAAGAACTGGTTTGCTTCTGGACTTCGTAGGTAAATATATCCCCCGTTCCAGTGATGCCTGTAATCTCACCGATTGCGTTATATGTAACGCCAGTGATGTCTCCAGCAACCAAGTATGCCACTTTGATACCTCCTACATTAGAAGCACAACCAAGGTTTATTGATGCTGTTTGTAAACACGCTGCGTAACTCATAGTTCTTTATTTTTAATAGTTAGTTTATTAGTTTAATCCGTTTGAAGACCAGTTTGATGGGAATGGGATTTGAGCACCAATCTTAAAGTTTGAACGAACTCTTACTTCGTCATCATTTTTGTCGTACCAAATGTCCAATCTCTCAGAGTCACTCATCAAGTCAGTACCGATGATAAGTTGAGATTTTTTACCACATACAACTTGGTCTGTACCGAACATACCAGGGATACCAACAACTTGAATGTTAGTGCCAGGGTGGAAGGTAATGAACTCAGTTCCTGCTTCTCTTGTCTCAGCACCGAAGTTGTAGTAGTTTGCTGTTCTCAAGTCAATAACATACTTTCTGTAGTTTGCCATTGACATCATCACGATAAGGTCGTTATCTTGTTGAACTTTGTCTGGTAATGCGATGATAACTTGGTCAACAACACTCAACATCGCTCCAACTGCTGGAGTTGTTGCTGAAGCAACGATATTTACACCAGTCATACCCGAGTTATTCAACAAGTAGTAGAATCCAGTGAAACAATCGGTTCCTCCCGACGCTGAAGGTAATGCTTTCCACAACTTGTCCTCAACGAACTTTGCGATTTGCTCTTGCTTCAATTTTGCGATTTCTTGTTCAAATGGCACGCTCTCATTGTAAGAACCTGCGTTTAAGAACTGACCTGCCCAGTAGTCATTCAATGATGCTGGACATAAACTTTCATTGACTTTATAGTTACATACAGTGATGTCTCTTTGAGTGAAAGTAGTTGTTCCGCTTGGAGACCAACCACATCCGCCATCTTGAACATTCAATGTAGAACTTAAAAGGTTTATGGCTTGAGTGCCTTTAATACCACTTTGGACATAACCCAACTTTGCGGTCTTTGCCATAGTAATTGCTTCCATAAGCAACAATCCACCGGTTTCATCAGTGTAGGTAGATAGACCAGCAAGGTTAAAGTCAAATGCGTGTTTCTTTAATCCGTTGTTATTCATTTTTGTAGTTTTTAGTTTTTGTGTTTATTTTTAAGGGAAGCAAGTGCTTCTACTTTTGAGTTTTTCTCAACTTCCAAATGTTGGAAGTATCCTTTCCTATCAAACACTCTCTCACCTGCGGGTTGAGATGCGATTTTCTCAAACTTTTCCTTGAGGATAGAGTGTTCTTGTTTTAGGGATGTCAGTTCTGTTGTTAGTTGTCTCATAGCGTCCGTAAATGCCACCAATAAGTCCTCTGCGGACATTTCTAAAGACCCTTGAGGTTCCCCTTCGGGTTTCTTTAGACCGGTGATAGTTCCTTCTTCATCAACAACTAAAACAATACCACTTTCAGTAGTGTGTTCTCCCGTAGGTGCTGGTACCCAATTTCCTTCTTGGTCTTTAACATATAGTTTCTTACCAATCTCAAAATCTCCGTCCGTTCCTACAATAGTCCCATCTACTAAAGTTGCTTCATCCATCTTTTGTTTTCCCATTTCATCAGTCCCATCATCAACAGAGTCACCCGCTGTTTCATCAATAGGGGTTCCTTCGGGATTGAGTCCGTCTTCAATGTTCGCAATGACACCTGCTTTAATCTTTAGTTTCATTCCGTTCTCCAATTCATAGTCACCATCAGTTACTGGTAGTTCTCCTTCGGGAGTAATAACATAAATAGGACTTCCTATTTCCATCTTTTCACCCGTTACCTTGAACTCAGAACCTTCTTTGGTCTTGTATGAACTGAATGAGAAAAACGAACCACCGATTAGTTGAGCAATCTTGCGTTTAATTTCACTTCTTGTCATAAGATATTGTATTGTTTATTTTGTTTATATCTACAAATATAAGTTCCTCAATTAAATACCACCCTCTCATTGAAGTACCCCTCAATAGAATATCCGTTATATTGACCTGCTTTAATCTTTTCCCATAGGTCAGAGTCCCCTACTTTCATAGTAACAACCCAAGTACCTTCGGGATATTCAAGTCCCATCGCATATGTCTTATCAATCGTGGGGTCTTTCACCAACCAACTCTCACTAATAAAAGTGTTTTTCGGTTGCTTGCTCGTATGGTTTAAGTTCGTGGCGTCTGTGTTACCTTCCTTCATAAACCTTTCAGCAAGTAATTTGGTGGTTTCTGTTGAAAAAAATACATAATATAGTTCTTCAGTAATAGGGTTTCTACGGATTATCATTTTGTTCGGGATAATCGCAGCACCCGTAATCTCCATTTTTTCATCGTCATAGGAAAAACCATATGACATAAAGTTTGTTTTACCAGTCGTTCCTTGGTCAACATAGGGAGCGGTCTGAACATCAATACCATAACAGCATCCCCCTCCGTTTACAATACCACTGATACTATCCATTTCCTCCTCTGGTACGCAGTTAGGAACCTCTCTACCATCTACTTCTTTTGTTCCGTAGGCAACATATCCGGGCCAACAAGCGTCCTCAAGTCCCATTTCGGTCTTTATTTGTTCTAACTTTCGTTCTGCCCAGTCAATACCTTCAGTTCCCCCCCAACCTAACCACGCAACATATCCTTTATCCTTCCAAGGTGTCCCCTCAAACTCGGGGTTTATCTCACTATTCTTTCTGTGTCTTGCGAACGATGCCATACGAGCAATGGTGTCTTGACTGATAGGTTCCCTTTTACATAGTTGGTTAGCACGAGCAAGACCCGTTAGTTCCATACCTTCTACTTCATCACGACCTTTTTCATCAATCCATTTTAACACCCTACACGCATTATCTGAGGCTGCTTGGGGGTAATCGTCATAACTTGCGAATTCGTGTTGCTCGCACGGCATATAACCCACCATATCACCAACCTTATATTCGTGGTATCCCTCACAACCTAAAATCTCTGCCATCTTGATAGCATCTTCAACATCACTAAATAACGGGACACCATCTACAACAGCAAGTACCCCAAACTCCTCCTTAAATTGAACTTTAGTTGATGGTTGTTCCCAATCTGCTTCTTGAGGTTCTGATATCGGTCTTTGAGCACCCGTGATAGCACCTACGGGTCTGTAGGTTACCTTATACCAATAATGACGACAATTATACGAACCCCTCCATCTAAACAAATCGTAGTTCCCGAACTCTGCGTTTGCTTCGTTCTGAGTCATTGTTTGGATATCTTCGTATCTAAAGACCCTATTATATCTCAACATTTCTTTACAAAAATCTCTTGAAGTAGGTATAATCGGGGTTCCACTTGCGTTGGGAGCAAGTGCGTATTTGTATCTGACCCTAACCTCTCCCGGTATATCGGGGTTTGGACCAGCGGTTTGAGGTGAGTTAGGACTTGCTACAATGTCAAACTCCTCCTTCTTCATCTCGTGAATATGGATAGGTTCAACACTAAATATTTCCCAACCTTGACTCTCTAACCAACCCGCAGGTTCTCCTAACTGGTTAATGGTTTTTGCGAGTTTATATTGTTCTTCAGCATCAAACAATTCCCCAACATAAATAAAGTCGTTATCGGGTAAATCGGGGTCATCAGCACTAAAGGTCAAAAAGTTTGACTCGTGTGCTGGTTTATCTACGATTGAGACCGCATCTACACCACCTTCTAATGCTTCGGGGTCAAGGAAAAGTTCAATAATCTTCATAATATCAAATATAACTACGGGGGTATTATATCAAGGAACGACTTTTAGTTGCTCGGTCTAACATCAGTTGGTTAGTCATTTCACTTGAAACTACATATGCTTTAATCGGTTGTTTTCCGTTATTACGGAGGGTATTTAACATCTCTACTTGTCCCATATCTACTCCGTTGGATACGACCCCACCGGTGAATCTTTTACCCCCTCCTAACTGGTTTATACTACTCAATAAAGGTTTGAACATCGCAGTTGAACGAGCGTTGATGACTGCTTCACCAGGGGACAAGTACGCACTAACGGAGTCCGTGCTCATACCACCTTGTCCATAAACGATACCCCCGTCTGCGAAAGTAGGTTTAGACACGGTGGTATCGGGGGGTTGAACCGATAAAATCTTATTCACGGTAGCAATACCTGCTGCGACTGCCGCTGCTGCTGCGATTGGTGCTAATGCTGGACCAACTACGGGTATCCCCACGGTGGATTTGTATGCTTCTGATGCGGATAAATAGGTATTCACCGATGCTTGAGACACCGCAGCAAGTTTCCCTACGATTGATGTTTCACCCGCAAGGGTAGCAATGTTACCGAACCCGTCTGCTATGGCAGTTAGTTGTTGTTTTTCAAGTAGTGCTTCCCTTTCGGTTTGGTCTTTTTTCAACTTGAATACTGCGTTCTGAAACTGAGTTTCAATAAGTAATCTTTCCTCTGCGGTCAATTTATCGTTTTGTAACATCAAGTCCTTCTTTTTCATCATAAGGTCAATCGTCATCTGTAAATCTTGCTCGGTTAAACTCTCTTGCTTCTCATATTTCATCTGGTCAAGTTGAAGTAATGCGTCCGTGAGTGCGTTTTGTCTGTCATACTCCTTCTGAGCATTTTCAGTATCAGTTTTTTCCTTCTTTTCTTGTTTGTCCTTCTCTAACTTTTCAAGTTTAATATTGGCATCTTCCTCCGCTTTTAACCTCAGTTCTTTTTTCTTTTCTTCGGTCACCGCAAGGGTATCAATCTGTTTAAGTAGGGTCTCTTTTTGGATACGGATTTGTTCCCTACTTTTTTGTTCTTCATCACGAATAATCGCAAGGTTTAAGTCCTCCTCAAACTTGCGTGCTTCCTCTTGTTTCTTTTTCTTTTCCTCAATGGCAGCAAGTCGGTCTTTTTCCCTCTGCTTTTGTTTATCCGCATACTCCTTTCGTTTCTGTTCTGCTTCCCTTTCTAACCCTTGTTCTAACTTTAGGTTTTTCCTACGGACTCCTGCTTGAGATTGTTGAGTATTGTATAGTGAGATAAGTGCTTGTTCCTCCGCATCTAATAGTGCGGTTGAAGCACCCTTGAGTTTTATTTCAGCACGGATATTTGCTAACTTTTTCTCCGCCAGTTGAACCTCCTTCGCAGCAAGTGCTTCCTCACTTTTCTTTACCTCAGCAAGTGCTTTCTTTCGTTCCCCTAAAGTCAAGTTCGTATCCGCAAGTATCTCCCTTGCTTCCGTGAGTTGTTTGTTCTGTTTTGCTCTCTCAACAGCAAGGTCTCCTTCTGCTTCCTCAACCTCATTTATTGACTTCGCAAGAGCACCAGCATCTCTACTTGCTTGTGCGAACTGGTCAAACCCTAAAAACTCTAATACGGATTGTACACCTTCAATACCTTTCATTATCCCATCAACAAGGACAAGTGCGACATCTTGTAATAAAGTAATAACGGGGGATAAAATACCCGATAACGCACCCATAACTTGGTTGAGTGCGAACACCCCTTTCTCAGTTGAGGTGAGTGCTTTATACAGAGTTCCAAATACAACTGCGATACCCGCAATGACAGCACCAACGGGGTTCATTACAAGTGCTTTGAACGCAGTACCTAAACCTTGAACGCTCTGTGCTGCGGCACCGATTGGACCCGGAATTGCTCTGAACTTTTCCCCTAACGACATCGTGCTCTCTTGAGCATCCTTTAGAGCACCTTGAGATTTTTTAAGTTCTTTCTGTAAGTCCTTAAAATGCTCACTTCCAAAGTCCGTATTATCAATCTCCTTCTGTAAATCTGATACCGACTTATTTAACTCCGTAAAATTGGTTGCTAACTGGTCAACAATCTCACCGGACTCATTGACTACTTTTACTTTATAGGATATTATTTTTTCTGCCATAGGGGGTTATTACTTAAAATATAGTTTATCAACAACAACAACTTACTGGTAGTGATGTTCCGCAGTTGTAAGTCACCTCATCAAACGGAGTTCCCGTGGTCGCCGCAATGACTTTCCAAGCACAATATACCGAAGGAGTTAGGTCAAGATTGACGAAGGTTCCTATTGTAAGTGGAACAGTGGAAGACACACGAATAGTTGCTCCCGTAGCCGCTCCCGTAGTACAATTCGTCACCTCTCTAACATTGTAAATGTATTGTCCCGGTGATATCGTAGGTGTGGGCGTAGGGGTCTTGGTATTAGTTGGGGTCTGCGTTGGTGATAGACCTGGTGTTCTTGTTACCGAAGGTGTAGGTGTCTTCGTTGGGGTCGTTGTCGGGGTCTTGGTATTGGTAGGTGTTTGAGTCTGTGATGGGATAGGAGTACAAGTAGTTACCGATATAACCTCAACACCATCACTTGGTTCCTCAGTTCCGCTACACAAACACTCAATGAGGTATTGACGACCACCGATATACCTAATTTGTTGTACTCCATAACAATCTACGAACGCCACAGTGCCTTGGTAATCGTTAGTATTAAAGAAGGTGAATTCAAGACACTCACACGGAGGTGGTGTTGAAGTCGGGGTCACAGTGGGGGTTTGGGTCGGTGTAGGAGTTATCGTTTGACATTCTTCACAAGTTTCATAAGACGCAACAATATCGTTCGTATTTACAATCGTTGTATAAGAGGTCACAACATAACAGAATCCATTACTCAATCTAACCACAGTGCCGATAGGGTATAAAATCGTAGAACGACCCAAGAACTGCTGAGGCTCACCACACTTATCAAGGATATAATAGATAAATCCTTCTCCACCAGGACTCGCCGCAGGAGTTGAAGACGGAACTGAACACCCTAACTCATCATAAACTTGAACATCAATAATAGGGGATATACAAGTACAATCGTTGAATATCATAGGTAGGAACGACCCCGATTGGAAGGTGGTTGTAAATCTTTCGTAGGTAACATTATCCCTATAATCGTCCCTTAAAATCGTATAACATTCAGCACCTATACGGAACCTTTTACCGACATATGCCCATAGGGTAAAGTTTAAGTCCGTATTACCATACTTAACATCAAGGGGGTTCGCACAATTCACTAACTTAAAATAACGGGTTCGGTGAGGTTCATATTCTTTAGTTAGTTTGACCAGTTCCACCTCCACTAAAGCAGGTCTGGTTAGGTCAAATGCTGCGATTTTATTTATTCGGTAATAGTTACCCGATATAAAAATCCTTTCATTACCTTTTAGTGCTGCTATTTCCTCTGGTAATAGGTAGAACATACCCGTCAATATTCGGTTATCTGAGTTGGTTAGGTCTTGGATATAGTCCTCATAATAGACATCGTATAAATCCTCATAACAACTAAAGTCGTATTCATAGTTATTGAACCTCTGACGCTTGTTAAAATTGACTGCGTGGGTGAATCCAGTTAGACCGAAGGGGTATGTTGTAAATCGGTTGAAGATAGGGAACATATCCACATTCGTGGTCTCAAGATAAAATGAATTCACATAGGTACTTCCCGATGAACTAAAATAACCGACATTAAATGCGGGTAGGTTCAGTCCCCTAAAGACAATACGGGGTATCGTTTTTCTTGCGTTATAGTAAAGTTCGGGGGTTCCCTCATTATTCTCCTCACGAGTGATATAGTAAATCGGTATAGTGATGTTAGGACTACTGATATTTTGTAGGATATCATCAACAGCATTCGCAAATCCATCGTTGAACTCAGTTTGAGAACTCTTATAGTCCGTGTTTAACTGAACATATTGAGTCCCGTAGATATTGTTGGTTGTCTTATTAAACTCCGTATTACCATAGTCCTCATCTTTCTCACCGGAAAAATAGTAGGTTCCGTTGATAAGTGAGGTTGTAGGTTGGATATTGATAGTTGAATTGTAGTCAATTTTTCTACTCCAATCCAATACATCACCCTTCCCGATAAAATCTACTACGGGTTCAACCCTCAATACATTTTTCTCACCAGGTTCGGGGACAACTACAAGGTTAAATCTCTTGTTGATACCCGTAATAAAGTCAATCTGTAACCCTTCAGTTTCGGGTAACTCTTTAGATAAATCTACATCTCCAATAACATATCTGGGTCCGTCAAGTATTTCAAGTTCTGCGTAGTTTAAGATACCATCCACGGTACCAGAATTGACCTTAACATCAAAGGCATAATCGTAGTTGGTTGCTAAATACGCATTGAAGGTATAAGAACGCAACCACGCTTGGTCAGCAGGGACTACTACTTCACCCGAATAGAACACGGTGGTTCCCGTAGTTCCGTTATGTCCCCCTTGCTCAACTTGGTGGAAGTGAATACTTGCTGAAACATTGAATCCGTTTGAATACGGGGGGTCATAGGGTTCGGGGTTAAATCCACCGAATGTAACCCTTATTTGATAGTTCCCTTCTGCTGGTACAACAAAGGTATAGTTAGAATAAAAATGAGCATTGATGTTATCAACAATAACGGGTAATTGAAGTACCCTTTCAAACTGAGTCGTTACTGCGGTTGGTAGGTTAGTCCAGTTAATTGTTTGAGTGTTGATATTATTCGTCAATCGTTCGTCATTTTTCCAATGGAAAAACGGAACTAAAGATTGGTTTAGGTATAAACTATCACTTGAGAAGGTAAAAGGTAAAAAGAACCTCTTAAAATATGCGGTGTTAAAGAAGTCAGAGTTGATGGTATAACCTGCTTCACGGAATATTCTTTCATATATCCATTTTACTTGTACCGCTGGCTTGAGATAGTAATATCTAACGGGACTACCAATGTAGTCAAAATAACCCGGAACGCTCGCACTCCTAAAGTCAAGGATAGGAGTTGAACCCGATATGATATTCAACTCATCATCATAATCGTATCCGTAGTTCGCAAGCATATAAATAAGTTCTGTTCCTAATGAAGTTTGAGTGCTCTGAAAATCTTGGTCGTATAAAGTTGAGGATACGATGCTTGGATTATACCCGTAGGACAATCCCGAAAAACTTAAATCCCGAAGCACCTTGTCCCCTATGTTAGCAGACAATAACCCGACTTGAGAATAGAAGGTTACATTGTATTCAACCTCAGTCACAGTGATATTCGCATTCTCAAGACGAATATACCCCGTTAAAATCTCATACCCATCTACTTCAAACGATGCTTCAAACGCATTTCTAATATCATAATCCGTCAGTGCGATATTAAAGTTGTAGAAGTGTTGGAATATATCGTTGTTGGTCTTACTACCAGGGATACTAAATGACTTCGTATAGGGGGAGTTTTTAGTGGTAATATCCTCAATCTCCGCAAACGAATAGTCTGCGAATATACTTTGGTCAGGGTAAAGGTCAATATACCTTTTCTCACCATTTATTTCACATCTTAAATACAGCATTACAGATTACTACGGAATAGTTGGTTCGGGTTATACCTATAGGTCAGAGTGTATTGGAACAACTTATTATACCTCTGTTTATACTCTTGAAGGGAGTTAGATACAATAACCACCGGTATCAAATACGGGGTCTTACTATATTGAGGTGCGGGGTCTCCAAAATAGTAGTTGTCCTTGATAAGATATACCGAAGTAGATAAGAATAAATCCTCAACAATTTTTCGGTCATTCTCAACCATAAAGTTACTCTGTGCTTCCACTTCCTCAACGACTTGTTGGTCGTAGATTACATCCCTTTTATCGTAAAAGAACGGGTTGTAAATAGGGTTGTTTCTAATGAGTCCTTGCCCATAGGTGGATATTTCCTTACCGAAGGTTTTTATGTTCTTCCTATCAAATGTATATGTGTCCCAAACCCCGTTTCTGTTGAGGAAAAGGAAGTGTTGCGGGTCACTTAAACAATCTGCGTCCCAAAAGTAGTATTCAACCACCTCACTTATTCTGAGCGTAGGGTCACCGATGTTACCTTGAGTTTGGTTCCAAAATGCTGCTTTACCCCCTGCCCAAGTATTATTAAACGGAACCGAATATACAATCCTATTTTTAGGTGATGTATCATAGTTCCCGTAGGGGTACAACGCAGATATTGCTTGGACTTGATACGACCCGTCTTGAGTTGTAGAATAGTTAAACCCTAATGAATTGACATTACCGGTTACATACTGGTCGTTAAAGTCCTTAAAAAAGTTAGATAACACGATAGGACACTCGGGGTGATGCCATCTGCGTCTCGCCCTATCAGTCGTTTGACTTGTTCCAAATCGGTCAATCGTAGTGGTAAATAACTCATCACCGAATGTCGTTAAAAACTGAGCGGGTTGCGACTCCGTAATACCAGTAAAGGGATAGAACTTATATTTGTAAAGTTCCCAATACTTGAAGTTCTCGTCCCCGTTAGTATTACCCGACCAGTAGATGTTGTTATAGTTGAAGTTCGTTTTGTTTTCTTGAACTCCAGGCCAAATCGTTATGAAGTCCCCTAAACTTGTATAACAAGGGGGACAATAAGTGCTTACAAAACCCCAACCCGATACCTCATATTCCCACTGATAAGTCGTAATACAACCCGTTGCGAGTTCGGTAATATAAAGATAGTCACCAGGAACGGGACTTTCACTTGAGGTATAAAATGAACCATTAGAAGTATCCCCACTTCCACTTGATATTATTGTTCCACCATAACTGATATGTTGATAACTCCAACCGGGGTTATTTGTTACAGCCCAAGCGGGGTTCTCAGCAAGGTTAGTCCATTCAATCGTATTAGGTTCTCCCGGATATTCTACGGGTTCCGTAGTTGCTACGAACTCCACCGTGGAATAAGGAACTGAAGGGTCGGTACAAATATTCGTTGTAGTACCCGTTGCTGTAGTCCATTCCTCACCTACAATAATCCTATATTCTGCGATGTGGGGTAGATACTCGTAGGTATTGTTTGTATTGAATGCGTTAGACGGAACATAAGCAACTGCGTTCGTTCCTATAGGGGACACCGCAGATATGATATTAGAGTTTGTAATAATCGCACCAGGAACACCGGTAACTGAATTGGGGGTCGCATTACGACTCCTCTGACCCGCTTCACTACGGGGGTTAGGTTTAATATAGTTTTTAACGATGTCCCCGATATCAAAAATACCATACCCGAAGGTGTTGGGAGCAATCTTTATTCTACCAATCTTTTCTGCGTTGGTTTCTCTTGGGTTCATCCAAATATCAACCACATATCTAAAGTCGGTATTACCAGATAAAGTTGAACCCACCGTGTATGCGTGTTGAGCATTAGTGGGGGTATAATACAGAGGAGATTGATAAAATGTAATACTCATTATTTTGTTTCTATGTTTGTTTGTAATAATCGGTCAAAAAACTCACCTATACTTTTACCGACTTGTGCGTCAAGTGATGTTGCGAATTGTTCCTCCAACGCTTGGATAGCATTATCGTAAAAATAAGTTGGACTGATACCGAACTTTTTGATGTTGGTACTGATACCGAACGCAGCACTCACGGGGTTAGGGAACCCTTTAGTGCTTGCCCAATCTACTAAAGGACTTATCGGGACATAGTTACCAGGTAATCTTCCGTAATTGACATACTCCCAATAGTCATTCATCAACAACTCAAATCCATCGGGGGTGAGTTGATATTGAATACTTTTGTATAGGTCTGAATTAGGGTCTGACTTGATACGCATTGCTCTGTAGTCAGAGTTTCTTACCTTACCATCTACTGCTGAGGTGTATGCGTCCCCGTTGTAACCCGGTGCGGAGTCATAAGCACTATTCAGTCTTGCCTTGAGTTCAAGGACAAACAACTCACCCCAACGGGTCATAAATGCTTGTAACTCTGCGTCCATATATTAGGGTCTTTCTAATCCAAGTTGTTCTAATGTCCAGTCAATAACGAATGCGTCATCATCACCCCATTGAGAGTAGGTTTCTGGGTCCATATAAAGACTGAAGTTTTCCGTTAGTAGTTCGGGGTTAGATACCCAACCATTTACAAGTGCTGAGTTATCTAATGATACATTGACTGCTGCGATTTCAACATAAGTTAAAAATCTTGGTGCTGGTTTAATCTGTATTTTCATAGTTGTTGTTTTTTTTATTATACAAAGTTTTTATGTTGCGTAACTAATTGAGTATTACCATATGCGTTGATAACCCACAAATCTTTTGAGTTATGTGTTATAGCACTTCTACCTCCACCATCAAAAAATAAGTTTCCTACAGCAGTTGATACTGAAGTAAAGTTATAGGTTCCCGTATTGAGAATATAAATGTAGTAGATAGCACCTTGTCTGTGGTTGATGAAGTTGAGTACTGCGTCTTGGTTTAGGGTAATTGACCAGTAGGTGCTTTGAGATAAATCCACCGTGAAAGTTGAAAGGTTCTGCTGAGATGCTTGTGAAAAACTCAAGTTGTCATCAATCCATAAACTCTCTAAATGGGTGGTGTTAGCATAAACACTATTCACAGCCTCCCCGATACAAGCAGCATAGTTGTGAGTTACAATATTACCTTTACCGATAGCAATGGAACCAGTACCTTGAGTTTGGTTAGAGTCCCCGATAGCAACATCACTACCTCCCGATGCTTGGTTACTTTTACCGACCGCTGTTGAAGCCGCACCAACCCCTATGTTACTATTCCCGACCGCAGTTGAGTATTGAGCAACTCGGTTAAACGCACCTAACGCAGTTGAATTGACCCTAACTGAGTCAAAACATTCTGCTCTTTCCCCTATCGCAGTAGTATAGTCGGCGTTTGCTTCTGCGTCATTACCGATAGCAACTGAACCATTACCCGTTGATGTAGCGGGGGTACTTGAAAGGAACGATGCGGACTTTATACTATTAGCACCGGAACCTTTAGTTAGTCCTATAGTATCAACAACTTTTACCTTATTAGTGGTTGTCTCAGTTGAGTTATTTTTTACAAAGTAGTCATCCGTTGTTGTAGTGGTGGTACTTGGTAATTGAGATATTTTTAAGTTTGCCATATATGTATTATTTTTTAGTTTTGATAGTCAATATTGTCATCACCTTCAGTAGTCAAAGCATCACTTCCCTCACTTAAAATATGGAATGTTTCGGGGGTCGTAGGTGTTGGCGTTAAAGTTGGTGTAGGAGTGTTAGTTGGAGTTCCCGTAGGAGTATTAGTTGGAGTCTGAGTCTGAGTTTGAGTAGGGGTATTCGTAGGAGTTCCCGTTGGTGTTTGAGTCGGGGTCTTGGTTGGTGTTGTAGTCGGGGTTACCGAAGGACAAACCGAAGGATATGTCAAATAAAATAAATCCGTTCCTGGATTTAGTAGTTCTTCCTTCCAACCAGTACTTGGGAACGATGCGGTTATTACCCCTTCTGTAAATGGTATTACACTTGTTGACCAAGGAATGAAACTACTTGTCCCTAAAGTTCCATCAACTGGTGACCCTTCAAATATATTCCAAGCACCTTCTAAAGTATCATACGCAAGTGTAGTTGCGGAATAAGGAGCACCGGGACTTGTATTGACGAATAACGGGTAATAACTACCCCCGTATTGACCTTGTTGAAACTCAAAAGTTGTTCCGTTGAATCCAATAACACCATAACTAAATCCACCGGGATAAACTCTATCATAGGTTCCGTTTAGTTCGGGAACAACTGAGTAATCCCCTACTATTAAACTCTGAGGACATACCGCTGAAGGAGTCGTACTTGGAGTAGTAGTGGGGGTCATAGTTGGAGTTGAAGTATTCGTAGGTGTAATACTTGGGGTCATTGTTGGTGTAGCGGTAACCGAAGGTGTAGGTGTGGGTGATATTTCAACAAAAGGTTCAAATGGTGCGATACATCTATCAAGTGGCATATCAACTTGGAGTTGTAGTTCAAGGTTCCAACCAACTAAAATGTCATCATACGACTCACTAAACGGAGTTATATTAGTCGGTAATACCAAATCGTATCTTGCTTCGTAGTCCCCTTGTTGTATTGTTACGGAATATTTGAACTGAGCAAGGATATCTTGTGCGATTTGTAGGGTTGAACTCCATAAATCTACTTCAATGTCGTAGTTATTTGCGTTCATAATATCCAATATTAGGACATTAAAACGATAGGTTACAAAGTTGTCATCTTGTTGAACATTCTGAGGGATAACATACATCAACGGATAAATCGGGGGTTTCCACGCAGTCGTGTTATTCTGCTTGTCCCTCTGTTGAGTTAGGTATATCAGTTGTTTGATATCCCCGATACCAAAGGAGTTTAACTGCTTATGTTTGAGTTCAAGGGTTTTTAAGTCCTCAATAATATTCTTAAAACTTACATAGTTCATCCCTTTAGTAGTTGTTTTTTAAGTTCTCTTTCTTTCATTAGGTTTAAGTCCTTGATATAGGTCAAAAAGTTGAGGACTTCAAGAAGGTTTTTGCGTGCCACTTCTTGAACTTTAAGTATATCCTCACCAGATAAAAATATAAGTGTTCCATACCAACCCCAAAAACCCTCAAAAGTTTTTGTAGTTTCCACTTCATCTGGTACATCTTCTTGTGAAAATAAGAGCGGGTACTTGCTTGTAATATGCGTCTTAAATGAAAAAAAAAACGCTGCGCACCCCTCATATATCTAATCGGTAATGCTCTAAACAAAGTTGCTCTCTCCATTACCTTCGTCGCATCATAGGGGGTTAGTTTCCCGTCCTCATCTACCTCACGATATAGGAGTGCCATTAGATAGTTTAGTTCGGTCTGTTTTTTACTTACTGGTCTGCTGAAAAACTCCTCCAAATCTATGAACTCCCCGAAGGTTAGGTTCTCAAGGTCAATGAATTGATACTTCTTACCCTTGAACTCAAAGGTGTTGTAGAACTTATCACTGATGTTTAGGAAGTAGTCCGCAAGATAGTTTGAGGTTTCATACACCCCTTCCCAATCTGCTTTTTTAATCTCATCAATATCCAACCCCGTTGCCATTGAGATTATCATAAGGGAAAAGTCCTTATCCTCATACAAATCTTTTAACAACACAAGTCGGTTCCAAAACTCAATCGTAGGTTCTGTAATCTCATATTCATTACCATCATATACGATGTAGTGTTTCTCCATACTATCAAATATAAGTTTCCCCGTTTTTTAATATATGTGATATACCCCCTTCGTCTTTCGTTCCTTGAGGGTATTATACCCGATACAAAGGGACATAATAATATCATCGTGGGCTCCTTCAATCGCACCATAGGTAATCTTACGGGTCTTGAGTGAGTAATCGTAGGTGAAGGTTTTTAACTCACTATAAAGTTGGGGGTTTAGGTCTTGAGTCGGGAGTTTGACTAACCCCTCATTAGTTGCGTAGATAAAATCCTCAACGATATTTTGTTTAGATGCGTTGGTTGTTACGAAGGGTTCTACCTTACTATACTTTTGTTTTAACTGCTCGTAAAGGACATCCCCAATACTATTCACTTCCACTTGTGCTTGAGCATCGTATTCACGGAGTTTTGTTGCTATGGTATTGATAATCTCACCCCAAGGTTTTTGTCTCTCACGATAAAAATAAACGAGGTTACCGGTCTCATCAAATATCGTCAATACCGAATAGTCATTTTGTCGTCCAAAATCTACCCCTGCCCAATACTTCTTTTTCATATCACGGGGGGAGTAGGAAGGTAAAATACAATATCGGTCTATATCAACAAACACCTCACCCCCACTATCTATAAACTCACCTAAAATCTCTTGACGGAATATATCCTCCGGTAATGACCTCTTTGCTTCATTTAGTTCGTCCTCACTAATAAAGGGGGTATCGTAGGAACTACCCTTGAGGAATAGGTATTGTCCTTGTTCATCATCACTCCCCCTAACTGATAACGAATACAAATAGTTCTTACCCTTCGGTGTTGAGATGAACAGAACCTTTTTACCCTTCACTAAAATCGTAGGTTTGAGTACTTGGTTCCATACCTCATCTTTTAGGAACGCAGCCTCATCAACAATAAGGTAATCTAAAGTGAAACCACGAATGCTGTCGGGTCTTTCCCCCGACTTAAAGTAGATGATACTACCATTTACAAACTTGATGGTGAAGTTGGACTTGTGAGAATTGACTACTAACCCCGACTCTGCCGTTGCTTTATCCAACGCATCAAATACCTTCTTTGCTTGAGAATATACCGGACTGACCCACATCAAGGTTTGGTTCGGGGTTTCTATTGCCCACTTTAATATAAGGTTCTGAGCAAGCATAGTTTTCCCCCACTGACGACCCGTTGTTAGAACGATATACTTTGCGTTTCCTTGCTCTATCGCATCTATCTTGACTCGTTGGTCAGCGTGGGGGGTAAATCCTTTAACCTTGATGTTATTCTTCGTCTCCAAACTTAAACTCTATAGTTGTTGAACTCTTCATATCAATCTTTTCGGGTTCATTTAGACCCATCAACTTTGCTATCGCATCCAAGGTCTGTCTTGCGTTAGTCAAGTCCCCGTTCATCATTGCTTGTCCGTGAATGTCCCAATACGATTGAAGGTGTTTATCTATCAATTTATCCCTATCCATACGGAACCTTTCCTTCACGGAGTCCCATACCCGTTTCCAATATTGAATGGCTTGCTCCCTTGAGATGTCTTGTTTCCTACACCACTCAATATATTCAGTAAAGGATAAATGTTTATTGAAGATTATTTTAGAACTCTCCCTCAAAAATACCTCCACTTCTGCGTTAGTCATCTTGGATAACTTAAATCCGTTGTCTTTACCCGACCCTTTAGGTCTTCCAGGTCCTGCTTTCTGTGGCATTATCGTTCTGCTTCGTATCTACTTTTAAGTGCGTTCCTAACATTCACAAAACACTTACCGCACCCTGGTTGTTTATTCGTTCTAAAGACACGATTGTATAGGTTATACAACCACGCAGTTTCATCACCGGTATAACTCGGTCTGTCCATCATTGAGTATGCCCTTTCTAACTCACCTATAGTGTAGTTGGGGGAGTTATTTAATGACACCTCTTGTTCTTTATTTTTACAAGTATTACATCCCATATTAGTATCCTCTATCTTTACCTTTAGTTTTTAAGTAGAAGGTAATGGCATTGATGTTACCTTCGTTTATTAAACGGAACAACGCATTCTCAACATAGTCAAGTTGTCGTTCCTCAACACCCTTCAATGCCTGAAGGAAAAAGATATTCTCTTTCCACTCCTCAAGGGTTTCTTTTTTTACACCCGAGCGTTCCACTGCGATGCTCTCAACCCCCATCACTTGGGATAAAAGGTTTATGTAATCGGTTTGTTCTTTATTCAACATCTCTAACTAATCTTTTTAAGACCTCAAGTAGTTCAATCGTAGGGGTATCACAATTTAGAACTATCACATCGGGGTTCTTATCTAATATATTGTTTATTTTTGTTCTCTTACTCTTTAGGAAGGTCTCAGTTTGACTATCCCCCCTTGTTTTGTGTCTTATATCAAGAAGGTTTTTATCTCCCTTTAGAACAACTTTAACGAAGGGGAACCCTAAAGTGAATAACGATTGGTTGAATAATCTATCACCTTCGTATATTACAACACCTTCACACCAGTTTAGGAACTTGATAAAGTCGGGTTGAACCGACATACTCAATCTATCCGTCCCCTCAAAAGTGGAACCATCAAATACCCCTATAAAATATAGGTTCAAATCCTTATTATACTCACCCCTAACTTGTCCGTACTTGAAGGGGGTTGTCGTATGAAGGTTCTTAAACTCTCTCATAAGGGTCGTTTTACCAGTTGCGGGTTCTCCCCCGACTGCTACAACTCGTTTAACCATTTCTTATCGTATGTTTCTTTACGGAAGTCCCATAACGGACTCCAATTTATACCTTCGGTAACAGACCCACTCATCTTTTCTAACTCAAGTCGGTTCCGTTCTATGTAATACCCGACATATCTTTTACCTAATCGGTGTTTCTTAAACGCACATAGGGTCGTTTCTATATTCCATATGTTGGAGTGAGGAACCCCTAATTCTTGTACCTTATCCTTGACCTCCAAGAATAACCCTTGTAAGTAGTTTAATTGAGTGGGGGTTAGTTTCTTATCCTTTCGGTGAGTATCGTATTCATCCAGTTCATACGCATATACTAACCCGTTTCTACAACTCTCCGCATCTTTCAACTTGAGGGTGGTAGGTTCTAAAGGTAACCCCGTCAATACATTCAACATCTCAAGGTAGATAAATTGTGTAAATCTCCCGAAGGTGTAGAACTTACCGGTGTGTTTCATTACATTTTCATAGGTAATATCGGGGGAAGGTTGAACTAAACTACGGAAGTAGGTAGATTGAGACCCCCCTACTATATCCCGATATGAAGTAAATGCGGATACGAACTGGTTATTTGACTTTACCCTCAGTCTATCGGTCTGAAAAATAAGGTTGTTTCGGTTCTTATCCCACCATCTCTGTAATCGGGGGACATCTACATTCTCATAATCGGGGAACTCATTGTAGATATAGTAGGTTGTAACCGGTGAATAGGTCATTGAGTATATCCACGCAAGCCAGTACCTCTGTTGTAGGTTTAACTCAAACCTATCACTGATATATTTTAGTGCGTCGTTAGCAGGGTCTATATCCCTTGCTATGGAACTATCCCTATGGTAGTTGAGGTAATCTATCAGTGCCATACATAAAGTTCATTAGGGGTCATTTCTACGGGTTCTACATTACCTAAAGCCCTATGGAAAATGTCCTTGGTTGATGCGATAAAGGTTGCGTCCTCATACTTGAGTACCCAAGCAGGTCTATTCGGGTTCCTAAATCCGTATAACTTACCCCCGTGTAATAACAATCCTGCGAATGAACACTTATTACCGGTGATGAACTCCAACATTTTATCGGGGGTTCCGTTATTGAGAACCAATATACCATCATTAAACTCAACACCCATATCAATAACCCCGTTGAATACAAGGTGAGTTTCCCCGTGTTGAAGGGGTTGGTTGTTTTCGTGTATCCTAAAATCCCCACTTGTAGAATATCTACTATGGAATATCAGTTGAGATGTAATAGGGAAGTCAATATTCTCATACTCATCTTGGAAGTATTTTTTGAGTCGGTATTGTTTTCTATCCCTATAGGTTAGTCCGTATGCGTGTTGTCCCCTAATAACCGACTCTTTCATTAGTTTTTTAATGATATATCGGTGTTCATCAGTGGGGGTATTACTATGATATCCTATAATACTACACATTTTTAACTCCTATCTTTTCCTTAAACCCTATAAGTTCATCTAATGCTTCCTTGGTTTGTTTATTTGCGTCTTGTTGTAGTTTAGCAAGGTGTTCGGGGTCTAACCTTTTCTGTTCTCTTTTGGTCTTTACCTTCTGTATTCGTTTAATCTCCTCACCTAAAGGTTCGCATCTCCACATACTCTCAAGGGAATAATAAACAACACTATATCGGTATGACCCTTCATCTTCATATTCTATAGGACTAACCCCGTGAATAAGGTCTTGTCCGTTGAATATAACAAGGGTATTGTCCGCACACTCAAACGCTCTATCAAGTTCGGGGACTACTAAATGACCCCCTTTAACCCCCTTCTTTAATACCACCATATTACTCAATACACCCTTAAAGTTACCGGTGTCGGTATGGTATTTCAACGCATTATTCTTATTGACGATACCACTGGTAAAGGGAGTGTCCCCCATCTTCCAATCCGTCATTACCTTTTCCTCCACGATATCCTTATGTTTCTCGTAGGTATCGGGGAAGTAGGTTTGGTAATACCCGTGTATGTTCTCAATAAAGGAACTGATAATGGTGTGTTGTTTCGGGTACTTCTCCGCCATCGCAGTAATGGTACAATAATCTTGACGGAAGGTAATACGGGGGGTGTAACCAAATAAGTTGGACTCTTGTTTAAGTCCGTTGGAGCGTCGGTGTGCTTGATACTTTTGGTTCTTTACCGCCCACCTCAAAGCACTCGTATCGTCCTTTAGATTGAGGTATAATAACGCAGGTTGTCCGTCTATAGTAATAAGGGTATCCTCCGTTACAAACTCCTTTACATCGGTCAATAACGCAGTCCTCTTTTTATAGTCGTTTCTATCAATCTTCTTTAGTGTAAGTTCTAACTTTTTCATAGTATTTTTCTAATAGGAATAGGATAACCTCAGTGTTGGACTCTAACCCCTCGTTCTCCATTATTCTTTCCATATCTTTAATGGCTGACTCGTATTGTTCTGCTGATAGGAACATTACAATCTGTTTAACTTTTGAGTTGATATAGGTATGGAGGTATTTGTGGTTGATATCCTCGTCAAACTCGGGTTCTACTTCGTCATCGTTTAACCACTTCGGTATATCTAAACCCCAATCGTTTAGGTGGTCAAGGTTCCAATCTTGACTTATCAAGTCCCAATTCCAGTCCCCGTAGTTGAGGTTGTCCTTTACAATGAACTCATTTTGTTGTTCGGGGGTTAGGTCTGTTACCTGGATATACGGAACCTCCGTAATACCTAACTCCTTTAGGGCTCTCAATCTCATATTACCCCCCAATATAACCTTGTCCTCGTTGATAATAATAGGACGAAGGTATAACATCTCAGGGAACCCTTGAATACTTCGTTTAAGTTTGTCTAATTGTTCCTTTTTAATAGTTCGGGGGTTAGTAGGGTTAGGTTTAATATCCCCCACTTTCATCATTCCGTTATACAATGTGCTTTCTTTCATTTCATTTCTCCGTTTAGGTATTTTAGGTATAGGTATTCACCTCTCATTAAATCGGGGGTCGTTACTTCTTTCCATCGGGTTCCTTTACCGATTTTAACAATATTGACTCTTGAACACCCGACCATATCTGCTATGCGTTGGTGTTTCATCTTTTTATGGTGGATAAGGTACTTCACCATCTCAACTTGCTCGTCTTTTAGTTTCTGTTTTGCCATAGTTTTATTAGATTTTGTTTTGTTATGTTTATGTATCTACCAACTGAGTTTAGGGGTATGGTAGTTTTTCTTGAGACTGCGGTTAAACTCCCCAATTCTAACCACATAACAAATAAGTCCCTATCAAACCAGTTGAGGTGTTCAAGTTGAGAATATACCCACTCCATATCGGGTAACTCCTCCTCATATTCGGTATCGGGGACTTCCTCAAAGGTCTCTATATCCTTCGTGGTTTCTTTTGTTGTAACTTTTTTGTGTTGGTAATAATACGGACTCGTCTTGGAGTGGTAGTTGTTCTTGAGCATTCTAACAAAGAAGTAGAACCTTTCCTTGTCGTTCATATCCCTCATCTTATTATTCTTGAGGACTTGCTCTAATACGCAGTGTAATAAATCGGGAGCGTCGTGGGGGTCATTACAGACTTTATCCGTAATCTTGACGAGTTCTGAGTAGTTTTTAGTAATCCAATCTCCAATTTCCACCACTATATCCTAAAAGTGTTTAATTTATGGGTTTATCAATAAATATAGTCACACTTGAAAAAAGACAAAGTGTAAATAAAAAATCCCCCGACCGATATGGAAGGGGGACTAAAAATGGGATGGGAGTAGAACCCGTTTTTACTGGTTGTTAGTGTTTAACCTCTCACCTATAAATATCCTTCATCTATTAAAAACACCATAAGGTCTAACTCCTCTTGTAGTTGTTTTCGTTCTCCGTAATATACGGGTAAAGAATAGTCCAAAATCTCATCGTTTCTCATCGTCTTATGCGTTTTTGTAGTGTTCGTTGATATACTTGTCAAGTGCTTCGTATTTCGGTAAATCTGCTGCTTTATATCCATTCACAACAAAGTTCTCTAACATTGTTGTAACCTTTAATAAGTCAGTCATTGAGGGACAAGTACCGCAAGCAGTAAAGTAGTCCATAGTTAGTTTGAGTTGAGATTGACGGATTATTTGTAAATCCTTTTCTGTTGGTTTTGTTTTGTTTTCCATAAGTTCCTATTTTTTTCTCTATAAATATAGTAACACCCCCAAAAAAGAAAAGGGGGTCAAGGACTTTTTTATCCCGACCCCCATAATTTAGAATGGTTCTACTTTAGATACTGAAGACAAGGTAGATTGCGTATATCCCTAATAGGATACTTACAATCCCCATCACTCCACTAATGGAGTCACCGGTCTGTTCAATCTTTTCGTTCTGAGCCCGTGTGAGTCCGTTTTCCATAATCTCATCGGGGTTCAACTTCTTTTTTTCTTCCATCGTCATAAGGGGTTTGTTTTGAGTTCTCATATCTGTGGTTTTTAGAGTTTGCAAGTGAAGTCGTTAAATACTTGACCAAGTTCTTTTCCTTGTTCGGTAGATACCTTGAGTGTTTGGTATCCTTCGGTTCGGTCAGAATTAGTCCATATCTCCATTTCGGTTACAAGTTGTTCATCGTCTAAATAGGTGAATTCATACTCTTGTATCGCATTGTTCTGTTCATCTGAGAATCCGTGTTCTTGTAATGTCTTGAACTTACAAAAAGTCATTGCGAGGTGTAGTACCAAGTGAGGGGGGAGTTTTTCTAATGTTATCATAAGGTTAGTTGTTTATAGGTCGTTGATAACTTTTTCAAGGAGTTCTTTGTGTTCCCACTTTAACTCATCACTATCGTTGAACATCGTGTTGAAGGTGTCAATGTTGTCACGGAGTTTGTTTGTAAACTCTTCCTCATCCATTACCTCAATCTCCACGCTATTGTAGATGTCTTCAAACTTATACCCACCCAACATTAACATCTTGTGAGATAGGTAGTCGTAGAGGGCGTACTCGTCAATTTGGTTCAAGAACTCGTGGTCTTGTGCTGTCAGTGTTTTCTTTTTCATATCGGTCATTGTTTTTAAGTTTAACACTACGAAGGTAGGGAGGATATTTGAGATATCCTATACCCCCACCTTATTTTTTTTCTTTTTTTCTATCTCCTCAAGTTGGGTGAGAAGGTAGGTTTCCAACGCTTGCTCGTCCTCAACTAAAAGGAACTGAGAAGGGACTACTATATCGTGTCCGTTGATGTGTATAATAATCTCTATCATTTCTTGAAGTCTGAGAGTTTGAAGATGTCCTTGTGCTCAATGTCAAACTGCCTCATTTTCATATACACATAAAGTTCCTCAATCTGCTTGGGGTGGAACTTTAGGGTAATGTCTTGAGTGTTCGGTTCCCCGTCAGCCCAAACCTGGATACCTACATAAAAGGTTTCCCGGTCAGTGTCGGGTAGTTGTAGGGTATGAACCACTACATCGTAGATTGGTGTTTCTTGTTTCATATCGTAAAGTTAGTAAAAAGGGGGGACATTTCCTATCCCCCCGTAAAGTTTATTGTCCTTTTTCGGTTATCAGTCCGTCCTTCATTAGAACCTCCACGAGTTGAGAGTCAAATGTTTCTGAGTACTCCCACCCGTAAAAGTCCTTGTCACTTATCCAATCGGGAACGAGTTTGTAACCGACCTCATAAAACCACCCCTCAATAACCTTTTCGTCAAAGTCGTAGTCATCTTGGTTATCTACTAACCACTCTTGTAACTCCTCCCAAATCTCAGACTTGGTAAAAGTAGTCGTCATAAGGTGGTCGGGGTGTTGTCTCAGTTCCTCCAAGATTTCAATAATCGTTCTCATTTCTGTACCTCCGTGTAAAGTTCTTGAATAAGGTTGTTGATATTCACCCGTACTTCGTTGTTGATGGTCTCACCGGTCATTCTAATCTGCTCGTAGAAGTAAAGACGAAGGAAGTGAGGGGTCAGTTCCTTACCCAAGATGGTCTTGTAAATGTAAAGTCCGTTGGGAAGGGTCTTTAGTTCCCGTTTGTAGTCAAAGTACAAGACCATATCCCTTGCGAGTTCTCGGTCAGCGGTATCACCTACAAAAGTTCTTTTACCTTCCGTGTCTAACTTTACGAGTCGGTTAGTAACTTGAGTTGCTTGGTTGAGGGTTAGACCCCGTGCTCCAAACAGATTAGGATACACCCCGTTGGTTCCGTAGAAGGTCATTAGGGACTTGATGAAGGTTGGTGCTGTTGTCTTTGGTTTTGGTTGTTGAGTTTGAGTTTTCATATCGGTGTTTTTAAGTTTAACACTACGAAGGTAATACGAATAATCGTAACTCCGGTTACTGAAGTGAAAAAAAGTTTTTATTGACCCATCTTGCTTCAAGAATAAGGGTAGTTGAAGTGGGGAAGTCGTTTATGTTTAGGTTGATATCCTCATATACCTTCATTAAGACTGCCTCATCTATCACCGCTCCTATAATCTTGTCCTTGACCTTGGTCTTATTCTCAAATAACATATAACCGAACTCAAGGGGTCTTTGACCGGTCATATAAAATACCAACTTATACTCAATCGGTTCCTTACTTATGTGTTCGGGTAGTTTTTCTTCTTTGTTCATAGTTCTTAAAAATATGGTAGATTATACTTTCTCTCAAGTGTTCGTGTTGTTTATATCCTATTCCCTTCACCGCACATTGACCGGTGATGTAGGACTCTAAACCCCAATCCCGTTTAAGTTCGTAGTCGCATTCGTATAAGTCCTTTAGGTCTCGTATTTCGGTTGCGTCTTGGATAACTCCCCGTTCGTTGGATACAACAAAATGTCTTTTACCCTTTCCGTTCTTGAGTAGGGATACATACATTGAAGTATCGTTGTCTTGAAGGTGTCCTTCAAGGAAGTCAAATATTTGTTGCTCGTTCAAGTATCTCATTTTTTGACGCTCTTTGTTGTTTGTAGTTTAGTTTAAGTTCGTTGAGATAACCCCGAACCCAAATATCCTCATTGAAGTCAATATAATACTCAAAATCCATCTGCTCAAGGATTATATCAACTATCTGAGGTTCGTCCTTTATATTGTTAATAATCCGTAAAAACCCACCATCTATAATCGCATTCACTACTTGATATTCGGTAAAGAATATTGAGTTCTCCTTGAACTGAGGTTTTGACTCGTATAACTCAAACTCATCTGCGTATAACCCTCCAGTTACTTCGTACCCCATCGTCTCAAACCGGTTGAGGAACTCATATAGGGTTTCAATTCTTGTTTTTTTCATTTCTAATCTCCTTTAATCTTTTCTTTATATCCTCTTCAGTTGGAATAAGGGACTGACGATACCCGTAATAGTCCTTGAGTAGTAGGTTCATACTCAATTCACTTGTTCTCATAATGTAGTATTCAACTAATCTTACAAACGGAACTAAATAACCTTGAGATTTGTCTTTAGTTGAAGGAATAGTTGTTTCGTGTAACCGAACCCATTTTTCCTTTAATCCTCGTTCTATGATGTTCTTAAGCAGTTCTACGGATATGTTTAGGGATACGGGGTATATCCCTTCGGGAGTTTCAACCGAACATACCCAATAATCCGCTTTTGTAACTGACAATCCCGACTTTTTCCAAGTTAAAGTTCCTTTTATTTTCGTTGAGGTTTCTATAAAGCAGTTCCCGTATTGACTGAACGCCGACTCCGTTTCAGTTTTAACCTCAGTATGAATATTTGAGAAGCAGTTATCGTTGAGTTCTGTTTCGTTGGAAGTCCCTTTATCATATAGTCCTTGACGGAGTAACTCATTTATCTTTCTATTTTCAACTTCAATATCCCAATATTTTCGTTGAAGTGGATTTTCATTTATCATACTAACCCCTTTCTTTTTAAGTAGTCCTCAAAAAACTCTTGTTCTGAGTATTGATGGGTTAAAAAATCCCCAGTATTAGTATTAGAACTAATATTACTATTATTCTTACTATTATTATTACTATTATTATTACTATATTTTACTTCTCTGGTATTGTCGTCTGAAATCGTGAATTGAGAGTTCTGTAATCGTGAATTGTCATTTCCGTAATCGTGAATTGGAAGTCGGTTATTTAGATATGGAATATCCTTATCTACTTCAAGGGGTTTGGTCTCAGTCAGAGCGTACCACTTTGTCCTATCAAATTTGAGTTTGTTATAGTTACCCGTCTTGATATAACCCTTTGACTCCAACTTGATAAGGTTATCGTATAGGGTTTTTGAGGGAACACCTAAAAGGTCTTCAAGGTTCTTAATATTGAAGAATGTCCAATAACAACCATCGTGGTAGTTTTGGTTCCTTTTTTCATTAAAGTTTATCCAATAACGGAGTTGATAATAAATGACTGCTTGAGTCAATCCAAGGATGCGTGCTTCCTCAGGGTCGTAGAATACCATATTTTTTTTCATAACATTTATTTTTCTTAATAAATAGTATGAAAACCGGAAAAGGAAACGAAAAAAAAAAGGGGAGGGAGGA
>Ga0222713_10001090_pt1 | contig 31101 bp, 27 predicted proteins | sample C33_649DmetaG_FD_165061 | JGI IMG/M metagenome (GOLD analysis project Ga0222713, IMG submission 165061) | Estuarine water microbial communities from San Francisco Bay, California, United States - C33_649D | ecosystem: Environmental > Aquatic > Marine > Unclassified | place: USA: California... | reverse complement strand
TATGCGGCGTTACTGGCGATGCTCGTCGGGATTTCGGTGGTGGTGCCCTATATCGGGGCCACTGTCGTTACCATTCCGATCGCATTGATCGGGCTCTTTCAGTGGGGGCTGGGCGACCAGTTCATCTACTTGATGGTGGCCTACGCCATTATCCAGGCGTTGGATGGCAACGTTTTAGTGCCGCTGTTGTTTTCCGAGGCGGTGAATCTGCACCCTGTTGCGATTATCTGCGCCGTGCTGCTGTTTGGTGGCTTGTGGGGCTTCTGGGGCGTGTTCTTCGCGATTCCCTTGGCGACCCTGTTCAAGGCCGTGCTTTACGCTTGGCCGCGCCGGCCGGCCACCCTGCCGGTGGTGGAACACGTCGGATAGTTCCAAAGACGGCACGCGGGAAGGGTGAAACGGTGGGGAGCGCAGCAGGCGAGGCCACGGCAAGCTGCAAGCCGTAGCCTCAGCATTCCCGGTTTGCTGCGATGGAACTTAGTAGGTCGCTCGGATCAGCCCTGGTGCAATGCTTGGGCGGCCTGCAGCACGGCGTCTACATGCCCTGGCACCTTCACCCCGCGCCATTCCTGCCGCAGCACGCCGTCAGCGTCGATGAGGAAGGTGCTTCGGTCTATCCCCAGATACTCCTTGCCGTAAAGCTTTTTCAGCTTGATCACGTCGAATAGCTGGCAAAGCTGCTCGTCTTTGTCGCAGATCAGCTCGAAGGGAAAGCCCTGCTTGATCTTGAAGTTCTCATGGGTTTTCAGGCTGTCTCGCGACACGCCGAAAACGACCGTGTCGGCGGCAATGAAGGCGTCGTGCTGGTCGCGAAAGCCCTGGCCTTGCGTCGTGCAGCCCGGAGTATTGTCCTTTGGGTAGAAGTACAAGACCACCTGCTTGCCCTTCAACGCATCGAGGCTGACCTGCGTGTTGCTGGTCGCCTGCGCCTGGAAGGCCGGCACGGGTTGGTCAACGGCTACGGACATGGTGGTCTTCCTAAATTAAGGGTTCTGAGGACGCCAGGGTTCGATCAACGCATCTAGGTTCAGTGCGTCGGCGAAATCGAGGAACTGGTCCCGTAGCCAGCTGATCTGCGTGCCAGCCGGCAATGTGACGGTCATCGTCGCGTTGAGCATGGTGCCGCCAGTTTGCGGTGCCTCATAGGTATCGCATGTAAGGGCTTCGAGCTCGACACGATGGTCGATAAAGAACTGGCACAACTCGTTGAGGATGTCTGGACGATAGGCCGAGCTGACATACGCCACATAGGGCAGCGCCTGCGGTCGAGTCTCCAGTGCTTCGCTGCGCACCACATTAGTGGTGAACTCGTGCTTCTTGGCCAGGCCGGGCAAGGCCGTCTCCATTCGAGCAAGCGCGTCCCAGCTTCCGGTGATCTCTAGAACCAGGGCACAGCATTCGCCGTGTCGGGTCAGGCGCGTACTGACTACGGCGCAGCGATTCTCGTTGCTGGCTCGGCAAAGCACATTGGTGAGCGCCATCGGGCTCCGGCCCATGGCGCTGATGACGAGAAACTGTTCTCGGGGTACTGGGGGGGTGGACATGCAGATTCCTGGCGGTGATGAATCGGTCGGCCAGCCAAGCCGAAAATGGCTAAGGGTAGCGAAAAGCGTCGTCAGAGGGAATGCGTCGGCCGAGTAAGCCAGTTGACTGTCGCGCCGGTGCTCAGTCGTTCCGGCGGTTGATGCCTCCAGCGTACTCGCAAAGCGCTCGGGAGCCTTGTACCATTACGCCTCTCTTTTTCCGGCAGGAGTGGGTTGCATGATTGCGGGCAGTATGGTGGCGTTGGTCACTCCCATGGACGCGCAGGGTGGTCTTGATTGGGATAGCCTGAGCAAGCTGGTCGACTTCCATCTCCAGGAAGGCACCCATGCAATCGTTGCGGTCGGTACTACTGGCGAAGCGTCTACTCTCGAAGTCGCTGAGCATATCGAGGTGATCCGTCGAGTAGTTGACCAGGTCAACGGTCGAATCCCAGTGATCGCCGGTACCGGGGCCAACTCAACGCGTGAAGCCGTCGAGCTGACCGAAAACGCCAAGCAGGCCGGCGCTGACGCCTGTCTCCTGGTGACGCCGTACTACAACAAGCCGACGCAGGAAGGTATGTATCTTCACTTCCGTCACATCGCCGAAGCTGTAGCGATTCCCCAGATTCTTTACAACGTCCCCGGGCGCACTGCCTGCGACATGCTGCCAGAAACCATCGAACGCTTGGCCAAGGTGTCGAATATCATCGGCGTTAAAGAAGCAACCGGTGATCTCAAGCGCGGGCAGGAGGTGCTCGATCGCGTCGCCAAGGACTTCCTCGTCTATTCCGGTGATGACGCGACTGCCGTGGAACTGATGCTGATGGGTGGCAAGGGCAACATCTCCGTTACCGCGAACGTTGCGCCGCGCGCGATGAGCGAGCTGTGTACCGCTGCTATCGCTGGCGATGCCGACAAGGCGCGCGCCATCAATGCGCTGTTGATGCCGTTGCACCAGACACTGTTCCTTGAGGCCAATCCGATTCCGGTAAAATGGGCTCTGCACGAGATGGGTCTTATACCGGACGGCATTCGCCTGCCGCTCACCTGGCTTAGCCAGCGTTGCCACGAGCCGCTTCGCGACGCGATGCGTCAGTCCGGTGTGCTGGCCTGATAGTCTCAGGCGTACTGGTTTAATAATGAAGGAACATGCATGAAGCGATTGGCCGGCCTCTCGACCCTAGCCTTGATCATCTCTGGAACCAGCGGTTGTGGCTGGTTGTGGGGTGAAGACGGATACTTCCGCGACCGTGGCAGCGACTACCTGCAGGCACAGCAGGTGCCGCCGATGCAGGTGCCTGGCGATGTCGAGCTGCGCCCGATCGAGCCGCTACTGCCAATCCCCCAGCAAGTAGCCGACAGCCGTGCGACAGGCGAGTACGAAGTGCCCCGTCCACAGCGTCTTGTCGCCGCCGAAGAGGCGAGCGAATACACCCTGCAAACATCTGAAGATGCGCGCTGGCTTGTTGCTATGCGTGCTCCTTCGCAAGTGTGGGCAGCTGCCCGTCAGTTCTTCACCGATAACGGCTTCCAGATTGCTGAAGAGCGGCCTCAAACCGGTGAGTTCGTAACAGCCTGGCAGACCCGCGATCAGCTCTCGCCAGCATTGGTGCGCAACCTTGGTCTGGGTGAAGGCGAAACCCGTGTAAGGGTTCGCGTCGAGCCCGGTGTGCAGCGTGATACCAGCGAGGTCTTCTTGGTCAGCGTTCAGCGCCCCGCAGACAGCAGCGCCGATGTTGCCTGGCCCGACACACCGGCAAATGCGGAGCGTGATCGTGTACTGCTTGATGAGCTGCAGGCGGGGCTGAACAACAGCACCGCACAAGGTGGATCCGCCTCGCTGCTGGCTGAGCGCGAGTTCGACGCGCCAAGCCGTGTCACACTCAGTGAAGCCGGCAGCGGCGAGCCAGTGTTGCAGCTTGATACCGATTTCAACCGTGGTTGGTCGAGCGTCGGTCGTGCTCTAGCTGCGAGCGATATCCTCGTCGAGGATTTGGATAGAAGCCTTGGCGTTTACTACGTCAATCTGGCGGAAGGCGCGGCTAATCCAGACGAGAAGCCAGGTTTCTTCTCGCGCTTGTTCGGTGGAGCCCCTGACCGCGAAGAAATCGAAGCCCGCGCCGAACGTTATCAGGTACGCGTGACCGCCGTGGGGGACAAGGTACAGGTCACCCTCGACAAGGATCTCGACACCGTTGCTCCGGCTGAAACCTCGCGACGCGTACTGAATATGCTCAAGGACAACCTGGACTGATTCTGCAAAACAGTCCGCTTCGATCAAGTCAGGCGAAACCTTTCGGTTTCGCCTGTTTCGTTTGATGACTGATCCAATCGTTGCGGCTGCGCTGTTGCGCAAGCCGGCGTAGGTTCGGCAACCGCGAGAATCGCCATGACCACTCCCAATCCCCTCAGCCTGAAGAAAATCTATTCCGGCAAGGTGCGTGATCTGTACGAGATCGACGACAAGCGCATGCTGATGGTCGCCACCGACCGGCTTTCCGCGTTTGATGTGATCCTAGCCGAACCGATCCCGGAGAAAGGCAAGATCCTGACCGCCATTTCCAACTTCTGGTTCGACAAGCTTGCGCAGCTGGTCCCTAACCATTTCACCGGCGACAAGGTCGAGGACGTTGTATCTGCCGCGGAGCTGCCTCTGGTAGAGGGGCGGGCAGTTGTGGCTAAGCGTCTGAAGCCTGTGGCAGTCGAGGCCATCGTGCGGGGCTATATCGTTGGCTCAGGCTGGAAGGAGTACCAGCAAAACGGAACCGTCTGCGGCATCAAGCTGCCAGCCGGCCTGAAAGAGGCGGCCAAGCTGCCGCAGCCGATCTTTACGCCGTCGACCAAGGCGGCCGTGGGCGATCACGACGAGAACATCTCCTTCGAGCAGTGCGAAGCCATTATCGGTAAAGAGCTTGCGGCGAAGGTGCGCGATACCTCCATCGCGCTGTACAGCGCAGCAGTCGCGTACGCAGCAACGCGGGGCATCATCATCGCCGATACCAAATTCGAGTTCGGCCTTGACGAAAACGGCGAGCTGACACTGATGGATGAAGTGCTTACGCCCGACTCCAGCCGCTTCTGGCCTGCAGACAGTTACGCTGAAGGCAGCAATCCGCCGAGCTTCGACAAACAGTTTGTCCGCGACTGGCTGGAATCCACCGGCTGGAACAAGGAGCCGCCAGCCCCGCCTGTTCCAGCTGATGTGGCCCAGAAGACTGCCGACAAATACCGTGAAGCGCTGACGCGCCTGACCAGCTGATTGGAGGCGACCGGGCGGGGCTGATCACTGCAGCCGGCCTGGCTGTCACGATACGGCGCCGTTAAAAAATCTGAGCAGTTGGGGTTAGACAAAACATACCGAGCTGCTATGATGCGCGCCGCTGGAGAGATGCCGGAGTGGCCGAACGGGACGGATTCGAAATCCGTTGAACTGGCAACAGTTCCTAGGGTTCAAATCCCTATCTCTCCGCCACTATTGAACCTGAGAGCCCCGGATTCCGGGGCTTTCTCGTTTCTTGGGTCTGCCTAAGGGTCGTTGACCTACACTCTGACCTACACCGCGGCGTTGGTTTGGCGTTGTTGGTCGTTGCCTCTGCCGCTGCCTTCTTTTTTGAGGTTCCTTAGGATCTGCGACCGGGTGCTTCTTCGCGGCTCCAGTTGAGCGTCTGTCGTGACTGCTTACCACCATGGCCACGAACGAGTCTGCCGTATGACCTGGATGGGTCGATTTAATGGATACAGGGCTGGATACCGGGCTGGATACCTTCGCGCTGACGACGGACCGAAGGTGCGCACGCAAGCCGAGGCCGCAAGGAGACCGTCTCGCTAGGAAGACTAGTGAGTGCTACAGGATCATTCTGAGCGGGCTGGGTTCATCGTCCACCCTTTCATCCAAGTCCGGGAGCGCAGATTCGGACGCAACGCCTCGTTCCACGTGTCGCCCCGATAGCGGCGCATCTTCACCGTCTGCCATTTCAGGCCGCGCTCTATCGCCCACTCTAATGCCTGCTTGGTCTGTCCTCCGAGTGTCACGGGCATCTCTGCCGCGCAGATCGCATTTCGCATGTCGCTGCCTCCAAACCGTACTTTGGTGCGGATGATGCTATGTGACCGATCAAGGATCGATAGAAACGCGAAGATAAAAAGGGTAAGCGGATTAAATGGTTGATCTTACCTTTGCATGAGAGTGAGACAGACCGGCATCTCATCGGATTATCTGGTTGATGCTTCACCTACTGCTGGTGCATGTTTCCTTCGCTAATTCCAGCAAGAACCCCACACGCCTCAACTTCCCGGTCATCGTTGCAACTCGCTCTCAGTGAAACGAGTTGTTTCTCAAGCGCTTGCAGAGCGGTTATCTGCGACCGCACATGAGAGATGTGATCATCGAGCAAGGCGTTGACGGCGGTACAAGGCTGATGAGGGTCGTCCTCATAGCTCTGTAGTTCGTGAATCTCAGCCAGTGACAGGCCCAGGATTCTGCAGCGACGGATGAAGGCCAGCCCCTCACCATGCTTCTCGGTATAGACACGGTAACCGTTGTCCTGCCGATCAGGCGGCGGCAACAAGCCCTGCTGTTCATAGAAGCGGATCGTCTGTGTTTCGACCCCTACCAACTGCGCCAACTGACCAATGCGCATCAGCCTCCTCCCCAACGGATTCTTTACTCTATTGACCTTATAGTAGCTTTATAGTTTTAAATGGTACCACAACATTGTTCAAGTGGAGTCGTATCATGAGCAAATCCTGTGGTGGCGCCTGTGGCGGTGATGCAACGTCCGCAGCGGATACCGATATACAGGCCTCCTCCGAGGCGCCAGGGAGATGGGTCAGTGTTTATGCCGTGCCGAAGATGGACTGTCCATCAGAAGAACGAATGATTCGCCTAGCCCTGAACGGCTTTGAGGAAATTCGGGCGCTGTCCTTCGACTTGTCGAACCGCCGGCTGAAGGTCGTGCATGACGGCGAGGTCGAGCCCGTCACCTCGAAACTGAAGACCTTGGGGCTAGGCGCCTCGCTTCAGGAAACCGTCGCTGCAAATCCGGAGACCATCAAGGCCGCCGAGTTTTCGGCAGCTTCTGCTAAGCAAGAATCCGGGACCCTGCGCTGGTTGCTCGGCATCAATGCACTTCTGTTCGTGGTGGAAATGACTGCCGGTCTGATCGCCCGGTCCACCGGCCTGATTGGAGAATCCCTGGACAATTTTGCCGATGCGGCGGTGTACGGGCTTGCCCTTTATGCGGTTGGACATAGCGTGAAAATGCAGGTACGTGCCGCGCATCTTGCTGGTGTACTGCAACTGATCTTGGCTGTGGGCGTGCTCGTAGAGGTGGTGAGACGCTTTGTATTCGGTAGTGAGCCTGAATCGCTGGTGATGATGGCTATCGCATTCGTCGCATTGATTGCCAATACCAGTTGTCTGCTGCTCATATCCAAACATCGGGAAGGCGGGGCGCACATGAAGGCAAGCTGGATATTCTCGGCCAACGACGTGGTGATCAACCTGGGGGTCATCACCGCCGGCGCCCTGGTCGCGTGGACCGGTTCCAATTATCCGGATCTGATTATCGGCACCATCGCGGGGGGCATTGTACTTAACGGTGCCAGACGCATTTTGGCGTTGAAGGGTTAAATAATGCTCATTATTGGCAAAAAGCTCTCGCCGTATGCCCTATTGTCCATATCGGGCCTGCTGGCAGCGTCTGATCAGGCTGTAAAGTGGCTGGTGCAGCAATCAATGGCCTATGGCGAGTATGTTTCGGTGACCCCGTTCTTTAACTGGGTGCACCTATGGAACACCGGTGCCGCATTCAGTCTTTTTGCGAATGGTGGAGGCTGGCAGCGCTACTTTTTTATCGGAATCGCGGTAGTGGTCTCGATTTTTCTGATCAAGCTGATCCTTGAAAATCGTCATAAAGGAGAAGCCATCGCTTACAGTCTTATCCTCGGTGGCGCCATGGGCAACCTGATTGACCGGGTCTTTCGCGGCTATGTTGTGGATTCCTTTGATTTCTATTGGCGAGACTGGCATTGGCCGGCCTTCAACCTGGCTGATATTGCAATTGTCCTCGGTGCCTTACTTTTCGTTTCCAGCAGCTTGTTGGGTAAAAAAGCAAACACCAATGCCGAGTCGGATGGATCTGACTGACACCTACGCCTATACAACACCATGACCGAACTTCCCGACAACATCCTTCACCTGCCGCAATACCAAGTACTGGGCTGCAAATCAACCGACGACGAAATGCACTTCCAGGTGGACGTGCCCGATCCCATCGCCTGCGAGGAATGCGGCGTGCAGGGTGAGTTCGTACGGTTCGGCAAGCGTGACGTTCCCTATCGTGATCTGCCCATCCACGGCAAGCGGGTCACTCTCTGGGTGGTCCGCCGCCGATACACCTGCCGGGCCTGCAAGACAACATTCAGGCCCCAGCTACCGGAGATGGTGGACGGATTCCGTATGACACTGCGGCTGCATGAGTACGTGGAGAAGGAATCCTACAACCACCCCTACACCTTTGTGGCGGCACAGACCGGCCTGGACGAGAAGACGGTGCGCGACATCTTCAACGCCCGCGCCGAGTTCCTGGGGCGCTGGCACCGCTTCGAGACGCCCCGCATCCTGGGCATTGACGAGCTATACCTGAACAAGCGCTACCGCTGCATTCTGACCAACATTGAGGAGCGAACCCTGCTCGACCTGCTGGCCACCCGCCGCCAGGACGTGGTGACCAACTACCTGATGAAGCTGAAAGACCGGCAGAAGGTCGAGATCGTCAGCATGGACATGTGGAACCCCTACCGGGCAGCGGTCAAGGCTGTGCTGCCCCAGGCCCGTATCGTGGTCGATAAGTTCCATGTGGTGCGCATGGCCAACGATGCCCTAGAGAGAGTGCGCAAGGGCCTCAGAAAGGAGCTGAAACCGTCCCAGAGCCGGACTCTCAAGGGAGACCGGAAAATCCTGCTGAAACGCGCTCACGAAGTCTCAGACCGGGAGCGCCTCATCATGGAGACCTGGACAGGCGCGTTCCCGCAACTGCTGGCCGCCTACGAGCACAAGGAGCGCTTCTACGGCATCTGGGACGCCACCACACGGCTCCAGGCAGAAGCCGCCCTGGACGAGTGGATAGCCACCATCCCGAAGGGCCAAAAGGAAGTCTGGAGCGATCTGGTCAGGGCGGTGGGAAACTGGCGCGAAGAGACCATGACCTACTTCGAGACGGACATGCCCGTCACCAACGCTTACACGGAGTCCATCAACCGACTGGCCAAGGACAAGAACCGTGAAGGGCGCGGTTACTCCTTCGAGGTGATGCGGGCACGAATGCTCTACACCACGAAGCACAAGAAGAAGGCACCGACTGCGAAGGTCTCTCCTTTCTACAAGAAAACCATCGGTTACGGACTGCCGGACTTCGCAGAGGAACTCAACTACGGAGTCGATCTATCAACCATCTGAGGGTGGTATCAGATTGATGGGGTGAAGGTGCCCCATCAACCATTAAATCCGTATACCCGATAAAAACTCTGCGGTTGTGTTTCACCTATGAAGTAGGCCCGTTTATTACGGGTTTTTGATAATCAATTTCGATGGATACCAGCTTGGAAACCTAGCTAGGTACGGCTCGCGGCGAGGCGCTATAGCCTCCGTCGGGCTTAGCGATGTCAGAACAATTAGAAGTATCTACACACTCCAATTCGATGTTAATCGGTTTGTTAACCTGCGCTTGTTAAGCTTTGGCACTGCCCAGCGGTCCGTTACAGAGCGCACTAACTGGCCGATTCCGTGCGTACCAAGCTGCGTACCGCCCACTGCGTACTAATGATGCTACTTATCTGAGCGCTAGTTGCTGGGTGCGTCGAATGCTGGGTTCTCCAAAGCTTGATTGAAACGGATCGTAAGCATAAAAGCGCCTTTGCTGCAGCTTCTACGGGCCTACGAAGATAATGCGACGGCCGCGTTCGGTCGAAACAGCCGCTAACTGATGAGCGGGCCGAAAGGGGGGCGGTCATGACGGGCTGTTACCGGCCAGAAGCGGAAGCTGGCGACAGTGCATCGGGTGCCATGTTGTAGCCATCTGTCGATGGCAGCTTGCTGCAGACTGGTTTGTAGCACCTGTTGACAGCCTGCTGCCCCAGATTGATTAATAGCGGCAGATGAAAGCGCTTTACCGACTTGCCTTAACGTTAGAGAAGAGATTGAAGGCAAACTCGGGCTTTCTTGCGGCCTCTCCGCATGCTCTAACCACTCCAATTTGAATGGATGGTTTTCGCATGCCTGTTCGTCAGACATATCTATGCCTGTTAATCCTCGGAACCGCGTTCTGGGGGATTTCGTTTGCCTTCACCAAAGTGGGTGTTGCGGACGGGTCACCCTTCGTATTCCTGGGGTACAAGTTCGCACTCGCTACGCTAGTGCTTTGCGTGATCTTTTTCAGACGGCTGAAACTGATCAACAAAGAAACGCTCCTGGCCGGCGTGGCCATAGGTCTACCCTTGTGTTTGGGTAACATTTTCCAGACTGTCGGGCTTCAGCACACCAGCATCACCAACACCGCCTTCATCACTGGCCTGGATGTATTGCTCATCCCGGTCTTCAAGTGGGCTCTCTTTCGGAAGCGCGTCGAGCCTCGAATCTGGCTCTGCTGCGCCGTCGCGCTGACAGGGCTCTATCTGATCGTTACGAGGGCCGGGCTTACTCTGAATCCAGGTGACATCTGGATCATGTGCTGTGCAGTCTTTTTTGCCGCATATGTGCTCACGGTTGGCTTCTTCTCGCATAAGTACGACTCGATGCTTACGGTCATCACTGCGCTGGCTACCTGCGCTACTGGATGCTTTTTTGCTGCACTTTTCGACGCTAGGGCCGAATGGGCCCCAATGGATTCCTCCTTCTGGGAAGGAGTTCTGTTCTGCGCGTTGCTCGCCACAGCCTTCATGTACGCGGTTCAGAGTGCTGCGCAGAAGTATCTCGAAGAAGAAAAAGTAGCCCTGACCTACCTGTTCGAGCCCATCTTCGCAGCATTCGCGGGAGCGATGCTCCTTGGCGAAACCTTGGATGGAAGAACCCTGGCCGGTGCAGCTCTCATCTTTTCAGCTCTGCTGATCGCCGAGATTGATGTACCCAAGTTCTTATCCCGCCTGCTGCGCGCCCTGTTTGCCCCGTGGGCTAGGCGCCAATGAGTATTTGGATGGAATTCTGTGGAGGCTTTGGTCGGTAGCTGCCGGAGGCAGCATTTGGCCGTTCTCTGCCCGTCGAGGCAAGCAATCTTGATCAATCAATAGTGTTATGGCTTGGGCAGTCTGGCGTGCGGCGGCAGATTCCTATCGCTGAGTAGCTCAGTGGAAAATCCGGCTACCCCATACGGGTATATATCTCCTGGACTACAGCACTGTTTCTTACCAATGCGTAACCGTGCACGGTTCCATAATTGCTCATCGCTTCGATGCCAGGGTCGTTGCGGGTATCTATGGTGAAGGACCAAAGCTCGTCTTCACTTCCAACGTGCTCCCGAAAACGTAGCCATGCCTCGTGTAGATGGCCAAACGGAACGGGCGGAACCGCTCCAAACGGATCATGGTAGATCTCCATCTGTGCCACTTCTTCCTTTGAATACCGTTGGACGAGCGACTCGGGGGTGGCCAGAAATTCGCGGTAGACCGGTGAGACGTGCGGCTTATGTAACCACGACTCGCACAGTGCATAAGCTATGACCGGCAGCCATAAAACAAGCAAACCAAGCCATACAAGATACGAGTCCTCATCTTCGAGGGACACTTCGTCCTTGCACTGCAGCCGTGATTTGACTTCGGCTACAGCGATGAACACCAGCCCGCCCAGCAGATAGACACCAACGCCGATCAACAGCGCCTTCATTGCCGCTCCGACTCCGTGCGGTTGTCTATTACGTGCTGGTCCTTGACGACGCCGCGATCGATATCGATGAGCAGATCTTCCTCATACCGGCTGCCAAAGCCAGCGTGCACATACTCCAGCAACTCACCGCGAGAGCAGCGCAATTGACCGCTGTACCAATGTGCGAATACGCGATTCGGGTATCCGGGGAAAAAGTCCTCCAGCATAGCTTTACCCCCATCTTCGTAAGTCGCATGGATTCCGATCAGATAGAGATGCCCCTGTTCGATTGCCCATAATGCGGTATGCCTGCGCCAGCACCAGGTGCCCACATCGGCAAAGTCGCGCCGCTTTTCCGGGCTGTCGTCATCGTTGTTGTTGGCCGCACTGGCCATGTTCCAGTACGTGTTTAGGGGTAAGGTAAATAACCGTAAAGTCTCACCTTCGTAACGCAGCGAGTCGCTTAACTGGGCGGTCATAGATGCTTCCTTTGCTGTTCAACACTGGCCAAAGCCAACACTCCTGCCTACTCACACCCCGGCTAATTGCTGCAGCCTTGTTCAGTTTGATTGCCCTCACAGGCGCTTCAGCATAATCGTCATTATGACGACTCAGGGCCATTGAACGGGCAGGGCGCTGGGAAAGCTGCCAGCTGACGAGCTATCCGGCGGATGTCTTCACCTCGATACAAACTGCTAACCCAGTCCTCGGGGATCTGGCTGCTCCCGTAATACGCACCAGCAATCTGCCCACATATCGCAGCTGTAGTGTCCGCATCATCGCCAAGATTTGCGGCCGCGAGTATCGCGTCCCGGAAGTTGTCCGTATGCCAGAAAGACCAGAGCGCAGCCTCCAGGCTTTCCACCACATAACCGGACCCAGACACTTCTGCTTCTGATGCATAGCGAAAACGCTGGTCGGTGATCCGCTTCATTGATTCCGGGGCATCTAACTCCAGGCGAGTTAGAAATAGCTTAGCCTTGTCTCGTTCACCGGCTAAAGCTCGTAAAAGGACCAATGCGAAATAACGGCAACTGGCGAGACACTCCTCTGATCCGTGTGTAGTGGCCGAACCCAAGGCAGCAAAATCCAACGCTCGGTCCGGGTCGCTGAAGTAGTACATGGGAATAGGTGCTAGCCGCATCAGTGAGCCATTGCCCGATGAGCTGGGTTCCGTTGAGCCGCAGTAAGGTTCGCCGGTTCGGTGAAAGCTAGTCAAAGCTGCCGCAACGGTCTTGCCGATGCCGAAAGCATGTGGCCGGCACGAGTTGTGCCCCTGATCAGCCCATTGCCAGTACCGCTGCATCTGGTCGAGTGGGTCGAAGCTGTTACACTCGATCAGGCTTTCCGCGAGGCACAGCGCCATCGAAGTGTCGTCAGTCCATTCCCCTTTGCGGAGCCTGAATTTCCCGCCGCCAGTCATATCTGTTAATGGCGCAAACCGCCCCCGCGGCACGAACTCCACTGCTGTGCCTACGGCATCACCACAGGCCAACCCCATAAGGCAGCCCTCGTAGCGATCCAGATCCATAACCGTCCTTGCCAAAAGAGAGATGAAGACTCAATGAAGTGATTCGTCGTCCCCATAGCAGACGTTCGCAACACCGATCGATATGGATACTAGGTTGGATACCTGACCGGATACCACCATGCGCGGGCATCCTCACAGTTATGCGTCGAGAAGGGGGGGCTCGTATATATCGTGTACTGATGCGTCCAGAATACCTTTCTGATAATGGCTATTCCGTGCGCACCATATTGCGTACTAACTTTTGCGCACCAACATAGTGTCATCATGGAAGGCCTCTGGATCCTATCCAAAACGTTTACCAAGGACGAATCGCATGTACGACCTGATCGGGGACATTCATGGTTACGCGTCGGCGCTCAAATGCCTACTACGCAAATTGGGGTATCAGGAGCGGGAAGGCACCTGGCAGCATTTTGAGCGCAAAGTGATTTTCCTCGGCGACTTCGTTGATCGCGGCCCCGAGCAAGTTGAAACCGTCCAGATCGCTCGTCGCATGGTCGAGGCGGGCCACGCGTTGGCTGTCATGGGCAACCATGAATTTAATGCGGTTGCCTGGGCTACGCCTTGCGCTGAACGAACTGGGGAGTTCCTACGTGTTCACTCGGATAAGAATCGCGAGCAGCACGACGCCTTTCTTGTTCAGATCGGCGATGGCTCCCATCAGCACCTGGAAACGATCGAGTGGTTCAAAACGCTGCCCCTTTATCTGGATCTCGGCGGCCTGCGGGTCATTCATGCCTGCTGGCATCCCCGACAGATTGAGGCGCTGTCGTTTCACCTGGATGAGCACGCACGGATTCGCTCAGGCTCCTGGTCGGCTGTATGCACTGAGGGCAGTGAAGCCTTTGATGCAGTGGAAATCCTCCTGAAGGGAATGGAGATTCCCTTACCGTCCGGAGTCTATTTCAAGGACAAATACGGGCATTCGCGCGCCCGTACCCGCACGCACTGGTGGCAGGAGGGTGAGCAGCTGACCTATCGTGATCTGGCGATGGTCCCGCCTTCCATTATCGATCAGATCCCCCACGAGCCGGTGCCGGCCGATCTGCAGCCTGGCTACGACGGCAGCAAGCCACTGTTCATTGGCCATTACTGGATGACTGGCACGCCCACCCTGATGACCGATCAGATTGCATGCCTGGATTACAGCATCGCAGGCGAAGATCCCAGCCGCGCCAAACTCTGTGCCTACCGCTGGAGCGGTGAAGGCAAGCTGTCGGAAAGGAACTTCGTTTGGGTCGGACGCGAGGCCTGACAAGGCCTCGTCTTGTTTCGCAGGGAGCACATCGGCGGCAGCTTAGCCTTCCGTCGAATCTTCCTTGGGCTGCCTCGCGTGAATGGTCAGCGTCTTCCTGGCTAACGAAAGATCAACTCTGGTCAGCTCGAATAGGTGGTCGTCAAACGTCATTGCAGTGATGAAGTCTCCCGTCTCTGGATCGATCAGCGCGGTAATGTCTTGAGGCTGCATTTTTCGTTCGGCGATCCAAGCGGTGCTCTGCTCAAACTTGACCCGAACCTTGATGGTGCCGGTCTCGGAGAAGGTGAGGAAGTATTCCTTGTACCAACGACCCTCGATCTCGTTGTGGTACGAGTCGGCTAGCTCCTTACCGTTGCGGCCGGCAGACAGCTCCACAAACGTTAGAACGTGCGACAGGTCCCGGCCAGCTGTCAGCTCTGGGCCGAACGAGTCTTGCAAGGCTTTGTGCAGTGCCTGGGAGAGCGTATAGCCGTTCTCCAGGTATGCCACTGCACCTGCAGCGACCCGGTCATACTCGTCGAAGCAGGCATTCTCCACGCAACAGGTGTGCATTGGATCGGCTTCGAACATAGCCCTGGAAATCGTATTGGTTGTAGGCAGGCCGTGCATAGGTGTCCGTCCGGTGGATGTATCTGTCATTACAACCGAGGTGCCCGGGGAGGGGAAGGGCCTTTATCGCTCCATCGCTGCTCGTCCGCCAAGTTGCTTTACGTATACAGAAGCATTTCAGCCGGCGCCGCATGTGCGCTCGCCCTCGAGGTATCTCTCAAACGCCGCAAAAGTTTACCTGTGCATGCTGACAGTTGTTCCCGCTCTCAATGGAGGGGCTTAATGTGCTTCGGCGCTTGCATGTGCATGCGCTCTGTCACACACCGCCGGGTTAAACTCATCGGCTTCGCCGTATCTTCAGGAGCTGTTGCGTGAACACGGAAAACCATTCCCAGACGGCCGCCTTTCTCTGGTCGATTGCCGACCTGCTGCGCGGTGACTTCAAGCAGTCCCAGTACGGCCGCATCATCCTGCCGTTCACGCTGCTGCGGCGGATGGAATGCGTGCTGGCGCCGACCAAGGATGAGGTGATCAAGCAGACCTTTGCCCAGGAAGGCCGTCCTGACACCGTGCGCGAGATGATCCTGCTGCGCGCTGCCGGCCAGCAGTTCTTCAACGCCTCCCCGCTGACCCTTGGCACCCTGTCCGACACGCAGACCGCCGCCGACCTGATGAGCTACGTGCAGGCCTTCAGCAAGGACGCCCGCGAGATCTTCGAGCACTTCCACTTCGAAGATTTCGTCCAGCAGCTGGAAACCGCCAACCTGCTGTACCAGGTGGTGCAGCGTTTCGCCGCCACCGACCTGAGCCCCGAGCGCATCAGCAACTTCGGCATGGGCATCATCTTCGAAGAGCTGATCCGCAAGTTCGCCGAAAGCTCCAACGAAACCGCCGGGGAACACTTCACCCCGCGCGATATCGTGCACCTGACCACCTCGCTGGTGATCACCGGGCAGGACGGCAAGCTCGCGCCCAACAGCATCGTCACCATCTATGACCCGACCGCCGGCACCGGCGGCTTCCTCTCCGAGGGCGACGAGTACATCCAGTCCATCAGCGAAAAGGTCACCGTGTCCCTGCACGGCCAGGAACTCAACCCCGAGTCCTACGCCATCTGCAAGGCGGACATGCTGATCAAGGGGCAGAAGGTCGAGAACATAAAACTCGGCAATACCCTGTCCAACGACCAACTGGTCGGCCCCGAGTACCACTTCGACTTCATGCTCAGCAACCCGCCGTTCGGCGTGGAATGGAAGAAGGTGCAGAAGCAGATCACCGACGAGCACAGCCACAAGGGCTTCGACGGCCGCTTCGGCCCCGGCCTACCGCGCGTGTCCGATGGTTCGCTGCTGTTCCTGTTGCACCTGGTCAGCAAGATGCGTGACCCGCGTGAAGGCGGCTCGCGCATCGGCATCATCCTCAACGGTTCGCCGCTGTTCACCGGCGGCGCCGGTTCGGGCGAGTCGGAGATTCGCCGCTACCTGCTGCAGAACGATCTGGTCGAAGCCATCGTCGCGTTGCCGGCGGACATGTTTTACAACACCGGCATCGCCACCTACGTGTGGATTCTCTCCAACCACAAGGCCGCTGCGCGCCAGGGCAAGGTGCAGCTGATCGACGGCAGCCAACACTACGCCAAGATGCGCAAGTCGCTGGGCAGTAAGCGCCAGTACATCACCGAGGATCAAATCAGCGAGCTGGTGCGCCTGTATGGCCGCTTCGAGGCCACCCCGCAAAGCAAGATCTTCCCCATCGAAGCCTTCGGCTACCGCCGTATCACCGTCGAACGCCCGCTGCGCCTGAACTTCCAGACCAGCGCCGAGCGCATTCAAAAGGTGCAGGACGAAAAGGCCATCCAGAAACTCGAACCCGCCGCGCAGCAACAGCTTGTCGAGGCGCTGCAGGCGATGGACGCCAGCGTGCTGCATCGCAACCGCGAGCAGTTCAGCAAGCTGCTGAAAAAGACTCTAAGCGCCCATGGTGTTTCCCTCGCCACGGCCGAACTCAAGGCACTGCTCAACGCCCTGAGCGAACGCGACCCCGAGGCGGATATCTGCACCACCAAGGACCAGCCGGAAGCCGACGCCGGCCTGCGCGACAACGAGAACGTGCCGCTGGGCGAGTCGATCTACGACTACTTCGAACGCGAAGTAAAACCCCATGTGCCGGATGCCTGGATCGACGAAAGCAAGCGCGATGCGCAGGACGTCGAAGTCGGCATCGTTGGCTTCGAGATTCCTTTTAACCGCCACTTCTATGTGTTCCAGCCGCCACGCCCGCTGACCGAGATCGACCGTGACCTGAAAGCTTGTACCGACCGTATCAAGCAGATGATCGAGGGGCTGTCGGCATGACCCGGTTCGAGCCGTACCCGGCGTATAAGGATTCGAGGGTGGAGTGGTTGGGGGATGTGCCAGAGCATTGGGTTTTGACACCGCTAAAGCACTTCGCGTTACTCAACCCTAGGAAGTCAGATTTCGCTGGTGATACGGAGCAGCTATGTAGCTTCGTACCTATGGAAAAGCTAAAGACTGGCGTCGTGCAGTTAGACGAAGAGCGTCTAATCGAGGAAGTGATTAATGGCTACACATACTTCGAAGACGGTGATGTGTTGCAAGCTAAGGTCACGCCTTGCTTCGAAAATAAGAATGTGGCGATTGCGCAGGGGCTGACGAACGGAATTGGCTTCGGATCAAGCGAAATCAATGTACTGAGACCCTATCATGGCGTTAATGCTGAGTACCTTTATTACCGCGTTCAGGAAGATAGCTACATGAGTTTCTGCACTTCCAGCATGACCGGTGCTGGCGGTCTAAAGCGCGTGCCTACTGACGTGATCAATAACTTCAAGATTGCAGCGCCAAACCCAGACGAACAAACCCAAATCGCCCGCTTCCTCGACCACGAAACCGCCCGCATCGACGCGCTGATCGCAGAGCAGCAGCGCCTGATCGAGCTGCTCAAGGAAAAGCGCCAGGCCGTCATCTCCCACGCCGTCACCAAAGGCCTCGACCCGACGGTGCCAATGAAAGACTCCGGCGTGGAGTGGCTGGGTGAGGTGCCGGCGCATTGGGATGTCATAAGAAGCAAGTTCGTCTACAAACTAGTTAGCGGCTACGCTTTTAAAAGTGAGTTTTTTCAGAAGGATGGTGAAGGCGAAAAAGTCCTCATAACTCCTGGTAGTTTTGACGAGGTTGGCAGGCTGTATTTTAGTGAAAAGAACACTGTTCAATATAGCGGTGAATGGCAGGCTCAATTTGAACTGAAAGACGGCGATCTAGTAATGGTTCTGACTGACCTTTCGTACAAGAAGCTGATTTTAGGTCGTGCTGCTTTTGTTGGGCGAGATGACGCTTTGCTTAATCAGCGAATCGCTAAAGTAATTGTCACGTCAAGAGTTAAGGCTAACTACTTGTGGCTCGCTATCAACTCTGAGGTGATGAGAGAGCAAGTAAAACTCACTGCAAGCGGCGCTACAGTTTTCCATACGTCGTCCGAGAAAGTCGGCGATTGCTGGATGACGATGCCGCCATGTGAGGAGCAATTGCAAATTGCTGCCTTTGCTGAAGAGTTCCACTTAGAGCTAGATTCGCTTATTGAGCAAGTTAGAGAAGCGGTCGGTCTGTTAGGGGAGCGCCGCTCCGCCCTAATCTCCGCCGCCGTCACCGGCAAAATCGACGTGCGCGGCTGGCAGCCACCGGCCAGCACCCAAGCCGCCGGAACTGCCGTAGCAGAGGCCGTATAAATGGCGGACAGCCAGGAAGCGCCCTACCAGCCGGCCATGAGCCAGCAGATTCAGCTATTTACATCCGCCGACGGCCAGGCGCAGTTGCAGGTCGCGCTGGAGCACGAAACCGTCTGGCTGAGTCTTCAGCAATTGACTGAGCTGTTTGGGCGAGACAAATCGGTTATCTCTCGGCACCTGAAAAACATCTTTGACAGCAACGAGTTGCAGCGCGAGGCAGTTGTTGCAAAAAAAGCAACAACTGCCGCGGATGGCAAAACCTATCAGGTCGAGTACTTCAACCTCGATGCCATCATCTCGGTGGGTTACCGGGTAAGTTCGGCACGGGCTACCCAGTTCCGTCAGTGGGCAACCGCCGTGCTCAAGCAGCACCTGGTCGAGGGCTACACCCTCAACCAACGTCGATTGGCGGAGCGCGGTATCGAGTTTGAGCAGGCGGTGAGCCTGTTGTCGCGCACCCTGGCCAACCAGCAACTGGTCAACGATCAGGGCCGAGCGGTGCTGCAGGTGATCGGCGACTACGCCCGCAGCTGGAGCCTGCTGCAGGGCTACGATGAGCAAAGCCTGCAGGAGCAGAGCGCACGCCAGACCGACATGCGCGCCCTGGCCATGGACGATGTGTTGGCGGCCATCGCGCAGTTGAAGACCACGCTGATGGCCAAGGGCGAGGCGACCGAGCTGTTCGGCCAACTTCGCGGCGATGGCCTGACCTCGGCCATTGCCACCATCGAGCAGGGCTTTGCCGATGAATGGTTCTACCCCAACGTGGCCAGCCGCGCGGCGCATCTGCTGTATTTCGTCATCAAGAATCACCCGCTGGCCGATGGCAACAAGCGCAGTGGTTCGTTTTTGTTTCTCTGGTATCTGCAACTGAACCAGCACCTGCTGGCGCGGCCGGTGGAGCAGTTGATCAACGACAACACGTTGGTAGCGCTGGCGCTGTTGGTGGCCGAGAGCCTGCCTGAGCAGAAAGAATTGATGGTGCGCCTGGTGGAGCATTTCGTGCTGCTGAGGCCGCTGTAAAAACAACACGCACATTGCCGAGCAAGGAGCAGAGAGCGTTATGGCGGATAGCCGGGAAGTCCAGTTTCAACAAGACATCATCACCGCCATGGTCGCCCAGGGCTGGCTCACCGGCCCGGCCAGCGGCTATGACCGGCGCACGGCACTGTATACCGAGGACTTTCTCGGTTACTTCAAGGACGCCTGGCCGGAGCGTTGGGACAAGTTTGCCAAGGCCAACCCGAACAACCCGGACGAGGTGCTGGTACAGAAGCTGGTGCGCGAGCTGGAGCAGAGCGGCACGCTGGATGTGCTGCGCCACGGCTTCAAGCTGCCGGCGGTGAAGGTGGAGCTGTGCAGCTTCAAGCCCGACCACGGCATGAACCCGGACACGCTCAAGCGCTACCAGTGCAACCGCCTGCGCGTGGTGCCGGAGGTGTCTTACTCGCCGCACTTCAGAGAGGGTGAGTACAACCCGCGTCTGGACTTGGTGCTGTTCGTCAACGGCATCCCCACCGCCACGCTGGAGCTGAAAAGCGAGTTCAAGCAGTCGGTGGAAAACGCCAAGCGCCAGTACCGCTACGACCGCCCGGTGAAAGACCCGCTGACGCGCAAGCCCGAGCCGCTGCTGACGTTCAAGCGCGGCGCGTTGGTGCATTTCGCGGTCGGCCAGAATGAGGTGGCGATGACCACCAAGCTGGATGGCAAGGACACCTTCTTCCTGCCGTTCAACCTCGGCAGCGCGGAAGGCGGCGCGGGCAACCCGCCGCCGCCCGACGACAGCCAGTACGCCACCGGCTACCTGTGGCAGCAGCTGTTCCAGCCGGATGCCTGGCTCAAGGTGCTCGGGCGTTTCCTGCACCTGGACAAGAAGACCAGCGAGGGCTTCGACGGCACGCTGACCACCAGGGAAACGATGATCTTCCCGCGCTACCACCAGTGGGATGTGGTCAATCAGCTGATCGAGACCACTCACGCCGAAGGGCCGGGCAAGCGTTACCTGATCCAGCACAGCGCCGGTTCCGGGAAGTCCAACTCGATAGCCTGGACCGCTCACCAGCTCGCCTCGATGTACAGCGATGACGGCCAGCGGCTGTTCAGCTCGGTGATCGTGGTCACCGACCGCACGGTGCTGGATAGCCAGTTGCAGAACACCATCTACCAGTTCGAGCACGCCCAGGGCGTGGTGCGGCCGATCACCCGCGACGTCGGCAACCAGAGCAAGTCTGAGCAACTGGCCGAGGCGCTGGCCGAGCAGACACGCATCATCATCGTCACCATCCAGACCTTCCCGGCGCTGTTCGATGCGCTGGAGAAGTACCCCAAGCTCGCGTCGGGGCGCTATGCAGTGATCGCCGATGAGGCGCATTCCTCGCAGACCGGCTCCTCGGCCAGCAAGCTGAAACAGATCCTCGGCAGCGATGCGCTTGAGGCTGAGGAAATCAGTGCCGAAGACCTGCTGGACGCCGCCGTACAGGCGCGCCAGCCGAACGAGCGCATCAGCTATTACGCCTTCACCGCCACGCCCAAGGCCAAGACACTGGAACTGTTCGGCCGCGTGCCCGACCCGACGCTGCCACCAAGCGTCAGTAACAAGCCCGAAGCCTTCCATCTGTATTCCATGCGCCAGGCCATCGAGGAGGGCTTCATCCTCGATGTGCTGCAGAACTACACCACCTACAGCACCGCCTGGAAGATCGCCCACCCGGACGGCGAAGACGACGAGGTGGATTCGAAAAAGGCACGCATGAAGCTGGCGCGCTGGGTGCGGCTGCATCCGTACAACATCGACAAGAAGGTCGAGATCATCGTCGAGCATTTCCGCGCCAACATTCGCCACCTGCTCGGTGGCCAGGCCAAGGCCATGGTGGTGACCAGCAGCCGGCAGGAGGCGGTGCGCTACCAGTTGGCGGTGAAGGCCTACGTGCAGCAGATGGGCTACGCCGACGTGCATCCGCTGGTGGCGTTTTCCGGCAGCGTATTGCCGGACGAGGTGATCCCCGAGGAAGTGACGGAAAGCAGCAGCCTGCTCAACGCCGGCCTGAATGGCCGCGATTTGGCCGAGGCGTTCGACACCCAGGACTTCAACGTGATGATCGCCGCCAACAAGTACCAGACCGGCTTCGACCAGCCCAAGCTGTGCGCCATGTACGTGGACAAGAAACTGCAGGGCGTGGATTGCGTGCAGACGCTGTCGCGGCTGAACCGCACTTTCCCGGCCAAGCAGACCTTCATCCTCGACTTCTTCAACGAGCCGCAGGACATCCTCGACGCCTTCCTGCCGTACTACACCAAGGCCGAGCTGAGCGACGTCACCGACCCGCAGATCATCTACGACCTGCAGAAAAAGCTGGATGCAGAAGGGATCTATCACTGGCAGGAGGTCGAGGCGTTCGCCCTGGCCTTCTTCGACCCGAAGGCCGCGGCCAGCAAGCTCAGCTACTACTGCCAGCCGGCCAAGGAGCGCTTCGCCAAGCGTTATGCCTTCAGCGTCGATTCACGCCAGCAGGCACTGGATTACAAACGCACCGCAGAAGCCAACGGCGACACTGGCGGCCTGAGGAAGGCCGAGCACGCGCTGAAGGAAGCTGGTGAACAGGTGGACCAGCTCGACCTGTTCCGCAAGAACCTGCAGAGCTTTGTGCGCCTGTACGAATTTCTCTCGCAGATCGTCCCCTATGAGGATCGCGAGCTGGAGCAGCTATGCGTATTCGCCAAGCACCTCCACCCGCTACTTCGCGTCGACCGCCTGCAACAGGACGACGTGGACGTCGGCGAGCTGCAACTGAGCCACTACCGCCTGAGCAAGCGCGCCGAGCATCAGCTGCGCCTGAGCGAGGAGGGCGGTGACTACACGCTCAAGCCCGGCAGCGATGTGGGCAGCGGCAAACCCCACGACCCGGAGAAAAAGCGCCTGTCAGAAATCATCGAAGCGTTGAACGACATCTTCGGTGCCGAGGTAAGCGACGACGACCAGCTGCAGTTCCTTACCGGCATCGCCAATCGCATCAGCCGCCAAGAGGATGTGATGGCCCAGGTGAACAACCACTCGGTGGAGCAAGTGATGCACGGCCTGTTCCCCAAGCGCGTGCTGGACACCGTGCTGGACGCCATGACCGACCACGAGAAGCTGTCGCTGGAAGTGCTGGATAACGAAACCAAGAGCCGGGCGTTTGCGCTGGTGATCTACAAAATGCTCGTTGGGAGTTTCAGCGGGCAAGGCAAGGCGGTTTAGGCGCCTGGAAGAGCTTGGCTAGATCACTGTCGATACCCAGGCAGCATTGAGTCGCGACACAATAATGAGCGCCCCCTGCTGACTTGGGGGCGGAAAACAACGAAGAGAACCGCCGGCGATTGCTGGCAAGGAGAGAGTTCATGTCTGCGATCATCAGCCCATGCGGCAAGTTTCGGTATCGCCTCGAGCGGGACGTTCAGCCAGAAGGAAAAGTATTTGCGTTCTTTGGGGTCAATCCATCGACCGCCGATGCGAGTCTGGATGATGCGACTGTCCGCAAATGGATTGGTTTTTCAAAAGTCAACGGTGCTCGCCGTTTCGTGGTGGGTAACGTCTTTGCCTACCGCTCGACCGATGTGAAAGCGCTTCGCACCGTGGTTGATCCGGTAGGGGCGGAGAATGCCTTGCATCTGCTATCGATTGCGGCCGATGCAGACGTGCTCATCCCCTGTTGGGGCGCGCGAGGAAAAATACCCAAAGAACTCCACGCGCACCTAGAAAACACCCTCGCTCTGCTCCACGGATCAGGGAAGCCGGTTCTGACATTCGGGCTGTCCAAGTCCGGCGACCCGCTGCATCCGTTGACGCTCGCGTATGCTACCCCTCTCGTTCCTCTATCTATTTAGACCGAGTCGTTGGCTATTGCCATTTGTGGACTCGTTAACCAACATCGAAACAATCGACTGCACCACCTGCCCCTGCTCACTGCGCTCGAACGGCGCCATCTGTAGGATGGCTTGTTCCAGCGGTACTCCAAAAGAGCGAAATCCAAGTAGGACCTTTTCAGAAATTGGATTTTTTCTAATGTTCAAGGCTCTGGCGTCGAGATTTTCAATCCAGACGCCGTCGCTCAGTTTGCCGGCACGCAAGGGCAACAGACCCACATGTAACCAGGCCTTTCCGATACAGATCACCAGAGCTAGCCTGTCTGCATGAGCACCTTTCGTGACCTTCCAGAATCGTCCCTTGTTGGGGTGCCATCGTGTTTTTGGGGAAAAAAATGCGGTGGCATGAGACGATTTGAACTCCTGAACTGTCGTTACACCGAGGTCTTCGGGTTTGACTGGCTCCACATACCCTGCCGAACGCGCCAGCAGAACATCCATGCCCTCGGTCATCGCATGCTTGAGCCAGCGCGCCTTTAACTTCCACATCTGCTCGACGATCGACTCTGCGCAAGCGATGCGCTTATGCATGCTTTCCGGATCTCCACCTTCAAGTATCCATGCTTCAAGCGCCATCCTTGTCTCCTTCGTTTTTCCCGAGATTCGCTCAACTACTCGGCGGTATTCGCCGAACGCAAAGCGCAAGTTATCCAGGCGACCGCCATCATTGCTGCACGAGAGCCGTACCTCACAGCGTTCGAGCCATTCGAGCACGTCTGTGCCGTAGCTGCAGTGCCGGTAACCAGCCTGCTCCTTGCCGTTCTCATCAACTAGGCGCAATCGCCCATTTCCGTCTGGCTCGATTGCCCATTCTGCCAGGCTCCTTTTGCTTGGATTGCGTGAACCTTTAGTCAAGAAAATCAGCAAAATGTCCTCGGGAAGCGCCTCCCGCTCCGTTTGGACAAACTCAACATATCGACGGACCTGGCCTCTCTGGTCTGGGGCATCGAGCTTGTTTTCTATGATCAGGTAACGACGTCCGTCGGTGAGGCAAAGATCGATACGATTTTTCTCGCGAAACACCTTCAGACGCGACAGGTCCAGCCAACTCGCTAAATCGCTACCGAGCATAACCATGAACTCCCTTGCGAACGCGTTTCCCTGCCGGTGCGAACCTTGGGGGTTGAGCCATGAGAAGATCACTCGTGAGTGCAACCGTACTTCGTCATTGGCTTTGAGCATCGAGGTGATCAGGTTGAAGTCGTTTGGCTGGTCGCGTAGCCAGTCGTCATAGACCTGGCTATAGGCCATGAAGCCGGATAAAAAATCGTCCGACGTCAAAGATCGTATAAACGGGACGCCGTCCGAAGACGGCTCTTCAGGAGAGATAATACTTTCCATAGCCACTTGTCCTTGCTTGTAGTCGTCGATGCCGTAGTGCGAGCCCTCGCGGCCGAGGCCGGACGCACACGATTGAAGAGCTCGCAGACTCGGGAAGCCCTACGCTATGGCTGACGTAGGAGGACTATTTGAAAGAATAAGCCCTGCACAGCTCTCAGTTGGAGCGCACCGCACGCAGAAAATCGCTCCAGCGTCGGACTAGGTTGTGTGGCAAGGCGCGCATGGTGCGGCCTGGTCGGCGCATTGACGTTCAGTTATCCCGCGGGCTCGGTGATCGGGTTCACAGAACACCCGACGGATGCATCTAAAACGAGCGTGAGGTCAGGTTGATGCGGTTCGGTGCGGCGCCGCCGGCCTGCGTCGGCACCGGTTGCATTGCCCTTTTGTGGGGCGGCTAAGTCTCGTAATGCAACAGTGTGGAGCGCGACGGGGGCTGAATTCGTTCGAGAAACGACGATTTTTCTTGCGCCAAAGGCTGGCATATATCCTGCTTGGAGTCATGTATACAAGCTTGAATATAACTATGTATACCTCTAAGGACTTCTGCATATGTCGGACTGTAATCGTCGTAACTTCCTCAAGCTGGCTGGGCTTATCGGCGTTACCGCCGCGATGCCTTTCAGCACATCCCGCGCAGCAGATAAGCCCCTGGTCGTTGGCTTCGTTTATGTAGGGGCTAGGGATGACTTCGGTTACAACCAGGCACACGCTGAAGCTGCGCGCATCATTCGCAGCATGCCCAACGTCAAGGTCATCGAAGAAGAGAACGTACCGGAAACCTCCGCAGTGCAGCAGGCGATGGAAGCGATGATCCGTCAGGATGGCGCGGAGCTGATCTTCGCCACCTCCTTCGGCTACTTCGATCCCCACGTTCTACGCGTGGCCCAGCGCTACCCCGATGTGCGTTTCGCGCACTGCGGTGGCCTGTGGGACGAGAGCAAGCATCCGAAGAATGTCGGCAGCTTCTTTGGCTATATCGATGAGGGCCAGTACCTCAATGGTGTGGTCGCCGGCCACATGAGCAAAACCAAGCGCATCGGCTTTATCGCGGCCAAACCGGTTGCCCAGGTGCTGCGCAATATCAACGCGTTCACCTTGGGTGCGCGCTCGGTTGATCCGGAGATCACCACCACCGTGATCTTCACTGGCGACTGGTCGCTGCCGGTACGCGAAGCTGAAGCAGCCAACGGACTGATCGACCAGGGTTGCGACGTGCTGACCTGCCACGTGGATGGCCCCAAGGTCATCGTTGAAACAGCCGAGCGTCGCGGTGTGATGAGCTGCGGTTACCACGCCAGCCAGGCGGCTCTGGCCCCCAACGGTTACCTGACGGGTGCGGAATGGAACTGGGAAACCCCATACCGGGCACACGTCGAAGCGGCCCAGAAGGGCCAGACCATGAACAACTTCCTGCGCGGTGGCCTGGCCGAAGGGTTCGTCAAGACCTCGGTCTACGGCGCAAATGTCAGTGCTGCGGCCCGTGAGCAGGCGGACCGGATCAAGGCGTCGATGATCGCTGGCGAGTTCACCCTGTTCAAGGGACCGCTGAACGACAACAAGGGCAACGTGGTGCTGGCCGCTGGCGAGTCGCTGGGGCAGACCGACGTGGTGCTGGAGCAGATGAACTACCTCGTCGAAGGCGTGCGCGGCGATATCTGATCCATGAACCCACATTATCTAGCAAGCAGGTTGGCCAGGCTGGCATTGCCTGGCCTGCCTACCGTGCTTTCGATCATCAGCTCCTTTGCGCTGTTCGTGCTGTTCCTGGCCTTTCAGGGCAAACCGGCGTTCGAGGCCGTCAGCCTGGTGTTCGAAGGCGCCTTCGGTTCGTCCTTTGCGTGGGAAAGCACCCTGCAGCGCGCCGCGCCGTTGATGCTGACGGCGTTGTGCGTGGCACTGCCGGCGCGTGCCGGTCTGATCATCATCGGTGGCGAAGGCGCACTGGTACTGGGCGGCTTGGCGGCCGCGACGCTGCCGCTGTGGCTGAGCGGACTGCCGCCGCTGGCGACGCTTATCGCCATGGGACTGGTGGCGATGCTGGTCGGTGGCTTCTGGATCGGGCTCAACGGCTGGTTGCGGCAGAAGCGCGGGCTGAACGAGACCATCGGCAGCCTGCTGCTTTCCTATATCGCCATCGCGCTGTTCAACCATTTGGTCGAGGGGCCGCTGCGTGACCCTTCGAGCCTGAATAAGCCGTCCACCGTGGGGCTGGATTATTCACTGATGATCGGTGTGATCAGTGAGGATTCGTTCCGCGTTCACTGGGGACTGGTCGCCGGCATCATTGCCTGCGTGATGGCCTGGGTGCTGGTTCGCCACAGCGTCAAGGGCTTTGCCCTGGACGTGGTCGGCGGCAATGTGCGCACGGCGCGCATGCTGGGCTTGCCGGTCGACCGACTGGTGATTTTGACCTGTGTGCTCGGCGGAGCGGCGGCCGGGCTGGCCGGCATGTACGAGGTCAGCGCGGTGCAAGGCAGCGCCAACGCTTCGCTGATCGTCGGCTATGGCATCAGCGGCATTCTGGTTTCCTTTGCCGCCCGGCATAACCCGCTGGCGATCATCGTCTGCGCGACGCTGGTCGGCGGCATCGAGGCCAGCGGCAGCCTGCTGCAGCGGCGGCTGGATCTGCCCGACGCCACGACACTGATTCTGCAAGGCCTGCTGTTCACCAATCTGCTCGCCTGGGAAGCGCTGGTGGGCAGGATCACTGGATGGCGCATTGCCCTCGAGGAGCACGCCAACAAGGTAAGGAGCGCCGAGGTGCAACATGGGTGATCTGGATTTCGTGACCTTCCTGCTGGCCCTGTTGGCGGGTGCGGTGCGGGTTGGTACGCCGTTCCTGTTCGTCAGCCTGGGCGAATGTCTGACGGAAAAGAGTGGCCGCATCAACCTGGGCCTGGAAGGCATTCTGGTCGCCGGTGCGATGACCGGCTACGCGGTCGCCTACCTGTCCGGCTCGGCCTGGACCGGGGTGCTGGCAGCGGGTGGAATCGGGCTGTTGCTTGGCCTGCTGCATGGCCTTGTCTGCTCGCTACCGCGTGTCAACGACATTGCCTTCGGCATCGCGCTGATGTTGCTCGGTACCGGCCTCGCCTTCTTCCTGGGTAAAGCCTTCATTCAACCGCAGGCCCCGATGCTGCCATCCATTTCCCTGGGTGCCTGGAGTGATGATCCCGGCATGCGCTCGGCTTTGAACATCAACATGTTGTTCTTCATCGGTGTGGCGTTGGCGATCTTCCTGCACTGGGGGCTGCGCAGCACGCGTTGGGGGCTCGTTCTGCGGCTGGTTGGGGACCATTCCGAGTCGGCTCAGGCGCTGGGCTACCGCCCGCTGCGGGTACGCGTCATGGCCACGGCCGTGGGTGGCTTTCTGGCCGGTGTCGGTGGCTCCTACCTGTCGCTCTATTACCCCGGCAGCTGGAACGAGGGGCTGTCCAGCGGTCAGGGCCTGATGGCTGTGGCACTGGTGATCTTTGCCCGCTGGCAACCGCTGAACTGCCTGTGGGCCTCGATGGTGTTCGGTGCGGCCGGCGCCATCGGCCCGGCGCTGCAATCGGTAGGCATCAGCTCCGGCTATTACCTGTACAGCGCGGCACCTTACATCCTGACGATGCTGGTGATGCTCGCGACCTGTCGTCCAAACCGAACACTGACGGGAGCTCCCGGCGAGCTCAGTCTCAATCGATAGAGGTAATGACATGGCAAGTGGACTTGGTGGGCTGAACAAATCACCTAATGGTGTCGTGATCGGGTTGGCACAGCTGACACTGCCCGACCCGCACACCCGCGACGAACTCTGGACCCAGACGCAGAAGGTCGTGTCGATGATCGGCAAGGCCCGGCGCAGCATGCCAGGCATGGACCTGATCGTATTTCCGGAGTACTCGCTGCACGGGCTGTCGATGGATACCTCACCCGACATCATGTGTACCCTGGATGGGCCGGAAGTGGCGGCGCTGAAGCAGGCCTGCATCGATCACAGCATCTGGGGCTGCTTCTCGATCATGGAAGCCAACCCGCACGGCAACCCCTACAACAGCGGCATCATTGTCGACAATACCGGTGAAGTGCGCCTGTACTACCGCAAGCTGCACCCCTGGGTGCCGGTCGAACCGTGGGAACCGGGCAATCTCGGCATCCCGGTCTGTGACGGTCCGCGCGGCAGCAAGCTGGCCCTGATCATCTGCCATGACGGCATGTTTCCGGAAATGGCCCGTGAGTGTGCCTACAAGGGGGCGGAAATCATGATCCGTACCGCCGGCTACACCGCACCGATCCGCCATTCATGGAAGATCACCAACCAGGTCAATTCCTTCACCAATCTGATGCAGACCGCTAGCGTGTGCATGTGCGGTTCCGACGGCACCTTCGATTCGATGGGCGAAGCCATGTTCGTCGATTTCGATGGCACGCCCATGGCCGAGGGCGGCGGGCGGGCGGACGAGATCGTCTCTTGCGAGCTGCGTCCGGACCTGGTGCGCGAGGCGCGCAAGCATTGGGGCGTGGAGAACAATATCTATCAGTTCGGCCACCGCGGTTATGTGGCGGTCAAGGGCGGGGCGCAGGATTGCCCCTACACCTACATGCATGACCTTGCGGCTGGCCAGTACCGCCTGCCCTGGGAGGACGACGTGGTCCATACCGATGGCAGCAGCTGCGGCTTTGCCGCGCCCGAGCGACTCTACAACCCGCACAGCCAGGAGTAACACCGTGAGCGAGCGCTTTCTTGTTTCCGATCCTTATCCCTGGCCGTATGACGGGCGGTTGCATCCGGCCAATACCGCGCTGATCATCATCGACATGCAGACTGATTTCTGTGGTGAAGGCGGCTACGTCGACACCATGGGCTACGATCTGGCGGCCGTGCGTGCGCCCATCGAGCCGATCAACCGTGTGCTGAAGGTCATGCGCGAGCAGGGCTTTCATATCATCCACACCCGCGAAGGGCATCGCCCGGACCTGTCCGATCTGCCGGCCAACAAGCGCTGGCGATCCCGGCGCATCGGTGCCGGCATCGGCGATGCGGGTCCCTGTGGCCGCATTCTGGTGCGTGGCGAACCGGGCTGGGAGTTGATTCCGGAGCTGCAGCCGCTGGCTGGCGAAGTGATCATCGACAAGCCCGGCAAGGGCTCGTTCTGCGCCACCGACCTGGAACTGATCCTGCGTACCCGCGGCATCGAGAACCTGATCCTGTGCGGCATCACCACCGACGTCTGCGTGCACACCACCATGCGTGAGGCCAATGATCGCGGCTTCGAGTGCCTGTTGCTGGAAGACTGCTGTGGTGCCACCGATCCGGGTAACCACCTGGCTGCGCTGCACATGGTCAAGATGCAGGGTGGGGTGTTTGGTGCTGTGTCCAACTCGGCGTCGCTCGTCGAGCTGTTGAGCGAGCGTTGAGCATGCGTGCGATCAGCCTGGAAATCATCGGCGCGAGCAAATCCTTCGGCAGCTTTCAGGCGCTGGCGGGGGTGTCGTTGACCGTGCGCGCCGGTACCGTCCATGCGCTGTTGGGCGAGAATGGCGCGGGCAAGAGCACGCTGGTCAAGGGTATCGTCGGCTACGGTCCGCTGGACGACGGCGAGTTGCTGGTCAACAACCGCCAGCAGCAGATTCGTACCCCGCGAGACTCTCATGCGCTGGGCATTGGCATGGTCTACCAGCACTTCACCGTCGCGCCGGGCCTGAGTGTGGCGGAGAATCTGGTGCTATCGCGTGGCGATCTGGGCTGGCGCATCGACTGGCCTCTGGAGCGCAAGCGCCTCAATGACTTCATGCAGCGTATGCCGTTCCGGCTGGATATCGAACGTCCGGTCAGTTCGCTGGCGGCGGGCGAGAAGCAGAAGCTGGAAATCCTCAAGCAGCTGTATCTGGACCGGCAACTGATCATTCTCGACGAACCTACCTCGGTACTGACGCCGCAGGAGGCCGAAGAGGTCTTGGGCCTGATGCACGATATGGCTCGCCGTGGGGATATTTCGGTATTGATGATCACCCACAAGTTCGGCGAGGTATCGCGCTTCGCTGACGATGTCAGCGTGCTGCGCAAGGGCCGGCTGGTCGGCAGTACCCAGGTCAGCGCCACCTCCCAGGAGGAACTGGCCACCTGGATGATGGGCGCCTCCGAAGCGGCTGCCGAGCCGGCCAGCCAGCAGCCGGTAGACCGCGACGCCGCACCTCGGCTGGAGGTGTGCGAACTGAGCGTGGCCAATGACAAGGGCACATTGGCGGTCAGCAAGCTGTCGCTGGACGTGCGCCCTGGCGAAATCGTCGGCATTGCCGGCATTTCCGGCAATGGCCAGCGTGAACTGACCGAGGCGCTGCTCGGTCAGCGGCAGTCGGTCAGTGGCGAGATTCGCATCAATGGCGCTCCTTACCAGGCCAGCCGCCGGG
>Ga0222713_10001089_pt1 | contig 31112 bp, 34 predicted proteins | sample C33_649DmetaG_FD_165061 | JGI IMG/M metagenome (GOLD analysis project Ga0222713, IMG submission 165061) | Estuarine water microbial communities from San Francisco Bay, California, United States - C33_649D | ecosystem: Environmental > Aquatic > Marine > Unclassified | place: USA: California... | reverse complement strand
GGTGCTTTTTTCTCCTTTACATTTCCATTTTTATCTAATTTATTATTTTTTTTAGGTTCTTTAATATTATTTTTTTGTTCAATCCAGAAATTTTTACAGAAATCTGCTACTTCTTTTTTACTATTAAGAATATCGGGCATATCTTTAATATATGATTTGAAGAGAGCATTGGTAGTAGTCATGGTTAATAATATTAATAAAATATCGCAATCAATTTTTATTATTTTTTACTTATCAAATGCCGATTTTTGTATAATGTAATTTCAAAAAATAAAATACAAAAATATAAAAATATATATAACATATAATATCAATCAAAGGTTAGTTTATTCGTCTTCGTCACTATTTGCCTCGGGAGGTGGCGTATCCTTTTTCTTGATAGACTTGCGAACCGCCTTCTTCTTGGGCTTTACATCATCCTTTACTTCCTCAATTTCGCTAAAGTCTTCACTTGCTTTAATCTCAGCAACAGGCTCAGCAACAGGCTCGGCAACAGGCTCAGCAACATCCTTCTTTTCTTGCTTGTGAATGTTCCAAAGCCGAGCCAATTCTTCAAAAATCTTGGTCTTGTCCATTTCTGGATTTTCCTCCTTGATTTCAGCGTACTTCTCTTTGACAAAGAGATTGTAAGCCGAGGGAGCTCTCTTTTCCTTGACATTGCCATCCTCATCAACCTTCTTATTTTTCTTAGGATTTTTGGCATCAGCCGCCTTAGCCGCTTTTTCAGCAGCTTTGGCTTCCTTGATCTTGTCCTTTTGCTCCTTCCAGAATTGTTTGCAGTACTCGTCGACTTCCTTTTTAGTGTTAAGAACTTCCGGCATAACCTCAACGTGAGCCTTGAAAAGAGTATTGATGGTGGTCATTATTCTTTCTTGGTTGATTGATAAGTTGCTTGGGAACTTCCTTCTTCTTAAAAGAGATTTCGCTGAGTTGTAGTATAAGCCTGTTGCTTAAAAGAATTATAATTAAGGTAAAATCATTTTTTATCAATTTTAGAACATTTTTATGCGTTTAATAATAAAATTAAAAATTGATATTTAAGAATTTAATTATTAATATAACTAACTAATTCTAATGTTTGAATCAAATAACTGCTGGGATATTCTTGATACTTATTATCAAAAAGGAGGTTCTCCGGAATCTTCAAACCCATTAGTAAAACATCAAATTGATAGTTACAATAAGTTTATTGATACTACATTAGGTCAAATTATTGCCGGTTTTAATCCTATTAAAATAAAGGTGACAAATCCCAAAAATGATCTAAATTCTGATAATACTTATTGTATTTCAATTAATATTTTACAACCCAGTGTTACAAAACCTTGCTATCAATTACCCGATGGAACGCAAAATATTATGACGCCTCATATTGCTAGAATGAATAACATGTCATATTCAAGTAGTGTATATGTTAACGTTCATATAATAACTGAGGTAACTAATAAAAACGGAATGACTGAAAAATTTGATAAAACTGTTAATAATATATATATTGGCAAAATCCCTATTATGGTTAAATCAAAATTATGTGTTTCAAGTCAAATTCCAGGATTATGTGAAGAAAATAATAATGAATGTATCTATGATTTTGGCGGTTATTTTATTATTAATGGTAATGAAAAAGTGTTGATTTCTCAAGATAGAATTAATGAGAATAAAACGCTTGTATTTCAACCTAATAATAATAGCGAAGGATTGTATGCCGAAATTAGGTCAATAAATGACGCTTCATATCTCCCTCCTAAAACAACCTGTTTAAATATGAGTGGTAAATTAAATCATATGGGTAGAATTATTCGCATCAATACTTCTTTCTTACGTTCTGAAGTTCCAGTATTTATAATATTTCGCGCTCTTGGTATTATTAGTGATAAAGAGATCATTTATCATATTGTATATGATATAGACCAAGAAAAAAATGAGCGAATTATTAATGAATTAATGGCGTGTTGTGAAGACTCATGTGATATTACTACACAAGAACAGGCTGAAAATGTTTTAATTAAAATTATGATTGGTGCTAATAAAAATAATGAACATTCTGAAAATAGAAAACTTCTACATAATAATTTAACAAATGATTTCTTACCACATGTAGGTAAATCTTACAGAAGAAAGGCATTATATGTAGGTTATATTATTCGCAAAATGATCAGAATATATTTAGGATATGATACTTATGATAATCGCGACTCTTATATCAATAAGCGCGTAGATACTCCCGGTATTTTAATGAGTAATTTATTCCGCCAATGTTATGGTAAAATGACAAAGGAACTAAAATCTGCTATAGAGAAGGAATTGGGATTATGGAGAGGCAACGCAAACACACCTATTTCAAACATTATATCAGAAATTAGTATTCATAGATTTTTCAAGCAATCTTTACTTGAATCGTGGATTAAATACTCTTTATCAACGGGAAATTGGGGAATTAAAAGCATGGGAACATTTCAAAATATTAAACAAGGTGTTTCACAAGTTCTTAATAGAATGTCTTATGCGAGCACCTTGTCGCATTTAAGAAGAATTAATACTGCTATGGAAAAGAATGGAAAATTAGTACAACCGCGCAAACTTGATAATTCGCAAATTGGAATGATATGTCCTGCGGAAACTCCAGAAGGTAGCTCGGTTGGTCTTGTAAAAAATATGGCTTTGAGTACAAGCATTTCTATTTCCATGAATAGCACCCATATTCGTAAGTTATTATTAGAATTCGGTGTTGTTATTTATGACGATACTTATGATTTTAATGGTAATAAATCGTCTATTGAATTCTTAAAAAATATGGGAGATATTAATAATGTTTATGTTATGGTTAATGGAGATATTATTGGATATTATAATAAACCTCAAGAATTGTATAACAAACTCAAGCATTATAAAAGAAGTGGTATTATTCATCCTATGACATCGGTTGTTTGGAATATTCAACGTTCTAATATCATTATTAGTACGGAAGCGGGAAGAATGTTTCGCCCTTTGTACATAGTAGATTATGATGCTAAAACTAATGAAAGAGTTTTGCGAATTACTAAAATTCTAAAAAGAAAACAAATTACATTTCAGGAATATATTAAAGATAAACATTTTGACTATTTTATAGTACCTAATGAAACTTCTAAATATCCAGATGATCCAGATAGTTATATTGACGAAGAAGGGTTTATAGAATATTTAGATTGTGACGAAATTAATAATGCTATGATAGCCACATTTCCTAGTGAATTGGAAGAAGGAATTAAAGGAACTGCTTTACCTCCTTGCTATACGCATTGTGAAATTCATCCAAGCCTTATTAATGGTATTTTAGGTGTTAATATTCCATTCAGTGACCATAATCAATCGCCGAGAAATTGTTATCAATGTGCGATGGGAAAGCAAGCATTAGGTATTTATGCGAGTAATTTCAATAAAAGAATAGATACTATGGGGAACATTTTAAATTATCCGCAAAAATCTCTTGTATGTACTAAATTATCAAAATATACTATGGCGCATAAATTGCCATCGGGCGTTAATGCTATAGTAGCAATCATGACTCATACCGGTTTCAATCAAGAAGATAGTATTATGGTTAATCAATCGGCGTTAGATAGAGGATTATTTACAAGTACATATTATAAAGCGGTTAGAGATGTTTGTAATAAAAATCATAGTACAGGAGAAGAGGAAATATTTACAAATCCTGAAAATAAATCTGTTCAAAAACCTTATTCTTATTCAAAATTAAATAGTGATGGATTTGTTCCTAAAAATACATATGTTAATGGTAATGATGTATTGGTAGGAAAAGTAATGCCTAAAAAAATTAATGGGGAGATAGTATATAATGACAATAGTTTAGTTATGAAAAATAATGACGATGGATACGTAGATATGAATTATAATGGAATTAATAGCGAAGGTTATAAATTTTGTAAAGTTCGTATTCGCAAAAATAGAAAGCCTGAAATTGGCGATAAATGCGCGAGTTGTAGTGCTCAAAAAGGTACTATTGGCATGACATATAATCACCAAGATATGCCTTTTACAAAAGATGGTATTGTTCCAGATATTATAATGAATCCGCATGCTATTCCATCGCGTATGACTATCGCGCAGCTTATGGAATGTATTATGGGAAAAGCCGGATGTCATATTGGTTCTTTCGGTGATTCAACGCCATATAATGATTGTTCCGTTGAAGATATTGCCAAAGTTTTAGAATTATCTGGAATGGAAAGATATGGAAATGAAATTTTATATAATGGGCGCACAGGTGAGCAAATTAGAACGGAGATATTTATCGGCCCCACATATTACCAAAGATTAAAACACATGGTAACTGATAAAATTCATTCGCGTGGTTCAAATGGTCCTATTGTTATGTTAACAAGACAACCAAGTGAAGGGAGAGCTCGCTCTGGAGGATTGAGATTGGGTGAAATGGAAAGAGATTGCTTTATCGCACACGGGACATCTAACTTTCTTGCGGAAAGAATGCTTCACGTATCGGATAATTATAGGGTATTTATTTGTAAATATTGTGGTATGCAGGCGAATGTAAATACTGATAAAAATATTTACAATTGTAAAAATTGTAAGAATAATACGGATATTGCTCAAGTGAGAATGCCGTATGCTTTTAAATTATTAAACCAAGAATTATATACTATGAATATTATGATGAGATATGTATGTAATTAATTTTGAAATACTATTTTATCAATCTCTTTATTAATATCTTTAATGTTTTTATTAGATAAATCTGTTATTTTTTCAATAAGTTTTTTAAAGAAAACGTCATTTTGATATTTTTTATTATATAATTCCGCTTCCTTTATTTTAATTAATTTATGTATCTCAAAATATTCTTTGTTATTAGCTAATATATCCTTGCTATTTTCATCATAATATGGTATATCGTATTTTTTAAACATTACTTGCATTTCGCTATTTTTTAACATTTTTTCGCCATATACATTAATTAAATTTTGATATATGTCTCTATATATAGTATTTTCATATACAGGACATACTATTTGTCTATTTTTATAAACAGTTGTATTATTTACTATATCATCTATAAATACTATATTTTGACTTACATCTTCAGTTGTATTATATTTTTTTTTTATATGTTCTGTAATATAATTTAAACTCTTACCTTTATAAGGAATAGAATTTTCTCGCGTATAATATGGTTTACTGAACTTTATTTTTGTAGCCTTTTCTATTATTTTAATTAATACATTATTGGTCCATTCATAACTAGACATGGTATATATATAAAATTCGCATTTTTTAAATTTTTTTCTACAGAATTTTAGAAAATCTATAAAATATGGCCTCAATAATCCTTTTAGAAGATCCTTTTCAAAATCATATTTATAATTAATTTTTTTACTATTTATTAATTCTTTGTTCATATCAATAATATTTTTATTGAATTGATGTTCGCTTAAAATATAACCAACATCCCCTAAAATAGTTTTATCTATATCAAAAACAAAAATATAAGGTATTTTTCCCATTATTATCTATATATATAAAACATTAAACAATAATATATATTAAATGGAAAATGCTACATATTATAATACACCCAAATTTTCTTTCTCCAAAAAAGAATCTAAGTGTAAAATATTAGATATATATGATGGTGATACTATAACTATTGGGCTTTTTTTAGAAGGTTTCAATATAGTTAAAATAAATGTTCGTTTGGAAGGCATTGATACACCTGAATTAAAAGGAGAGCAAAAAAGTCTTGGCATAATAGCAAGAAATTATTTAATAAATATATTAACAAATATAGTAATCGATAATAATAAAGAATATACGCGTAAGGAAATAAGAGAATTAATATATAATTCAAATAATAATTATATAGATGTTAAATTTGGAGAATTTGATAAATATGGGAGGCCTCTTGCGATCCTTTATAAGGATGGAGTTAATATAAATGATATAATGGTGATAGAAGGATATGCTAATAAATACTATGGAGGTAAAAAAGAAGATTGGGGGGTTTAGGATAATTAAATGATATTATATAAAAATATTTAGATATTATAATTAAAACAAAATAATATGTATAATAACTTACATTCAATGTTTGGTTGTTATGACTATGTTGATTATTATTTTACTAATAATTTTTTATTACAAAAAGAGATTGATAAGTTAAAAAAAGAGGTAAAAAAAGAAAAAGAAAATAATAGTAAATTAAAAGAATGTTACTATAATAAACAATTAGATTTTTTAGAATTAAAATATAAATTTGATATTTTACAAGATAAATACAATAATCTAAATAACATGATGAGTGCGGATTGTCATGATAATGATGAAAGTAAAAGTGATTATGAAGAATATGAAAAGATATAAGAAATATTTTAATTAATAATATTAAAGTAATATGTATAAAGAATTATATAGTTATTATAATATGAGATTTTCATCTTTACTATATATTTTGGATAGTGATAAAAAATGTAAAAAAGAGGTTTTAAAATATGGTGGGACACAATATTGTATTAGCAATGATGTTGATACGATTGATAAATGGAGTGTGCCACATAATGAAAATGGAATCTCGCCAAATATTCCAATTAATTCAAGTGATACTCCTTACGGAATTAATCAACAAAGACTGGAAGTTAGAGGATATTAATAAAATTATTCCTCGCTTGATGATGGTACTTCTTCGTCAACGTGATATTCTAACTTTATCTTATTTATTTCTTTTTGTGTTTGCCACATTTTTGCCAATGTGATAAGAACATCTGTGTTTTTCATATTAGGGTATTTAATTTTAACTTCTTCGTATTTTTCCTTAACGTATATGTTATAAGCAGACAATTGACGCTTTGCCTTAATATTTTTTTTGTTATTTATAATTTCTTTGTTCTCCGCCCAAAATTTCTTACAATAATCGTCAATATCTTTTTTACTATTAAGATCATGTGGAATATTATCAATATGAATCTTGAATAAAAAATTCATAGACTTCGTATCCACTTCGTATCCACTTCGTATCCACTTCGTATCCACTTCGTATCCACTTCGTATCCACTTCGTATCCACTTCGTATCCACTTCGTATCCACTTCGTATCCACTTCGTATCCACTTCGTATCCCGCGTTTATCACGCTTCGTCTCCGTATAGTATCCGTTTCGTCTCCGTATAGTATCCGTTTCGTCTCCGTATAGTATCCGCTTCGTCTCCTTAATTTTAGTTTTTAAATTAAAATATTCAATTTTTATTTAAAATAGAACATAAATATTATTTTAAATTTTATAAAAAAATGATTTGATATTTGTAAAATAATATTACTATATTCATCGCGTTTGAAGAATGCCGTTTAATTACGAGTATGAAAAGTATCTATGCGATAAAGAGCATATCAAGGAAAATGTTGAAAAATATGGAGTTGCTATAGTTAAATTGCTTGATATTGACGAATGCGAAGAAATGATTAAAAATAAATGGGAATTACTAGAGCATTTAACTAAAAATTTTGAAATACCTATAAATAGAAATGATAAAAGCACTTATAAGCAAATATATGAATTGTTTCCGAATCATAAAATGTTGCTACAACATTGGAAAGTAGGACATTCCAAATTAGCATGGAGTGTAAGACAAAATCCAAAAATAAAAGAAGCGTTTGCCAAAATCTGGGGTACAGATGATTTAATTACAAGTTTTGATGGCGTTAGTATATATATATTAGATAAACCTATTCGAGAAACAAAATCTTGGTTTCATGTAGATCAAAGTTATAAAAGAACTGATTTTGAATGTATCCAAAGTTGGGTAAATGCTTATGATACTAACGAGGGAGATGCTACATTAATCATAATGGAAAATAGCAATAAATATCATGGAGAATTTCAAAAAGAATTTAATATTACAGATAATAAAGACTGGTTTAAACTACAAAATAAAGAGCAATATGATTTCTATATTTCTAAAGGGTGTAGAGAAGTAGCCATTAAATGTCCTAGAGGTTATGGAGTATTTTGGGATAGCAGAACTCTTCATTATGGTAATCCAGTACAAAAAATAGCAAGTGATAATTATAATTATAGGTGTGTTGTATATGTATGTATGACTCCAAGAGCATTAGCTAAAAATAAGGATTTAGAAAAACGTAAAAAAATATTTGAAAATTTAAGAATGACATCTCATTGGCCTCATAAACCTAAAATGTTTCCAAAAACACCTCAAACTTATGGAAAAAAAATACTCGATATTGCCGATATAGAAAATGTAGAAGAATATATAACAAATGAAGGTATGAAACTTATTTAATTTTTATTTAAAATATATACATTATAAGATAAATATGTGGCATATAATAACCACACTATATATATCATATATCCAAATATATATATGTCTTGTGTAATTTTCATACTAAATGTCCTATAAATAGAAAATTGTATTAGAGTTAATATTGAAAGTATTAATGTAATTACAATAATTATAAAACTATTGAAAAAACCATTCTCACTAAAAAATACTGGAATATATAGAAAATTGAATATTAAAGCTAGGGTTGGCAATATCCAATATATTATTTTTTTATAATATATATTCATTCCACATTTAGACATACCAAAAGGTTTACAATCAAAATCATATAACGAGTAACTATATACACCACCAATAATTAGATATAAAATAGGCCAGACTATACTAAATAAATAATTCGGAGGGTAAAACTTTGGTTTTTTAATATTTTTATATTTATCTTCTTTCCATTTTTGCCCGTATATTCCACCAATAGTCATGCCAATAATTAAAGGTAAAAAAATAATAGTATAATATATTATATTAACTATTAATTTTGTATTTTTGTTACTTTTACTTTTATAGCAATAAATATTGCTAATACAATCTAATTGATTTACCATCTTTCTAATATATATTAGAATATTTATTGAATATTATTGAAATCCTTCCAATCTTTATTAATAGTGCGCTTATTTTTATTAGCATATCGTCTATCTCTAATTTTGCTTTCATAATTCTTATTTCTTTTAACAATTCCATCATCTAAAGTATTAGTTTTATTTTTGAACTCTCTCGGAATTTTCACAACATCGCCGATATCATTGTGTTTTCCAACAAAGTTATTAAACATGCGAGAGTTGATTTTACAGCTTGAAGACATTATTTATATGGTTGATATTTTAATATTATATCAACTATCAATTTTTATTTTTTCTTTAATTATAAATAAAATATATGTTAACATAAGATGTATTAGATGAAATACTAATACATATTTATAAAAATCTAATAAAAAAAGACAAATGACAATAAAAGATAACCTAAAAACCTAAAAACCCAAAAACCTAAAAAATTTCTTGATTAGGTTTTTAGGTTTTTTTAAATGTTCTGAGGAGTAAATTAAACAGGTATCATTCTTAGCCTATGTGCTTGAATGATATCACGAGTTAAATCATTAACACTTGCTGCTTTTATTTTGTATATAATTTTTTTAATAATATTAATCAATATATTTTTTTGATCTTTGCTATTATAACAATAAATAAATATAGCTACACTTTCGCAATCATTTTCATACTCGTTAATAAAGTGTGATGCATATGTTTCATACCAGTTTTTAAGCAATATATTATGAATACTAAGTAACTCTTGAAAACTAAGATATTTTAACCAATCTATTACTTTTTTAACTTTCCCATAATGTTTTATTTCATTTAATAAAGAAACGGGAGGAATACAAATATATTTAGAACATTCATTTAAAATGTCATCTGGAAGACTATCTATAAGAGCATTTATTTGCTGTTTGCTAAGATTGAGCATCAAGATATAACAACGTATAATAAAAAATAGCTTCATCAATTTTTTAGTATATCTTGACATTTGAGTACATAATCTCTAAAAACTTTTGAAAATCTAAAAAATTATAAAACTTGTCTAAAAATATAATTATGTACTCTTTTTAAATCGCTGAGATATATTTGTTATATTTTTATTAAAAAATGATAGCATACTATAATTATAAATATTGTAAAAAAGGAAGGAGGTTATAACATATTGCTATATGTGTAAAAAAAGTAAGTCAGTAAAATGATTTATAGAGTAGCATTATATAGTAAGTAAAAAGGAATAATAATGTATATTACTCAGAAGGCAATCTGCCAAGAAACCGCAAGGTGGAATCGCTGATAGTATATATTACCTTAGTAACGGGTTATAATTGAATTCTTTTTTCTATTATTTTATCCACCTCTCAATCTCAATACTAGATGTAATGTTGATTCTTTTTGTATATTATAATCAGCAAGAGTTCTGCCATCTTCCAATTGCTTACCCGCAAAAATTAATCTTTGCTGATCCGGCGGTATTCCTTCTTTGTCTTGAATTTTACTTTTAATCATATCAATTGTATCTGATGATTCTACTTCAAGCGTAATAGTTTTACCAGTTAATGTTTTTACGAAAATCTGCATATTACTTTTAATTTATAATAATGATATTTTTTTATATAAAAATCAATGTAATAATTTTTTTTTAGTAATTTCACTTGGATCCCAAGATATATATATCATATTATTATTAGGTTCTGGTAATATTTGTACATATAGCCCATTTTTTCTTAAAGAATCAACTACATAAGGTATACAATCACTTATTTTATATAATGGTTTTCCATATATATAATAAGGTATTTCATAAAAAATATTCATTCCGCCTATAGACGCTGTGTTTTTAATTTTAGAATGACAAGTTTCTATAATTTTATCAAAAGTTTGATATTTTACTTGATTTTTCTTATCTTTTAATGTATATAATTCGGAAAGCGATAATCTCGGGGGCATTTTAATTTATATATATAATTTTTTTATAGTTGTTTTATTTCGTTGTTTTCAAGATCTTCTTGACTTAACATCATATTTTTATCTTCAACGACAACCTCTTTTTTAACCGCCTTCTTTTTATTTAAACCTCTATTATAAATACTTTGAATAATATCTGTATTTATAGCATAATTGAAATATTTTATATCACCAATTTTTAATATATGCTCTTCATTTATTTTGGAAGTATCAAAAAATTGCATTTTAATACTATCTTTATTTTTAATAACATCATGTAATTGCGGATTTATGTAAAGTGGCGATTTGTTATCCTTGTGTGTAGCAGCATATACATCATAAACAGTATTATCTTCGCTTAAATTATACGCTTTAACACCTCTATATTTGGTTTCAATTTTATTATCAAAAACTATCATACCATTTAAATAAATTTTACATAAGGCGCGATTGTTTGATAATATATTATTAGAATCCGCTACTTCTTTCATAACTATAGAAATCATAAACCATTTTTTATCAATATTTATATCCCATACACCTAATAAGTTTTTATTTTTATCTTTAAATATTGTTTTATTTTCAAGATTCTTACATTCTACATATTTAGAATTATTTTGGTAAGAATCGGGAGATAAAATATTATTATAATCTACAACTATAGCACTCTTGCTCCCGTCTGTATTTAATCTTATTAATGGATTTTTAGTTAATATTGTGGGTAAAATGTTTTCATGACCATAATAAGAAGAGCAATTATAGTTATCTTTAGTATTATAATAATAAATTTTCTCACCTTTAAATATTAACGCTATATCACTTCCGCTATTACCAGATTCTTTCTTTATAATATCATATAATTTATCGTTATCTATATATACCCAGAAATTATATGAATATTCTGCTCCACCTTCCTGATTTATGGAAGGTCTAATATCAGCATAATTATTATGTAATTTATTATTCGTATTATATTTCCATTCATTTGCGTTTCTAAAATCATAAATACCTTCTATAATATCTATCTCCTTGCGTATATTATTTTCACCTTTGAACATTTTTTGTAATTCTATTATATATATGTTATATGCTACATATCCCATTAATAATAATATAATTAATGATATAATTACTTGTTGAACGGGACTATCTTCCATTATTAGTTTACCTATCTATTTAAAATATGGAAATAAAAATAAATTAATTTAATTAATTTATAGTTGAAGCATCGGCATTCAATTTATATATGGGGTTTCTTATTCCGTAAGCTCCGATACCGAGAGAAGCAAGAATACCATTTATAGGTCCGTTGCGGTATTCTTTGTAAACGTCATTTTTATTTAAATCATAGTTGAATATTGTAAATTTACTTAATAAACCCGAGAAACCTATTAAACCACTTCCCGAAGATGATTGCGTATTTTCACCTACTAACAAAGAACCTTCACAATCAAAATTTAGTTTAGATAAATCTAATGGGGCATTTAATCCACCAGATTTTTGATCATGTTTTTTATTAAAAGAGCCATCAATATATGATGTTATTGAACCGCCAGCTAAATCACTTACTACAAAAGCTACATGTACCCATCTCTGTATAGGTATGTAATCTATAGTGAAACCAGTAGCTGTAGAAGTAGTCTCATGTTTAAAAAAAGCGCTATTAACATTACTAATATCACTTTTTATTATGTTGATTTCATCTTCATCTTTAACTAAAGGAAATCTAACATGTAAGCTGTTTTTATTTTTATCTAAAATAATTAAAGGAGAACATTTTTTAATTTCGTTTTTATCTTTATTATTACTAATGCGAGCGACATGTCTATATTTACCATTTCCAGTATTTATATCAAATATGTATATCCAAAAACAATAAGAACGTTTTATACCATTGCCACTTTCAAGCTTCTGTTTAAACTTCAATTCTTGTAATGTATTACATAATAAAGGAACGTCCGAACCAGGTATCAATAATTTTTGCTGATATAATACTGAATCAGCGATAATAAAATATATAATATATCCCACTATTGCCGCTATAACTAATAATACTATCATTAAAAATAATACAGATGTATTATCATTAAGCGTTTCCATAATAGCATTTTTAGTATCTTGAACGGATATATTACTTACCGCATTTGTTACAGATCCAGTTATAGAAGAAGCAGTATTACTTAATAAACTTGATGTATCCTTTACAATCTTGTTATTAGTAACAAGATCAGTAGTATTTTCAACAGCGCTTGTTATATTATCTCCGACATTATCTAACATTCCTTTATTTTGTGGTACATCTCCCATATTTTATTTTAATTATTCTAATTAAAGGAAATAAATTTTCTATTGCATAAATTAATATGATAATTTGAAATTTGATAATATGGAAAATTACCTTGATTATATATTAATTTATTATTCTTCTTTTGTAATGATAAATAACTTAATATCTTTGTAAAATTGCCCATATTCATTACTATTTCCTTTTTATATTTTAAAAACGACAAAAAATATATATATGACGCAAATATACTTATTGATATATCTGTATTATTTTTAAACATATAGTAATCATATATACATATTATTTCCATAAAGTTTTTATAATATTCATTTATTTTTTTACATGTACAATTTCTATTTTCCAAATCTTTAATTAAATTTTCATGAAATTTAAGAGGTATCATCCAAGAATCTTTAATTATTAATTTTTCTATTTTTTCTCTATTAAAATGTTTAGGGTTATTATAATATAAAATATTCATATCTGTATAATCATCAATTATATCATTGTATATATTATTGTTATTTTCAATATCATTAAATATTTTGTCTAAATTGCCATCGGAAGATTTATATAGTTTATTAATATTTTTAATGTTTTTTTTTATCAAAAATATTTCAACATCATTATAATTAGGTTTGGTTAGATAATATATTTTACAACTTTTCTTTATTTCCCCCATTTTTTTTATTATATCATTGTTTGTTATACAAATTATTGGAATATTTTTAATTTTACCTTCATTTAGCAACTTTAATAAACTTGTATTAATTGTTTTATCAGCTATAAATATACTATCAAAATTATCTATTATTATAACCTTATTTCTAATATTATTAGTTAATATTTGAACGAGCGAAGAACTGGCTTTTTTATAAATGATATCTTTTAATTGTGCCGAACTATAGCAATTATTATTATCAATAGTTGTTATTTCATAGTTTAAATGGTTACATATAGCGTTTATACTATATGTTTTACCGATACAATTATCTCCCGAAACAATTATACAACTATTATTTGATATTTTTTTATTGTAATCAAAATTAATCAACCAAGACATTATTTCTCTATATAATTTATGATTACCACATAAACTATTAATTAATACGTCGTCCATAATAAAATATAATATTGAATTATATATATATCATTTCTATTATTAAAATAATTAGATATAGTATTAAAGCAAACAAAGGCAATACTAAAATCACCGGCACAAAAGTTGTTTCATCATCTATTTTATAACCGAATTGTTTCATATTTCCGTCTTTGTTAAACATCACATATGGCTGTGTTAAAAATATAATTATTACTATTATTAAATATATAAATAGTGATACTATTCTTCTTGATATCATTCTTTATCTATTATTTTAATAAGGAAAGAAAAATGAAAATATTTATTATATCTTTAGTATTAATATTAATATTAATATTATGTTATTTAATATATAATAATAATTGTATATGTAAAAATATTGAGAGTTTTGTGACAGAAGAAGTATATGTAACTGATAATCAAATGAATGTATTTGGTTCAATTTTAATAGATACCGATAAGTTAGTTGATTTAATAGATAGTATAAAAAAAACTAATAAAATTGACAGGGATATCATAGGCGTTGATAAAAATATTGCTCTTGCTATTGACCCTTATATCAATAATTATATATTTAAAAATAATAGTGAGGTGGAAAAATATGAAGAAGGTATATTTGTTTGTATTAGCACTATAAGACTGGGGGTAGAAAAATGTTTATGGAAATTACAAAACAAATCGGTAGCATACGTATCAATGACAGATTATTTATTCATCCAAGCATTTATTAAAGGATATAGACAAGATGTTAATAACATTAGATTAATTAAAATTAATCCTATTGATTTAAAAACAAAGGATAAACTATTTGATTATTTATTTACATATGTTGTGCTTGATAGTAACTATATGAATTATATAAAAGAGCAGAAGTATTTTATAAACGGCTTAGATGATGTTGATATAAATAGAATTAGAGCATTTTATCCGTTTATAGAAGAGTATTATGGCAATATAAGACAAATATTTAATAAAGATGAAAATGACAAAACATACAACGTATATTTAAGTAATAAAAATAGTTTAATACCAAAAATGAGAATGGATATTGTTAGAAATGTTGAAAATTTTATTACTCGTCTTGAATTACCCGCAGATTACTTAGAAGATGTAGATAGTAATTATGAAAATGCCAATAATTCTAATAATTCTAATACAGGTAAATATGGCTGCTATGGTAACGAAAAAATTAACAATAAATTTGCTTGCGACTCTTTATATAATTATGATGGTACTCCAAAGAATTATTATAGTAAATGGGACAAAAAATGTTCTAAAAATGAAGAATGTCCATATTATAAATCTAATAAAAAATACCCTAACGAAAGAGGCGGATGTAATAATGGGTTTTGTGAGTTTCCGGTAGGAGTACAGCGCATAGGATTCACAAAATATGTTGATAGTGGTGTAAATAGTCCGCTATGTTATAATTGTGTTGATACGACTGATTACAATTGCTGCTCTACTATTAAAAAACCTAATGATAATAAAGATTATGTATTTGAAAATGATTTTAACGATAGAAAAAATAATAAATTAAACACAATAATTTCCTTATTAGATTATAGAGGCTCATAAATCATGAATAATAAATATGTCGTATATTCATTTAATTTAATATCAATAATTTTAGTCATTATATTATATGTATTTATAATGTATAATTATATTATTGACAAAAATATTAAGGAAGATGTTATTGAAAATTTTAATATGAGCGATAATAAAACTAGATATGAAAATATTTTTAAATACAAACCATCAAATGCCAGAATTATGTATAATAATACGGGGGAATTGCCATGGAATCGGCATTTAATTAATTCTAGTATTCCTTATGATATTAATATTAAACAAGAGGCTGAAAATGTATATTATTATGAATATGATAATAATACTTATAATGAAAAATTAAGATTATTATTTAAAAATAATTGTGATGAGATTATAATAGCAGTAGAAGGCAATAAATGGGGCGATTGGATAAATCCTAAAACAATTCGCGACGATGAAACAGAGAAACTAATATTAGAATATTATAATAATATTATAGACTTTATTACAACAAAAATAAATGATGGTACTATGAATTTGCCAGGATACGACGAACAAATTAAAATACAAATAGTTCATGATATTTTATTGCGTTATAGAATAAATCAAGATAAGACTGATTATTATATGTTTGATATTGACCTAATATTATACAGGCCTGGAAAATTTCAAGGTAAGCATGTTAAAATCTTGGCAATTTCTAATAATTATATTATAAATATAATATTCTCTAAAATTATTGGTGTAATTTCAGAAGACAATATTATATTACACCCATTTAAAGGATATGATATAATGAATAAAAATGATTTTAATCAATATGTGCCAATGAAATATGGAAGCGTTGAAACTGATTTTCAAAATAGTAGCGATAATACTTTTGAAGTTAGCGACGAATATGCTAATAAAGAAATAGAGAGCATATTGTATAAAAAATTATTAAGAGAAAATATACCAGAAGACGTAGATATTAGTAATAATAACTATATACCTCTGCCTGGCGAAATTATCAAGAGAGACAGGTGTAGGTTTTAGCAAAATTTATAATATTATTATAAAAATCTTTATCATTTCTTATGTATACAGGTATATATTGATAAGGAAACAAGGTTATATATTTTAACTTACTTACTTGTTTTTTCATATTATTTTATAGCTATTATATATTTATATAAAAAAGAGTACATAATCTTTAAAAAATATTAAATTATTAACTTTTATAAAAATCCATCAAAAAAATTAATTATGTACTCTTTTTAATAGTAAATGGAATCACCTAATAGTTTATTAAATAAGGTTATGACGCTTCAAGCAAGTATTAAGCGAAAAATACAACAAAAAAAAACATCAAGAACCACCGATAATTCAGCATTGTTTTTAAAAACACATTTAATTGAAAATAAAACAAAGAGGATACAAAGCTTTTTAAAAAGTAAATTATTAATTGATAGATACAAATTAATAAATAGAATAGATTACTATAATTATATTTCAAATAAAATAAAAAATATCACAGATAATGAATGTTTAGAAGAAAATGGAGATTCAAGTGGTGGGTATAACGTTAGAAAAATAATTAATTTAGAAAGACCTATAGGTTCAGTGGGGTATAATGGTAGTATTTATATAACCTCTATAAAAAATACATTAGGAACATTTCCAATAGCAACCAAACTCATGGAGGATAATGAAAATAATAGAAACGAGGTTTCTTTAATGAACCATATTACCAAAAATATAATACTTAATAGACATTCTAAACATTTCTTAATTATGTATAAAAGTTGTATTTGTAATATAGATACTTTTCCAAAAGAAAGAAAATTATTCGCTATTAATGAAATCGCAAATGGAGATTTAAATGTTTTAATAGACGATCCTAAAATAATTAAAAACAAACGATTGATTTTTAATTTATTATATCAATGTTTTATATCAGTTGCCACATTTCATAATAGTATTAATAAAGTTCACCAAGATATACATGCTGGCAATTTTCTATGGCAGAAAAATAATGAAAAAGGCTATTATCATTATAAAGTAGATGAAGCAGATTATTATCTGGAATCTTGCGGATATAATATAATGTTATATGATTTAAGTTTTGCCAAAGATATTAGGTCAAAAAAAAGTATATTTAAAATTTTAGCCGATTATACCGAAATAATGCCAGCTTTTTTAAAGAATGAGTATGAAGACGAGACAACTAATATAGCGCCTCCGGATGATGATGTTATCGCGCAATTTTATAGTATTATAGATATATTAATGGTAGAATACAAAGATTTGCTATTAAAATATAATCCACAAGCTTCATCATCGCCTAAAACAAAAACCAAAATATATCAAAAAATATATTTTAATTATGTTATTCAAAACATTATGATTCCTTATGCTCCCCAAAATATGTTTTTAACAAGTAAGCCGAAAAATGTAATAAACGATATTCCTTTTATAATAAGCATCTAGATACTTTCATAATCCAACTTATTTAAGAATATTATATATAAATATAAATAATTGTTTGTTATATGTGTAGTATTATAGGACATAGAGGTGCCATAACTTTTAAACCAGAAAATACCATATCTTCTATAATACAATTAAAAGATATTAATTGCTGTTGGATCGAGGCGGATGTAGTTTTAACAAAAGATAAATTTCCTATAATGTTTCACGATGAAAGTTTAGACAGGTTAACAAAATCAAAAGGTTTAGTTAGGGATTACAATTATGATGAAATAAAAGAATTAAATATTAATAACACAAATGAAAAGATACCTTTATTAAAAGATTTCGTAGATAAGTGCCACGAGTTATCAATTAATATTTTTTTAGAACTTAAAGCCTATAATAATGACGAGATAATTTTAGTTAATAAAGTTGTTGATATTATTAGAAATATCAAGAATATCCAAATAATACCTTGTAGCTATTCGCTTAAAATATTAGAACATTTAAGTAAAATTTATATGTATAAAAATATATCTTACATTGTTGACAAAATACCCGATATGTGGTATGAATATATTAAAAAATATAAATGTTATAGTATTAATATCAATTATGACTATAATGATATTGAAGATATAAAAACGTGTGCCAACTTAATACCCACATATTGCTTTACTATTAATGATAAGGAAAAATATAATGAATTGAGAAAAATAAATGTCAAAGGTATAATAACCGATAAGCCTGAGATATTTTTGCCATAATATATAAATAATATTTATATAATATTTTTAATAATGTATAAAATAATATTGAAAAATAATAATAATGCTATCGCAAACACTATATATTCCAAGATTGATAATATTAAAAATGCTGATAAAATATGGTTAATAAATAATCTTAAAAAATATGTATACAATCATTTAAATTTACCTTTATACGAAACTAAGGATATTGAGAAAATAGTGTATGATTATGGTATTCAAAAAGCATACCAACATTTTATTTTAAATAAAAAATTATATAATGATATTATGATAATGATGAATCACGATGAAACAAAGGTAATTTTCGGTATAGCATTTTTAATCATTTATGAACACTTTGAGTTTAGAATAATAGATATATAATACTTACTGCTTCCATTTTTTACCACAAATTAAACAATTCATAAATAAGGTTGATGCTTCGTCGCCCGAACGCGTCTGTAATTCATAATAACTTACTTTTTTACTTTTACATCTCATACATGTAATCATATCAGACATGGCAACAAGTTTAATTTCATAGGCTGCCTTAAATCTTCTTTGATTTTTCTCAATAATATCCTTCCATCTTTCTGGGAAAATATTATGATACTGCATGTATGGAAGCATATGTGGCAAGAATTCCTTTTTAACAATCATTCTATCATATAGGTTTTCATTTTTAACATAACTCGTTTTGCTAATATTTGAATAAATACTCCGCGAAATATTGATATATGTTTCCATAAATAATTGACAATTCCACGATAGCTGAATGCTATAATTATTAGCATAATCTATACTTGAATTAAAAACACCGATTTCTAAATCCCGCGCTTCTAATTCTGGTATTTTTAACTTATTTATTAATAAATTAACAAAATCTTCTCTAATCTTATGTTTATTATTTTCATTTTTTTCATCTAATATATTGATATTATCGGAATATTTCTTAATTTCATCTTCTAAATTGTATAACTTATATTCGCAGGACATCAAGATTAAATGATAGTTATTAAATAATTATTAACTATCATTTTTTTATATATATATAAAAATTGATTTATATATATTAATTAAATTATTATATAATAAATGGTATTAATTAACTTGGAAAATTATTTAGATGACAATGTTAATATAGTTGAGATATTTTTTGTTAAAAATATCCTTGAAAATAAAATGCTTGATATTGCTATTGGTGATAATATTATTAAAAACATTAAATATAAAAAAAATAAAGATGAAAATTATAAAATGTATTATATGAATGACAAAATATACATCTATGAACTATCTAATGATAATCAATATGTTATATCAAAGAATATGAAAAAAAACGGATTAATTAAAAATGACACTAAATGCAGATTATATATATTATCATCAAAAATAGATAAATATCCACAATATACATTTCCATGTACTAATGAATTAGATAATGTATCTGAGATAAAAATTAGTGAATATAAGATATCAAATCGCATATCATTAAATGTAAGGGCAGAGAATGGTATAAATAGTTTATATATAGAATATAAACATTCGCCCAATGTTGAAATAGATAAAATGAATGAAACTATTAATAAAATAATTAAAAATATTGAATTAATTTTAAATAGTGAGGATAAATGACAATTTTATGTTTATCTTGTATATATTTAATATACTGATTGCCGGAAAAATCATAGAACTTTCTTTTATTTTTTATAGTAAAACTATTTAAATCTAAAATGCTAACATTTATATGTGTTATATCATTTATATATATGTATATTTTACCAAAAATTAAATCTTCATAATAGTAAAACCCTCTATGAAAATAATTTAATCTATTTTTCCATTCTATAATATAATTTTTACAATCAGTATTTAATAAATCCCAATTATTTTTCATAAAATTGTCAAATACCTATAAATTAATTATAAATAAAAATTGATAGTCTTTATTCTTAATAGGAACAACATATAATAATGGCGGATATTCAAAATGATAATAATAATAATATTGATTATAATGATTTCATGAACTTTGTTAAAAATATTAATGATTCTTCTATTTCAATTAATTGTGACTATTTTGCTTCAATTAAGAACTTATATGATGGATATAATACATTCCTCGTATCAAGAAAATATGACAGCAAATATATCAAAGATATGCGAGAAAAAGCAATAATTAATAATTATATTTTATATAAATCATTGGATAGCAAAAATATTAAAAATATTTCTGAATATTATAAAAAAAATATTATTGATAACTTTGATAAAAAATTAAATCCACCTCCTTGTATTTTTACAGAGGCTTCGCGAGAAAGGCGAATTGAAGCAGAAAATAATTTAAAAGATGAGGTGAATTGTGACATTAGCACACATTATAAAAATATTAATTCTAAATATGAATATTATAATAATCTTGATAAACAAAATGAAAATATTGAATTAGAATATTTGGAAGCCGATATTTGCGATGATGAATATTTCGAAGAACCTTATTATTATTCAACTGATGAAGAAGAATATTACGAAGATTATATTTCTGATTATGAAAGTGACTATTTATCAGATGACTATTAATAATTTGCCTTCTACTATTGTCTCAATAATAATTAAGAATTACTATAATAAAATTTTTTTACATTAGGATTTATCTTGAAAGAGGATTTATCAATATTAATAATTTTAATAGAGTTTAGATTTTTTGCTCGGGATAACGCGGTATAAGTTTGTCCGTATGCGAAAATATTATCACCGAGATCTAATTCTACTGCGTCAATAGTCATACCTTGTGACTTATGAATAGACAGCGCATAACTCGTGCGTATAGGGATATGCGATATGAAAGATTTTTTATCATTTATATCTATATCTTTAAAATAATGTATTGCGTGAACATTATCATTAACATCTTTAATTATAACGAAATCTTCAAATAATTTTTTAATATATCCGCGTGTTCCATTTACAAGCCCATTAGCAATATCAATGTTACGGGTTATCATAATTTGAGAATTTTCTGTCAATTCTACATTAAACGACATCGCTTTTTTTTCATTACCGGGATTAGAGAAGGCATTATATGTAATAGTTTTATATCCTTTACTTTTTAATTTATTAATTTCAATTAAATTTATTTTTTCTACATCAGCATTAATAGGATAAAGTTTTGTAGGTATAATATTTTCGGCGAATTCAGTATTCTTTAATTTTTCTAAAACAGCGATTATATTGTCGGTACATCTGCCTTTTCTAACTATATTAAGTATTTTCTGAAATAATAAATCATCAGTTTGTCTAATCAACTCCTCAAGTATTACAACTTTAATATTGCTTTTGTTCCATAACGGCGATAAGAAACAATATGAACCTTTTACAGGAGCTAATTGACAGAAATCACCGACAAATATCATTTGAACACCACCAAAAGGTACATCAAGTAATTCTTTATTATTATATGATTTTATTATACTTAGTAAATTACAAATATAATCAAACATTTCATCACACATCATTGATATTTCATCAATTATAAGAACATCTAAATTAGAGAGTTTTTTATAAAGCTTATTATTTTTAACTATCGTTTTAACTATATTACAAACTTTCTCATTACCCAAACCAATTCCGAGATAAGAATTAATAGTTTGCCCACCTATCAATGAAGCCGCAGATCCAGTAGTCGCCGTTAGACCATATGATTTATTTGCTTCTTTAAGTTTATCTATTATATATTTAATAGTAAAGGATTTTCCAGTACCTCCGGAACCAGTCAAAAATATATTATCACCATTCAATACAGATTCTACAGCATTCTTCTGTTTATTATTTAAACAATCCATTTAATAATTAAATAATTATATTATTATAGAAAATATCAATTTTTATTTATAATAATATAATTATATAACAATTATATAATATAATTATTATATAACAATTATATTATATAATTATTATATAATATGGTTATGAACTTCAAGAGTAGAATTTATTGTACTGACGAAAATCAGTTGAACTTTAAAGGAAAATCTATTAATGATAATATATTTAAATGCAAACAACTCATTGGATGTTTACAATCCGAAAACACTACATTTATAGAAAGAATCCAAATCGTATCTAAAACGAAGAAAGACGGGAAAAAGAAGCATCCTTATAAATTTAAATCCCTAGAGTTTTTGATATCTAGGAAAATAGAAGAGACTGAGTTTGTTGAGCTTATTCGTAAAATGAAAGAATGTGGTTTTAGTAGTACTGAAAAAAAAATCAGTATTCAGTTTATAGATATAAAAAATAATCCTCATACACCATTGTATGACTACGACTTTATAACATTGGAGAGTAATGAACCAAAGAAATATACATATAATGTAAAGTATATAGACCTATTCAAAAATAAATAAATATACATATGATGTATTCTATACGCTAGATAGCCAAAGGATATGCGACAACCTAAGATATTTATAAATTTTCTATATATCTTTTTATATAAGAATTTTTTTTATTATACGAAGATATAAATATATTGTTCTTATTTTGAATATTTCTAACAACATCATTATGATATAATTCGTGAGTTGTGGGAGAATATTTATAAAACCATCTTATTAATGTTGATTTATCAATAATATTATTAAAATCGAGGTTATATTCACGACACATATATAATATCGCACGTGATATGAAACCTCGCGAATTAATATTTGGTATAAATAATTTTTTTTTATGATTTACATAATTATCATATTCAAGTTTAAACCAGTTTTTATCTGTTAAATCATAAATATCACAATATTTGTAGTTAGACCTATTTACATTTAAAGTGTTAAATGTTTTAATAATATTGTGCATATCTTTGTTTTCACAATCTTTTAATAAAGATTGAGGATATATATGTTCTGCGGTTAAAAAATTATTCTTTGGGATAATTAAATTAATATTATTAGTGTAAAGTATTGGCATTTTATCATCATTAATAATAGTATTTTTGATTAAACACAATTTACTTTTAATTACTATAGAACATGAATAACATTTTATATGATTCATATGAAAGAGTAATATTATTATTACTTTTTTCAAAAATAACATTTAATATAATAGTATATTTTATAAAGTCAATTTTTCTACTATATTTGGATATAATGTTTTAAAGAACATATATATATTCTCATTAACATCAAGATTTTTATCAGGTTTATAGCGTTCTATTAAGTTTTTAGATTCAAAATCGCCATGAATCCAATAATGTATCATAATTGGATTCATGTCATATACTCCGCTTTTAACCATTTTCCAATCTTCTAAATTACACGGCAAATTATGTAATTTTAAATCATTAATAGGGTAGATTAATTCACGATCTTCTATAATATGTATATCAAAACCATTAGTTTTATATTTATCTATCTGTTGTTTTATATAACTGCCGCCAAATATATCAAATTTTGAAAAAATATTAACTCCATGTTGTAATATAGTATTTGGTATTCCTCGTAATAATTTTTCTACAAAATTATTATTTTTATTCGCAGCAAAGAAAGCGTTACATATATATTTTTCATCATTATATAATGCCTTTGTTTGACATAGTGGTTCATAAGATATATAGAAAGTATCTTTACTCATATCTAATAATTCGGCAAAATCACGCATTACTAAAACATCTAAATCTATGTATATACCACCATAATGATACAAAATAATAATACGCGAAATATCACCGCGCTGTACTCCCGTTCTAGCAAAACTATAAATTTCAAAAAAATCCGGATAGTAGCTATTTATTAAATCTGTTATTTCTTTATCAGACCACAATTTAAATTCATAACCCTTACTTTTAAGTAGTTTAACATTTTCAGCATATATATATTTCATAATTGGTGGTAATTCTTCAGTCTTCCATGTTTGATGTATAATTTTAGGTATCATAATTTAATTATTAATCATAATATATTGTTTATATAAAAATTATAATGATATCAGGGTTTTATCCAGCGTATAATCCATAATAACTATTAAATTAATAATTTTAATATTACATATATCTAGCGATGGAACATATATAGACGATACATTAAAACCCTCTATAATATTTAATGCCCACATAAACTTAAAAAACAGAGTATATGGATACATGTTTATATCATATGGGTATATTCTATAATTTACTATATTATCATAATAATAATAAACAGGTAGAATATGTAAAATAATATCACATATTATATATTCATAATTTAATAAAGATCTATCTGATATTTTATTAAATATAGATAAATATCTGCTAAATGGTTTAGTGTCGTCTATTTTTTCAAATAATATTCGGCTATCATATAACATAAATCCATGAAATAATATATTTATTAGTAATGAATTATGAGCTATAAATTTAGATATATATGGATTTTCTACTCCAGATAAATTAATATAAATATAATTTAAAAATATTAAAAGAATATTCCAATTAGTATATTGATTCAATTTTCTTTTAACTACCAAATTAGATATATAAAGATTTGTCAATTTTTTGCTGATAGGCATTAATAATAAAGATAAAAATATGAATAATTCAAAAATATAATAATTATCATCAGCAATAACTAAATGATTTATCATATTTTTTTAAATAAATAAATATATAATAATCTTATATATTTATTTTAATGGAGATGATGTTATATCCATTCCGCAATATTCAACGCTCTTTTTTTCAAAATCTTGCTTTGTATAAATACCAATGTTAATAGATTCTTCTAAAATCCATCTAAAATTATCCCAAAACTCAGTTGTATGTCCAATGCTTTCGGTTGCTAAATGTGCGAATTCGTGTAAAACTACAAACATCATAGTATTAATATCTACCAATGAATCTTTATTTCGCAGGCACAAAATAATTTGCTCTCCTTTATTTACGGAATAACTTGTATATCCAGGCGTTTGAACACCTTCCTTAATAGCGTCTGGTCTAAAATTTCTTTCTAATGAAGATACGCGATTATCACTATTTCCATAAGTTTTTTTTAAGTGTTCCAGTAAAATAATTAACCTTTTTTTAATTTTTGCTATTAAATCGGCAGCCTCCTTAGAATCATCTTTTATTTGAACGGTATAGGCTTCATTATCTACATTGCTAACCACTTTAGTGAGCCCTTTTTCATTATTATAGTGATATACTAAATAAAAACAGATTAATATTAATACTAATATCACTAAACCTTCGGAACCTATTTCCATTCTCTATATATTACAATAAATTAAAAATTGATTTATATTATTTAAAAGAAAAATAATAAGATTATTTATAATGGATTTTCCACGCAAACAACATAATCCGCTTAAGTCTAAAATTACAAATGGCAATAATGGGAGTTACGATAGTGATATTGTAGAGTTTCAAATAACTGATATATTTGTCCCTGAAAATGACAGATATAAGGAAAAAGATAATGATGAATTATATACATTGCTGATATTTGGTACTCGCGAAGACGGGGCAACTTTTTGCGTTAATGTTAAAAATTTCTGCCCTTTCTTTTATATTAAACCTCCTGAGAGTTGGGAATGTTTGAATGATAGCAGTTTTCAAGCAAAAGTGGATGAATTTAAAGATACACTTTTAACACAAAAATATACTGCTACTTATAAAACGAGTCAGTATGAAAAAAAAATAATTCCTAAGAATTTAGAAAATCATTTTAAAAACATTAGCGTGGAAAGTAAAAAGGATTTTTGGGGGTTTACTAATAATAAAATATTTAAATTTTTAAAGATTGAGGTTAAATCAATGAAATTATATAATACTTTGAAATATTATTTTAAAACTCTTGAAACATCGGGTTTTAAAGCATATGAAAGTAATATAGACCCATTCTTAAAATATTTACATATTCAAGATATTAAACCATGTAGCTGGGTAAGAATTAACAAATATGATATTGGTGACGATATTAGTAGATGCGATTATAACATTAAGACAAACCATAAAAATATAGTGCCTATTGATAAAAATGTAATCGCTCCTATTCTTGTGACGTCTTTTGATATTGAATGTACAAGTAGCCATGGTGATTTTCCGGTTGCTAAAAAAACATATAGTAAGGTAGCTCAAGATTTAGCATTAGTAGCAAAAGCTGGTTATGATTGTAGCGAAGAATATATTATAAATTGGATACAAACTATTTTTACAGATGATGTAATTATAGATGAAGAAACTGATTTAAAAATTAACAAAGTATATGCTAAAAATAGTGCTTCAAAAGTAACGAAAGAATATATTGATAATATTCCTAATTTGTTGAAAAATGAAATTTCTAATATTACAAATATACTTGATAAAATTGCCTCGTCTGTTAATGATGATGATGATGATGAAGAAGATGATATTAATATGACTGTGGCAGAAATAAATGCGGAAGAGTTGAAAGTTTGTAATATTTTAGATAAATTATTATTACCTCTTGAGGGAGATAAAATAATACAAATTGGCACATCAGTTCATTTATATGGTTCTGATAAAATAATTTATAAAAATATAATATCATTGAATAGCTGTGATGATATTGAGGGATGTGTTGTTGTTTCTTGTAAAACTGAAAAAGAATTGCTAAATAAATGGAAAGATGTTATGAATGATTTAAATAGCGATATAATAACGGGATATAATATATTTGGTTTTGATATGCCCTATATATGGGATAGGGCTAAAGAACTAAATATTATTGAAGATTTTAGCATTGGGCTTGGAAGGTTAATTACGAGAAAATGTGGATTGGTAGAGCAACAATTATCATCATCGGCAATGGGTGATAATATATTAAAATATATAGATTATGATGGCATAGTTTTAATTGATTTGCTAAAAGTTATGCAGAGAGAACAAAAATTAGATAGCTATAAATTGGATAATGTAGCGTCAATATTTTTAGGTGATAAAAAGAATGACTTAAAACCTCAAGAAATTTTTAGCAAATTCAAAGGAGATAGCAAGGATAGATGTGTAATTGCCGAATATTGTATTCAGGATTGTTGTCTTATTAACAGGTTGATACATAAATTGAAAATAATTGAAAATAATATTGGTATGGGAAATGTATGCCTTGTTCCTCTCAATTTCTTATTTAGAAGAGGACAAGGAATTAAAATATTTTCACTTATTGCTAAACAATGTATGGATAGAAATACTTTGATTCCTGTAATTAAATCATATCGTGAAAATGTTATAGACGAAGATGATGGATATGAAGGAGCTGTTGTTTTAGATCCTAAAGAAGGAATATATTTAAACGAACCTATAGTAGTATTTGATTACGGGTCTCTATATCCATCGTCTATGATATCTCGTAATTTATCTCATGATTGTTATTTAATTGACGAAAAATATAGAGTTGCTGATGATAACATTGAATATAAAGATATATATTATGATTTATACGAAGGAAAGGGAGATAAAAAAAAGAAAGTTGGGGAAAAGAAATGTACTTTCGTACAATATAAAGATGGTAAAAAAGGTATAATTGCTGATATATTGGATATGCTTTTAAAAAAAAGAAAGAATACGCGAAAAAAAATAGATTATCAGACAATTATTTACGATGGCATGGAAATAAGTGGTATATGCGAAGATAATGGTGAGTTTTACGATATTTTAGATATTGATACAAATAGCAAAACAACTATTAATAAGAATATTGTAGAAAGCATTAAGCAAACTTATAATAGTTTTGAGCAGGATGTATTTGACTCTTTACAATTGGCATATAAAATTACAGCAAATTCATTATATGGTCAGATAGGCGCCAGAACTTCTTCTATATATCTTAAAGAAATTGCGGCTTGTACTACTGCGACGGGAAGAGAAATGATTATGTTGGCTAAAAAGTTTGTGGAAGAAAATTATAACGCGGATGTAATTTATGGAGATACAGATTCAATATTTTGTAAGTTTCCTTTAAAAGATGGAGCTGGTAATATAGTTCAAGGAAAAGATGCGTTACCTTATGCTATTGAAATTGGAAAAAAAGTAGAAAAAGAAATTGCTAAAATAATGCCAAAACCTCAAAAATTAAATTACGAAAAATCTCTATATCCTTTTATATTATTTAGTAAAAAAAGGTATGTGGGAAATTTATACGAGTTTGATGTCAATAAATATAAGCAAAAATCTATGGGTATTGTATTAAAAAGACGCGATAATGCTCAAATAGTTAAAAAAATATATGGCGGGGTTATTGATATTATTCTTCAAAAACAAGATTTACAAGCTTCTATAGAATTCTTACAAGATGAATTAAATGATTTAGTAAATGGCAAAACATCTATTAATGATTTAGTAATTACCAAAAATTTAAGAGCTTCTTATAAAGATCCTTCTAAAATAGCACATAAAGTACTTGCTGATAGAATTGGGGCGAGAGATCCGGGAAATCGCCCAGTAATTAATGAGCGTATCCCATATGTATATATAAAAACAAATAGTACAACGGGATTACAAGGTGACAGAATTGAAAATCCAGAGTTTATTATTGAAAATAAATTAACACCTGATTATTTACATTATATTACTAATCAAATAATGAAACCATTATTACAATTATACGCATTATGTATTGACGAATTGCCAGGATATGATAAAGACGATAGTTATTGGAAAGAAATAGATTCTAATTTACAAGTAAAACCGATATATCAGGATGAAAATAAAAGGAAAAATCGCATTGATAATTTAAAGTTACAAATGGTAAAAGCATTATTATTTGATAAATATATTGAGATTTTATCAGAGCCTAAAAAACCACGTGCTAAAAAAAATAAAGAATTGTCCGCAAAAATACAGCTTACAGAAAATGCGGTAATTGATCTTAAACCCGAAAAGGTAAAGTCAAAAAATATTGATACTAATATCCCCAGTGATGTATTGAAGGTTGATATTAAAATTACAAAAAACCAAAAATCAGGAAAAATTATTGCTACTGCGAAAATTATAGATAATAAAACTAAAATATGGAATTATCAAAATGACGATTGTTTATCCAAAGAGCACGAAACCATTAAAATAATTAAAGAATTAATTAAAATGAAAAAAGAAAAAAAATATTTGATATCTCTTAATAATAAAGCATTTGTAAGGGGATATAATGAATCTTTGTTATATTACAAAGAATACATAAAAAATAATAATGAAAATATACTTGAAGATATATTTAAAACACAAGATACAGGAGCTTTGAAAATAATAAATACGATTCAAATGTATTCGGACATTATATTAAATAATGATATGTTTTCATTTACTTATTAAACAAATATTTAATGATATATGAAGCCTTCTCTTTACCGACGCCTTCTATTTTACATAATTCTTTATTTTTGTCATCAACTTCATTTAAAGCTAAAATTAATGATGTCATAGTCGGATATATATTTGAAATATTTTTAGATATTGTATTTGATATATAAGGTATCTGTGATAACTGCATTAAGTAACATGTTTTTTCATCAATATTTTCTATTTTCTTTTTTTTTAACTTTAAATGGTCTGTATATATAGTATTATTATCAGTAGTATTATTAAATTTTTCAGGATTTTCGATGATTTTAATTGATAATGATAATATTAAAGTAGCTGTTTCATTAACATTTTTAGTAAATACCAATCTTATATTGTCTCTAAATAATATATTTAAATATGTACTCTGTAAAACCTTACTATTATTATAAGATTTTGATGAAAGAATATCATCACCTTCTATAATATATGTTATCCTTTTATTATCATAATTATCAATCATTCTCGCCTTTTGCTCTCTATATCTCCCGTCATGTATTGATGATATTAAATCTTTTATGGTTTTTCTTTCAAAAATATATTCAATGTCGCGATATTTAATATTTATATCACCAATATCAATATTGTTTTTATTGATTTCTATTTTATCCGTATATATATCTAAATCACGATTGATTATATCATTATATAAATTAGCTTCTCTTGAATCTATAAGGATATTTAGTTTTTCGGACATATATATAAATATATAGATATTTTTATATAAATATTACACCATATTATAATATAAAATATGAGTTTTTGCCCTCAATATTTTATATG
>Ga0222713_10001087_pt1 | contig 31140 bp, 24 predicted proteins | sample C33_649DmetaG_FD_165061 | JGI IMG/M metagenome (GOLD analysis project Ga0222713, IMG submission 165061) | Estuarine water microbial communities from San Francisco Bay, California, United States - C33_649D | ecosystem: Environmental > Aquatic > Marine > Unclassified | place: USA: California... | reverse complement strand
ACACCTCAGTACGCATTACGCGGGATTAAGGAGCCGCCAGTTCAAGCCGGCCAGCACAAACGATTCTGTTGTTGCCCTCTCAGCGACCCACCCAGGCCAAATCAAACGCCGCAAACACGATCTCGCTGACGGTTCCACGTTCATAGAGCAGACCGAACCGCCCGTCCGCCAGTCGCGTCACCGTCGAATACGACGCCGCACCGGACTCGACCACCCTCGGGGCCGACCAGCTCTGTCCGTCGTCCACCGACACGCGAACGACCAGATGTTCACGCCGGCTCGGATGCGACGTGTGGGTCAACAACAGGTGGCGCGCTTCGGGCGAGCCGGCCGGCGCGTCGGGAAAAATCCGCATCACTGATCCGTTGTTGGCTGGATCGGGGAGCGCCGGTTCGTCCCGCAGTCCGGTCCACGTGACGCCGCCATCGGAGGACCACGCAACCTTGCGCATGGGACGGGCCCGCACGGTCAACATCAACCGGCCGTCCGACAATTCCACCGCCTTGCTCTCGTCGGCGTCAGGCCCGACAAGCGCGCCCATCTGCCACCGTTCCCCATGATCGTCGCTGTAAGCGCTGGCGACCCAGTTGCGGCCATCAATCCGAATCACGTAGGGCTGTATCAGTCGCCCTGCGTGTGCGCCGGTCCGCAGTTGAATGCCCTCGCCGGACGCCGCGAACATGCCGCCCCATTCGGGACGTTTAATCGCGCTTGTCAGGCGCCGAAACGTCCACGTCACGCCATCGTCATCCGAAAAGGCGTAGTCCGCGTGAAGCACGTCGGGGTCATCGTCGCGGTTGCCCGGCCGCGCGCCGAAAAACCCCTGCCGCACACTGGCGGCATGAAAAAGAAAGATGCGACCGGTGACACGATCGACGATGAAGCTGGGGTCACCGTAGCCTTCAGGTGCAGGCCCCCGGCGCACGATTGTCTGCGGGCGCCAGGTTCGTCCGCCGTCAGTGCTGCGGCGCATCACGATCGAAAGCGCGCCCGGCAGATCCGCCAGCGTGGGCCTGGCGTCATACGCCGCCAGCAACGTCCCCTTCGCCGTGGTGGTGAGCGCTGGGATGCGGTAGAACGGAGAACCGTCGCCGGCGGTGGCAATCGTCTGGGACTCGAGCGCGCCATGCCGGCGGAAATTCCAGTGCGGCACGGCCGAAGGTGTGCGCGATTCCATGACCGCGCGCACACGCGCGACCACGTCGGGATGTGCGGCGGCGACATCGCGTGACTCTGAGCGGTCCGCATCAATGTCGTACACCTCGATCGGTGCGTCCGCGTCGTCATGTCCCCCGAGACGCACGCCTTTCCATTTGCCCAACCGCACCGCCTGGGCCCCCTTCCAGAGTCCGTGGTACTCCCAGTACATGGAGGCGTGCTGGCGCTGTCCTGCCCGCCCGAACAACGTGGGCACCAGGGAGAGTCCGTCGATGTCGGACGGTACGGGCTGGCGCGCGAGTTCGAGAAACGTCGGGAACATGTCCCACATGGCCGACAGATGATCCGTGACCTGTCCCGCCGCAATGCGTCCGGGCCACCGCGCGATGAACGGCACACGGATGCCCCCTTCGTAGACGGACCCCTTCAAGCCGCGCAGATCCCCCACGCTGCGGAAAAACGCCGCATCGGCACCGCCGGTGTACGTGGTGCCGTTGTCGCTGGTGAACACGACCAGCGTGTCGTCGTCGAGGTCGAGGTCTTTGAGCAGCGCGAAGATGCGGCCGATGTGCCGATCCATGCGGGTGATCATGGCGGCATAGGCGGAATACGGTCGTGGATGCGGCAGATATCCGTTCTGGCCCAGATAGGGTTTTTCGTCGAAGACCCCGTCGTATTCCCTGAGCGAGTCCTCAGGTACCTGGAGCGCAAGGTGTGGAACGGTGAACGGCAGGTACAGAAAAAACGGATGGTCCTTCTGTTCGCGGATGTACCGCAGCGCGTCGTCGGCCATCACATCGAGGCTGTAGTCGACGCCTGCATACTTCGCGTACGACGCCGGATCCTGTGGGTCTCCGTCGTGTTTCTGATGCGGCGAAAAATAGGGATTCCGCAACGGGAACCACTCTTCTCCGCGCCAGAGGTGCGTCGGATAAAAATTGTGCGCCTGCTTCTGGTCGAGATACCCGAGGAAGTGGTCAAACCCATGTCGCGTGGGCTGCCCCTCCGTGTTGGGCCCCCCGAGTCCCCACTTGCCGATGATGGCGGTCTGATATCCGCCGGTCTTGAGCAACGACGGCAGCGTGCGGGTGCCCTTCGGGAGCGGCATCTGTCCCCGTTCCTCCGAGTCGAGATACCCGCCGAACTCGAGGTTGTCCCGAATCACGGAGTGGCCGGTGTGCAAGCCGGTCAGAAACGACGCACGCGCCGGCGCACACACCGGACTGCTCGAGTAGTGCTGCGTAAAGCGCATGCCCTCGACGGCCATCCGGTCCAGATGCGGCGTGCGGATCTTTGTCTGACCGTACGACCCAAGCTCGCCGTATCCGAGGTCATCGGCCAGGATGTAGATGATATTTGGCGGGCGCGGCTGAGTCGGCTGTGCAGACAGGGCCGCTGCGGTGCCGGCGGCCGCAAGGACCACGGCCGCGATGACAGGAATGCGCATGGCGCATCCTAACAAACGGCGCCCCCCCCGAAACCTGATCCCCGGGCGCGGCGCCGGTCAGTGCCGGTGCGCGTCCGGCAGGCCGAAGCGGGCGGCAGTCTCACCGAGGAAGTCGAACTCGATCAACACAGCCGGCGTGTCACCGACCACCCAGCCGTCGTGTCCGGGTTCGACGTCAACCACCTGCGGCGCCGTGAACGTGCGCGTGCAGCCGTCGGCATACGCGATCGCGATCGAGCCGGCCGCAAGAAACCCGACGTGGGCATGCATGCACAGGTCGGTGCCGACGACCGGTTTCATCTGGGTGGACCACTTGAAGCCGGGTTCATAGATGACCCGTTTGACCCGCCCGGTGCCGACCGGTACCACGTCCATCCGGACGCCGCCCACCACACGACTCTCTACGCCGATCATCGGCGCCATCAGCACGTTCGCTGCGCTCATGTTGTCTGCCTCCGCCGCCGATCATACCTGCACGACGTGCGGTGCGACCACGGCCTGCCGCACCAGTGAGACGAGCAGGTCAAGCTCGTCTTCGGTCATCGCAAAGTGGGGCGTGAAGCGCAGCGAATTTTCGCCGCCGTGAATCACCCCGAGACCGTGCACCCGCAGCGACTCCTCGACCGAGCCTGCGCCGTACGCCTTGAAGTGCGGCCCCAGCTCGCAGGAGAAGATCAGGCCGGTGCCTTGCACCTTCACGATGAGATCGGGATGTTCCGCACGCAGCGCGTCGAGTCTGGCCACCGCCTGGGCACCACGCGTGCGGATGTTGGCGCGAAGCTCCGGTGTCAGTTGCGCCAGGATCGCGCTGGCCACGTCGAGCGCGCGCGGGTTGGCGGTCATCGTGTTGCCGTAGATGCCGATGCGATACAACGCCGCCGTCTGCGCCGTCACGCCGAGCACCGACAACGGATACTGCGCGCCGTTGAGCGCCTTCGAGAACGTCTCCATGTCGGGCGGCGTGATGCCCTCAAAGCCGGGATAGTCGACGATCGACAACACACCGTGCGCACGAAGTCCCGCCTGAATTGAATCCACCAGCAGCAGCGCCCCATGCGCCTGCGTCAGTTCCCGCGCCGCGTCGTAAAACGCCCGCGGTACGGCGCGTCCCGGATCCCCTTCACCCATGACCGGTTCCAGGAACATCGCTTCGATGAACCAGCCGTGCCTGTCAGCATCGGCAAATGCCTTGCGGAGGGCGTCCACGTCGTACGGGTTGACGACGAGCACGCTGTCTTCGCCGCGGAAACTCGCCAGATGCTGCACGTAGTTCTTGCGGCTGGAGTTCGAGTAGAGCGCCGGCCGCTCAGTGCGTCCGTGGAAGCTGCCCTTCACCACCACCCGCTTCACCGTCCGGCCCGCATGACGACCTCCGGGGTCGGTCATGAGTTTGGCATTGACGTCTGCGAATCGACTGGCCAGCGAGACCGACTCCGACCCTGAATTGAGACACAGGAACTTGCCGTACGGACACGCGCCGCGGGTGTGCCCCACCTCACGACGCATCGCCCGGTCGAACCGCAACTGAGACAGGCTCGGCGTCATGATGTTGGCCATCGCCTGCGGTCGAGCCATCGCCTCGAGCACCATCGACGGGGTATGGCCAAAACCGAGCATGCCGTACCCGCCGGAGTCATACAGCACTGCGCCCTTGAGCGTGACCAGCCATGGGCCGCGGGCGACCAGTGCCACGTAAGGATTGGCCGTATCGACCGAGTAGAAATTCAGGAAGCCGCCCTGAATGGCCTGGATCTGCGCGTCTTCGTCGAGGTCGAGCAGGTCCGCGAACTCATCCCGGATGCGCGCGTACTCAACCGCCGCGGCGCTCAGAGCCGCCGCCAGGTCCGCGTGCGTCGCCGCAAACGCACCAATCGTGGCATCGTCCAGGCCAGTGGTTCGTCGGCGGCCGAGGTGGGCGCGCAGCGGAGCGAGGGCGTCTAAATGTGGCATGTCGGCAGTATCGCGGCCTGAACTGTCGATTAGTAGTGCCAAAATGGACATTTTTACGCTATATTTCGGCAAATCGACATGAAGCTCAGCCAGACGGACGAACAGCTGCTGTCTCTGCTCCGCGAAAACGCGCGGACCTCGACCGCCCAACTCGCGCGGCGGCTCGGGGTGTCGCGCACCACCGTGCAGAGCCGGCTTGAACGCCTGGAACGCGAAGGGGTGATCAGCGGCTACACGGTGCGGGTGCACGACCAACACGAACAGGGCCACATCCGTGCCCACATCATGATGGCGGTGCATCCCAAGCAGCAGGCCTCGGTGGTCACCGCGCTGCGGGCGATGCCAGAGGTGCGAAGCCTCCACTCGGTGAGCGGCGCGTACGACCTGGTCGCCATCGCGGTGGTCCCCGCGGTCGGCGACATGGACGTCCTCACCGATCGAATCGGCGCTCTCGACGGCGTGGATCGCACGACGTCGTCGATCGTGTTGTCGACAAAGTTCGAACGCTAGAGCCCACGCGCCGGGGCGATGGTGATCTGATAGCCTTCGGCGCCAGGGAGAACCCCATGCGCCGAATTGCCGTGTTCCTGTCGTGCGTCCTGCTCGCACCTGTCTCGATGTCTGCGGCTCAACCTGTCGCAGGCCGTGCACGCGCCCTCCAGGCTGAGGATTACTACCGGATGAAGTCCGTCGGAGCGCCGCGTCTGTCGCCGGACGGCCGCTGGGTCGCCTACACCGTGACGCAGCCAGTCGAGGTGACCAACACCACGACCACGCAGACGTGGCTCGTGATGACCGTCGGCGCACCGTCCGAACGGCGGATCCAGATCAACGGCGAGGACGTCTCCAACCCGCGGTGGGGTGAGGACAACCGGCTGCGCGTGACGCTCAAGGCCACGACGTGGTCCGTCGATCCGGCGAACCCGGCGACGCCTCTGGAGGAACGTGCCGCCGCCGCCGCAGCGGGCGGCGCGTGGCTCCCCAGTCCCGACGGGCAGTGGTTGGCACGTGTGCAGGATGTGCCCCGGCCGCCCGCACCAGCACAGGCCCTCACTGATTTTGAGCGGCGCCACGAGGAACGCTTCAAGGGCGATGCGTTCGACTGGTATCCGTTCCGCCAGGATGGACAACGTTTTCCGCTGCCGAACAGACACGCGCGTCCCGCCACCGAAGTGGTGATTCGCCCGGCATCCGGTGGTGATGCCCGGCAACTCACATCGCTCGGTCTCACCGGCATCGGCGCTCTCCAGTGGCTGCCCGACAGCACCGGCCTGCAGTTCACCCTGAACGAGCAGGGAGCCCGCGACGAAAAAGCGTACGGCTCGACCGACCTCTATCGCGTCACTCGTGACGGCACCCTCTCACGCCTGACCAACGACGGCCACAACTACACGAGCCCGTCGTTTTCTCCGGATGGACGATGGCTGGTGTATGAACGTGCGCTCAGCACCCAGCGCATCGTCGACGAACGCCTGGCCCATGGCGGGGCGCAGGATCTGTGGGTCCAGCCGGCGGGGCTCGGCGCCGCACGCAACCTGACAGCCGATTGGGACCGCGACCCGGGAACCCCGCGATGGTCACCAGACAGCCGCCACCTGTACTTCACCGCGGAGACCGGCGGTGCGGTGCATCTCTTCCGGGTGCCAGCCGCCGGCGGTGCCGTCGAACAGATCACCAGCGGGCGCCGACGCCTGAACAACCTCGATTTCGATCGCAGCTTCACACGTATCGCGTACACGGTTGGCGAATTCGATCGCCCCTCGGACATTTACGTCGCCGACATCGATGGACGCAATGAGCGCCGGCTGACCGACGTGCACCGGACGTTTCTGGCGGACGTGTCGCTCGCAACACGCCCCTCGGAGACCGTCGAATGGCGCAGCACCGACGGCACCCGCATTGAAGGATTTCTGCTGTTTCCGCATGGCTACGACGCCGCCCGCGGTCCGTATCCCCTGATTGTCATGAACCATGGCGGCCCCCATGCCGCGTCCGGCTACGGATTCAATTTCAAGAACTCACTGTTCGCTGCACACGGCTACTTCGTGTTCCTGCCGAACTTTCGATCGTCGACCGGGTACGGCGATGACTTCAAGTGGGCCACATGGGGCGGCTGGGGCAACAAGGACGGCGAGGACGTCATTGCCGGCATCGATGCGCTGGCCGGCCGCTTCGCCATTGATCGTCAACGAGTGGGCACCACGGGGCACTCGTACGGCGGCATCCTCACCAACTGGCTGATCACGAAATACCCCGAACGCTTTAAGGCTGCGATTCCAGGCGCCGGTGAATCGAACTGGACCGCCAACTACGCGTTATCCGACATCTCACGCACCAAGGACATGGAGTTTTTCGGGCCGCCGTGGAACCGGGCCGCCCTTGAAGTGATGATCGAACAGTCCCCGTTCTTCCGCTGCGGCAACACCAGGGCCGCCACGCTCTTCGTGCACGGGGACGTGGATTACCGTGTCCCCATCGAAGGCGCAATCCAGCTGTATACCTGTCTCAAGAAGATCGGCGTGCCGACCAAAATGCTGATCTACGAGGGACAGGCGCACGGCATCAGCGGCCACTGGAACGTGGTGCACCGCATGCTCAACGAACTGCGCTGGTGGGAGCAGTATCTGAAGTAGTGGCCCGCGGCCGGTAGATGTCGGTGGCCAGCCGGACGCCATCGCGCATCGGCATCATCACCTTGCGATCGACAACGGCGATTTCGTGCAGTTCACGTTCCGCGGCCAACCGCTGCGCGACCTGATCGGCCGGCATCCCCCCGCGTTGAGCGGCCAGGGACGCACCTGCGGCGATTGCGAGGGTGAACGCAAACAGCAGACGACGGACTGGACGCATGGGGGACCTCCTTGGGGTCACTCCGCGCATTCTACGCCTGTGTGAGGCGGATGCGCTCGGCATGCCCGGCCACAGCCTGCCGTTCAGCCGCGTCCAGTCGCGCGAGGTTTTTCACCTGCAGGGCCATCCGCGGGTTGCGCGAGAGCGTGGCCTCGTGGCGCATCAGGTAATCCCAATACAGCGTGGTGAACGGACACGCCGTCTCGCCGGTGCGTTCAGCCGGATCGTAGCGGCAGCCCCTGCAGTACGGGCTCATCTTCGCGATGTACTTGCCTGTGGCGACATAGGGTTTGCTGGCCATCACGCCGCCGTCGGCGTACTGGCTCATGCCCAGCGTGTTGGGCAGCTCGACCCACTCCACCGCATCGACGTACACCGCCAGGTACCAGGCATGCACCTGCTGCGGCTCGACGCCGAGCAACAACGTGTACAGGCCCGTCACCATGAGCCGCTGGATGTGGTGCGCGTAGCCGTGTTCAAGCGTCTGCGTGATGACATCGCGCAGGCAGGCCATGTCGGTCTCACCGGTCCAGAACCAGGCCGGCAGCGGGTGGTGTGCGCCCTGCGCATTCCGCTGCAGGTAGTCGGGCATCTGCGTCCAGTAGATGCCGCGCACGTACTCGCGCCACCCCAGAATCTGGCGCACAAATCCCTCCACCCCAGGCAGGGATGCGTGGCCCGCGCGATAGGCGGCGACCGCCGCCGCCACCACCTCGCGCGGGTTGAGCAGCTTCATGTTCATCGCCGCGGAGATGTGCGCGTGATACAGCCACGGCTCGCCCGGCCACATCGCATCCTGATGCCGGCCGAAGTGTGGCAGCCGCTCGTCGACAAACGTCTGCAACGCCTGCAATGCCTGCTGACGCGTGACCGGCCAGGCAAAACTCTCAAGATGTCCAGGGTGCGTGGCAAACCGCGCCTGCACCATCCTCAGCACGTCTGTTGTCAGCGCATCGGACTCGAAACGGCTGCGCGGAGGCACGTTCACCGGGCCCGTCTTTGGAAAGGGCTCGCGGTTGTCGGCGTCGAAGTTCCACTGCCCGCCGCACGGTTCCCCATTGTCCATCAACACATCGTGGGCGCGGCGCTGCTCCCGATAGAAGAACTCCATGCGCAGCTGCTTGCGGCCTTTTGCGTGGGCCTCGAACTCGCGCAGGGTGGTGAAGAAATGCCGGTCTTCGCGTATCTCAACGGGCACGCCGGTTTCAGCTGCCACTGCCTGCAGTGCCTGCAGCACACGCCAGTCGCCCGGCATCGTCATCACAAGTTGCGCAGGCGTCAGCGCCGCAATGTCGGCTCTGAGTTGCGCTGCCAGCGAGCCATGATTGTCGGGAGCGTCCAGCCGCGTGTACCGCAGGGGCCGGCCCGCATCTTCAAGTGCGCGCGCGAAGTGGCGCATGCCCGCCAGAAACATCGCGATACGTGGCTTGGATGCCCAGACGTGCGTGGACTCCTCGGCCACTTCGGCCATCCAGACGATGTCTTGTGCCGCATCGAAGCCATCAAACGCCGCCGCGTTTAGGTCCAGTTGATCGCCGAGCACCAGCACGAGGGAACGAATCATCCTGTGCTCATGGTATCGCCACGTAGACACCTCTGGCCGGCATCGTCGCTACCCCTTCGGCCACCAGCGCGCGATTGCCGAGGCCCGCGTCGGGCCTGGACAGACCTGTCACTCTCGCCAGTTCGCCGGGCACGGTCATTCCGGCATGCTCAAGAAAACAGCGGGCAATCTCGCGGAGCGCCGCCTCCCGACGGACGCGCTTTCGCAACGCGTCCGGAAATCTCCCGACCGCGAGCGTCCAGATGTACGTGAATGTCGGAAGGTAGACGACCTCGCTGGGCACCACGATCATGGCCGCCTGCAGTTCGTCGATGGCTTTGGTGAACGCCTTGCGATCCACCACGCCCGACTCCTCGCGCAGGTCGGAGGTGGCCATTTCCCACTCCCTCCGCAGCACCGCAAGAATCGCCTGCGCATCAGGGCTCAGGCGCGTGCGCTCTTCAGCGCGACGCATGCCCCAGATCGCGTGGAACCACGGAATCATGCGCGGCGCGATGAACATCGTCTTTCCACGCGGCAATTTTCCGTAGTAGATCTGCCCGCGTCGAACGACGTCATCCTTGATCTGCCAGGTCAGCGAGGCTTCCGGGTCCTTCTGCACATGGCGCGGCATCACCGCATCACGCCGCCCACACACCGCCACATACAGGGACGGCCCGGGACGCCGGGAATCGGTGAGACAGGCGGCAAACCCCACCTGTTCGACAAACCGCTCGGCGTCGATCGCCGTTTCGACCTGACGCGTCCCTTCGCGACGCCAGCGCACATCACGCAGGTCTTCACACCGGTCGGAAATGTCCACGGCACCAGTGTCACACAGGATCCGGGCATCGCACGCATCACCACATCGCTCGCGACGCAGGGATTGCCTCCTGCCCTGCAACGTCGTCGTCCGCGAGGTCTCGGCGAGAGCCCTGTTGATCGAGTGCGCGCAGTCCGCACATACAAAAAGGGCGCGGAAGGTGTCCCCTCCGCGCCCGTGTGTGTGAGATTCGGCGGTCTGGGAAAACCGCCCTGCGAGTGATCGCTAGTCGACGTCGTCGCGGAACATGTAGTCCGCGTCGGTGAGGTCGTCCATTTCGCGCTGCAGTTCCAGCTCTTCCGGAGACGGCGGCGGTGGCGGCGGCGGCTCGTCGGCTTCGATCCGCACGTCACGGTAGAAGTCGAAGCCGGTGCCGGCCGGGATGAGGCGGCCCATCGTGACGTTTTCCTTGAGGCCGCGCAGGTAGTCCATCTTGCCCGAGATGGACGCCTCGGTCAGCACCCTGGTGGTCTCCTGGAACGACGCCGCCGAGATGAACGAGTCGGTCGAGAGCGACGCCTTCGTGATGCCCAGCAGGAGCGGGCGGCCCTTGGCCGGCTGCCCGCCGTTGGTCAACACCCGCTCGTTCTCTTCGTTGAACCGGAACTTGTCCACTTGTTCGTCGATGAGGAATTCGGTGTCACCGACATCCTCGACCTTCACCCATCGCATCATCTGTCGCACGATGACCTCGATGTGTTTGTCGTTGATGCCGACGCCCTGCAGACGATAAACCTCCTGGATCTCGTTGACCAGGTACGCCTGCAGTTCCTTCTCGCCGAGCACGGCCAGAATGTCGTGCGGGTTGCGCGGACCGTCCATGAGCGGCTCACCCGCGGTCACGCGGTCGCCTTCCTGCACGTTCACATGCACGCCGCGCGGCAGTGAGTACTCCTTCGCATCGCCCCCGTCATCCGGCACGACAAGGATCTTGCGCATGCCCTTGACGATGCCGCCCTGACGGACCACACCATCAATTTCCGAGATGACGGCCGTCTCACGCGGCTTGCGCGCTTCGAACAACTCGACGACACGCGGCAGACCGCCCGTGATGTCCTTCGTCTTCGTGGTTTCGCGCGGAATCTTCGCCACCACGTCGCCGGCCTGGACCTCTTCGCCGTTGGTGACCATGAGGTGGGCATTCGACGGCATGTGGTACCGGTTGATCAATTTGCCGTCGGCACTCACGATTTCGATCGACGGCTGCTTCTTCTCATCCGGCGAGTCGACAATGATCAGGCGCGACATGCCTGTGATTTCGTCCACTTCCTCGTGGACGGTCACCTTGTCGATGATGTCCTTGAAGCGGACCATGCCGCCGCCCTCGGTCAGAATCGAGAACGTGTACGGATCCCATTCGACCAGGACCTGCCCCTTCTCGACCGTCTGGCCGTCCTTCACCTTCAGGCGCGCACCGTAGACCACGGAGTAGCGCTCGCGCACCACACCCTTGTCGTCCACGATGTTGATCGAGCCGGAGCGGTTCATGACGATGAGTGCGCGCGTCGGGGCGACCGTCTTGTCGTCGTGCCGTTCGCGGCCTTCGACCGTCTGGAGCCCGTCGAACCGCACCGTGCCCTTGTGGCGGGTCTCGATCGTTGACTGATCCGCAACACGCGATGCCGTGCCGCCGATGTGGAACGTGCGCATCGTCAGCTGCGTGCCGGGTTCGCCGATGGACTGCGCGGCGATGACGCCGGCGGCCAGACCCATTTCCACCATCTTGCCGGTGGACAGGTCGCGCCCGTAACACTTCGCACAGACGCCGCGGCGCGCCGCACACGTCAGCACGGAGCGGATCTTCACGCGTTCGATACCCGCGTCCTCGATCGCCTCCGCCAGCTTCTCGTCGATCTCACCGGCCGCCGGCACCAGCACCTGGCCCGACGACGGATCCGTGATGTCATCGAGGGCCACGCGACCGACGATGCGGTCACCGAGCCGTTCGACGATTTCACCACCCGAGTCGACGATCGCGCGCGCTTCCAGGCCATCCAGCGTGCCGCAGTCGGTTTCGCTGATGATGACGTCCTGCGCCACGTCGACGAGACGACGCGTGAGGTAGCCGGAGTCGGCCGTCTTGAGGGCCGTGTCGGCCAGACCCTTGCGGGCGCCGTGCGTGGAGATGAAGTACTCCATGACGGTGAGGCCTTCGCGGAAGTTGGCCGTGATCGGCGACTCGATGATTTCACCGGACGGCTTCGCCATCAGACCGCGCATGCCGGCCAGCTGACGAATCTGCTGCTTCGAGCCTCGGGCGCCCGAGTCGGCCATGACGTAGACCGGGTTGAAGCTGCGCCCCGACTTGTCGAGCGCCTCCATCTCCCCGAACATTTCGTCGGCGATCTTTTCGGTGACTTCCGACCAGATCGCGATGACCTTGTTGTAGCGCTCGCCGTTGGTGATCGCGCCGTCCTGATACTGGCCTTCGACCTTGATGACTTCGTCGCGTGCATCCTGCACGAACTCGCCCTTCTTGGCCGGGATGATCAGGTCGTCGATGCCAATCGACATGCCCGACTTCATCGCATACAGGAAGCCCGTGTTCTTCAGGCTGTCGAGCATGCGCACGGTCGGTTCGAGGCCGAAGTGCAGGTGGCAATACCGCACCGCCTGCTGGAGGCCCTTCTTCTTGAGCAGGCCGTTGATGAACGGCATCTCCGGGGGCAGCGCATCGTTGAAGATCACGCGGCCGACCGTGGTCGTGATGATGGCGTGGTTGATGATGGTCTCGGTGCCGTCGAGCACGTCCTGCGAGTCGCGGGTGGCGCTCAGGTCGATCATGCGTCCCGTGTAGCGCAGGCGAATCGGTGTCAGTGTTTCCACTTCCCCGGCTTCCAGCGCCAGCAGCACGTCGTCCACCGACGCAAACACGCGGCCTTCACCCTTGGCGCCCACCTTGGCCTTGGTGAGGTAGTAGCAGCCGAGCACGATGTCCTGCGAGGGCACCGCGATGGGCTGGCCTGAAGCCGGCGACAGGATGTTGTTGCTCGCCATCATCAGCACCGAGGCCTCGATCTGCGCCTCGGGCGACAACGGGATGTGGACCGCCATCTGGTCACCGTCGAAGTCGGCGTTGAACGCCGTGCAGACGAGCGGGTGGATGCGGATCGCCTTGCCCTCAACCAGCACCGGCTCAAACGCCTGGATGCCCAGACGATGGAGCGTGGGCGCGCGGTTGAGCATCACGGGGTGGTCCTTGATGACTTCTTCAAGGATGTCCCACACTTCCGTGCGCTGCTGTTCGACCATCTCCTTCGCCTGTTTGATCGTGGAGACCAGGCCCCGCGCTTCAAGCTTGTGGTAGATGAACGGCTTGAACAGTTCGAGCGCCATCTTCTTCGGCAGGCCGCACTGGTGCAGCTTCAGCTCGGGTCCGATGACGATGACGGAACGGCCGGAGTAGTCGACGCGTTTGCCGAGCAGGTTCTGACGGAACCGGCCCTGCTTGCCCTTGAGCGTGTCCGACAGCGACTTGAGCGGACGATTGTTCGCCCCACGCAACACGCGGCCACGGCGGCCGTTGTCGAACAGCGCGTCCACGGCTTCCTGGAGCATGCGCTTTTCGTTGCGGATGATCACATCCGGCGCCTTCAGCTCCATGAGCTTCTTCAACCGGTTGTTCCGGTTGATGACGCGGCGGTACAGATCGTTCAGGTCGGACGTCGCAAAGCGGCCGCCATCGAGCGGCACGAGCGGACGCAGTTCGGGCGGAATGACCGGGACGACGTCCAGGATCATCCACTCGGGCTTGTTGTCCGACTTGCGGAAGGCGTCGACCACCTTCAGGCGCTTCGCGAACTTGAGCTTCTTCTGCGCCGAGGTTTCCGAGCGCATCTTCTCGCGCATTTCCTCGGACAGCCGATCCACGTTCACGCGGCGCAGCAGCTCCTTGATGGCTTCGGCGCCCATCTGGGCCTTGAAGCGGAAGCCCCAGGTTTCGCGCTCCTGCCGGTACTGCTCTTCGGTGAGCAGCTGCTTGTCCTTCAGCTCCGTGTCGCCCGCGTCCACCACGACGTAGGCCTCGAAGTAGAGGATGCGTTCGAGATCACGCAGCGTGATGTCGAGCAGGTGGCCGATGCGGCTCGGCAGGCCCTTGAAGAACCAGACGTGGCTCACTGGGGTCGCCAGCGCGATGTGGCCGAGGCGCTCACGGCGCACACGGGCCTGCGTCACTTCGACGCCGCACTTGTCGCAAATCACGCCGCGATGCTTCATGCGCTTGTACTTGCCGCACAAGCACTCCCAGTCGGTGACCGGTCCGAAGATCTTCGCGCAGAACAGACCATCACGCTCCGGCTTGAACGTCCGGTAGTTGATGGTTTCCGGCTTCGTCACTTCACCGTGTGACCAGCGCAGAATCGTCTCCGGAGAGGCGAGACTGATCCGGATTGAGTCGAAGTCGGACGTGAGCTGACCTTTGTCGTGCAGATTGGGTCTCATCGATTAGGCTCCCACCGGCGTTTCCGGAGTTGGCTCGGGTTCGGCACTCGGTTCCTCGGGCGGTGGTTCCGCCCCTGGCCGCGCCTTGGTCTTCAGCAGCTGCACGTCAAGGCACAGGGCCTGCAGCTCGCGGATGAGCACGTTGAATGATTCCGGCAAGCCGGGCTGGAACGAGGCGTCGCCCTTGACGATCGCTTCGTAGATCTTCGCGCGTCCCACCACGTCGTCGGACTTCGCCGTCAGCAGTTCCTGCAGGATGTGCGCGGCGCCGTACGCCTCGAGCGCCCACACTTCCATTTCGCCGAAACGCTGGCCGCCGAACTGCGCCTTGCCGCCCAGCGGCTGCTGGGTGATGAGCGAGTACGGTCCGATGGACCGGGCGTGGATCTTGTCGTCGACCAGGTGCGACAGCTTGAGCATGTAGACGTACCCGACGGTGACGTCCTGTTCGAACCCGTCACCCGTCATGCCGTCGAACAGCTGCGTCTTGCCGCCCTTCGGGAGACCGGCTTCGTCGAGCCACTTCTTGATCTCGCCTTCACGCGCCCCGTCGAAGACGGGCGTGGCGAAGTAGAGGCCCAGCGCGTGCGCGGCCCAGCCGAGGTGCGTCTCGAGAATCTGTCCGACGTTCATACGTGACGGAACGCCGAGCGGGTTCAACACGATCTCGACCGGCGTGCCATCCGGCAGGTACGGCATGTCTTCTTCGGGCAGGATGCGCGCGATGACGCCCTTGTTGCCGTGGCGGCCGGCCATCTTGTCGCCGACCGACAGCTTGCGCTTCATCGCGACGTACACCTTGACGAGCTTGATCACCCCGGGCGGCAGTTCGTCGCCGCGGCGGATCTTCTCCTTCTTGTCCTCGAACTCGCGCTGGATGACGTCCACGCGCTGCGCCGTCCGGTCTTCCATCCGGCGCAGTTCGTCTTCGAACCCGAGGTCGTCGGTTTCAATGCGCGCGCGCACCAGCACCGAGAACGGGAGTTCCGCCATCACCTCAGGCGTCAGCGCCGTGCCCTTGCGGGCCACGCGCTCCCGGCCGTCCGAGTCGAACAGATCGGACCGCAGGGTCCGGCCCGTCAGCAGCAGCGCCAGGCGCTTCTTGGTTTCCTCGTGCAGGATGCGGATTTCGTCCTGCAGGTTGGTTTCCATCAGCGCGAGTTCGTCTTCCTCGATCTGCTTCGCGCGGTCATCCTTTTCGATGCCCTTGCGCGAGAAGATCTGGACGCCGACCACGATGCCTTCGACGCCGGGAGGGCACGTCAGCGACGCGTCCTTCACGTCTCCGGCCTTCTCGCCGAAGATCGCCCGCAGGAGCTTCTCTTCCGGTGTGAGCTGCGTCTCGCCCTTCGGCGTGACCTTGCCCACCAGGATGTCGCCGGGCTTCACCGACGCACCGATCCGGATGATGCCGCTCTCGTCGAGGTCGCGCAGGTAGGTCTCCGACACGTTCGGAATATCCCGCGTGATTTCCTCCGGTCCCAGCTTCGTGTCGCGCGCCTCGATCTCGAACTCCTCGATGTGGATCGACGTGTAGTAGTCGTCCTTCACCATGCGTTCGGACACGAGGATCGCGTCTTCGAAGTTGTACCCGCGCCACGGCATGAACGCGACGAGCACGTTCCGGCCGAGAGCCAATTCGCCGAGTTCCGTGCAGGGACCATCGGCCAGCACCTGCCCCTTGGCGACCCGCTGTCCCACGCGGACGATCGGACGCTGGTTGATGCACGTGTTCTGGTTGGACCGCTTGAACTTGGTCAGGTTGTAGATGTCGGCGCCCATCTCACGCGAGAGGCCCTCGGCATCCCCGCCTTCGACACGCACCACGATGCGCTTGCTGTCGAGGTAGTCAACCACGCCTGTCCGGCGTGCCACGACCACGGCGCCCGAGTCGCGCGCGGTGATGTATTCCATGCCGGTGCCGACATACGGCGCCCGGGCCTGCAGCAGCGGCACAGCCTGACGCTGCATGTTCGCACCCATCAGCGCGCGGTTCGCGTCGTCGTTCTCGAGGAACGGAATGAGCGAGGCGGCGACCGACACGAGCTGCTTCGGCGACACGTCGATGTAATCGACCTTGTCCGCCGTCGTCAGGATGAACTCACCGGCCTGGCGCGCGTTCACACGCTCACCCTGCAGGCGGAGGTCCGCGTCGAGCGGCACGTTCGCCTGCGCGACGATGTACTGGTCTTCTTCCCAGGCGGAGAGGTAGAAGCAGTGGGGCTCGAACTCGACGCCCTTCTTCTTCGACCGGCCATCGGCGCCGACCAGTTCGTGCGCTTCGACGATGTCGCCGACCTTGTACTTCGGATTGCCGCCCGCGTTGGTGACGATCACGTAGTCGACGATCTGGCCGTCCTTGACCTTGCGGTAGGGCGACTCGATGAAGCCGAAGTCGTTGATGCGCGCGTACGACGACAGCGACGAGATCAGGCCGATGTTCGGGCCTTCCGGCGTCTCGATCGGGCAGATGCGGCCGTAGTGCGTCGGGTGGACGTCGCGCACTTCGAAGCCGGCGCGTTCACGCGACAGACCACCGGGCCCGAGGGCGGAAAGGCGGCGCTTGTGCGTCACTTCCGACAACGGGTTCGTCTGGTCCATGAACTGCGAGAGCTGCGACGACCCGAAGAACTCGCGAATCGCGGCCATGACCGGCTTCGCGTTGATGAGGTCGTGCGGCATGGCGGTCGCCATTTCCTGGTAGACCGACATCTTTTCCTTGATCGCCCGTTCCATGCGGACGAGGCCGATCCGGAACTGGTTCTCGAGCAGTTCGCCGACCGACCGCACGCGACGGTTGCCGAGGTGGTCGATGTCGTCCACGCCGGCGGGGTTCTTGCGCAGGCCGAGCAGGAACCGGATGACTTCGTAGAAGTCCGCCGGGTGCAGCACCTTCTCGTCGAGCGGCGTGTTCAGCTTGAGCTTGGTGTTCAGCTTCAGGCGGCCGACGCGCGAGAAGTCGTACTTCTGCGCGTTGAAGAACATGTTCTCGAAGAGCGTGCGCGAACTGTCGAGCGTGGGCGGATCGCCCGGGCGCAGACGACGGTAGATTTCGATCAGCGCCTCTTCGTGCTTCTGAATCGGATCCTTCTTCAGGGTCTGCGAGAGCACCGACCCGATCTCGTCCTTCTCCGGGAAGAAGACCTCGATGTTGTCGACGTTCATCTCCTGCGCCATGGCGAGCACGCGCTCGGAGAGTTCCTCGTTGGCCTCGAGCAGCACTTCGCCCGTGGACGGGTCGACCACATCGGCCGCAGCCCACGCGCCTTCGCGCTCGCCTTCCTGCAGTTCGATGGCGTCGACGCCCGCCTTCTTCAGGGCCTCGATCTGATCCTTGCGGATCTTCTTGCCCGGGAAGATCTGGAGGTCCGAGCCCGGGATCTGGAGCGCGGCGCCCGCGCGGCGGCCGACCAGCGTGTCGGCGACCTTCCAGAGCGCGCGGCCATCCCTGATGACCAGTTCATCGATCGTGTAGAACGTCCGCAGAATCTCGGCGGCGCTCCGCAGGCCGAGGGCCCGCAGGAACACGGTCGCCAGGAACTTGCGCTTCCGGTCGATGCGCACATACAGCAGATTCTTCGTGTCGTATTCGAACTCGACCCACGACCCGCGGTACGGAATGATCTGCGCGCCAAACAGCGTCTTTTCCTCCGCGTGGAAGAACGCGCCCGGCGAGCGGTGCAACTGCGACACGATGACACGCTCAGTGCCATTGACGATGAACGTTCCGTGGTCGCCCATCAGCGGGATGTCGCCGAAATAGACTTCCTGCTCCTTGATGTCGCGGATCGTCTTGACCGCCGTCTCGGGGTCCTTGTTCCAGACCACCAGGCGGATGGTCACCTTCAGCGGCACGGCGTAGGTCATGCCGCGTTCCTGGCACTCCTCGACGTCGTACTTCAGCTTCATGCTGACGGTGGTGCCGCAGATGTCACACACCGTGCCGCGCGCCTCGTTGGCGCGGCCGCACGAGTGACAGATGACGGCGCCTTCCCCGTACGGATCGGCCGTCAGCGTGGTGCCGCAGCCTTCGCACTTCTTGCGCAGGTGCTCAAGGCCGGCGAGCCGGCCGCACTTGCACTCCCAGTTGCCGATGGAATAGTCGATGAACTCGAGTGACGAGTTCTCCCGGAAGTCGCTGATCGGGAACACCGACTTGAAGACCGACTGGAGCCCGACATCCTCGCGCTCGGCCGGCAGACGGTTCATCTGCAGGAAGCGTTCGTAGGACTTCTTCTGAATCTCGATGAGATTCGGAATCGGAATGGTGGTCGTAATCTTCGAGAAATCGATGCGTTCGCGATAGACGTTCTTGGGCAGGCTGTACATTCAGATTCATCCTCGAGGCCGTGCCGATCCCGCCACGGGTGTGCGCGCACACGCCGTGGCCAATAGTAGCAGCCGGCGTACACGGACGCCGGCCGTCAAATCAGAGCAACGCGTCGAACAGACAGGAACACACAACGGGATCGAGAGGACTGAGAGGTGTGTGCGAAAACTCTCCCAGCCCTCCCTGGCTCGTTGTGCAGGCCCGAACTACTTGATTTCGACCTTCGCGCCGGCTTCTTCGAACTTCTTCTTGATGCCGGCCGCTTCGTCCTTCGACACGCCTTCCTTGATGGCCTTCGGCGCGGCCTCGACGAGGTCCTTCGCTTCCTTCAGGCCCAGGCTGGTCACTTCGCGGACAACCTTGATCACGTTGATCTTGTTGCCGCCGACGTCGGTCAGGGTCACCGTGAATTCGGTCTGCTCTTCCGCCGGGGCCGCGGCCGCGCCGCCGCCACCCGCGCCCGCCACCATCATCGGCATCGCCGCCGCGGCGGACACGCCGAGTTCCGTCTCGAGCGTCTTCACGAGCTGCGAGAGCTCAAGCACCGAAATTCCCTTGATGTAGTCCACCACCTGCTGCTGCGTCACGTCTGCCATTGCTCTCTCTCCTATGAATCGAATCGACAATCTGACAATCTAAAAACTGAAATCTGCGTATCCCGCAATCGATTATTGGCAATCACGAATCTGCATCGGCAATCGCCCAATCCAAATCCTCAATCCCCAATCCTCAATCCCCAATCCTCAATCCTCAATCCGTCTGCGGCCCGGCTTCCTTCTTTTTCTGGACCTCTGCGAGGACCGTCACGAAGTCGCGCTGCACGGCCGACAGGACCGTGACCAGCTGCTGCGCCGGCGCGTTCAGCACGTAGAGCAACTTCGCGTAGAGTTCCGGCTTGCTCGGCATGTTGGCCAGGTCGGCCATCGCCGACGCCGGCACCAGCTGCCCCTGCACCACGGCCGCCTTGATGCTCGCCTGCGGCAGGTCCTTCAGCGCCGTCGTCAGCGTCTTGGCCATCGCCACCGGATCCGAACCGGTAAACACGACCGCCGTCTGTCCGACGAAGTGCTTGTTTAATGCCTCGAACGGCGTGCCGCTCGACGCGCGCTTCGCCAGGGTGTTCTTGACGACGATGTATTGCGACCCCGTCTTGCGGATCTTCTGGCGCAGGTCGGTCACTTGCGGCACGGTCACACCCCGGTAATCCACCAGCACGGCGGTATCCGTGCCCTGGAACGCGGCGGTGAGCTGCTGCAGCTCGGTTGCTTTTTCTGCTCGTGTAACTGCCATGATTGTTCTCCGCCGCCTAGTGCTTGACCAGAACGTCCATGTTTGACGTCTCGATCACGACCCCGGGGCCCATCGTCGACGACATGGTGACGCTCCTGACATACCGGCCCTTGGCGGCCGACGGCTTCGCCTTGAGGATGCTGCCGAGCAGCGCGTGTGCGTTCGCCACGAGGTTGTCGCTCGCGAACGAGATCCGGCCGATCGGGGCATGCACGACACCGGCCTTGTCCACACGGAACTCGACCTTGCCGGCCTTGATTTCGTTGACCGCCTTCGCCACGTCGAGCGTGACGGTGCCGGTCTTCGGGTTCGGCATCAGACCGCGGGGGCCGAGGACCTTGCCGAGTTTGCCGACGGCGCGCATCATGTCCGGCGTCGCCACGACGGCGTCAAACGCCGTCCAGCCGCCGAGAATCTTGTCGACGATCTCTTCGCCACCGACTTCATCCGCGCCCGCCTCGCGGGCCTCACGCTGCTTGTCCGCATTGGCGATGACCAGCACCGACTTTGACTTGCCAAGGCCGTGCGGCAACACGACGGTGCCACGCACCATCTGGTCGGCATGCTTCGGATCGACACCGAGGCGGATCGACATTTCGACGGTCTCGTCGAACTTCGAGTACTTGACCTTCTGAATCAGCGGAACGGCCTCTTCGACCGAGTGCGGCCTGACAGGCACCGCTTCGCGGGCTGCCTGGTATTTCTTGCCTCGACTACGCATCTGTACTCTCCTGTGGTGCAAACGAACCTCTCGGTTCTCCCACATCAATACGGCGACGTTGTCGCCGCCCGTTATTGAGGATTGAGGATGGAGGCTTGAGGATTGGCAATTGTTGGATTGGGGAAATGGCGGATTGAGAGCTCAATCACGCAATCGCCCAATTACTCAATCGTTCAATCTCTCAATCCTTCAATCCTTCAATCCCTCAATCAATCTGGCAATCATCAATCCAACAATTGCCAATCCTCAATCCTCCATCCTCAATCCTCAATAACGCAGAGAAATTGGACAGATTCAACGCCTTTCCTATCCGACGACGTCCAACCCCATCGACCTCGCCGTCCCCGCCACCGACCGGATGGCCGACTCGAGGCTCTCGGTGTTGAGGTCCGGGAGCTTGATCTTGGCGATTTCTTCGACCTGCTTCGCGGTCACGGTGCCGACCTTGTTCTTGTTCGGCACGCCCGAGCCCTTGGCGATGTTCGCCGCACGCTTGAGCAGCACCGGCGCCGGCGGCGTCTTCGTGATGAACGTGTACGACCGGTCGGAATAGATCGTCACCACGGCCGGGATGATGAGCCCGTCCTGCGCCGCGGTCTTCGCATTGAAGTTCTTGCAGAAGTCCATGATGTTGACGCCGTGCGGACCGAGCGCGGTGCCCACGGGGGGCGCCGGCGTCGCCTTGCCGGCGGCGATCTGGAGCTTCACTTGTGCGGTAACTTTTTTCGCCATGTTCTATCTCTGCTCTACAACTTCTCGACTTGCAAAAAATCCAGCTCGACCGGTGTCGCACGTCCGAAGATCGTGACCATCACCTTCAACGTGTTGCGCTCGTGGTTGACTTCATCCACGGTGCCGTTGAAGCTCGCAAACGGGCCCTCGTTGATCCGCACCTGATCGCCCTTGTCGAACGTGTACTTGGGCTTCGGCTTCTCGGCGGCGACCGTCACCTGATGCAGGATCTGGTCAACTTCCTCGCGCGAGAGCGGCTGCGGCTTTGACCCCGCGCCCACGAACCCCGTCACCTTCGGCGTGTTCTTGACCACATGCCACGCGTTGTCGGACATGTGCATCTCCACGAGGATGTACCCCGGGAAGAACCGCCGCGAACTCTTCACTTCCTTGCCGCCGCGCTTTTCCACGATGTCTTCAGTGGGGATCAACACCTCACCAATTTCATCCTGCAGGCCATACGCCTGGACACGCTGCTCAAGCGACTCCCGGACCTTGTTTTCAAAGCCCGAGTAGGTGTGGATGATGTACCACTGCTTCGTCTTGACGTCGGTCATGCTCCACCAAACCGGGTGAACACCCAGCTCACCATGGCGGAAGCGCCAAGGTCGACGGCGTACAGATACACACCAAACAACGTCGAGACCATCACCACCACCACCGTCGTCGCCCACACTTCCCGGCGAGCCGGCCACGTCACACGGCCCAACTCGCTCCTGACCTCCGGGATGAATCGGCGGAACCGGCCGATCCAGCCGCCTGACTGCTCCGCTGTGCCCTTTTCGTTGTCAGTCATCTCTCGATCACACCCCGCGCGTCGTTGAACTGGCAGGCCAGGAGGGACTCGAACCCCCAGCCCTCGGTTTTGGAGACCGATGCTCTACCAATTGAGCTACTGGCCTAAACATTCCGAATGGGGCAATGAGGCCATGGGGCAATCAGGCAATGGAATGAGGCGAATGGGGCAATGGGTGAATGGAATCGCCGCAATTGCGGGAATTCCATTGACCGACTGCGTCATCGCCTCATTCCATTGCCCCTCTGCCTCATTGCCCCATTGCCTCATTAACTGCTTACTTCGATTCCTTATGACCGGTGTGCTTGCGGCAGAACCGGCAGAACTTGTTGAACTCCAGACGCTCAGAACTCTTCTTGCGGTTCTTGGTCGTGCTGTAGTTGCGGCGTTTGCACTCGGTGCACGCCAGCGAAACGATTTCTCGCATAATCCCCTACCTTCAGCCAACGAGAGACACGACCGGGCGTTCGACCCCGCGAGAGGCCGAACGCCCAGCGTGCCACGATCTACCGACTTACTGCGTGATCTCCGTGATCGTGCCGGCGCCGACAGTGCGGCCCCCTTCACGAATCGCGAAGCGGCTGCCCTTTTCGATGGCGACCGGCGCCATCAGCTCAGCCGTGATGGTTGTCTTGTCGCCGGGCATCACCATTTCGATGCCTTCCGGCAGGTTCAACGTCCCGGTGACGTCGGTCGTCTGCAGGTAGAACTGCGGGCGATAGCCGTTGAAGAACGGCGTGTGACGGCCCCCTTCGTCCTTGGAGAGGATGTACACCTCGGCCTTGAACTTGGTGTGCGGGAGAATCGAGCCGGGCTTGGCCAACACCTGGCCGCGCTCGACGTCCGACTTTTCCACGCCGCGGAGCAGGATGCCGACGTTGTCGCCCGCCACGCCCTCATCAAGCAGCTTGCGGAACATCTCGACGCCCGTGACGACCTTCTTCTGCGTGGGAGTGAAACCGACGATCTCGATTTCCTCGCCAACCTTGACCTTGCCGCGCTCGATACGCCCCGTGACGACCGTGCCGCGACCCGAGATCGAGAACACGTCTTCGATCGGCATCAGGAACGGCTTGTCCGTCTCACGCACCGGGATCGGGATGTAGGTGTCGAGCGCTTCCATGAGCTTCAGCACCGTGTCGACGCCGGCCGGGTCGCCGTTGAGGGCGCCGAGGGCCGAGACACGCACCACCGGCAGGGTGTCGCCGGGGAAGCCGTAGCCGGTGAGCAGTTCGCGCACTTCGAGCTCGACCAGGTCGAGCAGTTCCGCGTCGTCCACGGCGTCGCACTTGTTCAGCGCCACCACGAGGTACGGCACGTTCACCTGCTTCGCGAGCAGGATGTGTTCACGCGTCTGGGGCATCGGGCCGTCCACCGCGCTCACAACCAGGATCGCGCCGTCCATCTGCGCCGCACCCGTGATCATGTTCTTGATGTAGTCCGCGTGACCCGGACAATCGACGTGGGCATAGTGCCGGTTCGGCGTGCCGTATTCGACGTGACTGGTCGCAATGGTCAGGATCTTCGTGTCGTCACGACGGCCCTGCGATTCCGACGCCTTGGCCACTTCGTCGTACGGCACAAACTTCGCCCAACCCTTGTCCGCGGCGACCTTTGTGAGGGCCGCCGTCAGCGTGGTCTTGCCGTGGTCGATGTGACCAATGGTGCCCACGTTCACGTGCGGCTTTGAACGATCAAACTTTTCCTTCGCCATTGCTCTCTCGTCTCCGTCTATCGGCAGGGCCAAACCCTGCGCCTACAAGTTGCGTTGCCTGCTTACTACGTCTGCCCCACCACCCGGCCGCACACACGTCCGGGGCCTTACCTTCTGGAGCCGATGACCGGGATCGAACCGGTGACCTCGTCCTTACCAAGGACGTGCTCTGCCAACTGAGCTACATCGGCCTTCGCGAACCGCTCGCTGCGCTCGCAGCTTCGGCCGACTTCGTCGGCAGCCACACCCACACCGAGCCAACACCCAAATCACCTGGCCGGCCGGACGTAGCCAGGAGCGAAGCGACTGTCCGGCGGAGTCTGGAGCGGGAGACGGGGATCGAACCCGCGACCAACAGCTTGGAAGGCTGTGACTCTACCACTGAGTTACTCCCGCCTCCGTTAACGCTCACTCCGTTCGCAACTTCGGCGGGGCGCGCCCGCTGCAGCTGCCATCCCGATGGCCTGCCATCCGAAGCTGTGAGCGAAGCGAACGCTCAGCGAAGGATGGTGGCGAGGGAAGGATTCGAACCTTCGAAGGCGCATGGCCGACAGATTTACAGTCTGCTGCGTTTGACCGCTTCGCTACCTCGCCAGAATGTCTCCCACCTGCCGTCGTCCCCTTCGCAAAAATGGAGCTGGCGAAGGGATTTGAACCCCCGACCAGCTGATTACAAATCAGCTGCTCTACCGGACTGAGCTACGCCAGCCAGACAAAACGTAGATGCTAGCACGGTCCGTGCCAGACCGACAACCAGCAGCCCTTAATTCTGACCTATTTTGGGGTGCCGTGTCGACGCTGCCGGGCTGCCTCGAACAAGACCACCCCGGCTGCCACCGACACGTTCAGGCTGTCTACCTGCCCGGCCATGGGAATTCGGACCAGACGGTCGCAGGTTTCCCGCACCAACCGCCGCATCCCCTCCCCCTCTGCCCCGACTACAAAGGCCGTCGGCAGGGTGTAGTCGAGGGCGTCATAGTCCTCGCCCGCCTCCCCCGCCAGTCCCACCGTCCAGACGCCCTTTTCCTTGAGTTCCTCGATCGCCCGCGAAATATTGACGACCGTGGCAATTTTGACGTGATGGACGGCCCCGGCAGACGCCTTCGCCGTGGCCCCGTCGAGCGGCGCCGCATGGCGCGCCTGACGGATGACCCCGTGGCCCCCGGCCGCGTCAATCGACCGCAGCACAGCCCCGACATTCTGAGGGTCTTCAACGCTGTCGAGCACGATCAGCAGCGGCGGCCCCTCGGCCTGGTCCACCAGTTCCTCAACCGTGTACGCGGGCAACGCCTGCAGGTCCGCCGCCACCCCCTGATGGACGCCGCCCCGCGCCAGCTTCTCCATCGCCTGCCGGTCGATGGTCTCAGTCTGGATGCGCAGTTCGTGCGCCCGGGCAAGCAGGGCATCCACACGCGCCCCTGCGCCACGTACGTGAATGAGCCGCGAAACCCGGCGGGCCTTCAGGGCCTCGGAGACTGAATTAATTCCGTAGATCAGGGGCATAACAAAGGTCCAGGGTCCAGGGTCCAGGGTTCGGGTCCAACGGGTCCAACGGTCCTATGCGAGGAGCCTCTGGATACGAACAGCACACGATGCTACTCCGCCCAGCAGGCCGGCGACCTGATCGATTGCAGGAATCGCGAGGTCAAGCTCCGGACCGGAGTCCATCCCCGTGAGCGCGACGCGGATGGGATGGAAGAGCGCTTTTCCCTTGATGCCCGTCACCTCGCGCGCCTTAGTGGCCGCCGCGCGGAAGGACTCCTTGGTGAGGGGCCCGAGATCGGCAATCGCATCACCAAACGCCGACAGCACCGTCGCGCCATCGGCCTCCGCCGCCACAAGCCGCGCCGCCTCGGCTCGATTCCAGTCGAGGACAAACTTCACGCGCTCGGGAATTTCCTCCAGGCGGTCAACCGCACCGACAGCCAGGGGCAGAACGGCGGCCACCGCCGCCCTCGGTCCAGGGTCCAGGGTCCAGGGTCCAGGGTTCGCACCGGCGCCCTGAAAGAAAGGCATCGCCAGGTCAATGAGACGGCCGGGTTCGCAGACCTTCATGTAGTGGCGATTCATCCAGGCGAGTTTGTCGATGTCAAACACGGCCGCACTGTGGCTCACACGCGCGACATCAAACCGGCGCGCCATCTCGTCCATCGCGATCAACTCTTCACCATCACCAGGCGACCACCCGAGCAGCGCCAGGTAGTTCGTCAGCGCCTCGGGCAGGTACCCGCGCGCGCGGAACTCGGACACGCTGGTCGCGCCGTGCCGCTTCGACAACGGCGCATGATCGGGCCCCATCACCAGCGACAGATGCGCAAACGCGGGCGGCGTCAGACCAAGTGCTTCATAAATCAACACCTGCCGTGGCGTGTTCGAGATGTGATCCTCGCCGCGAATCACGTGCGTAATCGCCATCAGCGCATCGTCAACCACCACCGCGAAGTTGTAGGCCGGTCCACCGTCGGAACGCACGATGACGGGATCCCCGATCACCGAGGTGTGAAACGTCACCGGGCCCCGCACGAGATCGGTGAAGGTCACATCGCGATCGGGCGGAATGACAAACCGAAGCGCCGCGGCCTCACCAGCCGCGCGACGGGCGTCGGCGTCGGCAGGCGCAAGCCCGCGGCACCGGCCGGAGTACTTCGGCGGGGCGCCCGAGGCCAAGGCGGCCGCGCGCTCCTGTTCCAGCTGGTCGGCCGAACAGAAACACCAGTAGGCGTGCCCGGTGTCGAGCAACGTGCGCGCATACGTCGCGTACACGTCCAACCGCTCCGACTGCCGATACGGCAGGTACGCGCCGCCCACATCCGGGCCCTCATCCCAGTTCAACCCGAGCCATTGGAGGTCCGCGCGAATGCCATCCTCCGAGGCGCGCGTCGATCGCTCGGTGTCCGTATCCTCAATCCGGAGCACAAACGCGCCGTGCTGCCCGCGCGCCAGCAGCCAGTTGAACAGCGCGGTTCTGGCATTGCCCACATGCAGCAGGCCGGTGGGACTCGGCGCAAATCGCAGTCGCATCACGCCTTCGCTCCCAGCAACACGACGGCATGCGACGCGATCGCTTCCCCACGCCCCACCGCATCCACACCTTCGTTGGTCTTGCCCTTCACGGTCACCGCATCCACTCCGACACCCAGCACGGCCGCCAGCGCCTCGCGCACCTGCGGCAGATGCGGCGCCAGCTTCGGCGTCTCAAGAACCACCGTCACGTCCGCATTCACCACAACCCAGCCGCGCGCGTGCACCACGGCCAGCGCACGCGCCAGCAGGTCAAGCCCCGGCGCGTTTTTCCACTGCGGATCGGTGTTGGGAAACATCTGTCCGATGTCGCCGGCACCCGCGGCGCCGAGAACCGCATCCGTCAACGCATGGCACACGACGTCCCCGTCCGAATGCCCCAGCGGCCCCTTCGTCGAGGGCACGTCGACACCGGCCAGCACCAGCGGACGTCCCTCCACCAACTGATGCAGGTCGTATCCCGTACCTGCCCGCATGCTCGTCATCCGTTGCCTCGCCTCCGTCACATCGTCGCTCGTCGTGATCTTCACGTTGCGCCGGTCGCCATCCACAATCGCCACCGTGCCTCCGGCCACCTCCACCAGTCGGGCTTCGTCGGTCGCCTCATCTGCACTCTGCCCGGCCGCCACCGCGCGCGCCAGCACATCGCGCCGAAACCCCTGCGGCGTCTGCGCCAGCCACAACTCGTCCCGCGGCACCGTCTTCAACACCACGCGCGACTGGTCAGACACCGACGCGCGTTTCACCGTGTCCGCCACGGGGATGGCCGGCACCGCCGCGCCCACCGACGCCGCCGCCGCAATCACCCGGTCGATCACGTCACGGGTCACAAACGGCCGAGCCGCATCGTGCACGATCACGATCTCGGCGGCGTTCGACACGGCCTCGAATCCTGCGCGAACAGAATCCTGCCGGCGCGCGCCTCCGGCCACCACGCGGCACGGCACGCGGGTGACGCCCACAAGCGCCTCACCGGCCGCGACCAACTCCTCGGGCACCACGACCACCAGTTCGCCCACCAGCGGATGCCCGTCACACGCCCGCACGCTGCGCCGCAGGATCGATTCGCCGCCGATCTCCAGGAGCTGCTTCGGCACAGGCCCTCCCACACGGGCGCCCCGCCCCCCGGCCACGATGATCGCTGCGACGTACATCTGCTGGATCTTAGCCTCGTACGGGTTCAGGGTTCAGGGTTCATCGGTTCATGGTGCTGTTCCTGGAACCGGGTGCTTGGAGGCAGGGTTCTGGGCACTGGGTTGGTTCAGAGTTCCAGCACCGATGAACCATGAACCGATGAACCCTGAACCCGAGCGAGAGTGAGCGTCATTGCTTCTTCGCTCAGGTCGGCGAGCGGGGCCGGGATGAAGATGACGATGAGCGCAGCGGTGGTGGTTTCGGTGACGGCGGTACGGGCGGAGTCGGAGGTCGGATTGCCGAAGGCCCCGAGGTCGTCAGCCAGGACCAGGCGCCCCGCCACATGCACCTCATCCTTTCGAATACCGGCGTACGACTCCCCCTCCCCACCACGTCGCATCGTCACGGCACCCACCACCTTCGACGCGTCATACAACCCGAACGACAGCTGAGTCTCGAGCGAACACCAGTTGATCACGTCCACCAGACTGTTGATACGCGGCAACTCGTCGCCTCTGCGCACCCGCCGCAACAAAGCCTCCGACGACGGGCGCGTCTTGGTGGGATCGATGCCAAGTCGCTTGTACATCGTCCTGACCGCGGCAGTACGATCGGCCGACTCCGCGGTGGTCCGCAATCTGGCCGCAGCATCCCTCAGCGGCTGATCCAGACGCGCGTCGCGGGCCACGACGACCACGGGGGACACGCGAGCCGCTACGGGGCACACGATGGCGGCCAGGTCATCGGCGACGGCGATCTGGAACCGTTCACGGTTCATCGGTGCATGGTTCATGGTGCTGTTCCGGGTTCGGGGTTCCGAACCGCGGCGCGCGCAAGCGCGGTCACCCGCGCGACATCCTCACGGCGCAGGCCGAGTGTACTGATCGGAGGGTGGACAATGACGTCGACGACGCCCGGACGCACGGTGAGGTGCCCCTTGCGCATGACGTGCCGCGTCCCGATGAGCGTGATCGGGATGATCGGCAACTGGCGATCCACCGCAATTGCGAACACACCAGGCTTGAAGCGCCCGACCTGATCGTCGTCACTGCGCGTGCCTTCGGGGAATACGACCAGTGACGACCCGTTCCTGATGAGCTGCTGCGTCTTGCGCACGACCGACGGCCCCGGGTTTGCCCGGTCAACGAGCACATGCCCCGCGAGGCGGAGATGCCACCCGATGAACGGGATGCCGCCGAGCATCGCCTTTGCCAGGATCCGCAGCTGCGCTGGAATGGTCGCAAACACCACCGGAATGTCGAAGATGCTCTGATGATTCGAGACGTACACCGCGCTGGTGTTCCCGTCGGCGGGCCAGTCCCCATGTACCCGCACACGGACACCGGCTGTCCACAGGATCACCCGCGCCCAGGCGCGCGCACACCGGTGTGCCATGTCGCCCCGCCGGTCCAGGAGGCCCGACACGAGCGAGATCACTCCAAAAACGATCGTGAACAGGCTGACAGCGGGAATCAGGAGGAGCACAGTCCGCCACCACTGCCACGACGGCAGGGTCACGCCTGTGCGGCCGGACGCGGGCGCCGAATGGGCTCGGGCTCGGCAGCCGCATCCAGATGACGGCCGAAGATCATGCGACCCGCCGTCGTCTGCAACACACTGGTCACCACAACGTCGAGGTTCTTGCCGATGCTCTTGCGCGCGTTGTCCACGACCACCATCGTGCCGTCGTCGAGATACGCGACCCCCTGGTTGTATTCCTTGCCCTCTTTGAGGATGAACACGTTCATTACCTCACCTGGCAGCACGACCGGTTTCAGGGCGCTGGTCAGCTCGTTCATGTTCAGCACATCGACGCCGCGCAGCTGCGCGACCTTGTGCAGATTGAAGTCGTTGGTGACGAGCTTGCCGTCGAGCGTCTTGGCCAGTTCGATCAGCTTCAGGTCCACTTCCCTGATCCCGGGAAAATCCACGTCGGAGATGATGACCTCCACGCCGGACATCTTCTGGATGCGGTGCAGGATGTCCAGGCCGCGCCGTCCCCGATTGCGCTTGAGCGCGTCGGAGGCATCCGCCACGGCCTGCAGTTCCTTCAGCACAAACTGCGGCACGACCAGCGTGCCATCGAGAAATCCACTCTCGGCCACCTCGGCGACGCGGCCGTCAATGATCGCGCTCGTATCGAGGATGCGGTACCGCCGGTATCCCCGGGCGTCCTTGAACAGACTGACGAGTTTGGCGGGCTCAAGCCACTCGCCCTTGCGCGCCCCGAAGACCAGGCCGAGATACGGCAACACGATGACGACCAGGCCATGCAGGAAGCGGACGCGGGTATCTCCGGTGTTGGCCCAGAACAGCGCGTTGTTGATGGCCTGCGCCACCATGAGCATGATGCCGAACCCGAGCAGGCCGCCCAGCAGCTGCGTGACCGAGGTGTCGCGCATGCGCATCTCGGCGAGCACGATCAGCAGCGCCACCACCAGACCAAGCGCCGCATTAATCGCGAAGTGGGTGCCCGCAGGCTGAATCAACATGGCGGTGTACACCACCGCGCCGATGAAGATTCCGCGCACGAGAACGAAACCACGCATGGCAGTATTCTAGCCGTACATGCGTCGCCTCCTCCCCTGCATCCTGATTGCTGTCGGTGCCGCACTCTCCGGGTGCGGCCCGGCGCCGGACACCACAGGCCCCGCGTCGGCGGCGCCCGACGACGTCTGGGGACGCTATGAGCGTGCAGCGGGTGGCGATGCGTTGCGCAACGTGCGGGGTATTCGCGCGACGGGGATCTCCGTGGACCCGTCGATTCAGGGCAACCGCCGCTTGACGCTGGAACTGGCGGCGCCCGCCGGGTACCGCCAGCGTGAACTGCCGCATCCGACAGACGGAGCCCCCCTGCGAACGCTCATCGGCTACAACGGCACGGTGGGCTGGTGGGCCGGCAACACCATGCTGGCGGGCGACGGGCTTTCAACCGACCCGGCCGTCCGGCAGGCTGCGCTCACGGCCGCCGGCCGGCAGAACTTCATCAACAACGCGGCCGGCATCGTCCCGCTGTGGCTGCAGGACGCCGGCATCGAGGTCACCCCGGTCGGCGTCGTGCAGGACGGGCCGGATCGCGGTTCGTGGGCCGTCGCGCTGAAGGCCGGCGGCGAACCTGTGGGACGCCTGATCTTCGACGCCACCACCCACTTCCCCCGGCGTCTTGTGGTTCCCTACCACCGCCACAT
>Ga0222713_10001084_pt1 | contig 31162 bp, 29 predicted proteins | sample C33_649DmetaG_FD_165061 | JGI IMG/M metagenome (GOLD analysis project Ga0222713, IMG submission 165061) | Estuarine water microbial communities from San Francisco Bay, California, United States - C33_649D | ecosystem: Environmental > Aquatic > Marine > Unclassified | place: USA: California... | reverse complement strand
CAGCTCGCGTGCGCGGACTGCTTCGACGCCTCCAACCGCGGCGAGGACGAGTCCTCCGTCCGCGCGATGTTCCTGCGAGCGCTTGCCGTGAAGCGTCCCGCCTGATATAAACCTTACTTCATACCGATGGAATCCGACAACGTCCCCAACGTCCTCGCCGACCGCTACGCCTCCCCGGCGATGAAGGCCGTCTGGTCCACCCGCGGCCGCGTGGTCCTCGAGCGCGAGTATTGGATCGCGGTCATGAAGGCCCAGCGCGACCTCGGCCTCGACATCCCCGCCGAAGCCCTCGCCGCCTATGAAAAGGTGAAGGACCAGGTCGACTTCGACTCCATCCGCCGACGCGAGGAGGAGACCCGCCACGACGTCAAGGCGCGCATCGACGAGTTCTGCGCCCTCGCCGGCCACCAGCACGTCCACAAGGGGCTGACCAGCCGCGACCTCACCGAATCCGTCGAGCAGCTCCAGGTCTTCCGCTCGCTCCAGCTCGTCCGCGCCAAGGCCGTGGCCGCGCTCGCCGCGCTCGCCCGCCGCGCCCAGGCCGACCGCGACGTCCTGATCGCCGCGCGCACGCACAACGTCGCCGCGCAGCCCACCACCGTCGGCAAGCGCTGGGCGATGTTCGGCGAGGAGTGCCTCCGCGGCGTCGCGCAGGTCGACGCCGCGCTCGCCGCCTTCGCGGCCCGCGGGCTCAAGGGCGCCGTCGGCACCCAGCTCGACCAGCTCACGCTCTTCTCCGGCGACATCGCCAAGGTGGCCCAGCTCGAAGGCAGCGTGCTCGCGCACCTCGGCATCCCGCACGCGCTCGGCGCGGTCGGTCAGGTCTACCCGCGTTCGATGGACATGGAAGTTGTCGCCGCGCTGCTCTCCGCCGCTTCCGGTCCGTCCTCCTTCGCCAAGACCCTCCGCCTGATGGCCGGCCATGAGCTCGCCAGCGAAGGCTTCCTGCCCGGCCAGGTCGGTTCGTCCGCGATGCCGCACAAGATGAACGCCCGCACCTGCGAGCGCATCAACGGCTTCCACGTGATCCTGCGCGGCCACCTCGCCATGGCCGCCTCGCTTTCCGGCGAGCAGTGGAACGAAGGCGACGTCTCGTGCTCGGTCGTGCGCCGCGTCCTCCTGCCCGACGCCTTCCTCGCCATCGACGGCCTGTTCGAAGCTTTCCTCACCGTGCTGGGCCAGATGGAAGTCAACCGCCCCGTCGTCGACCGCGAGTCGCGCCACTACCTGCCGTTCCTGCTCACGACCACCTTCCTCATGGAAGCCGTCAAGGCTGGCGCCGGCCGCGAAGAGGCCCACGAGGCCATCAAGGAACATGCCGTCGCCGTCGCCAAGGAGCTCCGCACCGGCAAAATCGAGCGGAACGACCTCGTCGACCGCCTGGCCGCCGACGCCCGCCTCCGTCTCCCGAAGTCCGTCCTGCTCGACGCCGTCACCAAGGCAGGCGAGCTGACGGGCACCGCCGGCGCCCAGGTCGACGTCTTCGTGCAGCAGGCCGCCGAGTGGTCCCGCAAGGTCCCGGAGTCGGCCCAGGTCAAAGCCGGACGCATTTTGTAGGCCTTAGGCGGGGGGCGCGGACAAGGGTGGGTTTTCCGTGTTGCCAAGGGGGGTGGGGCTTCCCACAACCCACTTTTCAACTCGTTCACTCCCATGTCTTCTCCCCTCATTGGCAACCTTCTCGTCGCGCAGAGCGGCGGTCCGACCCCTGTCATCAACGCCAGCCTCGCCGGGGTGATCTCCGAAGCCCTCAAGCATGAGGACGAGATCGTCGAGATCTACGGTGGCCTCAACGGCATCCAGGGCGTGCTCCATGAGCAGCTCGTCGACCTCGCGGCCGAATCCCAGCAGACCCTCCGCGCCCTCCGCCACACCCCCGGCGCCGCCCTCGGCACCTGCCGCTATAAGGTGAAGAAGGCCGAGGACTTCGACCGCATCCTGCAGGTCTTCGAAGCCCACAACATCCGCTACTTCCACTACATCGGCGGCAACGACTCCCAGGACACCGCCGCCAAGATCGACGCCCTCGCCAAGGAGCGCGGCTACGAGCTCCGCGTCGTCGGCGTGCCGAAGACCATCGACAACGACCTGCCCCTCACCGACCACTGCCCCGGCTTCGGCTCCGTCGCCAAGCACATCGGCGTGACCATCCGTGAGACGGCCCTCGACAACGCCGCCATGGGCCAGAACGACTTCGTCTCGATCCTCGAGGTCATGGGCCGCAACGCCGGCTGGCTCGCCGCTTCGTCCGTCCTGGCCCAGCGCCGCGACAAGAACGACGACAAGGCCGTCAAGAACACCCACTACTCCTGCTCCGCCCCGCACATCGTGCTGCTGCCGGAAGTCGCCTTCAACGCCGACGCCTTCATCCGCCGCGTCGAAGAAGTCCTGAAGAGCAACGGACACTGCTTCGTGGTCGTCTCCGAAGGCGTCCAGGACGCCACCGGCAACTATCTCGGAGCCGACACTTCCAGCACCGACGCGTTCGGCCACGCCGTCCTCGGCGGCGCCGGCGAATACCTCCGCTCGCTCGTCGAGTCCCGCTTCGACGGCGTGAAGGCCCGCTCCTCCAAGCTCGGCATCACCCAGCGCGCCGCCTCGCACAACGCTTCGAAGACCGACGTCGACGAGGCCGAACTCTGCGGCGCCGCCGCCGTCAAGGCCGCCCTCGAAGGCGAGTCGGGCAAGATGGTCATCCTCACCCGCTCCGAGAAGGAAGCCTATGCGGTCCAGACCCTGCTGGCCCCCCTCGACCAGATTGCCAACGGCGTGAAAGCCTTCCCGGAGAAGTGGATCGGCGAAGATAAGATGTCCATCCATCCGGACTTCGTCCGTTATGCGCTGCCTCTCATCCAGGGAGAACTGCAACTCCCTTACGATCAAGGCCTTCCGAAGTACGCTCAGCTCTCGGCCATCGCCGTGCCTCGTCGCTTGGAGAAGTTCGTATCCGCCTAAGGTTGACGGAGGTTTCTGTGAATAACCACCCTCGGTTTCCGGGGGTGGTTTTGTTTTAAAGGGGTTGCCTCTTCCCGAGCCGTCCCTAACTTAGATTCATCCCCGCCCCTATGATTTCCTTTCTCAAGCACCTTGGAATGGTCGCCCTGGCCTTCCTGCCCCTTGTTTCGTCCGCGGCCCTGCAGTCCGGTAAGGTTCAAGTGGGTAAGATCACGGGCACGGCGACCCTCATCGACGCCAAGTCTCAGCGCAAGCCCCTCCAGTCGGGTGCCGTGTTCCAGGAAGGCTCCCGCGTCGAGACCGGCATCGATTCGACCGCCGAGCTGGTCTTCTCGAACGGCGCCTCGCTCGTGCTGACGCCGAGCACCTTGGTCGAACTCCGCACCTTCCGCCAGGTCCCTTCGGACGGCATCACCGACCCTTATCGCCAGATCGAGAAAGACCCCAGTCCTTCGGTGACCGAAGTCGAAGTCCCTCGCGGTAAGGTCATCGGCGAGGTGCGCAAGTTGAATGCCCTTTCCACCTTCACCGTGAAGACTCCGGCGGGGCTCGTGCGCATCCGTGGCACGGTCTTCTCCGTCGAGTATCGCGTCGGTTCGGATGGTCTCGGCAAGGTCGTCGTCTCCTGCGTCCGCGGCTCCGTCGAGACCACCGTCTTCAGTTCCAACGCCGGTCCGGTGTCCGTCGACCCGGGCATGCAGACTTCCAGCTCCGTGCCTTCCGCGGCCTTGATCAACAGCCTCGCCCGCGCCGGAGCCCCGGCCGCCCCTGCCACCGCGGCCGCCGCCCTCTCGCCGGTCAAGGTCCTGCTCTTCCCGATTCCGGCCGAAGACCTCGCCCAACTCTCCTCCATCCTCGCCGCCGCTTCTACCTTGCCCCCCGAGGTCGCTTCGACCATCGCCGCGATGGCTCAGACGGCTCCCTCACGTCAGGCGATCTTCCCCAACGGCGCCGCCGAGCCGGCCAAGGCTTTCGGCCAGGTCATCACCGACGCGCCCGCCGCCGGGGCCGATGTCGCCCAGAACAAGGCCGGCGCCCCGGGTGCTCCGGTCTCCAGCAGCAACGGAGGCGGCGGCACCACGATGGACGACAATCTCAAGCGGATCTCCGACAACGTGAACCGCTCCGTCGAACAGAAGCAGATCAACCCGACGCCCACGAGCTGAGCGCCTCGGAGTCGTTCAAGCCAAGAAGGCCCGGCGATCGCCGGGCCTTCTGCTTGGGTCCATTCCTCGCTCGCTTTGAAGGACCGGGCAGGCATCTTGGGCGCATGCCGATCGCGGGCAGATTCATCACGTTCGAAGGCGGGGAGGGCGCGGGCAAATCCACGCAGCTCCGGCGTCTCGCGGAGCGTCTGCGCGCCGCCGGCTCGGTGGTCCGGGACCTGCGCGAACCCGGCGGCACGCCGTTCGGCGAGGCCATGCGCGACGTCCTCAAGCAGCCGGGAACTTCGTTGGCGCCGGCCGCCGAGGCGCTGCTCTTCGCATCCTGCCGGGCCCAGCTCGTCGCCGCCGTCATCGCGCCGGCCTTGGCCGCGGGCGAAGTCGTGCTCTGCGACCGCTTCATCGACTCCACCGTCGCCTATCAGGCGGGCGGCCGAGGCCTCGACCGGGCCCACATCGAAGGAGCGAACCGGCTGGCCTGCGGTCCCGTCCGCCCGGACCTGACCGTCCTGCTGGACCTGGATCCCGGCCGCGGTCTCGGCCGGGCCGCGGAGCGCGACCACGGACAGGCGGACCGCTTCGAGGTGCTCGGCGACGCCTTCCATCGTCGCGTGAGCGCGACCTATCACGCGCTCGCCCGCGAGGAGCCCGGGCGCTTCTTCGTCGTCGACGCCGCGCGCGCCCCCGAAGCCATCGAGGAGGACATCTGGCATGAAGTCGCCCGCCGCTTCCGCTGACGTCGGCGACCTGCCGGTGCTCAAGGTGCTCGCCCGCGCGCGCGCCGAGGGCCGCATGCCCCACGCGGTGCTGCTGACCGGCGCCGACGGCGCGTTGCTCGCCCGCGCGGCCGAACAGCTCGCCGCCATGCATCTCGGCGAGGCCGATCCGCTGGCCCATCCCGACTGCCGCGTCCTGCGTCCGGCCAAGAAGTCGCGCCGCATCGTCATCGAGAACACCCTCGAGGTCGTCGCCGCGCTGCGCCTTTCGTCCCTCTCGCCGCGCCGCGTCGTGATCGTCAACGAACCCGACCGATTCCTTTCCGAATCCGCCAACGCCTTCCTCAAGACGCTCGAGGAGCCGCCGCCCGGGACGCTGATCGTCCTGCAGACGACGCATTACTACCGCGTCCTGCCGACGATCCTGAGCCGCTGCCTGCGCTTCCACGTGGGCGGGGAGGCTCCGGCGATCGCCGACCCCTCCTGGCAGGACTGGCTGCGCGAGATGGAGCGACTGCTCACGCGCATGGCGAAGGGTCCCGCCTCCCCGCAGGCGCGCGTCTCCGAGGTCTTCATCCCGCTGTACGCCCTCTGCGCCCGTTTCGAGGTGCTGCTCGAACTCTTCGTCGACGAGGCCCTCGAGGCCGCGCCGCCCCCGCCGCCGACCGACGAGGACGAGGACGACGCCGAGGCCGCCTACGAGGAGTCCGTCCGCCGCGGGGTCCGCGCCCGCATGCTCGTCTCGGTCGAGGAGAAGCTCCGGCTCGTCGGCCGTGCCCAGCCCGGCTGCGCCGGCCAGGTCGCGGAGGCCGTCGGGTATCTCGAGGACGCCCGCCGCCGCATGGAGCTGAACTATCAGGTCCTCGCCGCCTTCGAGCAGTTCCTGCTCCGTACGCTGCGCACGTTCGCCCTGCGTCCTCGCGACGCGTAACTCCCGCCGCTTACCGGAGTTCCATCCAGATGTCCCAGGCAGAGCCGATGCTCCCCGACGACGAAGACGACAAGCGCCTGATGGCCCTCGTCGCGGACGGCGACGACGACGCCCTTCGCCTGCTCGTGCACCGTCATCATGCGAGGCTGGTCGGCTACCTCCGGGGCGAGGTGGGTTCGCAGGCCACGGCCGAAGAGCTGGCGATGGAGGTCTTCATCCGGCTGCACCGCGCGTCCGCCCGCTGGCGCCCCGAGGCGAAGCTCAGCACCTACCTGATCCATATCGCCCGGAACCTCGTCCTGAACGAATGGCGTCGCCGCAGCCGCAAGCCCACCACCGCGCTGGAATTCGCGGCGGAGCCCGGCGACGCTTCGCAAGGCTCGGCCCGGCGGGTCGCCGAGCTGGACGAAGCCTTCCAGCGGGCCATCCTCCAGCTGCCGCCCGAGCAACGGACGGCCATCCTGCTGGTCGTCCAGCAGGAGCTCCCTTACGAGGACATCGCCGTGATCATGGAGGCGCCCGTCTCGTCCGTGAAGACCTGGATCCACCGCGCCCGGGCCCGCCTGCGCGAGCTCCTCAAGGATTTCTACGCCCAAGAATGAACCCTGCAACTTCCCGCCCCGCCCGGTGTTATATCGGCGTACCCAGCCATGGATAACCCGGAACAGACGCCTTTCGACCAGAAGCTCGCCGCGACGCTCCGTCGCGGTCGCGCCGTGTCCGTCCCCGGCTTCGCCGACCGCGTCTTGGTCGCCATCCGGGCCGATCGCCGTCGCCGGAACGTCCTCCGCTTCGGCTCGGCGCTCGCCGCGACGGCGGCCGTGTTCGTCGCCCTGCTCACGTTGTCCGGCGCCTCCGAAGAAGCCCTCAACCGCCAGACCTTCGCGCTCGTCGCCCGCGACGAATCCGCGCAGCTCGCCGACCTCTTCGGCGCCGCCGACGAGCTCTCCTTGCTCGCCCCGGTGGCGGACCGTCCCGCCGTCGTGGAAACCTTCGTCGCCGCCGGCTCCTGACCATGGTCCGCGCCCTCCTCAGCTGCCTGCTCCTCCTCGGCGCGACCTCGGTCTCCGCCCAGCAGCCCGCCTCGCGTCCGCCGGAAGGCGACCCGACCGTCGAGGAGATCCAGACCATCCGCAAGATCCTCGAGCTCCCGCCGGAGCGCCTCCAGCGCATGCGCGCGGCGATCGAGAAGATCGAGCGCATGTCGCCGGAGTCGCGCCGCGAATTCGCGGCCAGCCTCGTCCGCTACGAATCCGCCGCGCCCGAGGAGCGTCACAAGCTCATGAAGGAGATGCGCGAACGCGGCGGTTTCGGTTCCCGCGTGCTCGAGCACCATTTCAAGCGCCTCAGTTCCGACGAAGCCAAGGCCGAACGCGCGCGCATCCAGGCGCTCACGCCCGAGCAGCGCATGGAATTCGTCCGCCGCCTCGCCGAGAAGTACGGACCCGAGATCGCCAAGGAGCGGGCCAAGGGCGGCGAGCCCAAGGACGGCCAGCCCGGCGCCCCCAAGCGCCGCAAGCCGCCGGAAGGCGAAGCTCCCGCGGCGAAGCAGTAAGGCTCAGCCTTGCAGGGGGCGGAAGGGGGCGTCGCCGTGCTTCCACCGGTCATGGGCCCAGAGCCAGTTCGCGCAGACGTCGTCGCCGGAGCGCAGCTGGCGTTCGAGCCACGCGTTGGATTCGATCGTGAGCCCGATGGAGTCGGCGGCCTGCAAGGCCTCCATGCGGAGGCGGCAGCGCCAGAAGCCGGTCCGTTCGGCCCAGTAGACGCGCGCGGCGCAATTGAAGCGCTGGGCGATGATGCCGGGCAGTTCGGTGACCGCGCACGGCTGGCCGAGGAAGCGCCAGAGCGAGCCCGTCTGGGTCGTCTGATCGAAGAGCACCGCGGCGACATGGCCGTGGCGCACCGCCTGCATCAGGCGGCCGAAGCCTTCGCGGCGCGAGACGAGCTTCATCCCGAAGCGTTCGCGGCTCTCGCGGACCCAGCGCTCGGCGGCCGGCTGGTCGAGCGGACGGTAGATCACGACCCATTCGCGTTTCGCGAGCTCGGGGCGGATCAGCGTCGTGACGGTCATCATCTCCATCAGCGCGAAGTGGGGCACGAAGAGCACCGCGCCTGCGCCCTTGGGCGGCAGGCCGTGCTCGGGGCTCGTCACGCTCCAGTCCACCTCGATGCGGTCGCGGAGCTCGGCCTCGGCGAGCATCGGGGAGACGATCGAGAAGAGCGCCATCTCCGCCGTGCGCCGGCAGGACGTGCGGCCGATGCGACGGACCCAGGCGGCGTCGCGGCCGGGGAAGGCCCGCGCGAGGTTGCGGCGGATCACCTTGCCGCGGATCGCCCAGAGGACCTCGCCGAAGAACGCCGCGTTCGCCCGGGCGAACGCCTCGGGGAGGCGGGCCAGCAGCCAGGCGTAGGTGGCGATCAGCGGCCGCATGGCGAGCTTCAGCAGCGGCCCTCCTGGCGGAGGATGTCGCCGATCTCCGGCACGACGAGGTTGCGGCGGCCGAGTTCGTCGCGCGCGAAATATCTGTCGACCTGGCGGACCAGGTCGAACGGCTCGTCGGGCAGGTCGTCCTCGTCGAACTCCATCTCGTCGACCGCGTCGATGTCGTCGAAGATGTGCGTCAGGCGCAGCGGCTCGCCGTCGATGACCGCGGGCGGGTTGCCGATGGCGCCGACCTTCGTCAGGTTGAAGAACAGGCAGGGATAGAACTCCTTCTCGTAAGGCTCGAGGAACTTGCTGACCCACTGGCCGGGGACCTCCCAGCGGCGGTTGATGATGACCGCGTCGGAGAAGTGCACGCACGGGCGGTACCATTCCTCCACGGCCTTATGCTTCATCGCGAGCGGGCAGTCGACGACCGTGAGGATGCGGGCGACGCTCCAGACGGCGTCGGGCTGCATCGGCCGGAGCGCGCGGTGCAGCGCCTCCATCTGGTCGATGACGTGGAGGGCGCCGTGCGTCACGAGGATCGCGGCGTCTTCGTCGCCGGGCGCGGGCACGAGGGCCTGGCCGTCCTTGAACTCCCAGGCGTCGGGAGCGACGCCGCCTTCGCGGACCTCGCGCAGGACGCGCACCTTGCGGCCTTCGGGCCAGGCGTGGGCGACGAGCTCCGCCGTCACGGCGGCGCGGCCGGCGCCCGCGGGGCCGAGGATGATGACGAGGGGCGTCATGCCTTGCGGCCGCAGCGGCCGAAGGGAGCGTTCTGTCCGCGGTCGCGGATCCAGTGATCGACGGCGACCAGGGCCGCCATGGCTTCGACGATGGGCACGGCGCGCGGCAGGACGCACGGGTCGTGGCGGCCTTTTGCGTTGAGCTCGGTGGCGCGGCCGTCGGGCCTGACGGTCCGCTGCGGCTTGAGCACGGTCGCGGTGGGCTTGAAGGCGATGCGGAAGACGACGTCCTCGCCGTTGGTGATGCCGCCCTGCGTGCCGCCGGAGCGGTTGGTCGCGGTGCGGATCCGGCCGCCCTTGCGGACGAACACGTCGTTGTGCGCGCTGCCGCGCAGGACGGTGCCGGCGAAGCCGCTGCCGATCTCGAAGCCCTTGGTGGCGGGCAGCGAGAGCATGGCCTTCGCGAGGTCGGCTTCGAAACGGTCGAAGACCGGCGAGCCGAGGCCGGCGGGGAGGTTCTCGATGACGCAGCAGATCACGCCGCCGACGGAATCGCCGTCGGCGCGGGCGGCGCGGATGAGCGCGTCGATCTTCGCGGCGGTGGCGGGGTGGGGGCAGCGCGTGGGCGTGGCTTCGACCTGCTTCAGCGTGGGCGCCTTGGCGGCGGCGGGCATGCGGACGTCGCCGACGCTCTCGACCCAGGCGATGATGCGGGCGCCGCAGGCGTGCTTGAGCACGGTCTTGGCGACGGCGCCGGCGGCGACGCGCGCGGCGGTCTCGCGGGCGGAGGAACGGCCGCCGCCTTCGACGGCGCGGATGCCGTACTTGGCGTCGTAGGTGTAGTCGGCGTGCGAAGGGCGGTAGGCGGCCTTCATCTCGGCGTAGGCCTGCGGGCGCTGGTCGCCGTTGCGGATGACGATGGCGATGGGCGAGCCGAGGGTGAGGCCGTCGGGCGAGACGCCGGAGAGCACTTCCGGCGCGTCGGCTTCCTTGCGCTGCGTCGTCAGCGCGCTCTGGCCCGGGCGGCGGCGGTCGAGCTCGCTGCGCAGGAACGCGGCGTCGAAGGGCACGCGGGGCGGGCAGCCGTCGATGACGACGCCGAGGGCGGGGCCGTGGCTTTCGCCGAAGGTGGTGATGCGGAAGCTGTGTCCGTGGATGTTGCCCATGTGTGGAGAAGGGTTAAAAAATGAACGCCGCCGAGCCGGGTGGCTGGGCGGCGTCCGTTTGGCGGTTCCGCCCCGGCGCTCAGCGCAGGTTGGAGGTGATCTTGGAGACCAGCTGCTGGGACTCCGGCAGGTTGCCGAAGGCGCCGTACTTGACGCGGACCTGGGTGAAGACGGCCTTGGTGATTTCGTCTTCGGCCTTCTCGATGGTGATCTTGATCTCCAGGTCGCCGATGGTGCGGGCGTAGACGACGACGCTGTTCAGCTCCTTGTTGGCGCCGCGGTCATCGGTCTCGCCGGTGCGGAGGGTGCCGGGCATGGCGTCGATGGTGCGCTTGACGGCGTTGAAGACGGCCTCGGTGTCGGAAGTGTAGCGGGTGGTCAGCACGCCGGTGACGTTGGAGAAGGAAGCTTCGCGGTTCTGGGAGTTATCCACGCCGATCTGGGTGGAGCATCCGGCGAGGATGAGGGCGGCGAGGAGGGCGAGGGCGGTTTTCATGGGCAAAGGACGTGGTCGTGTGGCAGGAGAGAAAGCACAGCCGGCGGCCATTGGCAAACAGTTTCGCCCTCGCTCCGCGGCCGTGCGGCGGCCGGTTTTGTAAGCATAATCTCATAACAAGACCGGGTCGGCCGGGACGCGCAAGGATCGCCCTGGGCGGACGGGAAGGGGGGTAGGGCGGAGGCCGGAATGCCCGGGCGAGGCCATTAAATAACTTAAACAACTGAAGGTTAGATAGTTACATTAAATAATAACTGATATCCTTCATTTATTCGGCCTGGCCGCGCTGTGAACAAGAAATTGGGCGGATGGGGGGCTAAAACCTTGACCCGTGGGGGACTGTGGGGAAAAGTGGGTCATCTGGGGGCATCTCCCCATACGCAATGTCCATTGGCGCCAACAACGGTCTCTTCACCGGCATCCATAAAGGAAAGATGGATGAGAAGAACCGTGTCACCATCCCGGCGGCCTGGCGTTTCGACGAGGAAGCGACCTTCCTCGCGGTCTTCCATCCGGCGCTCGGTTCCATCGTCGTGTTCCCTCCGTCGATGACCGAACGCATCCGGCTCGCCTCGCAGCAGGTGACGGTGAGCGACCCCGTGAAGATGGACGCGATCACGCTGCTCGCGACGAACAGCATCCAGGTCACCTGCGACAAGGCCGGCCGCATCACGCTCAACGAGCACATCGTCAACGAGGCGAAGCTCGAGCGCGAGGTGATCTTCCGCGGCGGCTTCACCACCTTCCAGCTCGTCTCGCCGACGCCGCCCAAGGCCGACCGCGACTCCGAGTCCGCGCTCACCATCCTCCGCGCCCTCCGCGAGCTCGGCCTGTGATGCGTATCCGGAAGTTACTTACACTGCTCACACCTTATTCACAGCCCGCCGCATGACCAGCCACGTCCCAGTCCTGCTCGAGGAGTGCCTGACGCTCCTCGCTCCGCAGGACGGGCGCGCCTACCTGGACTGCACCTTCGGCGGCGGCGGCCACACGGCGGCGATCCTCGCGCGCGCGCCGGGGTGCACGGTCGACGCGATGGACCGCGACCCCGACGCCGGCGTCCGCTCCGCGGCGCTGCTCGCCGCGCACGCCGGCCGGCTGCGTTTCCATTCCGAGAATTTCCGCCACCTTGACCGCGTTCCGGGGCGATTCGACGGTGTTCTGATGGACATTGGGGTGTCCTCATACCAGTTGGATGTCCCGGAACGCGGTTTCTCCTTCCGCCACGACGCGCCGAACGACATGCGCATGGACACGCGGGCCGGCCGCAGCGCCGCCGAGTTCCTCGAGCGCGGCGAACGCGCGGAGCTCGAACGCGCCGTCCGCGACTACGGCGAGGAGCCCCGCTGGTTCCGCGTCGTCAACGCGATCGTCGCCGCCCGCGGCACCGGCCGCCTCGCCCGGACGGCCAGCTTCGCCGAGCTCGTCGCCGAAGCCGCGCCGCCCGCGCCCGGTCCCCGCGGTCCGCACCCGGCCACCCGCACCTTCCAAGGCGTCCGCATCGCGGTCAACGACGAGCTCGGCGCCCTGGCCGCCGCCCTGCCGCTCGCCTTCGGCAAGCTCAACGCCGGCGGCGTGCTCGCCGTCATCTCCTTCCACTCCCTCGAGGACCGGATGGTGAAGCGTTACATGAACGAGGTCGCCGGCCGCCCGGTGGACCGGGACGACGCCCGCAACCAGGACGACCGCGTCAAGCAGGCCGACCTCCTCACCCGTAAGGCCGTCCAGCCTTCCGAAGCCGAACAGCTTCGCAACCCCCGCAGCCGGTCGGCGCGCCTCCGCGCCGTCCGCCGCCTCGCCCCATGAGCCCGCGTTTCCTCGCCTGGACCTGGCTGCTGGCCGCCGTCGCCGCCTTCGCGATGGGGACCATCAACATCATGCGCCTGCGCGTCGAAGCCGACACCATCGGCGGCCGCATCCAGCGGCTCGAACGGGACATCGCCCTTTCCAAGAAGGAGCTCGACGCGGCCCGCCGCCACCGCGACCAGGCCGTCGACACCCTCCAGCTGCAGCAGCGCATCGGCGACGCCCTCAAGCCCCCGGTGCCCGAGCAGGTGGTCTGGATCCGCTTCACTCCTTCGGCCGTGTCCCCGGTCCCCCTCTTCTCCGCGAGTCCCCGGATGACGGCCCGCGAAATCGCCTTCCTCGGTTCGGGAGGGCAGGGAGGACCCGCCGCGCGATGAGCCTGCCCCACGCCAGGCGAACGCGCTTCCGTTTGCTGGCCTGGGTCGTCCCCTCCTGCTTCCTGGCCGTGGTCGCGCGGCTGGTCTGGTTGCATTGGGTCGACGCCCCTCGTCTGCGCGCGGAAGCGCTGCAGGCGCGCCGCGTGCTCCAGGAGAAACCGTGCCGGCGCGGCGAGATCCGCGACGCGCAGGACAACCTGCTCGCCGTGTCGGAGGACGTGTGGGACATCGGCGTGGACCCCGACGTGCTCACCAAGGCCGACCGGGAACGCGCGGGCGAGGTCGCCGTCGTGCTCGGCCTGTCCGCCGCCAAGGTCCGCCAGGCCTTCGACACCACCGTGCGCGTCGACGCGGCCGGCGAGGAGCACGTGATCCGCTGGGCCGTGCTCACGCGCGAGGCCGGCGAGGACGTCGTCAAGCGGGTCAAGGCCCTCGGCATCAAGGCGCTCCGCTCCGAGCTCAAGTACCGCCGCAGCTACCCCAAGGGCCAGCTCGGCGCGCATGTGATCGGCTACGTCAACAAGGAGGGCGTCCCCGCCGCCGGCATCGAGAGCGTGATGAACCCGCTCCTCGAAGGCCAGAAAGGTTGGATCGAATCCGAACGCGACGGGCGCCACCGCGAGCTCGCCAGCATCCGTCTCCGCGAAGTCGCCCCGGTCGACGGCAGCACGGTCGTCCTCACGATCAACAGCCTCGTGCAGAAGAGCTGCGAGGAGGCGCTCGCCGCGGTCGCCGCCCGGTATGACCCGAAGGGCGCGGTCATCATCGTCAGCGAGCCTCGGACCGGCCGGATCCTCGGCCTCGCGAACTGGCCGACCTTCGACCTCAACCGCTTCTTCGACCCTAAGGCCGCGCCGATGGACAGCCAGCGCAACCGAGCGGTGTCCGACGTCTACGAGCCCGGGTCGGTCTTCAAGATCGTCTCCGTGGCCGGCGCCCTCGAGGAGCGCCTCGTCACGCCGAACTCGGTCTTCGACTGCGGCGTCGCGAGCGTGCCCTACCGCGGGCGCATGGTCTCGCTCCCGGCCGACTCGCACGCCATCGGCTCGGCCGACATCCGCCAGATCGTGCGCGAGTCCTCCAACCGCGGCACCGTCCAGGTCGGCATGCAGTACGCCGAACGCTTCGGCGAGGACCGCTTCTTCGCCCTCATCAAGTCCTTCGGCTTCGGCGCGCCGACGGGCCTGATCACCGGCGCCGAGGTGCCCGGCCTGCTCATCCCGCCCAAGCGCTGGGACGGCCTCACCATCTCCCGCGTCCCGATGGGCCACTCGGTCAGCGTGACCGCGATGCAGATGCACCTCGCGATGTCGGTCGTCGCCGCCGACGGCCTGCTCATGCAGCCCCAGCTCGTGCTCCGCGTCGAGGACCCGAAGACGAAGGCGACCATCCTCGACTACGCCCCGCGTTCGCGCGGCCGCGCCATCACGCCCGCCACCGCTTCGCAGATGGCCGCGCTGCTCCGCGCCGTCTGCGGCAAGGGCGGCACCGCCCCGGTCGCCGACATCCCGGGCTACGAGGTCGCGGGCAAGACGGGCACCACCCAGAAGATCGTCAACGGCCGCTACTCCTCCGCCCATCACGTCGCCTCGTTCGCCGGCTTCTTCCCCGTCGGCGACCCGAAGCTCGCCATCACGGTGATCATCGACGAACCGCACGGCGAAGGCGTCGGCTACGGCGGCAAGGTGTCCGCCCCGGTCTTCCGCGAGGTCGCCGAGAAGTGCATCCGCTGGCTCGACCTCCCGCCCGTCTCCACCCTTCCGCGAGGCCCCGTGGCCGACCTCGGCCGATGACGCCTCCGCCCGCGATGATGCCCGCCTCGACGGAACGCCCGACCTTCAACGCCTTGCTCCAGGGCCTGCCCGTCCTCGGCCGCGCCGGCGACGGTTCGGTGCGCGTGACCACGATCGTGACGGACAGCCGCCGCGTGATCCCGGGCGCGCTCTTCTTCGCCCTGCCGGGCCTCCGCGCCAACGGCCACGCCTTCCTCGACGACGTCATCGCCCGCGGCGCCGCCGCGATCGTCTCCGGCGAACCGGTCTCGGGCCTGCCCGCCGTCGCCGCCGCCCAGGTCGCCGACCCGCGCCGCATGCTCGCCGAGGTCGCCCGCCGTTTCTACGGCCACCCCGAGGAGTCGCTCCGCCTCGTCGGCGTGACGGGCACCAACGGCAAGACCACGATCTCGACGCTGCTGCGGCATCTCCTCCAGGCCGACGGTTCGCAGTGGGGCCTCGTCGGCACGGTCCGCTACCACCTCGGCCGCCGTTCGATCCCCTCCTATAAGACGACGCCGGATTCGGCCGACCTAGCCGCCTTCTTCCGACAGATGGCCGACGCGGGCTGCGCGGGCGCCTGCCTCGAGGTCAGCTCCCACGCGCTCCATCAGGAGCGCGTCCACGGCTTCCGCTTCCACGTCGCGGCCTTCACGAACCTCACGCGCGACCATATCGACTACCACGGCGACCTCGCGACCTACCTCGACGCGAAGACCGCCCTCTTCGACGGCCGCAACGGCCCGGTGCCCGACGTCAGCGTGATCAACGTAGACGACCCGGCCGGCCGCGTGCTCGCCGAGGCCTGCCGCCGCCGCGGCGCCGTGCTCACCTTCGGGCTCTCGGCCGACGCCGACGTCCGCGCGACGGACCTCGCCCTCGACACCGGCGGCGCGGTCTTCACCGTCCGCCACGCCGGCCGCTCCGCCGTCTTCAAGTCGGCCCTGCCGGGCGACTACAACGTCTCCAACGTCCTCTGCGCCCTCGCGATGGCCGCCGCGCTCGGCCGCGATCCCCTCGCCCTCGCGCCGGCGCTCGCCGCCTTCCCCGGCGTCCCGGGCCGCATGGAACGCGTCGAGGCCGGCCAGCCGTACCCGGTCTTCGTCGACTACGCGCACACCGACGACGCCCTCCGCAACGCGCTGCGCATGCTCCGCGACATCACCCCGGGACGCGTGCTCTGCGTCTTCGGCTGCGGCGGCGACCGCGACCGCGGCAAGCGCCCCGCGATGACCAAGGCCGTCGCCGACCTCGCGCACCTCGCCTGGGCGACCGCCGACAACCCGCGCAAGGAGCCGGTCGAGCGCATCTTCGCCGACATGCGCGAGGGCCTCGGTCCGCTCCCGTCCGTCGAATTCGTCGCCGACCGGCGCGACGCCATCGGCCGCGCGCTGGCCGCGGCCAAGGCCGGCGACTGCGTCGTGATCGCGGGCAAGGGCCACGAGACGACCCAGGAATTCGCCGACACCGTGGTGCCGTTCGACGACCGTCAGGTCGTCCGCGAGATCCTCGAGCTCCGGAGGGGCGTCTCCGCATGAGCCCCGCCTACGCCGCCGCCGACCTCGCCGCCTGGACCGACGGGCGCTGGACCGCCGCGCCCGCCGCGTCCGTCACGGGCTTCGGCATCGACACGCGCGCCTTGCGCGCCGGCGAGGCCTTCGTCGCCGTGCGCACCGAGCGCCGCGACGGCCATGATTTCGTCGGCGCCGCCCGCGCGCAGGGCGCCGCCGGCGCCCTCGTCGGCCGCCCCGTCGACGACCCGCTGCCGCAGCTCGTGGTCGCCGATCCGCTCGTCGCGCTCCGCCGGATCGCGGCCCGCGCCCGCGCGGCCTTCCCCGGCGTCGTCATCGGCATCACCGGCAGCGTCGGCAAGACTTCGACGAAGGAGCTGCTCGCCGCCCTGCTCGGCGCCGACGCCTTCGCGACCGAGGCCAACCTCAACAACACCATCGGCGTGCCGCTCATGCTGCTGCGCGCCGACCCGGCCCGCCACCGTTACGCGGTGATCGAGGCGGGGATGAGCCTGCCCGGCGAACTCGCCGTCTCGGCCGAGGTGCTGCGTCCGGACCTCGCGGTCGTCACGGCCGTCGCTCCCGTCCATCTCGAAGGCGTCGGTTCGCTCGCCGGCATCGCCCGCGAGAAGGCCTCGCTCGTCGGCGCGCTCGCGCCCGGCGGCCGGGCCGTGCTGCCCGCCGCCTTGCTCGCCTGGCCTGACTTCGCCGCCGACGCCGGCCGTTGCGTCGCGGTGGCCTTCGGCGACGAGCCTCTGCCGGCGGCCGCGCCCGCCCGTCTCGTCCGCGCCTCCTTCGGCGTCGCCGCCGACGGCGGCCGCACGCTGGTCCTCGACGGCGAGACCTTCCCGCTCGGCCCGCTTTCCGACGGCCTCGCGCGCAATGCCGCCCTCGCCGTCGTCGCCGCCCGCCTCGCCGGCCGCTCCGCGCAGGAACTGGTCGCCGCGCTCGCGGCCTGGGCCCCGCCCGCCGGCCGCGGCAGCGTGCACGTCGACGGCCCGCGCACCTTCACGGTCGACTGCTACAACTCCAGCCCGGCCTCGTTGCTCGACGCCGTCCGCGCGTTCGACGCCCGCAGCCGGTCCTCGTCGGAACCCCGTCTTTTCGTGCTCGGCGGCATGGCCGAGCTCGGCCCCACCTCCGCGCGACTCCACCGCGACTGCGGCGCGCAGCTGCCTCTCCGCTCCGGCGACCTCGTGGTCGTCTTCGGCGGCGAGGCGGCGGCGTTCCTGCAGGGAGTCGCGCACCCGGAGGCGGGTACCTTCGTCGCGGCCACGATCGAGGAGGCCGCCGCCCGCGTCGCCGCCCATCGCGGCCACGTCTTCCTCAAGGGCAGCCGCTCGTTCGCGCTCGAACGCTGCCTCCCGCCGTCCCTGCGCTCCGCGCTCTCCTTCCACTAGGATGCTTTACCGTCTCAGCGAACTCGTCCACGCCTGGGGGCCTTTCCGCCTCTTCGACTACATCACCGTCCGCGCGATCCTCGCCGGCGTCACGGCCCTCCTGCTGGGCATGCTCTTCTCCGGCCGCTTCATCGGCGTGCTCGCGCGCCTGCGCCAGCCCGAGCGTTCGGCCCGGCTGATGGGCGACCTCGCCAAGGAAGGCGGCAAGGTCCCGACGATGGGCGGGCTGATCATCGCCGCCGCGGCGATCCCGGCCGTGCTGCTCTTCGCCCGGCCCGGCGTGCTCGTCTACGCCTCGCTCTGGTGCCTCGTCGGCATGGGCCTCGTCGGCCTCTACGACGACTGGCTCAAGGTCCGTCACGGCAGTTCCGACGGCATCTCCGCGCGCCTCAAACTGGCCGGCCAGGGCTTCGTGGCGCTCACCGCCTTCGGCCTCGTGCTGCTCGACCCCGCCTATCGCGAGGGACTCGCCGAGATCTGGCTGCCCGTCCTCAAGGAGCCGCTCTGGTCGGCTGGTTCGCTGGGCTGGCCCCTCGCCGCCTGCCTGGCCGTCGCGGGCGTGTTCTTCGTCCTCGTCTGCGTGGGCTGCTCGAACGCCGTGAACCTCACCGACGGCCTCGACGGCCTCGCCATCGGCTGCGTGCTCATCACGACCGCGATCCTCGGCGTGGTCGCCTATCTCGCGGGACACGCGGAGTTCGCCTCCTACCTGCGCATCCGCCATGTCGCGGGCGCCGGGGAGCTGGCCGTCTTCTGCGCGGCCCTCTTCGGCGGCGGCCTCGTCTTCCTCTGGCACAACGCGGCGCCGGCGGAGATCTACATGGGCGACGTCGGCGCGCTCGGCCTCGGCGGCGCGCTCGGCGTGGTCGCCTGCCTCATGCGCCAGCCCTTCCTGCTCGCCATCGTCGGCGGCGTGTTCGTCGTCGAGGCCGTCTCGGTCATCCTGCAGGTCGCCTATTTCAAACGCACGGGCGGCAAGCGGCTGTTCCTGATGACGCCCATCCACCATCACTTCCAGAAGAAGGGCTGGCCTGCGACGAAGGTCGTGGCGCGCTTCTGGATCCTCTCGCTCCTCTGCGGCCTGCTCGGGCTGCTCTCCCTCAAGCTGCGATGAGCGAATTCCCCGACTCCCTCCGCCGCCGGCTCACCCGGCCCGCCGCCGTCTTCGGCGAGGGCGTGAGCGGACGTTCCGTCGCCGACTCGCTCGCCGCGGGCGGGTTCGCGTCCGTCATCTACGACGAGCGCGGGGAGAACCGCGTGTTCGGCGCCGAGGAGGCCGCCCGTCACGACCTGCTCGTCTACAGCCCCGGCTTCGCGCAGACGCATCCGTGGCTGCTCGCCGCCCGCCGCGCGGGCCTGCACTGCCTCACCGAGCTCGATTTCGGCGCGCTGCTCTGGACCGGTCCGGCGGTGGCGGTGACCGGCACCAACGGCAAGACCACCGTCACCGAGTTCCTCTCCTTCGCGTTCAAGCGCGCCGGTCTCGACGCCATCGCCTGCGGCAACGTCGGCCTGCCGCTCACGTCGCTGCACCGCACCGTCTCCAACGGGTCCTTCCTCGCGGTCGTCGAGGTGAGCTCCTTCCAGGCCGAGGACCTGCGTCATTTCAGCCCCGAAGCGGTGCTCTGGACGAACTTCGACGAGGACCATCTCGACCGTCACGGCGAGCTCGAGACCTATTTCCGCGCCAAGTTCCGGCTGCTCGAGCGCATGATGCCGGGCGGCATCCTCGTCGTCGGCGAATCGGTCGTCGCCGCCGCGCGCGCCTTCGGCATCGAGCTGCCGGACGACGTCCTCGTCGCCACGCGCGCCGAGGTCGCCGACGCCGTGCCCATGGGTTCGGTGTTCGACAGCTGGCCGCAGCGCGAGAACTGGTCCCTCATCGTGAAGTACTGGCAGGCCCGCGGCCTGCCGTTCCGCCAGCTCGAGGAGGCGGCCCGTCTCTTCCGCCTGCCGCCCCACCGGCTGCGCCGGGTCGCCGAAGCCAAGGGCGTCGAGTTCTGGAACGACTCCAAGGGCACCAATTTCCACGCGGTCGAGGCCGCGCTCTCCCAGTTCGCCGTGCCGGTCCGATGGATCGGCGGCGGCAAGTGGAAGGGCGGGGACCTCGGCGCCTTCGTCCGCCGGATCGCCCCGCTCGTCGAGTCCGCCTGCCTGATCGGCGAGACCGCCGAGGAGCTGAAGCGCCACTTCGACGGCCTCGGCAAGAACGCCCGCTGCTATCCGTCGCTGCAGGACGCCGTCGTCGGCGCCGCCAAGGACGCCCACGGCCCCGCCGTGATCCTCCTCAGCCCGGGCTTCTCGAGCTTCGACCAGTTCCGCGGCTACGCCGAGCGCGGGCTCGTCTTCGAACGCGCGGCCACGGCCCTCGCCCAGCGTTCCTGATTTTTCCCAAACCAAACCCACCCACCCGAACCCACCATACCACCATGCGTCCCATCATCACCGTCACCGCCGTCGTGCTCGTGCACCTCTGCGTCATCGCCGTCCTCGTCGGCGTCAACGGCTGCCGCAGCACCAGCGGCTTCGAGCAGCCCGGCGACACCGTCGCGTTCTCCGGCGGCGTGCGACCCGTCGCGGCGGCCCCGTCGGCCGTCGTCCCGGTCCCGGCTCCGTCCGCCGTGTCCGTCGCCGACCGCCTGCCGACCCCGGCCCCGACCAAGCTCGCCGCGCGCGGCCCCGTCGGTCCCGGCGGCAAGCGCACCGTCCTCAAGGGCGAGACGCTTTACAGCATCTCCCGCAACGAGAACACCACCATCGCCGCGCTCGCCAAGGCCAACGGCCTGCCGCTGAACGCCTTGCTCAAGGAAGGTCAGGTCCTGACGATCCCGGCGGCCGGCGCGTCCGCCGCCCCGAAGCCCGCCGCGCCCAAGGCCGCGCCCGCGCCGGCGCCGACCTTCGAGCCGCTCAAGCTCCTCCCGCTCACCGGCAGCGCGCCCGCCCCGGTCGCCGCGCCGGACAAGAAGTAAGCCCCTGCGCCGCGACACGCCATGGTCATCAAGGTGAAGCAGGAGGAGCCGGGCGCCCTGGGTGGGTACGCCCTCGGCATCTTCGTGCTCGCCTTGGCCCTGGCGTTGTTCGGCCTGATGGTGCAGTACAGCGCGGGCATCTCGCTTTCGGCGAGCAACCGCACCGCCGCCTTCTACCGGCAGCTGGCCTACGTGCCGATCGCGTTCGTCGCCGGCTTCGCCTTCTACCGGCTCGACCTCGACAAGGCGCGCGCCTGGCGCGAGCGCATCCTGTGGGGCGCGTGCGGCCTGATGCTCCTCGCGCGCGTGCCCGGCATCGGCGTCTCGGTCAACGGCTCCTGGCGCTGGATCGACTTCGGCTTCTTCCGCCTGCAGGCGTCCGACCTCGGCAAGCTCGCCCTCGTCATCGTGCTGTCCGACCTCCTGGCGCGCATGCAGCGGCACACGTTGCCCAACAAGTTCCCGCTCTACCGCCTGCGGGATCGCCCGCCGTACATCTTCACGGACCGCGGCTGGGTCGATTTCCGCGAAGGCTTCGCCAAGCCCGTCGGCGTCCTGCTGCTGATCGCGGGCTTCATCGCGCTCGGTCCCGACCTCGGCACGATCCTCCTGTGCTGCGCCGTCGGCGGCACCATGATGCTCGTCTCCGGCGTCCGCTGGGCCTACGTCATCCCTTCGTTCCTGCTCGGGCTCGGCGGGTTCACGGTCCTCATCCTCAACTGGCCCAACCGCCTGCGCCGCTTCACCTCCTTCCTCGAGCCGTGGGAGAAGCGCGGCGACGAGGCCTATCAGCTCTTCGAAGGCATGGTGGCCTTCGGCGTCGGCGGCCTGACGGGGAAGGGCGCCGCGAACGGCCTGCAGGGCCGCGCCTACCTGCCGGAGGCGCACACCGACTTCGTCTTCTCCGTCATCGGGGAGGAATACGGCCTCGTCGCCACGACGATCGTCGCGCTGGCCTACCTCGGCATCTTCTGGTGCGCCTACCGCGCGATGCGCCACACGGCCGACCTCTACCGCTTCAACGTCTGCCTCGGCGCCACGCTCTTCCTCGTCTTCCAGGCGCTCATCAACATGGGCGTCGTGACCGGCCTGCTGCCGACCAAGGGCATCTCGCTGCCGTTCATCAGCTACGGCGGCACGAACCTCGTCATCATGGCGTGCATGGTGGGCCTCGTCCTCAACTGCGTCCGCGCCTCGGCCCAGCCGGCGTTCGTGCCGAAGGAGGCGCGCGCATGAGCCGCGTGCTGCTCGCCTGCGGCGGGACCGGCGGCCATCTCGCGCCCGGCATCGCCCTCGCCCAGCGGCTCGCCGAGGAAGGCCACGAATGCCGGCTGATCGTCAGCCGCAAGGCCGTCGACGCGCGCATGACCGCGCACTATCCGCGCCTGAGCTTCGTGCCGGGCAAGGGCCGCGGCTTCGGTCCGGGTCTCGTCGGCCGGCTGCTGTTCTTCCCCGCGCTCCTCGGCGCGCTCTGGTCTTCGTGGCGCCTGCTGCGCGCGTTCCGTCCGTCGGTGCTGGTCTGCTTCGGCGGCTTCATGAGCCTCGCGCCGGCGCTCGCCTGCCGCCTCGCCGGCGTGCCCGTGCTCGTGCACGAGGCGAACCGCCGTCCCGGCAAGGCCGTGCGCCTCATCGCGCGCTTCGCCACGTCGGTCCACCTGCCCGCCGGCGTCCGCCTGCCGGGCGTCGCCCCCGCGCGCCAGCATGATTCCGGCTATCCCGTCCGCGCGGAGATCCGGCCCGAAGCCCGCGACGCCGCGCGCCGCGCGCTCGGCCTGCCGCCCGCGGGCCGCCTCGTGCTCGTCGTCGGCGGCAGCCAGGGCGCGGCCCGGCTCAACCGCTGGGTCGAGGACAACCTCGAGGAGTTCGCCGTCCGCGGCGTGCACGTGCTCTGCCTCACCGGTCCCGGCGGCCGCGAGGACGAGGTCCGTGCGGAGCAGTCGGTGGTGAGGTTCCTGCCGTTCTGCCACCAGATGGCCGCGGCCTATTCCGCCGCCGACCTCGCCGTCGCGCGCGCCGGCGCGGGCACGCTCGCCGAGCTCGCCACCTGCCGGACGCCGGCGGTGCTCATCCCGCTGCCGACCGCGGCGGACGACCATCAGACCGCGAACGCCCGCGAAAGCGAACGCGCCGGCGCCGCGGTCCTCCTGCCGGAAGCGGAGCTCACGCGCCTCGCCGGCGTCGTCTTCGACCGCCTTCATGACAACGCGGCCCTGGCCGCCATGCGCGACGCGCTCGCGCTGGCCGACGCGGGCAACCGTTGGGACGCCCTCGCCACGGAGACCGTCGCCCTCGCGGCCGGCGCCGCCGCATGAGCGGTTCCGCCTGGATGCTCGGGGCGTGCGGCATGGGCGTCGGCCCGCTCGCGCTCTACCTGAAAGGCGACGGCTGGGAGGTCTCCGGCTGGGATGATGCGACCGGCAGTCCGATGGAGCTCCAGCTCGCGAACGGCGAAGTGCCGCTCCTGCGCGATCCGTGGGCCGCGGGCCGTCGGCCCACCGTGGTCGGCCGCTCCAGCGCGGTGAAGCCGGGTCATCCCGCGCTCACGCTCGCCGAAGGCCATGGCGTGCGCACCTTGCGCCGCGGCGAGCTCCTCGCCGAGGCGGTCGCCGGCCGCCGCTTCGTCGCCGTCTGCGGCAGCCACGGCAAGACCACCACCTGCGGCCTGCTCGTCGCCGCGCTGGCCAGCGCCGGCGCCGATTTCGGCTATGTGCTCGGCGGCCTGTTCCGCGATCCCACGTTCCCGCCCGCGCGCGCCTCCGCCGCTTCGCCGTGGGTCGTCGCGGAGGTCGACGAGAGCGACGGCACGATCGGCGCCTTCTCGCCCGACGTCACCGTCGCGGTCAACCTCGACTGGGACCACCCCGACTACTATCGCGACGAAGCCGCGCTCGAGGCCGTCTTCCGCGCGCTCTTCGAACGCACGCGCTCCGCGGTCGTGATCCCCGCCGGCAACAAGCGTCTCGAACGTCTCGTCGCCGGTCTCAAGGTGCCCGTCATCCGCGTGGGGGAAGAGGGCGATTACTCCTGCCGGCTCGTCCAAGGCGGACATGCCTCGTCGGTCGTCGCGCTTGGCGGCCGTTTCCGGGCGGGCCAGTTCAACCTCCCGGTCGCGGGCACCTTCAACCGTTCGAACGCCTCGCTGGCGCTCGCGGTCACGCACTTCATCACCGGCGGCCTGGTCGCCGAGCCGCTCGCGCGCTGGCGCGGGATCCGCCGCCGTCAGGACGTCCTCTTCGAACGCACCGGCCTGCGCGTGCTCGCCGACTACGCGCACCATCCGACCGAGATCGCCGCGCTCCTGCAGTGGGTGCGCGAGACGCACGCCGGCCGCCTGGTCGTCGTCTTCCAGCCCCACCGCCACACCCGCACGCGCCAGTATGCGCGCGAGTTCCGCGACGCGCTCGCCGTGGCCGACCACGCGCTCGTGCTGCCGGTCTACTCCGCCGGCGAGGCCGCCGTCGAGGGCGGGGGCTCCGACGCGATCGTCGCCGGCTCCGCGCACCGCCTCGTCGATGACCGCCGCGGCTTGCCCGCCTTGCTCGACGCGCTCGCCGAGGGCGCCGACACGGTGGTCGCTTTCGTGGGCGCGGGTGACATCGAACGCGACGCCGAGGCCTACGCAAAGGTGCTCCGCCGCCGCGGCGAAGGCGTGCTCACGGCCGACCTGCCCGACCTCGTCGCCGGCCGTCTCTCCGCCGGGTGCGTCCTGCGCGCCAACGAACCGCTCGCCCGGCGCACCACGCTGGGGCTCGGCGGCGCGGCCCGTTGGTATGCCGAGCCGGCTTCCGTCGACGACCTCGTCACGCTGCTGCGCGCGGCGGCCGAACTCGACCTCCGCTGGTTCGTGCTCGGCCGCGGTTCCAACCTGCTCGTGCCCGACGAAGGTTACGACGGCCTGATCCTGCATCTCGACGCCGCCCGATGGGGCGCCGTGACCGACCTCGGCGAAGGCCGTTTCCGCGTCGGCGGCGGCACCCGGCTCAAGGAGCTGTGCGGCGTCGCCGCGCGCGCCGGCCGCGCGGGCTTCGAATTCCTCGAAGGCATCCCCGGCACCGTCGGCGGTTCGCTCCGCATGAACGCCGGCGCGATGGGCGGCTGGATCTTCGACGTCGTCGAGTCCATCGAATGGCTGACGCCCCAGGGCCGCGTGCGGGCCGCCCGCCGCGACTGCTTCGACGCGCTCTACCGCGACTGCCCGCAGCTGCACGGCGCGGTCGTGCTCTCCGCGGTGCTGCGTTCCCCCGCCGCGGAGGACCCCGCCGTCATCCGCGGCCGCATGGACGAGATGGCCGCCCGCCGCCGCGCCTCTCAGCCCCGCGAAGCCAGCGCCGGCTGCGTCTTCCGCAATCCCGAAGGCGACAAGGCCGGCCGGCTCATCGACGCCAGCGGGCTCAAGGGCCGCGCGGTCGGCCCCGTCTCCGTCTCGCCCACGCACGCCAACTTCCTCGTCAACGCCGGGGACGCCAAGGCCGCGGACTTCCTCGCGCTCATGCGCGAGGTGCGCGCCGAGGTGAAGGCCCGTCAGGGCGTCGAACTCCAGCCCGAGATCGTGGCCCTCGGCCGCGAATGGAAGGAACTCCTATGAGCGCCGAACCCGAGATCGTCGTCCTCTGCGGAGGCCTGTCTTCCGAACGCGAGGTCTCGCTCCGCTCCGGCCAGGCCGTGGCCGGAGTCCTGCCCGGCTCCCGGCTCGTCGAACTGACGACCGACGCTTTGCCCGCCTGGCTCGATCCGGCGCGCCACGTCGTCTTCCCCGTGCTGCACGGCGGCTGGGGCGAGGACGGCCGCGCCCAGGCCGAGATGGAAGCCCGGGGGATCGCCTTCGCCGGCTGCTCTTCCGCCGCCAACCGTCTCTGCATGGACAAGGTCGCGACCAAGCAGGCCATGCGCGCCGCCGGCGTCCCGGCGATCCCCGAGGTCGCCTTCGCGGGCGCCGCCAAGCCGACGGCCGCCGCGCTCGTCGCCGCCTTGGGCGAACAACTGGTGATCAAGCCCTCCGACCAGGGCAGCAGCGTCGGGCTCTACATGCTGGAAGGGGAGGCCGCCGTCGCCGAGGCCCTGGCCGCGATCCCCGCCTCCGGCCAGTGGATGGCCGAGCGTCGTCTACGCGGCCGCGAGCTGTCGATCGGCCTGCTGGACGGATGTCCCATGGGCCTCGTCGAGATCGTCCCGCTCACCGGGGTGTATGACTACAGGACCAAATACACCAAGGGCGCCTCGGAGTATCGCTTCCCCGCGCCGATCCCCGCCGAACTCACCGCCGCCATCGGCGAGGCCGCCGCGCGCCTCTTCGCCGCGTGCGGCTGCCGCGACTTCGCCCGGGCCGATGTCTTCCTTGAGCCCGACGGCCGCTTCTATTTCCTCGAGATCAACACGATGCCCGGCATGACCGCCACCAGCCTGATGCCCAAGAGCGCTTCCTGCGTCGGGCTCGATTTCCCCGCGCTCGTGCGCCGCATGGCCGCCCCGGCCCTCGCGCGCGTCGCCCGCCCCGACCGCCGCTGACCATGGGCCTCTTCGATTCCTTGTTCGGCCGCCGTCGCGCCGCCTTCCGCGGCCAGGCCGACCGCGACTGGCGCGCCCTCGTGCCGCAGGACGTCCGGCGCGTCCCCTCCGGCGAGCTCGGCCGCAAGCGCATCGTGCGTTCGAAGCTGCCGACCGTGGCCGCCGCCCTTTTCTTCGGCGTGCTCGTCGCCTTGCTCTGGTGGGCCGTGGACGAGTCGACCGCTGCGGCCCCCGCCGCGAAGCTGCGCTTCCAGACGGACGGCTTCCTTTCCGCCGACTTCGTGAAGAAGGTCGTGGCCGCCGGTCCCGACGGCTTCGCGCGCGATGTCCGCTCGATCAAGGCGGACCTCGAGGCGGACAACCAGGTCCTGGCGGCGGACGTCCGCCGGCGCGGCGACGGCACCTTGGAGATCGGCCTCCGCGAACGGCTCGCCGTCGCCAAGATCGCCAGCCAGTCCGCCAAGGGCGCGCCGATCCAGGTGCGCCTCGTGGCCGCGGACGGCCAGACCTTCGCCGGCGTGGGCTACCCCGAGCAGACGATCCGCATCCTGCCGGAGATCCAGGATTACCGCGCGACCGGCGCCGACGACAAGCTGCTCATCGAAGGCATCGAGATCGCGGCGCCCTTCCTGCTGACGGTCCGCACGACCTATCCGCACCTCTACAAGCAGTGGTCGGCGGTCTCGCTGCGCGACTGTTTCGGCGCGCAGGAGGATTCCCCCGGATCGAACCTCCGCGTCACCGTCCGTCCCGGCACCCAGCCGCTGGACCGGCCGGCCCTCGTCGAGATCGTCTTCTCCACCGCCAACTGGCGCAACGAGCTCACGCTCCTCGGCCGCATCAACGTCGACGAGCTGCTGCGCCGGCCCGGCGCGACCGCGTCGGCCTACGTGCTCAAGATGTCGATCCAGAACCGCACCAACGCCGCCTCGCCCGTCCCCGAACCCCGCCTCGTCCCCGTCAACGCCGCCCCCGCCCCTCTCCGATGACTTCCAAGCCCCTCCCGTCCCTCATCGCCGTCATCGACATCGGCACGCACAAGACGGCCAGCCTCCTCGGCCAGGTCATCGACGGCAAGGCCCGCATGCTCAGCTTCAGCGAGCGCCGCACCGACGGCGTCGTGAAGGGCACCGTCACCGACCTCGAGAAGCTCACGCAGTGCGTGCATGAGGTCGTCAACGACATCGAGCGCGGTTCCGGCCGCGCCGTCGAGCAGGTCTATCTCTCGCTCTCCGGACCGGCCGCCGAAGGCGAGCGCGTGAAGGGTTTCATCGCCGTGCCCGCGCACGACGGCAAGGTCACCGCCAAGGACGTCGCCGACGCGGTCGCCTCGGCCAAGCGCCTCGAGCCGCCGGCCGGCCGGAGCACGCTGCTCTACATGCGCCAGCCGACGCTGCTGGACGGCAAGCCGGTGGGCAACCCGGTGGGCATGGCCGGCAAGCGGCTCGAGGTGAGCTTCTGGCGCGTCACCATGGAGGAAGGCAACATGCGCATGCGCGTGGGCATGATCAACGGCCTGAGCATCCGCGTGCGCGACTTCATCCTGGCCTCGCACGCCGCCGCCTGCGCGACGGCGAGCGACGCCGACAAGCAGGGCGGGGTGCTCGTGATCGACATGGGCGCCGGCACGACGGACTGGATCCTGTACTACAAGGAGCACATCCTCTGCGCGGGTTCGATCCCGGTGGGCGGCGAACACCTCACCAACGACCTCAGCGTGGCGCTGCGCATCAGCCGCGAGACGGCCGAGGACCTTAAGCAGCGCTTCGGCTCGGCGCTCCACCGCGAGACGGACGTCAACCAGACCATCTGGAAGGACGGCGACAAGGGCGTGGGCGACCAGCAGTTCAACCGCGGCACGATCACGCAGGTGCTCTCGCTGCGCTACCAGGAGACGATCGAGTTCGTGCGGAAGGACGTCCTCCGCCGCCTGGAGCAGATCTTCCCGGGCCACGCCGTGCGGCTCGACCAGAACATGCTCCCTTCGGGCGTGATCCTCACCGGCGGCTCGGCTAACCTCGCCGACGCGGCCGAAGCTGTCCAGCTGGTGACCGGCGTGCCGGCCCGCGTGGGCGTGCCGGACTTCGAGAACGAATCCCTGCGCAAGCCCGAGTATGCGGGCATCGTCGGCCTCATGACCGCGGCCCTCGCCGACGCCCCGCCGCCGGTCGTCCGGCCGCGCGGTTTCCTCGCCCAGCTGAAGGCGCTCTTCCGCTTCTGAGATGGCCACGCCCGCTTCCATCCTCCTGGTCGGCCTCGGCGGCGCGGGCTGCGCCATGGTCACGCGGCTCGCGGCCCAGCTCCCCGCGGAGGTCGCCGTCGCGCTCCTCGACACCGACGCGCGGGCCCTCGCGTCCGGCGGTCCCGGGACGAACCTGCAGCTCGGCCGGGCGCAGACGCGCGGGATGGGCACGGGGGGCGAAGCCGCGCTCGGCCTGGCTTCCGCCGAGGCGGAGGAGCCGTCCCTGCGCCGTCTCTTCACCGGCGTGCCGGTCGTCGTGCTCGTCGCCGGACTCGGCGGCGGCACGGGCAGCGGCGCCGCCGCGACGGTCGCGGGTTGCGCGGCCGAGGCCGGCGCCACGGTGCTCGCCTTCGCCACGATGCCGTTCTCGCACGAAGGCGAACGGCGGATGCGTCAGGCCAACGAGGCCTCGGTCAAGCTCGGCCAGAAGGCCCACGGCCTCGTCGTCGTGCACAACGACCTGCTCCTCCAGCAGGTGGCGCCCGACGCCCCGTTGTCGGAATCTTTCGCCGCCGCCGACGCCTGGGTGGGCGGCGCGCTCCGCGGTCTCGCCGGCGCCTTCGCGCCGGGCGCGCTCGTCCCCGCCGATCCCGCCGCGCTGCGTTCGCTCCTCGCCACGCCCGGCTCGCCGACGCTCTTCGCCTTCGGCGTGGGCGCGGGCGAAGGCGCCGCGCTGAAGGCCGCGCGCGCGGCCGTCGACTGCCCGCTCGCCCACGCGCCCGGCGCGGTCGCCAAGGTGGCCTCGCTCTTCGTCCATGTCGCCGGCGGTCCGGCCATGACGTCCACCGAGGCCTTCGAGGCGGTCGGCGCGGTGCGCGCGCGCTTCGGCGGCGAGACTTCCACGATCCTCTGCGCGCGCCTCGAGCCCGCGCTCGGCGACCGCGTCGAAGTCTCGGTGCTCGGCGCTTCCCTTCCTCCGCCCAAGCCGCCCGCCAAGTCCAAGAAAGGCGCCAAGGGCGAGGACCCCGCGCAGCCGATCTTCGAGTTCGCGACGGAGGAATCGATGCGTCGGGGTCTGTTCGGCGGCACGCCGATGACGTTCATCGAAGGACAGGACGTCGACGTGCCCGCCTACATCCGCAAGGCCGTGCGGCTGCCGCCGTCGCCCTGAAGTTCGCTTCCCGGTTGCGCCCCGCCCGGGTCCGCCTACGTTCGGCCCCATGCCCGCGTTCGACGTCGCCGCCTGCCGCAAGGACTTCCCGATCCTGGGGCGTACCGTGCGCGGCCGTCCGTTGGCCTACCTCGACAACGCGGCGACTTCGCAGAAGCCGTCCGTCGTGATCAGGGCGCTCGAGCGTTATTATTCCGAGCAGAACGCCAACGTCCACCGCGGCGTCCATCTCCTCAGCGAAGAAGCCACCGCCGCCTACGAGGCCGCGCGCGGCTCCGTCGCGAAGTTCCTCGGCCTCAAGGACGCCCGCGGCTGCGTGTTCGTCCGCGGCGCCACCGAAGGCATCAACCTCGTCGCGGAGTGCTGGGGCCGGGCCAACCTCAAGGCCGGGGACGAGATCCTGCTCACCCATCTCGAGCACCATGCCAACATCGTGCCCTGGCAGGCGATCGCCGAGCGCACGGGCGCCAAGGTCGTCGTCACGCCCGTCACCCCGCGCGGCGAGGTCGACCTCGTCGCCTTCAAGGGCCTGCTTTCCGCCCGGACCAAGCTCGTCGCCTTCGCGCACGTCTCCAACGCCCTCGGCACCGTCAACCCGGCCGTCGAGATGACGCGCCTCGCCAAGGCTGCCGGCGCGGTGGTGCTCATCGACGGCTGCCAGGCCGCCGCGCACTTCCGGGTCGATGTCCCGGCGCTCGGTTGCGACTTCTACGCTTTCTCCGGCCACAAGACCTTCGGGCCGACCGGCATCGGCGTCCTGTGGGGACGTCCCGAGCTGCTCGACGCCATGCCGCCTTATCAGTTCGGCGGCGACATGATCAGCAAGGTCGACTTCGCCGGCACCACCTATCGCGCTGCCCCCGAGCGTTTCGAGGCCGGCACGCCCGATATCTCCGGGGCCATCGCCCTCGGCGTGGCCTTGGAATACGTCATGCCCATCCAGGCGGAGGCGCATGCGCACGAGCAGGCCCTGCTGGCCGCGGCCACCGAGCGACTCAAGGCCATCAAGGGACTCACCCTCGTCGGCGAAGCGCCCGAGAAGGTCGCCGTCATCTCCTTCAACCTCGAAGGCGGCCACCCGCACGACGTCGGTACCTTGCTCGACGCCGACGGCATCGCCATCCGCACCGGTCACCACTGCTGCATGCCGTTGATGAAGCATTACGGACTCAGCGGCACCGCCCGCGCCTCGTTCGCGTTCTACAACACCTTCGAGGAAGTCGACCGCCTGGCGGTCTCGCTCGAGAAGGCGCGGAAGATGATGGCCTAAGGCTTCGCCGCCGGTTCGGTTGAATCCATCGAGCGACGCAGGACGTCGAGGATGCCTTGGACTTCCCAGTTGCGGGCGGCGCCCGTGAGTCCGATCAGTCCGCGGGCGTCCTGGATGTCATCGGGGTGGTGTCCGGGCGGCCAGTCCAGCCAGCTGCGGTCGAGGCTGTGCCGCGTGTCTTGGAGCAGCGGCAGCAACGCGTTGATGCAGAGCGTGTCGGCGCGTCCGTCGGAGAGCAGGCACGCGAAGACCTCGTCGATCAGCCGACGACGGGCGGACTTGAGGGGTGAGGAGGGTAGGGCGATCGCCCAGTCGCGCAGGCGGGCACGCCAGTCGGGGCGGCGCCGGTGGAGTTCGAGGTATTGGGCGAGTCGGCGGTGCGGGTGGCCGGCCGGACGGAGGCCACGCAGGCGCCACCGTCCGCATTTCTCCATGTAGAGGGCGTCGAGTCCCAGGACGAGCATCTGCTCCGGAGGGTGGGTGCGGGCTAGTTCGGACATCGGGGCGCGGTTGCCGCCGAGGCCGAGGGCTTCGACAAAGAGTTCGTGGCAGGCGGCGTCCCAGCCGACCTCCTTCACGCGGGCGCGGGCGTGCTTGGTCTTGTTGCGGAAACGTTCCAGGGCGCGCCGACGGAGGCCGAGCACCAGGTTCGGTTCCGCCGCGA
>Ga0222713_10001083_pt1 | contig 31166 bp, 44 predicted proteins | sample C33_649DmetaG_FD_165061 | JGI IMG/M metagenome (GOLD analysis project Ga0222713, IMG submission 165061) | Estuarine water microbial communities from San Francisco Bay, California, United States - C33_649D | ecosystem: Environmental > Aquatic > Marine > Unclassified | place: USA: California... | reverse complement strand
TTTCATATTATGTCCAAAGTGATTGACGGACTTTGATTAATCTAATCATCATCTCTTCATCTTCTTTATCGTATGCTTCTTCAATTTCGCGGCTCTTGTCAAGAGCTGTACGGCACATTTCTGCCATTTCTGGAGTTTTATCTTCCATGTCTAACAGATGATAACCTTGCTGTCTACGTAGATCGCAGTAGGCAGTCCAACCGCCAGCATCATGCGGATCAGGACGCTTAGGATAGACTTCCTTCCACCATGTGTAAAGCTCTAAGATTTCTTGAGCGGCTTTGGCTTGATAGGTAGGTTCGGGTGTTTCACCTTCCTCGATGAAGTCTTTGTTGGTTAGGGTCTTTGCCCAATTAAGGTAAGCAAGGCCTGCTTCTGGGCAACGCCATTGACGGAACCAACGACGCCACCAAGGATATCCATATTTCTTACGAGCATCATCGTCCCAAACACAGTGATGCCATGCTTGTTCTATCTCAACAAAATCAACCAACTCATTGTATAAGCAAGGCAAAAAGCGGTTCCCCACGTCGCGCCACTCACCCGGTTTAATATCCCGGGGATGAGCGGTAAGACGATGAGTATTAGAAACCCAACGGTTGTTAACGTAATATCGAACATCATTGATCCTTTCTGGTATCCAACACCAGACATCTTGGATTTTATCTAATCCTTCTTCAGCGATCCACCAACGGATCGGATACTTGGCCTTAGCGGCCTTTTCCCATTCTGCCCATTCTTTGCCAGTACCACACTTTAACTTAGTGGTGCCACGAATCCAATCAGCAAATGGGGAGCAAGTCCAATAATTTCTCATATAATATTCTTTCTGTTGAACACTTTAATTATACGATATTTTATAAAACCTGTCAAGACGATTCTTTTTTGAATGATTTCAATTTATGAGATGCTGGGCTAAAACCATACAGCTGATCCAAACCCAAAGTGTGTTGAATGCTACCAAAGTAGGCAGTAGTTTTTTATTGCTGGCCCAAATAAGGGTAAGGCTAGTTGCTAGAGTTAAGAAATAAAACCACCAAATTTGTATTCCAAATATTAGACCGGGAACAATGATCAGTGCTTTGGTTAACCAACTGGCTGCTTCAACGATATTATAATTAGTCCAATATTCTTTGGTAAACCACATCTTGTAAACTCGTATAATTTCACTCCATTTGGTGTGATTGTATACAATGTGTGTCAAGATAGCCCATGCTACTGTAGCATAAATTATTTGTTCTGACGTCATAGTTTTCTCTGATATCCTGCTAGATTGAGCATAATTGAATACTGCTCATAGGCTTTTTGGACGGCAGGATTAGTTTGGCGGTAGTAAGATTCTTCACGCTCTTTGTCCATAAGTGTTTGGAACATATCGATTTCGCCCTGATTATGGCGTTGCCATTTAAAGAAACGCCTTTCCATTTCAACTAACGCCTTTAATCTTCCTTCTGGAATTTCCATAGTAAAGACCCGTTCAGTTTCGTATTCTACAACATCGGTGCGTATGATATCGGCACGATCCGGCTCTGTGAAGAATCGTGGAGGATGATACCGTGCCCTACGCTTCTGATCGTTGAGCACGTTGACTTCGTAGTTACGACAGAAGTCTTTAAGTTCTTCAGTCATCGACGCTGGCCGAATAGTTGTAGCAGGCTTAGGAAGATGTTGATAAAGTCTAGATATAGGCTCAATGCCCCCATAACTTCTGCCTTCCCGTCATTTTCGTAGCTAACCATTTCGCGGATCTTTTGTGTGTCATAGGCGGTCAATCCTAGAAACACAATAATAGCGATAGCACTGATCACCATTTGGAACACTGTGCTGCCGATGAAGATATTGATGATGCTGGCAATAATGATAGCGATCAAGCCGATGAACATAAATTGTCCAATGCTATCAAGGTTCTTTTTAGTAAAGTACCCATACCCACTCATAACACCAAACAATACTGCCGCGGCCATAAAGGCTGATACGATACTGCCCATGTTATATACTACAAAAATTGTAGCAAAACTTAGTCCCATTAATGCGGCGAACCCATGTAAGAATAATTGTAAAGCATTCTTACTGAGATTTTCCATAGCAAAACTAACTGCTAGAATAGCAACCAGCGGTGCGAAAATCACTACCCATTTCATAGCACCTGTAAAAAAGAATGTCATTAGGTCTGCTGAATTACCAACAAGGAAGCTGACGATCATACTGGTTAAAACTGCCAATCCCATATGGCCATAGACTCGCCCCATGGCAGAATTAATTGCTGCTGCTGAACGATATACTGATGTTGCGTACATGTTTTTCTCCGTTAAGTCCAAAGATCAAAATTAACTATACAGCGTGGTCCCTTTTTCGGGATTCCGCCACCGTGTAGCATTTCTCCGTCAAACAATACTACACGGCCCTTTTTTGGTTCTACTGACTGAACAACGTTATTGTTCTTGTCAAAGAACACAGTAGGGCCGTCGGCATCATTGACATAATAAATGACTACGGTATGTTTGCCAGGGTAATCGACATGTGGTGCGTAATGAGTTAGCTCGGTGTCATATGGTACAGTGATATAGATCCTTGCCACCATAATGTCTTTGAGAGTTAATCCTTTATCGGCACAGGCCGCTTGGGCAATCATACCGAAGTTATCTAAATGACTAGATACTCGAGTATTTGATTTTAAAATGTGTACGAATGACATAGGAGGATGTGTGAGATTCTTTTCCTCTGCGGTAGATTCGTACTTACATCGGAAGTCAACGGTTGGATGTATAAACTCATCTCCGTTGACTCCTAACGTAATCATTTCAAAATAGTCTTGCAGATACTTAGGAATCAGATCATCCCAAACTTTGATCATCATGCGTCCTTGAGTATCTTCCACATTTTTTCTTTTTCCATTAACTCTTTTTCAAGAGCACGATATCGGTCACCTAATTCCTTTAACTCATCCCATTTGGTTTCGAGTTCAGGATTGTGATGTAAAATATTCAAACGTTCTTCCAGCTTAGTCAAAACTTCTGTAAGACTCTGTTTTCCAATTTTGATATCGGTACCTTCCTCCATTTTGATCCCGTCTGTGTCAATTCTCACTACACCTCCCGATGAATACGTAGTACTAACACCGGAAAAAGTATATGGGCCACTGTAGCAAGTGCTACCGTTGTTCCAAGAAATTACACACGGAGAAGTGATTGAAGTAGAATATAATGAAGGATCGATGCTGATAGTATAACAATCGTCGGATGTTGAAGTCACAGTCGAACTGTTACTAAAATCAAAATCCAGTTGTTTGGGATCGAGCGTGGTCATTATGCTTTTGCGGCTTTAGCCTCTTTACGAGCATTTTTCTCCGCTGTGATTTCGTTTCTTCTAACCTTAATGACCTTAGCTAATTCGGCTAGAGCTTTACGGGCACGAGTACCAGCAGCTGAATTACCATTTGAAAATTTAGTATCTTCTGCTAGGAATGCTTCGAAGTGTTCTTTGAGTTGTTCTACTGTTGTTGACATAATAATTTCCTTTTGTTAGTAGTATTCTACTTATAATAGAATTTGGTGTGGTCGGTAGGTTTCGAACCTACAAAGGCGTTGCTTACAGCGTTGCCCCGTCACCAGCTTTCCTTTCGGAGAAGCGGCAGGTCTGCCTATTCCACTCACGACCACATGTACATTATATACTCATCTTTGATTAAGATCAACTGTTTACCGAGTAAATATTAACACTTTATGACAGAATCTCAAACGATACCATTTAAAAACATAATAAAATTTGGACAAAGGACAATGTTGGACCGTCCTCTTTTCAATGTAAGTTGGATTTTAGGAAGGTTTTGTAATTACAGTTGTTCGTACTGTTGGCCATATGCCCATTCATCAAAACCGGATTTCAAAGATCTAACTGTGTATAAATCCACAGTAGATGAAATCAAACGGCAAGCAAGACAAAACGGATTCACAGAATTCCATTGGAGCTTCAGCGGTGGCGAACCAACTGCTTATAAGAACCTTTTGGATTTGGTAAAACATCTTGATGAACTAGAAAGCACCTATCAAAGTATACACATGACTACTAATTTGAGTCCTGGCAGCAAATGGTGGAAAACTTGGTGTAGCAACACCGAGATGCTACAGCGTAGAAGTATTACAGCCAGCTATCATTCTGAGTTTGCCAAAGAACAAGAGTTCGGAGACAAGTGTCTACAGCTTCAATATGAATTAGTTCATGTTACAGTTAACCAAGTTATGGTTCCTGAAAAGTTTTATGAACTGTACGAACGCTGCGAAAGATTCTATAAGCGTGGAATCAATGTTACTCTTAAACCGCAGAGCGATCCTACTGCTAGTAGTATCATCGACGGATACACTCCTGAAATGATTAACTTGATGCGTGAAGGTTTCCCGCAGACAATGAATGATCAACCTGTGTATCAGGTAGTATTATATGATGATCACAACGAATATCTGTTAGATCAAGCAGAACGATTTAACGCTTTTGGTTTTAATCAATTCAACGGTTGGCATTGTAACAGTGGATATCAGAGCATCGTGATACGGGGCGACGAAGTTAAACGAGCATATAGCTGTCATGATCCTGTGCTAGGATCTATCACAGATGGATTTGAATTGTTCAAGGAACCTAGGATATGTTCTACTCCGTCGTGTGTTAGTTCGGCAGATAGCAAGATACCTAAAACCAAATGAAAATTATCAAGATACTCAACAATGATCTAGTCAATAGATTACATATTGGTTTTATTGTTGGAACGACCTGTAATTACAAATGTCATTATTGTTTTGACGGGTGTAATGACGGGAAGTATAGATTCCCCTCAGACTTTGAATTAATAAAAACAAATCTTTCTCATATTGTTAATGTTTATAAAACGAACTTTAACAAGACACAGATTAGGATACATGTGTCTGGTGGCGAACCAACTCTCTGGCCCATGCTGGGAGAATTTGCAGAGTATTTCAGCAAAGAACTAGGATGTAAGATTTCGATCAGTACCAACGGTACCAGGACTATGAGATTTTGGAAAGAATATGCTAGGTACTTTGATGACATAGGTATCAGCGTTCACAATGAAGCCTGCGATCCAGATCATGTTATAGAAGTCATGGATTGGGTTTATAACCATGAACCAGATGTATTGATCAACAGCACAGTCTTAATGGATCCGTTCAATTGGGATCGATCTGTAGAGCTAGCAGAAAAATTAAAGTCGCATCCAACTCCTTGGGTCTTGAAAGTTCGACCAGTATTATTCAACGGACAAATGTTACATTTTAGTGATGATCAATTAAAGTATATGGACGATAAAATTAAAAAAATTCCTCCTGCTGATAGGATCGAAAGATATAAAGAATTAAAAGTAATACAATCAGCCGAACCCGACGTTGTTGCTTTTACAGAAACCGGTGATGTTATAAAATATAATACTTTTAAATTTTTAGAAAATAATTGGCAGCATTTTAAAGGATGGAAATGTAATCTCGGTATTGATAGACTCTCTATTGAAAGAGATGGCAGCATACAGGGTTCCTGCGGAGCTAAAAACTTGTTTGGATTATTATCACCCCTGAGCATATATGATTCTTTACTTCCAGAAAAATTCAAACCAGAAATAGTTAAAGAAACTATCTGTCCGATGAACTATTGTATATGTGCTACAGATGTAAGGATGACTAAAGAAAATGTACAATTATAATGATATACACACCATTCATCTTGAGATAACCAGCAAATGTCAAGCTAGTTGTCCTATGTGTGCTAGAAATATACAAGGTGGTGTTGATAATCCTTTTATGACGCTAGCTGAAATAACTTTGGATCAATTTAAAGAATGGTTTCCTAGAGAGTTTATTAATCAATTAGATAGATTGATACTATGCGGCAACCTCGGAGATCCTATAATTGCTAAAGATACTGTAGAAATACTCGAATACTGCAGAAGTGTTAATCCACACATTCATTTTAGCATGAACACTAATGGCAGTGCCAGAGACTTTAATTTCTGGAAGAGCATAGCAGAGTTGGGTGTAGTGGTTCGATTCGGTCTCGACGGTTTAGAAGATACACATTCGATCTATCGTAAAGGAACTGATTTTAATAAAATCATAACAAACGCAACTACATTTATACAGCATGGTGGTCATGCTGTTTGGGATATGCTAGTGTTTGCCCATAATCAGCATCAGGTAGAACAATGTAGAGAACTTAGTAAACAATTAGGATTTAAAGAATTTTATAGTAAGAACACTAGTAGATTTAAAGATGAAAGTATAGTCGTTCTAGACAAAATTGGTAAACCCGTATATAAAATATACGGCACAGATCGTAGCAAAGTTATTGCTGATGCTGTTGTTGTACAGAATCTAGAAGAACCCAAAGTTACAATATCGTGTAAGGTTAAAAAAGAAGGCAGTCTTTATGTAAGTGCAAATGGAGTAGTTAGTCCTTGCTGTTGGTTAGACATGGAATGGATGCCTCCTCACAGTTTTAGTCGGATTGACTACATGGAAAAAATAACAGAAATTAAAACTTTACAAAAAGATAGCCTTCAACAGATTTTTGACAGCGGATATTTTAAAAAAATTCAAGATGACTGGAGTTGTAATCCATTACGGGAATGTAAGAAACAATGTGGCGAAGTAGATAGATTCAATGAACAATTTAAGTAAAACATTTTGTCCCTTGCCGTGGATACACATGGCTACTAGACCCAACGGAGATGTTCGAGTCTGCTGTACAGCCAATGCCAGCGGCGCCGGCGCAGTTGATGACAAAGAAGCAGGGTTAGTTAAAGAAAATGGTATAGCTATGAATCTCAGAGATCACTCTGTAGAGCAGGTATGGAATAGTGATTTCATGAAAAATACTAGATTACAGATGCTGAGAGATGAAATACCAGACAGCTGTAAAAAATGTTTTAATGAGGAAAGCCTTGGGATCGTTAGTAAACGTCAATGGGAAACTCAGGTATGGAATGAACGGATCGATATTGAATCAATAGTTGAATCTACTGCCGCCGACGGATCCTTACCGGTTAATATTCCTTATTTTGATCTTCGTCTTGGGAACATGTGTCAACTCAAGTGTGTGATGTGTAGTCCGCATGACAGTTCGTCGTGGATTAAAGATTGGAAGATACAATATCCAAAATATCAAACTATTGAGCTCAAGCAGGATCAAAGTTGGGATAGATCTTTTGATTATACATGGTATCAAAAAGGCAGCTTTTTAGACACAATGAAGGATCAGGCCCATCAAATTAAAGAACTTTATTTTGCTGGAGGGGAACCATTGTTGATTCCTGAGCATTATAAAATACTAGAGTTTATGGTTGATTCAGGAGCAGCAAAAAATTGTATACTTAGATACAACAGCAATGGGGTCGAACTGCCATCTAAATTGTTTAGGCTGTGGAATCATTTCAAATTAGTAAAGTTTAATTTTAGTATTGACGCCGTTGGCTTAAAAAATAATTATATCCGATATCCTAGTGATTGGAATTCAATAGTACAAAATTTACATGTATTGGACACTACTCCGGATAATGTTACGGTGAATATAGCAGCGGCTGTTCAACTGTTAAATGTTTGTTATCTTTCTGAATTAGCCGAGTGGAAATTAGCCAAAGGGTTCAAGAAGATAAATCTGATCCCATACGGCGGAGGAATCATTGGCACACACTTGGTTTATTTTCCCGGTTATCTAAATGTTCGTGTTCTTCCTAACAATATAAAAGAATTAGCAAAAACAAGAATCAATAATTTCATAGAATCTCAATCAGATAACAATGATTTTGTTAATCATACTTTTGGAAAGCAGCGTTGGGAAGGAATAATTAACTATATGATGGCTGAAGATTGGTCACACAAATTACCCAGCACAATAGAATATCTTGAACAGTGCGATAAAGTTAGAGGAACAGATTTTAGATCAGTTTTTCCTGATCTAAAGGATTTATAATGATAATCAATGATAAAATAATTTGTGAAGTAATAGATTCTAGTTCTATGTCTGAGCAACAAATATTTGGTGACGCTGAAAATAATGGACATGTTATCATACGAGCTTCAGAGAATGAGCAGCTTTTGTATCTTGACGGAGCTTGTGGTAATGAACCGATATTCTTAGGCTTCACAAAGTCTAGAGGTTCTCAACAAGAAAAATTACCTGTCGAAGCCGGAGACTTTATCGGAGGCATACAAGCCTATGCTAGGACGGTTCAAGGAAATAGTTTAGGTTACAAACATGAAGAAACACCTCTAGCAGGAGGACTACACTTTAAAGTTAGTGATCAGTATACTGGTAACGGACATGTACCAACAGAATTGATCGTGGGACTAACAGATACTGACGGTATGGCGATTAAATTTATATTAGACTCGTCAGGTAGCCTACAACTATCGGGCAATATAACACTAGGTGATCTAACAATAACTGATACAGAAGTTTCTGTTGATGATATAAGTGATACAAAAAAATACCTATTAGCATATCACAAAGGTATCAGGTATGCTATTACTGCGTTTGAGATAAAAGAATGAAACAAGATTTTTTTTGGATCCACAAGGATTACGGCAATGAAAGTTTAAACAACATAGCTAAAAGATTAGTAGAATATCACACAGCAAATCTAATCCAAGATTTTAATGTCCACTATGTTTACCAAGACGAAGGTTATCAACATTCTGCTCCAGTAGGAAAGATTTTTCTAGACGAGCCGTATCTAGTTTCTAATCCAGAAATAATCAATACCTTAATGAATTACAATGTATATTTTAAATCCAACACTGAAGATCCTATTAGTCTTCATAAACCAATCGACGGATTAAATTTTATTGTTTCTTTGGCTGCTAACGATCTTAAAGATGAACATCTTCGATCATTAAAGCGATACATTATCGATATAAGTCCCCGAGCATTAGAAAAAAGTAAAGCATTTTTAGATGTACCAACAACAAACTTTTATCAGATTGATATTTTTGATCAAGTACAGGTTAAAGAATTTTTAAAAACAATAGATGGTGACGTTGGACTAATGTATGTCAGCAACTGTTTTTTATATATTCCAAACTGTATACTTTATGATATCTATTACAGATTAGAAAAACAGAATCAGTTCCTTGATTGTTTAAGGAATGACAGTAGAAAATGGTATGTGAACATGTGTTCAGCCAACGGCGAAGATTTTTACAACATAGATGTCAACGATTTGCCAAATGCTACCATCGACGAGAGATTTAAGATACTACCATGGATAAAATGAATGGATTTTTAAATTGGGAATCTGATCCTGTTGTCCTAGAAAATTTTTTTAATTGGATACAATTCAACAGCAATTTAAAAACTTTAAAATTGGATATAAACTGTGACGTTGATCAACTAAAAACTGAGATAATGCCCAAGGTTGCTGTGACTACTCCTCACAGAGATGAAGACGGTAGAGGGTGGAGATCAGCATCTCTACATGGATACAGTTCTATCATGACTGACAGTGACGATTATTATAAAAATCTAGGTTTTGATTTAACAGAAGAAAAACACTGGACTAGTCTAAGTACCTTTTTTCCTAAAACAAAAAAATGGATTTTAGAAAATATTCCTTTTAATAAGTTTGGTAGAGTGCGTTTAATGATTATAGAACCGGGCGGATATGTATATCCACATAAAGATTACCCTCGGGGTCAATGTCTTGCCGGTATCAATGTTGCTATCAATCATCCGTTGGGTGTAAAATATCTTGTTGCCGGCGAGGAAATCATTTGGCAAGAAGGTGAATCTAGACTTATTGATATTGGTAGCATACACGAAATAAAAAACGACAGCGATGAATATCGAGTTCATATAATCGTACACGGAGAACCGATAAATCAATGGGGTGAGGCTATGATGAAATTAGTATGTCGAAGTTATTTGATCGAGGAAAACAAATGACACATGAAGAATTAGAAAGAGCAGCTCTGTGGAATAGTTTGATACACCTAGGTTCGTATGTCAAGACTAAATGGAACATCAAGCACTACGAAGTAGAGCAGCAATTAGAAAAATTTAAGGACAAATGGTGTCCTTATAATGTTAAAAAAGATTCTCACAACAATCGATGGGGATTGCCAGTGACTAGTCATTCTGGTGATGTGATGGATAATTATCATCTGAACAGTTTTGGGTACATGCAAAAATACCACGACATTGAAATGAAGGAAGAGAATTTTACTACACCTACAGATGTCTATAATTCTATACCAGAAATCAAACGTTTGGTAGATATATTTGCTCCAGACATCGGCAGAGTTCACGTATTACGTATCGACAAGGGGGGATTCTTCCCACCACATCGAGACTTTCACGGTGTGAGTCCTGAGTACTTTAGATTGCTAACTGTGTTTGGTCGATGTAGTCCAGAAAATTATGTACAGATGTTTGATGGGAAACCAATATATCCAGAGGCTGGATGGGTATATTTTTCAAACACACAATTAGATCACAGTGTTTTTAGTTTCAGTGATAATCTTTATTGTCTCATATTAACGGTAAAGCTCAATGAAAGAACACATAATCTAATTATGAACAACACAATGGCAGAATGAAACTAACCTATAGCAATCCTGATAAAGAAAACTGGTTCTTAATTGCCTGGACTTTATCTAATAAATGTAACTATAGGTGTAGCTATTGCCCAGAATCTCTACATGACGGAAGTTCTGGCCAGCCTCAGTGGGAAACTGTTGAACGATTCGTTAAAGATTTTCCTATCAAAGATAAAAAATTATGTTATAGAATCAGCGGCGGCGAACCTACTCACTGGAAACATTTTATAGATCTAGCCAAGTTAGTTAAAGAGACTGGAAATTATTTTTCTTTTCTATCTAATGGCAGTAAGTCTCTAGAATACTACAAAGAAATTAGTAGATATTCCGACGGAATAATGCTAAGTTATCATCCGGAATATTCTAATGTAAATCATTTTATTGAAATAGCTAATTCTGTAGAATGCCCGATAGTGGTAAACCTAATGCTAGATCATAACAAGTTTTCTGACGTTGTATCAGTAGCTAAAACTTTGTTTGATAATACAGAGAAGTTGGCCATATGGCCTAAGGTAATCCTAGATAAAACTTCTACAGAAAATATAACTAACCAAGTAACTGACTACACACAAGAACAACGAGACTTAATTAAGAATTGGCCGTATTTTAGACCTGTTGATGATTCTAATATACATAGAGGAAATCTACTGTTTGACAATAAGCCTATATCTGGTAATGAAATCATTTTAAAAGAAATGAATAGACATACTGGTTGGGAATGTTGGGCAGGTCTTCATATGATAAGCATTGATATGTGGGGAGATATATATCGATCGGAGTGCCGTCAGGGTGGACCTATCGGTAATTTAGAACAGTATAAACTTCCAGATACAACTATTACTTGTGCTGCCGCTAAGTGCTCTTGTTTAAGTGATATCTACTTAAGAAAAGAATCTAAGAATAGCAGCTGACTGGTCTTAGTAGAAAAATCATAACTCATTGTAACTAATCTATCCTTGTATACAATAGGTCTTCCTAGCATAACATTCGGATGATAGCTTTTAGTTATTACTTCTCCCTGTTTATTAATAACCATTAATGGACAACTAGGAGTTCCGGATGGCAGAAAAACAGCATTACCCTTGTAGGCTATACCTGATCTAAATCTATATTTCCCGCCATGATGGATTCCTATATCAAAAACTTTATAGTCACGAGTGTTGATATTATAGATTAAACCCCAATTACTGTCGTTGTAATTTTCGTCCCCGTAAGGTAGTGCTATGATAGTGTCGTCGACAAGCACACCAGCATTGAATTTTTTAGCAAAGTCTGGAATATCTAAGTTGTGTAGTTGATAGGTATTTGTCTCAGTATCAAACTCTAAGATTTCTGTAGCGCCAGAAGTCTCACCGAATGGTAGGGCAAACAGTTTATTTTTTGACACAATAATGTCAGTAAACTTTCTAGTCACAGATTGATCTTTAACAGCAATCGGATAAGATTCTAGTCTATTTCCATCAAAACTCATCAAGTTTACATAGCCTGGCTCATCACCTCTAGGCGCACTCCAGTATCGTCCGTTACAATACACCGTGCCCATATGGAGTTTAGTATAATTTTCTTTATCAAAATCAACTGTTTCTACCCGGTCATTAGTAACAAACAATCCATAATTAGTTTCTTGATAGCCTAGCGGAAAACTAAATGCTGTTTTTCCATCCGTTGCCGCATTATAGAACTGACCTTTACCTGGCTTATCTATGTAATGATATATAGGTTTAAAGTTTTTAAGTTGAACTACTACATTAAAATTGTCCCATATGCCGTAGGGAATGAGCCATAGGCTATCACCGATGCTTACTGTAGAATTAAACTTGCTGGTAGCGGGAGGCAGATCTAAATCAATAGACCAAGATTTATTCTCATCGAAACATAAAACGGTACTGTAATTTTTACACAGATCTGTAGCAAATGGAGGACTAACTAAAATACCGTTATGTTCGAAGACTATTAAATTCTTAATAGACTGCTCTTTGTAAAAATCTTGGAACGCCTTATACGCCATTTAGATCAATCTCTCTGATTACTTTTTCGCTCAATGTGTCAAATACAAGGACAGTTTGAAACTCCTCACTTTGCCCATATGGAAAAGCAAAAATTTTATCTTGATATATCAGAGATCCATTAAACTTTTCGATGGTAGTAGTGTCTGTAAAATACTGACTGATGTCTACGGTATAAATGCTGTCATCAGAAGTATCAACAACTAACACTTCTGTTAGATCTCCGTACAGCTTCCATTCATCCGTTGGCGTACAGACGCAGCCGCCTCTGGGAATATAATATATTTTTCCTTGACTGTTTTCCCAACCAGTAAAATATTTTTTACTTTCTTTTTCAATACCGGTTGAAACGGTTTTCCAGGTGTCGTTGGTTGAATCAATTATCAACATCTCTGCCCAGTCTTCTTCGTGGCCTGCAGGAGGAAAATATATTTTACCATTTTTAGAAACTGTATGACTATAATACTTCCTAGAAGTTTCTTTAATCTCAGTTTTCTGGCAATGCCACCCGTTATCGTAGATTAATAAAATATCAAAGTTAGGATTTTCGCTGTAAGGTGGAGCATATAATTTGTTTCCAACTTTGGCTAATGTAGTATATTTTTTGTTTGTGTAATCTTCGGCATCGTAATCAACCCACATAGATGATAGATCTGTTAATTGATATTCTAAACTGTCGCAGTCTAATTCTATAGCATAAGAAAAATAAGGAGGAGTCCATCGCTCTCCTCTAGGCACCGCATATATTTTTCCATCTAGATATTGACTAGTGTGCCATTTCTTCTCGTCGTCTACGTCACAGCGGATTTCATTAAATTTTAATTCATTGGTGTTGACGTTAAGAGACAACGCAAAGTTAAAAATTTCTCCTTCACCGTAGGGCAATGCTATAATCGTATCATTATGGATATGCGATTTTATATACTTCCCTCTAGCATCAAACGGAATCTCTAGGTATTCTATAGTGTCGTCGTCTGTGTTTAGAATCAAAATATTTTTTTCGTTATACGGGAGAAAAATAATTTTATTTTTGACACAAACACCATATTGCCATTTTTCAAAACTGTCGTCTACGATCAATGGAATTTTTTTAACTTCATAGGTATCCGGATCTATCCGTAGCATGAAACTAATGGATTCTTTTAAGCCATATGGAGGAATATATATTTTTCCGTTGTTGCCTAATGTAGGAAAACTAAATGCCTGCGGTGTCATTTTTCTATCACCTGTGTAAAGCGTTCTCCAAACGCACTGGTCATATCTTTATGTAATTTTTCCATGGCTTCATCTATTGGATAGATATTAAGATTATCCCAATCACACATCTGTATTTTTTCACCGTCAATGATGATATTACTTAAGACCCAATCACCGTGGAGATATGGTTTTGTTTTTTGAATATTATCTAAACAAAACTCGTAGATTCTACGAATAAACTGATCAGTGTGTTCAAAATTTGATGCTGGAATACCTTCTATGATTTTAAAATCTATCCACATCGTTTCGTTGTCTGATCCATGATTTAAAACATAATCAGGGACTACTTTGTTTAATAATTTAACATGACCTTCCAACCAAGTCGGATCACTAACAAGCCAGACTTTCCTATAAAAGTTTTCAGACTTCCAGGTCTGTCTTTTTTTCTGTAAATTGTGTTTAATTAATATCATAGGCATCGGCAACTGTTGGCAGATAATCTCGTAACCGTATATTCCTCCATTGATCTAATCGTTGTATGTTAGATTTAAAATTTTCAATTTCTAATAGGGAAGGATTGTCATTATACCAATTAGGATTTACACGTTGGAATTTTTCTTTAAGAGATGCCGGGGCATTTTTACAGCTCAACCACGACGGCATCAACAACAAGTTTTCATAGACTTGCCAATTATTTTTATCAGCATATTCGCAAATGTCATCGTAGAACCAAGCATTCAATATGCTAATGGTAGGAGAAATACTCACTATAAAATTATCTGAAAATCGCCTAGCATTTTCTTCAACTGCTGTCCACTTACTGCCATATCGTATGTATTCTATTTTTCTATCAACTGCGTCAAGGCTTAAGCTCAAAGATACTGTGTGAAATCTTTTTAAAATTTTCTCTAGTCTAGGATTAGTAATTGTACAATTGGTATTAAACCGAATATGAGTCGACGGGTCAAGTCTTTCAAGAAATTCTGGAACATGCTTGACCATCATAGGCTCACCTCCGGTGAAGTAAACTTCCTGTAAGGGCAGGTTTTCTAGCTTTTTAAAATTATCTTCAGAACTCCAGTTAATGTTTGTGACGTCGATAATTTTAGAAGTAATTGGAACCCCTTTCTTAATCATTTCATGTTCTTCTTCGGCTATGCTACTACTGCTCATATTCCAACAACTAATACATTTTAAATTGCAGCTATTGCCTAACTTTAGATCTAAATGACTGATTCCTGGTCCAAGAATATCTGTGTTAGTTCTTTTGCTTTTAACCCCTGCCTCTTCTTGTGTTTTACATTTTATACAGGCAGAAGGCCACTCGTTTTGTTCTAACATTTTACGAGCAGTTTGATAAGTCTCGCTTTCTCTCCACTCGCTGGGAACATGCGAATTGATATTTTCTTTGTTATCAGGTTCGGTACTTACACAACAGAGGCGGTATTGGCCGTCTGATCTAATAGTAATTTGATTTTCCAAATAATTACATTTCATTGAATATTTAACATAAGTAAGATTTGAGGGCACAGTCAAATGAATGATAGAGATCAATCTTTAATAGACCTTTCCAATTTTTGGAAAGAGAACGATAAAGAATTTAATTTAAAATATCCGGATTTTTTTGATCCTAAATGGACAGTTACTGAATCAGGGTGGCCATTTTTTAAACTAAGTTGCTTAGATGATCAACCCTGGAAACAAATGTTTGATGAAGCACAAGCATTAATAGATGACTTCAAACCTCACAGAGAAACATACGGTAATGGATGGAAAAGTCTTACATTACACGGATTAAATGATGACACTCAGAGCCTAGAACAGTACGGAGACGACAGAAAAGAAGTCCTTGATAGTTTACATTGGACATGGGTCGCTGATAGGTGCCCGATTACAAAGAAATTTTTAACAGATGTTTGGCCAGCTGAATTTTTAAACAGAGTTAGATTTATGTTATTAGAGCCCGGTGGTTATATATTACCTCACCAGGATCGTCCAAACGATCAGAAAAGATTAAGTGTCTGTAATATCAGTCTTAACAACCCGGAAGGTTGTGAATTTTTAATGAAAGATTATGGAAAGGTGCCGTTCAGTGATAATGGTAGTGCTTTCTTGATGGACATTAGTAACGTTCATTCAGTGTGGAACAGGAGTGATACTCCAAGAATACATATGATCATACACTACGAAATAGGACACAGGATTAGAGATTTTTTCTATGTGTTAAGAAGCAGCTATTATACCAACCGGGGAGAATAATGAGAGATTGGAATAGCATAACACACGATAGATATTACGGTAGTGGTACAAAAAAGAAAACAGTTGGGTTTGGTATATTAGATATTTCTAGAGATATCGATAGCGAATTAGTTCGTAAAAGAACTTTTGATATGACCTTCTGGATGATTAATCAGAGTTTAAAAATGAATGTCGGCTCTTATAGAGGATTCGACGAGAAGGTAGAAAAATTACTAGAAGAAAGTCTTAATAGCGGAGACGATATCTGTATAATTCAATGTCAAGGAATGATGAGTATTAGACTTTTAGAAATAGTTCATCAGAGTATTGATTATTTTACTGCCAATCCTGACAAGTTTGTTATAGGACATATCATGGCCAGAGAAGGTCGATATCCTGGTTTACATAGGCAACTATTAATAGTGAATCTACGTGTGTGGGATGCTCTAGGAAGACCGCCTTATTTAGAACAGGGATTTTTTTGTGATCGTAAAAGATTGTATAAGAATTTTCAGGTAAGCGATAGCAAAGTTAATGCCGAATATACTCCAGAAACTATATCTCCTTTAGATGGCCAGACAGAATATTCGTACACCGAAGACGGCGCAAATTGGATCAATTTGTCTCTTCAACACGATATATCAATCGATAACCTCAGTTTAGAAATGCGAGAATGTAAGATTTTTCTTTATCCTTATGAAGAAACTGATTTAATAGAACAAGCATGGTACGATTTACAAAATGAGAAATTAGTAGATAGTATCAAGAACTATTCAACTAGAGCATGGTTTAGAAAATTAGCCTACCAAGAATATATAGAAAAAAACAGAGTCTACGCATTTAATACAGAAAGACTCAGCGCCGAAGGCACAAGGTCGCCTGGACCGTTAGATGCTCTGTTTACTGCTGCTGCTGGATTTAAGCCTTTGGCCATTTTAAAGAATAATGGGTTTCATGAAAACACAGTAGTTCATTATTTTGATTGGTGTGAAGCTAGTTTAGATTTTAAAAGACATTTATTAGAAACCTGGGATGGTGTAGACTTTCATAAATGGTTACTAGAACACGATTTAAAATATAATTTTTCTAGCACATATAGAGGAAACTATGAACAATTTTGGCGGAAAGAAATCGCTAATGAGTTTGTTTCTGAAAAAGATTTTAAAGAGCTCTGGGATAGATATAAGATGTTAAAACATGAATATCATGTTATAGATATTGTTACACAGCCTAAAACTCTGTTTGACTTGATCAATAAATATTCAGGCAATCGAGCTCTGTGGACAACAAACATCTGGGCCAGCATGCAGTTACATTGGAATATAGAGCCAGAAAAATTAGAAGAGCTATGGCTAGATTTTGAAAATTTAATACCAACCGATCTCGCTCTGTTCGGTCAAGATTATATGGCTAGAGATATGCAGGAAAGAGTTCGATTGGGTAACGCATTAACACACCCAAGATACATTTCTAAAAATAGATATGTGACCAGCGAACATGAAAAAAAGATATATTGAAACCTACGAACCTATCGATTTAGGATTTAAAATATTACCTTGGTTCAAAATCGACGAACAAAAACTATTAAACTGGTATAGAGATTTAGAAGAAAATTTCAGCGACTGGAAGTTCGTTATTGGAGAAAACCATCATGTTTGGAAAGAACCAATAATAGATCCGTTAGGCATTGATGGACATTATTTGCCTGACGATACTGCGTATTATACACTATGTTGGAACAGCGATGAAATAGGACCAAAGCCTTTCGAACACGGTATGGCAAAGTCGGAATACCAAGATAATGACAACGACGAATTAAATCCTAGAGCCTGCTTTCGGGGATATGGATTAGAACTAATACAGTCAATGCCCATAAGAAGTAAAAAGTGGTTAGTAACTGTACACGCACCGGGCACTAAACTGATTACTCATCAAGACTCTCCTGATAAAATTAGAGTCCATATTCCAATAACAACTAACGATCAGAGTACTTGGGTTATAGACGGTGAGGAATATCATATGATTCCTGGTTGGGCATACTTGGTTAATACTACTCTCCCCCACAGTGTAGAAAATAGAGGAAATACTAACAGGATACATCTATACGGTAAGGTATGGACTGATGATGTCAGGGGACTAAAATTATGAATGTTACTATCTATGCTAAATCTGAATTTATAAATCTAGCTATTTCTAGAAATATAAACGATCAGACCGTCGAAGAATTTAATGAATTTTTTATATGTATAGAACCTACCGGTGGACCTGATTCAAAAGATTATTTTTTATCACCTCATCATAATGTCCTTTCCTTAAACTTTGATGACGTGACTGAAGATCATAAAAAATGGGCACCGGATTTTAATATGTGGTTCGAGGCTAAAGCTATGAGGAAAGAACATGCTGATACATTGACTAATTTTATAAAACGATTTACTCCCGATAGCCATATTCATGTTTATTGTACTATGGGAATAACTAGAAGCAAAGCTGTTGGAGATTTTATTAGAGAAGAACTTTTGTTCTGGGACGAACAAAAACCGCTATATCAAATTCCTAAGTCGTATTTGTATATAAAAGAATTATTGAGAGAATCATGGAAAAGTACATAAAAAATTTCTCGCCAGAAGATTTAGACTCGAATTTTTTGAAAAGTTTAGATTGGGATATTGTAGAATTTAAAACTACAATAGATGTAAAGTTATTAGAAGACTATTATACCACTCTTATTACACACTACAAACATTTAGAATTTCATTTTCTATTGAAAGAATTTCTAAGAGAAGATATCTACGACACATATATTAAAACAAATAAAGTTGGCAATTATGAAGGAGATGTTTCGGGTTGGGGGGTCTCTTGGCCTGTTGATAGAGATATTCCGTGTGCTGGTAAAAGGCATGTTAAAACAGAAAAATATCCAGAGTTATTAAAGTACGACCTAGATGCAGTTGCTGATAATTTTTATTCAGATTCGAGAATAATGGAAGTCTACAAATTTGGCCTTGTGAAGAAGTTAATTGATGTTTATTCAGACAAGGCGCTGAGACAATTAATGGTATCAAGACACGGTCCGGGTGCTCGAGTACACGACCATTCAGACGGGCCATACAAAAAATTACATATTCCCTTAATATCGAATCCTGAAGCTTTATTTGTTTTTGGTTCAAATGGTGAAAGACAATATCACATGGAACCTGGAAAAGTTTATATGATCAATCCTTCAGTTACTCATGGTACTATAAATTTTGGATCTAGCGATCGTGTACATATACTAACAAGAATAGATACAGATTTTGTATCAGAATTTGCTAAAATACAGATTAACTTATCATAAATATCATTATTAATTAAAAGAGGCTACGATGTCTAAAGTTTACTTTACAAATGTTCTGGATGATCCTTATTATGTAGGAAATGGTGTTTTCCTATCAGTGGTCACCAATGGAAAGGTTCGTGTCGAAGGCGAGCAACAACGAGATTATAATAAAGATTCCGGCGCCAAAGCGGGCCTGTTAAAAATTGATACAGTTACAGAAACTGTAAAATTTATCGATTTCAGCGCCTTGAGCGAAAACGGAGATCGTTATAGAGGTGTTGCAGTGATCGATAACTGTGCGTATGTGATGCGTACACAGAAAAAACATATCGATAGTAAAGTAAGAATGGCCAAAGTCGATCTATCAACTGATACCGTGGAAATGTTTGAAGATAAAGCTGTAAGCATCCACGGAGTTGAAACTCCAAAAACATTTTGCGGACATTTTAATTTTGGAAGACCTGTAGTAGCAGGAACAAAAATTGTATACCCTCCACTAAACAGCGGTGTTGTTATCGTTTATGATACTGCTGTTAATAAAATGATTTCTATCGATGTAGCCGACGACACTGCGTCGATACAGAGCAGTTATTTAGAAAAGACCAATGAAGTTCTATTTTTCCCATACGGTAATATCACTGATAAACTGATGGTAATGTCTTTAGATGATTTTTCTATCAGACACATCGAGTCTCCAATTCCTGGTTCGTTCTATGGCGGAGTAAGCTCAAAAGATAGAGTTATAGGATTACCGCTGTCGATGGTTGATACCGCAGAATTGAACTTTTGGGTCTATGACGGGACCAGTGTAACTCCAGTATCTTACTCGTTCAGTGATAGCGTTAGTGCTACAGGACAGATCGGATTCAAGTATGGAACTATCGTTGACAACAACTTTGTTGCTCATTCTTGTTGGGATCGTTGCCAAGAGCTGATTAATATCAACTTGGATACACTGAAACTGACCGTAACAAAAACTAATAGTGCTTTAGGATCAACCCCAATATCTAACGATAGTTTATTGTTGTTGCCTTCGATCCAGCATCCATCAATGACTAATGCTCCTGATGCTGCTTACAGTATTGATAACAATCAACTATCTGAAAGTTTCAAGTTAGCAACTAACAACGTCTATTCAGGTCTATCGTCAACTGATACTGAAAAAGCAATAACAGTACCGTTTAGATTTGATCTAGATAATGGTAAGTTGAAATCAGATCTGATGTTCATTGACACAGGCAACAAAACTTCTAAAGTAATTTCAGTTGAGTTGGAGCTTGAATAATTTTGAAGTTCTAGAATTAGATAATTTTAAATTTTCTATTATTGAGCTAATAGAATTTTATAACACGGTTGAAAAAAACTTTCAGCATTTAAAGTGGACTCCTGATGATACGATCGATACTAAAGATCATCAGGTTAAAGACATTTTTAGTTGGGCTATACAAAGCAATTTAAAAGATCCATCAAAACCCTGTCCTCCGTACGATATCAAACATGACGATTCTATAGTAGGAACCTTTGATGTTCCTACTGAATTAATTTTTGGTTTTTCAAAAAAATTTCTAGAGTTATTTCCCTTTGTTCGGCAAACCGTAATATCGTGTCACCCTCCTGGGTCAAAGATAAATTTACATACAGATAATGAAGAATTTTTTAAAATACATATACCTATAGTAACCAATGATGATTCGTATTTTGTTTTTGAAAAAAATCGATATAATCTAAAGCCCGGTAAGGCTTATCTAGTTAACACAGAAAAACTACACGGGACTGAAAATTTAGGAAACAGTACTAGGATTCATTTTATTACAAAATTAAAAATAAAAGACATAGACAGGATTATCAATAATGAACACAGAATTTAAAAAGGTAGTTGTTATTGGCGGCGGAACAGCTGGCTGGTGGGCGGCTGGATATCTAGAGAAGGAATTTCCTGACCTCGATATCACATTAATTGAGTCTGATACAATACCAAAGATCGGAGTAGGCGAATCTACACTTCCGCAGATCCGTGTGTTCTTTGAAGAGATGGGTATATTAGAAAGTTCATGGATGGACAAGTGCAATGCCATACATAAATTTGGCAATATCAAACAGGGCTGGCGCAAAGGAGATGCAGAGTTTCCTTTTACATTCTGGTATAATGACGATAATGTATTTGATAAATGGTTAGTGGAGTATCAACAAGGTAATAAAACTAAAATTCAAATCAATGATGATCTATATAATAAAGACGGCTGGAGAGCTTATGCTTACCATCTAGATGCAGAACTGGCAGGTGCTGTGGTTAAAGATAACTGTAAGAATGTTAAACACATCGTTGCAACTCTAGATGAAGGAAACATTCCTGAAGCGGACCTGTATATCGACTGTACAGGATTTGGTCGTAGATTTGTCAAAGACACTACTGAAATTAAATTAGAACATCATCATGTTGACAGAGCCATTGTGTGTCCTTATGAATTGCCCTTAGAAGGGTTTCTCCCCTATACTAAATCAATTGCTCGTCCCGCAGGTTGGCAGTTTATTATTGGATTGCAGAATAGGATAGGAACAGGATACTGCTATTCTAGTAAACACATTAGTGATGAAGAAGCCACAGAACAATTTTTAGAATTTAATAAAGATAGAATTCCATTTATGGGGAAAACTCCTCGTATTATCAAATGGCGTCCTAATGTATTAAAAAATCCTTGGAGCGGCAATACTGTTGCTATCGGTGGTAGTTCGGGATTTATCGATCCGTTAGAATCTAACGCATTGTTTATGACACAGTTTCAAATTACAACCCTAGCCAAATGTATCAAGAGGGGCAGTAGTAAAGAAGCATATAATCGAATGGTCACTAAAATTTGGAGAGAAAACTCCAACTACATATTGCATCACTATATGTTAACTAATCGAGATGATACAGAGTTCTGGAAATACTATAAGAGTTTTGATGTTAAAAAATCGCTATGGGAAAACTATAGGACCAAAGGCAACAAGTACACTGAAATTTATCCGGATGCTATTTGGGCTAGTCTAGGCCTGTACTTTGAAGAATTTACACACTACACGCCTAGATAAATTTCGGATCGTTGGCGCATGTATTCGTCTACATTGATGCGCCATAGATTCTGTCTTGTAGAATACAATTCAATGTCTTTTACTTCTAATGTAATTAATCCTTGTTTTTCTAAGACAGGGGTTGTACTTCTGTTCAATCTGGCACTCTTAGGCGCATCATTATTATCCACAACATTTGTGCTCATGTATAACTTTGCGGCAGGGTCACGCTCTAGTATATCATTAATTTGATGATACAGTATGTGAGCAAAGTGTACGCTGGTTTTTAATTGATTTTTACTGAATGCGCCTAATGCGTAACCTGGAAGTTGAGCACCTCGAAACAGAATGCGCCAACTATGATTATCTATTTCAGGTAGAGGATGATAGCCTGCCATAGTTACAATTTTATCTAATGTTGTATCGATACCTATATAGTATTTTCCAACCGATTGTATCCAATCCCATTTTATACTTTTTAGATCTTGATTATTCAAGAACCCTAATTCTTTACATTCTTTACAAAATGTTTCTATTAGTTGTATATCGCTATCGGTGGCTACTCGTAGTGCTATCTTTTCCATGTGGCATTTTCCGCAGCAGTGCGTCGACGAATAAATTTTCTTTCTGCTAAATTAAACAGATCCCCAGTGTACCAACCATTTATAATACATTCGCCAGCATCATCAAATTCGACAGTGTATCCTTTTCTAGGAACAAAGTCGAATGTTTCGCTATTAACACCGACAAATACCGGCGGCGGCATTTCAGTCATACCATACCAATTTGCCACTGTCTGTACACCTTTGCTTCTAAATTCATCAATCATATTCTGTGAGATGCTACTGCTTCCGGTCACCATGTACCTAACACAGCTCATATCAAGAGAATCCCAACCTTTAGTTTTTGACAGTATGTCATAATGACGAGGTATTAGAGAAATGTAAGTAGGTCTGTATTCATTAAATATTTTTATATAATTGTAGGGATCAAAATTTAACGATATAAGATGTGCCCCAACAGTTAAAGCGGGTTGGGCTGTTACAGTATAATGGGCTATTACATTGGCCGGAAATACATCTAATACCCGATCGTGTTTTGTAAGCCCGATCTCAGAAACGGCCCGTTCAATATGAGTGAGCATATTCTCATGAGTAATGAGCTTTGGTTCGTCAGTACTACCAGATGTAAACAATGTTATCTTCATAATCTATATATCACAGCTCGGGGCTACTAGTTTTTAAAAACGGCGCAGAACAAAAAGCCAAAAAAATGCCCAGGATTTTAACCCCAGGCATTCTTAAGTCACATAGTAGGTCCGTTGCCGTTCCTAAACCCTACTTCACCGCCTTCTGCTTCTATACGCTTGATAACGTCTTCGAATAAGATAGGAGCAAAGTCTGGTGTTTGTTCTACGCAAACACAGTGGTAACGTGGATCGATTTCATCACCGTATAATATAGCACCTGTTCTAGCATCAACACCACGAGCCTTCTTAACTCTGTTAGAGTGTAAGTGACCGTGAATGTTAACACCAAAACGACCCAACGATGCTTCGTGTACAGGAATGTGGCTTAAGATCATTCCGTTCATAACATGGTATGCTCGTAATTCTCTAAAGTACATTCTGTATTCGTCGTCACGGAAGATATCGTGGTTACCACGGATCAATACCTTGTCACCGTTTAACCGTGCTAATGTAGACATAGCCTTACGGTTGATAACAACATCACCTAAGTGGTAGACCTTGTCAGTAGGCTTGACCCTTTCGTTCCAAGCCTTGATCATTGCTTCGTCCATCTCCGCAGGATCATCCCACGGACGCAACTTTGTTACTCCGTCATCTCGAGTGAAACGGCACACGCCAGCGTGGCCGAAGTGCGTATCACTGACTAAAAATACGCTAGGCATAGTGCTCTCCTTTCTTTAAATTCCTTTGGCAATCATATAAATGCCAAGTCCTGCAAGCATAATGCCTCCTACAATAGGCATACGAGGAAACTTCTCAAGTAGACGAACTACATAAGTAGATCCAAACATAATGATACTAACTGAAACCATTACGCCGCAGATGATTAAACTTACTGAACCATTAGCCAATCCGGCAATGGCAAAACTATTTTCAATTGAGCAAAGAGCATTGGCTCCGAGCACACCTAATACAATCCTAGTGAATGAACCACTAGGTGCTACTAAAACTTTGTCCCCACCATAATAAGTGTCCAACGCTGTCTTAGCACCTAACGCAAACAACGCACCACCTGCTATTGCCAATACTCCTGGAATAGTCATTAGGTATGTTGCTGTGAATGCCATGGATGCTGTCAGTATCATCGCAAACAATGCGGTAACACTAACTGCTCGCAACCTTAGTTCTTTTGGCAATTTTGCTACAGCCATTCCTACTAGCATGGCATTGTTGCCTGCTAGAAGCAAGTCCGCCATTATAATAGTTCCCAAAGTTGCGAACCACTCAATCATTATAATCTCCTTTAAATAAGGAATCGTACTTCTCGTGATTTTGTACAATGTCTATGCCTATCATGAGTAGGACACCAGAAAGCCAGGCTACAAACAGTCCCGACCAAACATTAATGTTGAACGCCACACTAACAGAGGCAATAGCCCATATTATGCTAACAACGATAAGAAAAATACCATTATGAAGTTGCTTCACTGGTTTGATATACATGGATAGACTGCTCCTTTCTATGCTATCGCTCTCCTAAAGACGAGCTCTTGTTTTGAAAATGCTTCTATTTCCCAAGGCATGTCCAAATACTTGGTTCGTGCCCCATACCTACGACCTCTCCAATAGTTACCTCGGCTATCTGAAGTCAAGATGCCTTTGGCTAACTGTTTTACATGGACCATCTCGTGAGCAAGTGTTATCCCCATCCTCTCGAGATTCTGCGGCTTAATTAAGACCACTATGGCATCGAACTTTTTGAGATGACTGGTTAGTCCGTCATGTCCATCTAGTCCTGTGCGAGCAGTCTTAACAAACAACAGCTTCTTGCTACGAGTCAAACCCAACTGTTTGATCATGGAAGGCAATAATGCTTCTATGAAAGCCTTGGTCTGTTTGCTACGAGATTGAACTGCGAATTCCATGATAGGGTTACCAATTTTCTACACTAGAAACAACTACTTCTAAACTTCCGATAACTCCATTAACTTCAGTTTCAAATTTTACAGTAGTGTGACTACCGATTCCGGAACTAGAGTCTTGCTGTACTTCTACAACATCTACATCAGGAAACTTTTTTAAAATTTCCAATATCTTTTCTAGATCATCTCGATGTAAGTACATCAAATATCTCCTTCCTGCTCTCTACGAGCTCTACGTTCAGCCGCCAGTGTAAAGACCTTTTCGTTATCGTTGGTCCAATCTATGGCTTTAGGTGGAACTACGATGCCCGAGGGTAGGGTCACACCATTGATAGTGTGAGGCTCATTTTCATCATAGGTCCAGCCCAGGCACTTCATCATCTTGTGCTTGACCAGCAGGTTAGGCGAGCGAAACACTTCGGTATCACGGAAGCCCATCATCACACCAACTTCACAGACAGCACCTGAACGACAGACACCTGCTACACAATGAACAACAACATTCATATGATCGTCGAATGCTCTCTGTAACAAGGCAACTAGTTGCCCTGCTTGTGCGTCACTGATCTTCCAATCTTCGTCAATGCTGTGATCGTTCTGCTCAAGATCGAGAAATTCAAATTGATGAACTTCTTTGAAGGTGTAGCTGGGAGTGGGAAACTCCATGGCAGGATCAACAATTTGGATCAGCATAGAATTAACGCCAGCATCGATATGATGACCTTTCTTAACATCGCTGAGCGATACATTTTGGATCCACGGGTTCATGGAAGCTCCTTTACAAACGGTAAGTGATACGGCCTTTGGTTAAATCATAAGCACTGACTTCTAATTTTACACGGTCGCCTAAAATGATTTTAATTTTATGTTGTTTGAGTTTGCCACCTGTGTAGCAAGTGATGATATTATTCATTTCATCAATCTTTACTCTATACATACTGCCAGGCAGAACTTCGTCCACTGTGCCTGTTAATTCAATTAAATCATTTTTTGACATATCTTCTTTTGTACCATGTATATTTTTCTCCGTTTGGTAGAATTCCGTTGCTTACGGAATCTGCCCCAAATGTTCCTACTATTACCATACCACCACCATTTATAGTAACTGGTATCCCTAATTCTGTTGCTCTAGCTAATGCTAGAGATAGATCTTTTACTTCTTCCTCGCAGCCTCTGCCCGCTGCGTCTTTCCATTCTACTTTATACATACTTTAAATTATAGCACCTTTCGGTGCCAGTGTCAATCTTGATATTCAATATCAGCCGCTAGTATATAACGATATTGATTGCTTTGGACAACACCGGGTCGGTGCCATTGATTGGAAGGATATAACAGCCAATTAAACTTGCTAGGTCGTACAAAAAACTTACCTTCGTTATTCGGACCATTTGGGGCCATCTCAGTACCGCAATAATCTATGTCTTTAACGTCATCGGGTATATGTAGATACCAGACTCCGCTGATCATCTTAGCGTTAGGATTTGTAGGATGCCAATGATGATGCCAAAGTTTTTCTCGATCTTCGGCACTCTCAAGGTTTGTCATAAACGACCAAGCCATTAGGTTACTGACTTTAACTTCACGTCCTAGATACATGAATAAAGAAAACAAAAAGCTCATCCTATATTTTAACCATATCGGTTCAGAACGAGCAAATATATTTTCTTTGGTTTGGTACTTGGGACTGTTGGTAAAGTATCCGCCGTTTTCGATTATGTTTTTTATTGTGTGACAGGCTTCTAGATTGTCAGCTTCTGTAATAACAGAACTGAAATCGTATTTACGAAATGTGCCGTTGGAGTCTATTACTTTCATTTTATATGGAGCGGGGTACGAGAATCGAACTCGTGACTTTAGCTTGGAAGGCTAAGGTAATACCATTTTACGAACCCCGCATAAAACTATTTACGCCTGGACTCGCCACCAGGAATCGAACCTGGATCTAGTTCTTAGGAGGAACTCGTTCTGTCCGTTGAACTATGGCGAGTTTGAATATTGATAGTAATAATGAAGTGTTGGTTTAAGCCGCGGCTCCTGGCCACCCAAACATTACAGTGTCTGCTTCTATGGTCTAGCCTAACATGGAATCTGTTACCTCGCAATCTGGTCGCTCTGTAAAAGCCCTGGATCATATAAAGGACAACGATACACCTACGATGTACTCGACTTCGCAGTTCCACCCGCTTAGTCTCCCCTTACGGTCGTTGATCAGATCTTATACTACTATCAATAACTGGTTGCGGGACCTGGAATCGAACCAGGATCTAGAGCTTATGAGACTCTTGAGTTACCGTTTCTCTATCCCGCGATAATTAGTGTCTAGCTACGGTTCCCTGTTCCGCCCTAGACTGAGTGGTTACCCTGTCCGTTAGTATTTGCGTTTTTGTCGTCAGTTCTACTTCTGCCGCCACGGTGTCTCAAGTCGCCCATATAGCGGGCCTTGGGGTCGTTACCGTTTGTACCCTGGCGTTATGGTGAAGCCAATTACCCCCTTTAATAACGAGGAAGGGACCCCGGGGTTCTTACAGCAGGCCTTCTTTCTGGAGAACTGCCACGGCATCTTCGCCGAGTGGGATCTCGGTCTTGATGTTGAGCTCAAGGATTTCGTCGTTGAGCTTCTGTTTCTGCTTCTTGAGATTTTTAATCTCAGTTTTGATTCCGTCGATCTGTTCTTTATGTAGAACAGATGTAGTCACTGTGTCATCACGGCCGTACAGGCTAGCACGACTTTCTTCTTTGCGGTTGCGGATCTTGTCCAGCTTTCCTTTTAACACTTCCTCGCTGATGCGAGCATCGCTGTTAGATAGAGACTCTAACTGAGCTAGACGTTTGTCCATGAATGCTGCCTTGGTCAACGCAAGGTCAATACCGCTCTGGACATTGGCTGTTCCTACCAGACCGCGGATGTTATACAACACCACGAGTAGTTGCTGTCTGCGAGTGTCGTTAGCGAACAACAACTCGTTGGCAGCGGTCAGAGTTGCCTCTGGATCTTGGAATTCGTTGATCTCGATCTGATGCTCGATCTTGATGCCTTTGATAGCATCTTGGATAGAGTTCTGTAGGGCGTTTGCTTTGCGTAGAGTGATGTTCATTTATATTTTCCTTTTAGTGTTCTGAGATAGTCTTGTTTAGTGTATAAGCCTTCTTCGATTTCTTTTAAAGCTGTTACGATTTCTGCGTTGTCTGATTTGATTTTAGGAAGAGATCCTCTTTTGATTTCTCTAGCTCTTTCCGATGCCACAAGGACCAAATCGAATTGATTGCCTATTGCTTCTGCTGCCTTCTGTGAAGTGATCCTTGCCATGATGTCCTTATTATATAGGTGGGTCCGTAAAAGGTCAAGTAATAGACCGGACAATTGACAAACGAATCTTCCGATTCTGATCAACGTGCAAAAGACAGGCGACAAAGGCCTGAATATTTCCGATCAACAACTGACAGTCTAGTTAAAGATATTTGGAATCGGTACACTCAAGCACGAAACGTTTTCAAGACGTTTTGCCAGGATTGTATGTCATCGCATGCAGCGATAACGGTCGTCTACCCTCATCTACCTTTTACTTTCCCAGTCATGCTATTTCTAACATGACAAAAACAATTATACATTCTTTTGTGTAATTGTCAATACAGATTGGAAGAATTACTTGTCTTTTGCTCTAAGATCATCGATGATCTTAGCTTCGTAGATAGCCAATTCTTCACGGAATTGTTCTTCACTTAGGCCGTGCCAACCAATACACTTACCTGTTGGACTGCGGCCACAACCGCACTTACCAATTTCTTCATTTTCAGCAACCGCTTTGATCTGCATCTTTATTTTCCTTATCAATATATTCTTCGTCTAAATCGTAGTATTCGTCTTTCATGATTGCGTCATCAAACTTTTCAGCATCAGTTTTTTTCTTCTTGCCAAAAATCGCATCGAATCTATTGCCAAATTCTTCTTGGCTTACGCTAAACGGACGAGGCCTAGAACCTTTGCCTGACATATTATTCCTCCTTAGCGTCTCTCTTTCCTTTAGAGACTCTAGGTTGGATAGCGGCTGCTAGTTCTGATTGAATAGCTGATCTTTTAAATTCACCTCGCTTATGAGGATCAACGATCGTTGCCAAAAATCGTTTGGACTGCTTAGACATTCTGAAGTTAGCATTTGGTTTTAACATAGGATTCCTTTTGTTTTAGTTATCTTTTCTTCTTGGTGGAAGGTGAGGGATTCGAACCCTCGGGGCACCTTACGGCACCCCGCAGTTTAGCAAACTGCTGATTTAAGCCACTCATCCAACCTTCCTAAATCTATTATGAAACACACTGGCTGTTGCTTGTCATTGTCTTTAACTACCTCTCGGTGGCGGTAGACCAATGTGTTTTATAATAGTGCCTAAGGTTGAGATTACACCTTAAGCCAATAGTGCCTCTAGCATTATACAGCACCTTGCGAGCACTGCTTCTCTAGACATCCACATAAGCCCTTGCGGTACCTATGTCCACTATCAGCATCGCCGTTTTTAAAGACAGGCAGTAGTCTTGTCACCATATGCTATTCTACGCCATCTATCCCGTTAACCTTGCGAGCTATTCAGAGTCGCTAAACCCTTACGAAACTTCCAGCATAAACAGATTTCACCTTGCGAGCTACGTCTGACTGTATTGTGTTACCACTACAGTATTAGATGCTTTTCACATATGACCGAGGCAGTCTTTGCATTTTTGATTTGTTAGAAGGATTTGAACCTTCAGCAGTTTCTTTAACAGAGAAATGATCTACCATTGATCTATAACAACCTACCGCGATGAGCTGCCTCAGTTGCTTCGTATTCTTTTGGAATACAAAATACAACTCACCACATACCTTTTGCCTCGCGAGCTACTCAGTCGTATTTCACGATCGGTGTCTCTATTGCTAGGTCCACTAACCATTAATACTGCGTATTAGCCCTTAGGTGCGACCCTTCGGACAAACTACACTACCCTTTCTCATACCTGTTCGCAGATTGGTTTCGTATGGAAGTCAGCACCACCTGTTACTTTTCATTGCCCCGTGTTCCTTGCGGCACGTCGAACAATGTTCTTCCCCATACATCAGCTTCACAGTTACATCCACCGGTCTTATCAATGAACGCTGCCTCGCGGCAGTGAGCAGGCTTGTCTAAATGAACCATTGCTGGCGGAGTTATGTAGGAATACCTCCTTTGGCTGTGTCACCACAGTTATTCTTCGTAGACGGCAAGCCGCCTACAGGATGTTAAACCACCCTTAAATCTTTACCATTAGGAGTAGCACAGTTTACTATTCTCTTGCTACCTATTGTTGCCTACTTACAGTAGACAGTTACTAGTATCATAGGCTTCCCGCTTCGAACAAGGTTAGTCTTGATCGTAGACCGACGAGCTATGCTACTTCTAATGGTGCCCCAGGGGAGACTCGAACTCCCACGCCTTTCGACAATGGCTTCTAAGACCATCGTGTCTACCATTCCACCACCGGGGCAAAAATTTATCTAACAGTTTTAAAGAACAGTTGTTGCTGTCTTTGTTAACAGCATCTATATATTGTATGCTCTAAAACATTTCTTGTCAACACTTTCTGGTACCCTTGAGAGGACTCGAACCTCCAAAACCTACGACCTCAACGTAGTGCCTATACCAAT
>Ga0222713_10001082_pt1 | contig 31169 bp, 25 predicted proteins | sample C33_649DmetaG_FD_165061 | JGI IMG/M metagenome (GOLD analysis project Ga0222713, IMG submission 165061) | Estuarine water microbial communities from San Francisco Bay, California, United States - C33_649D | ecosystem: Environmental > Aquatic > Marine > Unclassified | place: USA: California... | reverse complement strand
GCCATCGGCCTGACCACCGCGCGGGTGGCCCAGCGCGCGGGGATGAAGGTGAGGATCTACGCCAAGGAGCAGCTGCCGCTCACCCGCTCTTACCTGGCCACCGGCGTGTGGTCGCCCGACTCACGCATCTGCACGACCGAACACGCGACGCCGCAGTTCCGTGCGCTCTGGAACCAGATGGCGCGCGGCTCCTTCGCCCAGTACCAACGCATGCTCGGACTGCCCGGCGACCCGGTGGAATGGCGCGACAGCTATGCACTGTCCGACGTGCCGTTCAACCAGCCGGCCGGCGGCGGTGGCGAGGACGACGAGCCGGACTACCCGTCCCTGGAGTCCGACCTGATCGACGACCTGCGCCCGCACTCGCAGCGCCTGTTGGCGGCGCAGCATCCCTTCCCCGTGCCGTACGCGCGTCGCTACACCAACATGGTGTTCAACCTGGCCGCGTACGGGCGGATGCTGATGGACGACTTCCTGCAGGACGGGGGCGAATTGCACGCGCGCGTATTCGAAAGCCCGCGCCAGTTCGCCGACCTGCGCGAGAAGACCTTGTTCAACTGCACCGGCTATGGCGCGCGGGACCTGCTGGGCGATGCCAGCATCATCCCGGTGCGTGGACAGACCGCACGGCTGATCCCGCAGCCGGAGGTCGACTACGGCCTGTACTGGCGCGGGCACAACCTCAACGTGGTGCCCCGCCGCGACGGCATCCTGGTCCAGGCGCAGATGCCCGGCGACTTCAACAACGCCGACACCACGGTCAGCCGCGCGACGACCGATGCGGCGGTCGCACAGTTGGCCAGGCTGTTCCCGGCCAGCTGAGTGAAACCGCCCATGGCGACGGCTCAATCGCCGTCGCTTCGGACCTGGGCGTGGCTGATCAAGGCGAAGATGCCACTGCCACCGATGATGTTGCCGGCCAGGGTCGGCAAGGCGAAATGGAGGACGTAGTCCCCGACGCTGGCATGCCCGTCGAACACCAGGTAGAGCACTTCGGCAGAGCCGACGATGATGTGGGTGAAACCGCCGATGGCGATCACGTAGGTGCTGATCAGGATCACCGACACGCGCGACTGCTCGATCCCCGCCAGCATCCACACCATCATCGCGATCACCCAGCCGGCGAGCATGCCCTTGGTCAGCATCTGCCACGGCGTGTTGTGCAGGACTTCCTCGCCCACCGCGCGGAAGGCCGCATGGGTGGGCGCGTCGAACTGCTGCAGATGCAGCAGCCCCCAGGCAAAGACCGCCACGCCGACGATATTGCCGGCGAACACCACCGACCACAGACGCATCAGCCGTCCCAGCTGGTGCAGGCTGGGTTTGGACATCAGTGGCAGCACGGCGGTCAGGGTGTTTTCGGTGAACAGCTGTTGGCGCGCCAGGATCACCGCCAGGAAGCCGAAGGTATAGCCGAGACACTCGATGAGAAACGCCCCCGGCAGCCCCTGCAGCTGGGCGTGCAGCACGCCGCGGGCGAGCATCGAGAAGCCCATGCTCAGGCCGGCCGCCAACGAGGACCAGGCCAACGCGGCCAGGTTGCGGTCCAGTTCCTCCTGGCCCTGGCGACGGATGATCTCGTGCAGCAAAGCCACGCGCGGCGGCTGGGCTTCCTCGACATCGTCCTCTTCCTCGCCAGTCAGTTCGGCGCCGCCGTCATCGTGGGCGGTGGGATCGATGATGAGACGGCGTTCCGGTGGATCGTCGGCGTCACGGGAGCGGGAGGTCATGGCAACGCCAGGCGGGAGGGGGCTGGCCAACCTAGCCGGCCCGCCGTGCGCACCGCGTGCAGCCCAAGCGCCACGTCCTATCGGACGCAGGCGTCGAGTTGCTTGTTGGCGTACCACACGGCACGACGCGACAGGTCGTAGGCGGCATCGATGGCCTGCGGCAGCAGGTACTTGGCCCGCATCCCGTCGGCGCCGTGGGTCAGCGCGGTTTCGTTGCGGTCCAGGGTCTGCAGGTTGCTGCGGACATCGCCCAGCCACTTGTCGCGGCGCGGGTCCTTGCAGCCGGACGCGCGCTGCTCCAGCGCCGCCAGCTGCGCACCGATGGCCTTGCCCGCCGCACCCGGTGGCTGCGGGGCTTTCTCGAAGGCGATCGGTGCGGCCTTGTAGGCGTCACCGGTGGCTTCGCTGCCCAGGTCCGCCCGGTTCTGGGCCAGCGCGGGGTTGAAGCGGGTGTCCGGCGGCGGCCGCGCCGTCGCCTGGCTGCGATCGCTCTTGAACATGTCCGAGATCGCGCGATTGATCTTCTGGGTGGCTACGTCACCCAGCGTGCCATTGGAGACCCAGTCCTTCTCGAAGTGTGTTTCCTTGTAGTCGATCGGATTGGGGCGCTCCAGGACCCGCTTGGCCTTGGCGGCATCGCGCGCGTTGGCCATGCCCGGGGGGCTGCCCTCCGGCTCACCCGCGGGTGCCTCGGCCACCCCGGGGGGGAGGCGTGCCTGCCCATCGCGGGTGTAGAGCGAACGGGCCAGCGCATCGTCCCGCGCCGCAGCGCGCGCCGGCGCGGGCGTGCGCACCGCTGGCGGCTCGGTCGCTGGCGCGCGTTGCGCAGAAAGGGGGGGGCTGGCCGGCGCCGCCGGACGCTCGGCCGCAGCGTCCGCGCGAGAAGACGGGGAAGACACAGGCGTCTTCGACTGCGGGCGCTCCGATGCGCGCACCGCGGGGACCGAAGACGCGGGCCGAGCGACGAACTCCAGACGCATGCGGGCCGGCACGGCCTCAGGACTGGACGCCAGCCTGGCCATCGGCGTATCCAGCAGGACCAGGGCCATCAGCGCCAGGATCGCCAGACTCATCAGCGCGGCGGGCACGCGCAGGCGCGACTCGTCCCACCATTCGACTTTTACGACTGCCGCCAAGGTCCAAACCATTGCGTTGCGTGACCGGCCATTGTGCGCAACCCCATCCTGTCAATTGATGTGGTTGTGTTACGCGGCATGACCGCATGCGAGGAGCATTCAGGAAAGCCCCCGATGACCATGCTGCGCTGCCGCTCGCCGGCGGGCAGCGGCGCTGCCACGATCCTGTCCGGGCAAGGCGACGTGCGAGGGCGTCATGGCGATGCAGGCAATGGGGGTGCGGCTTGCGCTGCGCCGGGGCGTCCTGGTTGGCCTGCTGGCCATCGCAGCGCCAGGCATGACGACGACAGCCGCCGATGATTTGCCGCCACGCCGTCAGTGGCAGGCCAGCAGCTCGGCGACCGAGACGCCCGCGCTGGCCTCGGCCAATGCCTTCGACGGCGACCTGACCACGCGCTGGGGAGGACCGTTCTCGCCCGGGCACTGGCTGCAGGTGGACCTTGGCGCCGCCGCGGACATCGGCGGCGTGCGCATCGCCTGGGACACCAGCCACGCCAATCGGTACCTGATCCAGGCCTCGGACGACGGCCGCGCCTGGCGCACGATCTACACCACCGATGACAGCCCGGGCGGCACCGAGTTCGTGCTGTTCCCGGCCGTGCGCACCCGCTACCTGCGACTGGCCGCGCCGGCACGCACGGCGGACTGGGGCGTGGGCATCTTCGAATTCCAGCCGCTTAGCGCCACGCAGGCCCCGCGCATCGTCGGCCTGGCGGACCAGCGTGATGCCGCAACGTTGTGGAGCACCGGGCCGGCGCGTCCGCTTCGGACAGGGCGCGATGGCAGCGGTGTCGAGATCGCGTTCCCGCAGCCACAAGAGGTGGCTGGCCTGCAGGTAGGCTGGGGCCAGGCGCCGGACAGCGCCACACTGGAAAGCCGCGATGTGTCCGGCGCGTGGTCGCCCCTGGCGCGCGAGCCGCAGTCTTTCGGCGCCTCGTCCTACCTGGCCGGCGAAGCGCCGCGCACGGTGACTGCCTTGCGCCTGGTCACGCACGCAGCCGACGGGAAGCCTCCAAGCGTCACCCGTCTGCGCGTGCTCGGCCCCAAAGCGGTGATGACCCCGATGAAGCGCTACCAGCTGGCCGCGACCGGCAAGGACGCGGCGCTGTTTCCGTCATCGCTGCAGATGCAGCAGGTGTATTGGACGGTGGTTGGCATTCCGGCCGGGCGGCAGAAGGCGGTCTTCGACGAGTACGGCAATCTCGAGGCGTTCAAGGGCGCGCCGCTGGTGCAACCGGTGTGGCGCGACGCCAGCGGCAAGACGGCCGCGGCGAACGTGGACACGCCGATCACCCATCGCCTGCGTGCCGGCTGGATGCCGATGCCGCAGGTGCAATGGTCGCCCCAGCCCGGGCTGACGCTGACCAGCAGCGCGATCGCGATTGAAGATGACGGTGCACCGGTGGTGCTGGTGCGTCATCGCCTGACCAATACCGGCAACACGCCGGTCGAAGGCACGCTGTCGCTGCTGACCCGACCACTACAGGTCAGCCCGCCGTGGCAGAACGGCGGGCTCTCGCCGATCCGCGACATCGCGATCGACGATGGCGCGGGCATGCGCGTGAACGGACGGTTGCTGTTCCAGAGCGCCATCACGCCGGATCTGCATGGCGCCGCGGCGTTCGGCGCGCATGGCGAAGGCGAGATCACCCGCTTCGCGGCTGCGGGCCGCGCGCCGGACGCGCAGCAGGTCAGCGATCGGCAAGGTCTGGCCGCCGGGCTGTTCGGCTATCGCGTGCACCTGGCGCCGGGCGCACGGCGCGACATCGTGCTGGCCTTCGCGCTGGGCGACGAGGTGATCGATGCGAAGACGGTGCAGGCCGCGCGCTGGCCCGCCGCGCCCGCACTGGACATGGGCGACCTGCTAGGCGACGGCGACCAGGCCGGCGCGAGATTCGATGCTCTCGCCGATGCGCTGGCCGCGCTGTGGGAACAGCGTTTGGGCAGGATCGGCCTGTCGCTGCCCGATCCCTCGCTGGTGGACATGCTGCGCGCGCAGGCCGCCTACATGCTGCTCAACCAGAGCGGCCCGGCGATGCAGCCGGGGCCGCGCAACTACAACCGTTCCTTCATCCGCGACGGCTCGGCGACCGCGGTGGTCCTGCTGCGCATGGGCATGGCGAAGACGGCGCGCGATTATCTGCACTGGTACAGCACCCACGCCGTGCACGACAACGGCCTAGTGTCGCCGATCCTCAACGACGATGGCAGCGTCAACGACGGCTTCGGCTCGGACCTGGAATACGACGCGCAGGGCGAATACCTGTGGCTGGTGGCCGAGATCGCACGCCTGGATGGCGGTGCACAGACCGTGCGCGAGTATCAGCCGCAGGTGAACCGGGCCTTGAAATTCCTGCAGGAGCTGCGCGAACGCACGCTGGTGCCCGGGTACCAGTCCGATCGCCCTCATCCCGAGCGCTTCGCCGGCATCCTGGCGCCATCGATCAGCCACGAAGGCTACTCGGTGCCGACCCATAGCTACTGGGACAATTACTGGGCGCTGCGCGGCTGGCACGATGGCGCGTGGCTGGCCGAACAATGGGGCGACCACGCCACGGCAAGCTGGGCGCGCACGCAGTACAAGCTGCTGCACGACTCGCTGGCCGCATCGATCCGCGCGACGATGCAGTGGAAAGGCATCGATACCGTTCCCGCCGACGCCGACCAGGGCGGCAATGACCCAACCAGCGTGTCGATCGCGCTGGACCCGACCGGCGCGCAGGACGTGCTGCCGATGCAGGCGCTGACCAACACCTTCGACCGCTACCTGGCCGAGGTACGCAAACGCGACGCCCCCGATGCGCTGTACGCCTATACGCCCTACGAGATGCGCAACGTGCTGACATTCGTGCACCTGGATCGCCCGGCCGATGCCGAGTTCATGCTCGGCCACGTCACCGGCGACAGGCGACCGCGCGCCTGGCAGGAGCTGGCCGAGGTCGTGTACTCGGACAAGCGCCACGCGATCTATCTGGGCGACATGCCGCATACCTGGATCGGCGCCGAGTACGCACGCAGTCTGTTCGGCATGCTGATGTTCGAAGGCGACGACGCGTTGTCGCTGTTGCCTGGCACGCCGCCGTCGTGGGTCTCCGGCCCCGGTTTGAAGGTGGACGGCCTGCCCACCGCCTACGGCACGCTGGCGATGCAGGCGCGGCAGGAAGGCCAGCGCCTGACGATCACCCTGGACCAGGGACTGAAGGCGAACAGCGCGCTGAAGGTCTATTGGCCCAGCCGCCGGAAGCCGACCACGGTGCGCGTCGATGGGCGGCTCGTGCATGACTTCGACGCCCGGAGCGTGCTGTTGGCGCGCCCGTTCCAAACGCTGGTCGCCATCTGGTGAACGCCCGGCATTGCGCCGGGCGTTGCGAGGTGCCGCAGGGATCGCGAGCGCGGACTCAGTCGGCCTTGAACGCCATCGTCGCGTGCACGGCCTTCTTCCAGCCGTCATAGCGCTTTTCGCGATCATCGGCCGGCATCTTCGGCTCAAAGCGCGCATCCATCGCCCACTTCTCCGCGATCTCCTCGCGGCTCTTCCAGAAGCCCGTGGCCAGGCCGGCCAGGTAGGCCGCGCCCAGGGCGGTGGTCTCGGCGACCTTTGGCCGGATCACCTCCACGTCCAGGATGTCGGCCTGAAACTGCGCCAGGAAGTCGTTCATGATCGCCCCGCCGTCCACGCGCAGCTCTTTCAGTTCCAGCTCGGCGTCGGCCTGCATGGCCGTCACCACATCGCGGGTCTGGTAGGCCATCGATTCGAGCGTGGCCCGGATGAAGTGCTCCTTGCTGGTGCCACGGGTCAGGCCGAAGAACGCACCGCGCACGTCGCTGTCCCAGTACGGGGCGCCCAGGCCGACGAAGGCCGGCACCATGTACACGCCATCGGTATCGGGCACGCGCTCGGCATAGGCCTGGGTATCGGAGGCCTTGCCGAACATGCGCAACCCGTCGCGCAGCCACTGCACCGCCGAGCCGGCCACGAAGATGCTGCCTTCCAGTGCGTATTCCACCTTGCCGTCGATGCCCCAGGCGATGGTGGTCAGCAGCCCGTTCTTGGACTTGACCGCCTTCTCACCGGTGTTCATCAGCACGAAGCAACCGGTGCCATAGGTGTTCTTGACCATGCCCGGGGTGTAGCAGGCCTGGCCAAACAAGGCCGCCTGCTGGTCGCCCGCGATCCCGGCGATCGGCACCTTCTGGCCGAAGAAATGGCGTCCGGCGGTATGCGTGTAGACCTCGCTCGACGAACACACCTTGGGCAGCATCGACTTGGGCACGCCCAGGATCTCCAGCAGCTGGTCGTCCCACTCCAGCGTGTGGATGTCGTACATCTGGGTGCGGCCGGCGTTGGTCAGGTCGGTGACGTGGGCCTTGTCCTCGGACAGGTTCCAGATCAGCCAGCTGTCGATGGTGCCGAACAGCAGGTCGCCTTTCTCGGCCTTCTCGCGGGCGCCCTCGACGTTGTCCAGGATCCACTTGAGCTTGGTCCCTGCGAAATACGCATCGATCGGCAAGCCGGATTTTTCGCGGAACAGTTCATCGTGGCCGGCCTCGCGCAGCTCCTTGCAGACGCTCTGCGACTGGCGCGACTGCCACACGATGGCGTTGTACACGGCCTGGCCGGTGTGCTTGTCCCACACCACCGTGGTCTCGCGCTGGTTGGTGATGCCGATGGCCGCGACCTGGTCGGCCCCGATGTCGGCCTGGGTCAACACGTCGGTCATGGTGGTCAGCACGCTGGACAGGATCTCGCGCGGGTTGTGCTCCACCCAGCCCGGCTGCGGGAAGATCTGGGTGAACTCCCGCTGGGCCACGCCGGCGATGGCGCCCGCATAGTCGAACAGAATCGCGCGGGAACTGGTGGTGCCCTGGTCGATGGCCAGTACGTATTTCTTGTCCATTGAAGACTCCTGTATTTCATGGCCGGCGGCGCGGTTGCGCCGGCCGGCATCAAAGGTGGAAAGGCGCGGCGGATGCCTGCGTCAGGACTGGCGCTGCTGCGCCGCCTCCTCCAGCGCACGCTGGCGTGCGGGCAGGAAGGGGTAGATCAGCCACTGGTAGGCAGCACCACCCACGACGCCACCGATCAGCGGCCCCACGATGGGCACCCACCAGTAATTGCCGGCGGCTGGGAAGGCCGACGGACCCCACCCGGCGAACCAGGCAAAGATGCGCGGGCCCAGATCACGCGCCGGATTGATCGCCCAGGCCTCCAGGTAGCCCATCGAGGCGCCGATGGTGGCCACCAGCAGGCCGATCATCAGCGCACCGGAATTGGCGGTGGGCGCGGCCTCGTTGTACTGCTCGGTGATGGCGAAGATGCCGAAGATCAGGAACGCGGTCAGGATGATCTGGTCGGTCAGTGCATGCATCGGCGTGATGGCCGTGCCGGGCGCGGTGAAGAACACACCCGCCGCGCCTCCGGCTTCCCGGGTCAGCTGGTTGACCTGGTTGTAGTGGTCGATCACCGGCGCATACAGCGCGTAGACGATCGCCGCACCGACCAGGCCGCCTATGACCTGGGCGATACAGTAGGGGATCACTTTCTTCCAGGAGAACTTGCGGTACAGCGCCAAGGCCAGGGTCACCGCCGGATTGGCGTGCGTCCCGGAGACCGAACCGGTCACGTAGATCGCGATGGTGACCGCCAGGCCCCAGGCGATGCACACGCCCCAGTAGCCGCCCGCGTAGGGGTTGGGGTCGTACAGCACATACATCGCCGCGACCGAATCGCCGAAGGCGATGATGATGAACACCGCGATGGCTTCGGAGATCAGCTCCCCGAGCAGTTGGCGATTCATGCCCGCACCTCCGCGCGCCTGTCATCCCACATATCCGCGCGGTATGGCGCGGGCTCCATGACGGCGTGGCCCAGTGCCCGCCTCCTCTTGCTCCACATGTCATCGACCTCCCGATGTTGACGTCTTGAAAAACCGCCCGGCGGGGGCCAGGCGCTGCAATGCATGGTGTCGCGCTACGCGTGTTCAGCCTGCGACGAACGCAGGGGCCGCAGGCGCTGCGACCTGCGTGGAGAGGTAGGCGGACAGGCGCTGCTGCTGGCCCGGGGACAGGCGCAATCCCAGCTTGCTGCGTCGCCATAGCAGATCGTCGGCCTCCACGACCCACTCGTCTGCGCGCAGGTAATCGACCTCGGCCTGGTAGAGGTCGGCGCCGAAATGTTCGCCCAGATCGTCCAGGCTGGCCGCCTTGCCCAGGATCGCCTCGACCCGCGCACCGTAGTTGCGCACCAGGCGCCAGGCCATGTCGCTCGGCAGCCAGGGCCGTGCAGCGCGCACGCCGGCCAAGAGTTCGTCGAATGGCGCCATCTCGCCGCCAGGCAGGGGCGCGCCATGGGCCGTCCAGGCCGGGGCCTTGCGACCGAGTTGGTCGACGAGCTTGTCTACCGCTTCCTCGGCGAGCTTGCGATAGGTGGTGAGCTTGCCGCCGAACACGCTCAGCAGCGGCGCGCCCTTGGCATCCAGCTCGAGCTGGTAATCGCGGGTGACCTCCGAGGCGTTGTCCTCCTCGTCCTCCAGCAGTGGGCGCACGCCGCTGTAGGTCCACACCACGTCGGCCGGGGTGATGGACTGCTTGAAGTAGCGGTTGGCCGCCTCGCACAGGTAATCCACTTCGTCCTGGTTGATCTGCGGTCGGGAGGGATCGGCGTGGTATTCCATGTCGGTGGTGCCGACCAGGGTGAAGTCGCGCTCATAGGGAATGGCGAAGACGATGCGGCGATCGGGCTGCTGGAAGATGTAGGCATGGTCGTGATCGAACATCTTCGGCACCACGATGTGGCTGCCCTTGACCAGGCGCAGCGCATATTCGTGCTTGACCCCGGTGGCCACGTCATCGAGGAAGTTGACGGCCCAGGGACCGGCCGCATTGATCAGGGAGGTCGCCTCCACGGTGATGCGCTCGCCCCGCGCGTTCTCCAGTTCGGCCACCCAATGGTCGGCCTGGCGTCGCGCACTGACGCACTTGGTGCGCACGTGCACGGTGGCGCCGCGGGCCTGGGCATCCATCGCGTTGAGGACCACCATGCGGGCGTCCTGCACCCAGGCATCGGAATAGGCAAAGCCAGTGGTGAGTTCATCGCGAAGCGGTCGGCCGACCACATCGGTGCGCAGGTTCAGGCGCTTGGAACCTTCCAGCGTGCGCTTTCCGCCCAGGTGGTCGTAGAGGAACATGCCGATGCGGATCATCCAGGCCGGACGCAGGTGCGGCTGGTGCGGCAGGACGAAACGCAGCGGCCAGATGATGTGTGGCGCCAGCCGCAACAGCACCTCGCGTTCGGCCAGCGCCTTGCCGACCAGACGGAACTCGTACTGCTCCAGATAGCGCAGGCCGCCGTGAATCAGCTTGGTGCTGGCGCTGGAGGTGTGGGAGGCCAAGTCGTCGCGCTCGCACAGGCACACCGACAGGCCACGGCCCACTGCGTCGCGGGCAATCCCGGCGCCGTTGATTCCGCCACCCACCACCAGCACATCAAACCGTTCAGCCATCTTCCAACTCCTCGACGCCGGACCCGCCCGGCACTGACAGCGCTCATCACCCGCTGGAAATGAGCAAGGAAGATCTTAAACGAACAAATACGAACATTTGGTGATGGCAGGCCGCCCTAGGCCGAATCGAGCCTAATGCTTTGGTCTTATTTGAAAGTGCAAGCCTTCACTGGCGCTACTGCGGCGCAGCGCAATGACTTCACGCAGGCGAAACGTACAAAAACGAAAACTGAACGCGTGCACGCCAGAAAGGTGTCAGTGCTCGGGCGCCACATGCACCCGGGTGCCGGCCTTGTCCAGGATCTCGGCCAATTCCGCAGGGGGGGCGCGATCGGTGAACCAGTCGTCCACCAGCGAAATCGGCCCCAGCCGGCAAAGCGCATTGCGACCGAGCTTGCTCGAATCGGCGGCCAGGAACACATGGCGGGAGTGCTCGACGATGGCTTGAGCCACCCGCACCTCCTGGAAATCGAAGTCCAGCAAGGTGCCATCTGGCTCGATGCCGGAAATGCCGATGATCCCGTAGTCCACGGTGAACTGGCGCACCAGGTCGATGGTCGGCTGGCCGGTCACGCCTTGGTCGCGAGCCCGGACCATGCCGCCGGCGACGATGACCTCGAAGCTCGGGTTGGCGCTCATGGTGACCGCCACGTTGAGATTGTTGGTGATCACCCGCAGCCCCTGATGCTGCATCAGGGCGGCGGCCACGTCCTCGTTGGTCGTGCCCAGGTTGATGAACAACGAGGCCTCGTCGGGAATGTGCCGCGCCACCTCGATGGCAATGCGTCGCTTCTGTTCGGCCAGCAGCGACTTGCGCGTGGTGTAGGCCATGTTCTCCACGCTGGAGGGCAGGCTGACTCCGCCGTGGTAGCGACGCAGCAGTCCAGCCTCGCACAGGAGCGCCAGATCACGACGAATGGTCTGCGGGGTGACCTCGAACTGGGTGGCCAGCCCCTCCACCTCGGCATAGCCCTGCTGGCGCACCAGGGCGACCAGTTGTTCCTGGCGTCGGTTGAGAGCCGGCGGCTCCACGCCGGCCGTGCCGTTGGCTGCATTCATGCGCGCATCATCGCCCAAGCGGCCCGCAGGCAGAACCCTCGTGGTGCGCACACCTCATGCCAGCGCCATCCACAGTCCCATGGCGACCATCATCAGGTCTTCGGTCAGCGAGACGAAGCCCAGCGGCACGCGTGAGCCGCCGCCGACGCAGGCGCACTTGATCTCGCGCTTCTGCACATAAACGGCGTAGAACACCGAGACCGAACCGATCCCCCCGATGAAGATCGCCACCGGCGCCGCCAGCCAGGTGCCCACCTGCGCCAGCATCAGCACCCCTGCCAGCGCTTCGAGGAACGGGAACAGATACGCGTAAGGCACCCAACGCCGCGCCAACAGGTCGTATCCGAGGAACATCGTCGCGAAGCCGTCGACGTCCTGCAGCTTCTGTACCGCCAGCAGGCACATGGCCAGCGCGATGAAGCGTCCCAGGGTGTCGACCTGCCAGGGCGCCCTCTCAATCAGCCAGCCCAGGGCCAGCGCCATGGCCGCGGCCATGCCGAAGAGCGCGATGACCGGCCGGTAGCTGGTCGCCTCCGGATCCTTGACCGGCTTGCCCAGCCATCGGCGCAGGTCGTCGTAGCCGCCAATTCGTTGTCCGTCGATGAAGGTCTGTGGCGTGGTCTCGACCCCGTGCTCGGCCTTGAAAGCGTCGGTCTGCTCGCGCGTGCGCAGCCAGTGATCATCGACACGATAACCCTCGCGCCTGAGCAACCAGCGCGCCTTCAGGCCCCATGGACAGACGTGCTTGTCCATCACCATGCGATACAGCGAAGCGGATCTTGGAGCCATTGCCGACATGTGCCCTCCCGCACGATGTGCCTTGTCCAAGCAGTCAGCCTAGGCAGGGCGAAGCGTGCAGAGGGTGAATCACATGCCGCGGCGGCTTCACGCCAAGCAAAACCGCCAATGCGCCGGGCGCGTCAGCCGGCGACGGCGGCTTCGCGCCACCAGGCATCACCGGGATGCGGCTGCCCCAGGTCCAACCGCTCGCCGATCACAGGCGTGGCCAGGGGCACGCCGCGTTCGGCGGCCAGGGCGCTGATGCGCTCGAACGGCTCGAACCACGGGTGCAGGGCCAGGTCGAAGGTGCCGTTGTGGATCGGGAGCATCCAGCGACCGCGCACGTCCAGGTGCGCCTGCAGGCTCTGCTCGGGCTGCATGTGCACGTGCGGCCACTGCGGGTCGTAGGCGCCGGTTTCCATCAGGGTCAGGTCGAATGGCCCGAGCCGTTCGCCGATCTCCTTGAAACCGTCGAAATACCCCGAGTCGCCACTGAAGAACACCCGTAGGTCGTCTTCCACGATCGCCCACGACGCCCACAGGGTCGCGTTGGCATCGCGCAGGCCGCGGCCGCTGAAATGCTGCGAGGGCGCGGCAGTGAAGCGCACCCCGTCGACCTGGGTGGATTGCCACCAGTCCAGCTGCTGCACCTTATGCGCCGGCACACCCCAGGCCACCAGCGTATCGCCCACGCCCAGCGGCGCCAGGAAGTGCTCGGTGGTCTGTGCCAAGGCGCGCACGGTGGCGCGATCCAAGTGGTCGTAATGGTTGTGGGAGAGCAGCACGCCCTTGAGCGGCGGCAGATCTTTCAGGGCGATCGGCGGGGCATGAAAGCGTTTCGGGCCGAACCACTGCACTGGCGAGGCGCGCTCGGCGAAGACCGGGTCGGTGATCCAGAAACTCCCCTTCAACTTGAGCAGCACCGTGGAGTGGCCGAGGCGGAACAGACTGCGATCCGGCGCGGCGAGCAAGTCTGCCCGGGTCAGCGGCCGGACCTCCAGCGGGACATCGGGGACGGTGTTGCGCGGCTTGTTGAACAGGAAGGTCCACATCAGCCGCAGGCTCTTGCCCAACCCGGTCGGTGGCGTGGGCACCTTGTTGCGGAACCGGCCTGCCTGATGCTGTGGGGAGTGCGCGTCATCGGGCTTCGGGGCGGTGGCGCGCAGCGTACGGGTCTGCATGAGACGTCCTGGGAGGGAGCGGTGGAGGCGATAACTACACTGAGCAGTGTAATTGTCGGCTCGAAAAAGTAAACCGCCAAGTGTAAAATTCACGTATGTCTGCCCCGCCGTCCCCGCCGCCAGCACCTGCCCGCCTGACCGATCGCAAGCGCCAGGCCATCGTCCAGGCCGCGATCGATGCCTTCCGCGCGCACGGGTTCGAGGCCACCAGCATGGACCGCATCGCCGCCCTGGCCGGCGTGTCCAAACGCACCGTCTACAACCATTTTGCGAGCAAGGACGCGCTGTTCGACGAGATCCTGCTGCGGCTGTGGCAACAGGCGGCGGCCGCCGTCGATGTCGCGTACGCGGCGCACGCGCCCCTGCGGCCGCAGCTGCTGGCGCTGATGCAGCAGAAGTTGCGCATGCTGGAGGATGAGCACTTCTTCGGACTGGCCCGGGTCGCGATCGCCGAGGCGATCCATGCGCCGGAGCGCGCACGCGACATGGTCGCGCGGTTGGGCGACAAGGAAGTGGGCCTGGCCCGCTGGATCGCCGCGGCGATGGCCGACGGCCGCCTCAGGTCGGGCGATGCGCGCTTCGCCGCGCAGCAGATGGAAGGGCTGGTGAAGGGTTTCGCCTTCTGGCCGCAGCTGACCATGGGCCAGCCGGCCCTGAGCGGTGCGCAACAGGAACAGGTCGCCTCATCGGCGGTGGACCTGTTCCTGTCCCACTACGCCAGCGACGCTGACCGCTGACCCGGCTCGGTTGCCTGTCGGGGGTGGATGCGTCAACGCACCGGATCGGGAGGCGGCAAGACATCGCGCACCCGCAGGAATCGCGCGAAACGCGGAAGCCCCTTGGACGTCAGCCCGTTGTAGCGATAGGTCACCCAGGTGCCCACCGGCGGCGGCGTGGTCCGCTCGGCATCGCTGAGTCCGCTGCCGAGGCGGAAGCGGCGCCCGTCCGCGGTTTCGACCAGCAGCGCACCAAGCAGCCCGGCGTACTTGCCCTGACCCGGGGCGTAGCCGACCACCCTGGCCTCGGCATCGTTGAAGGGTTTGTACTTGAGCAAGGCATCGCTGCGGCCGGCGACATAGTGCGCGTCGCGCCGGTGCAACATCAGCCCCTCGCCACCCGCGTCCACCACCTGCTGCAGCCATGCATCGAGGGCAGCGGCACTGGTCACCCGGCGCTGCTCGATCATCCGCAGCTGCGGGTTGCCGGCCGCCCCGATCAGGACCCGCAGGTGCGACACGCGCGAGGCGAACGCCGCGCCGTCGCTCGGCAGGTCGAAGACCATGAAATGCAGCGCCTGCCAGCGCGGATCGTCTGGATCATCGGTGCGCACCAGCGCACTGGCCTCATCGAAGTGGCCATGGCCGATCCACAGCTCGCCATCCAGCGGCGTCGTCGGCCAGCCCCGGGTGAACCAGGCCGGGGCGTGGATGCGTTCGCCGCCCCGCGTCCACAGCGCCTGTCCGTCCCAGCGCCCGCGCACGCCATCGAGCTTCTCGCTGACCAGATACGCCTGGACCTCGGCATGGCCGTGGTACGAGGTGGCCAGCATCAGCCGCGGCGGGGTAGCGCTGCCGGCCTCGAAGACCGGGCCACCCAGGCACAGCACCAGCAACATTCCCGACAACACGCGCATCGCCCTGCTCCCTGCAAGTCCGTCACCGGGAAAGCTTCGCGCCCGGCCCGGGCTGACGGCATCGGGCAAGGGTGGCGGGCGGGGTAGGACAACCCCGCATCGGCCGCCACGCGGCTCATCCGGCCCTTATCATCGGCTTCGACCCGCCGCCGCAAGGCGTGCAGGCTTGCAAGGACATTCCAAGGGGACAATATGAATCGTGTTTTTCTGACGCTGGCCTGCGCGGCCAGCGTGGGCGGCTGCACCGTGGTCAAGGTCGACCCCGGCCAGGAGGCCGTGTTGATCGACCGGCCGCGCGTGTTTGGTGAAGGCGGCATCCGCGAGGAGACCATCAAACCCGGCCTGGCCTACACCTGGCTCACCACCGACGCCATCGTGGTCGATGTCAGCCCGCAGGTGCTGTCGGTGTCTTTCGATGATTTCTCCTCGTCGGACAACATCCTGCTGGACTTCGAAACCACCATCCAGTACCGCATCACCAATGCGCCCAACCTGCTGCGCAAGTTCGGGCCGGACTGGTTCAAGAACAACATCAGCAGCCAGTACGCGGCCATCGTGCGCGACCAGGTCAAGCGCTTCGACATGACCAGCATGATGAGCGATGTCACCACCGCCCAGCGCATCGACGATGCGGTCACCGCCGCCATCCGCAAGGTGGTCAAGGACCAGGGCCTGGACGTGGAGATCATGAACATCACCCTGGGCCGAGCCAAGCCCAACCCCAACGTGCTGCAGCAGATGAACCTCACCGCCGCCCAGCAGCAACGGGTCAAGACCCTGGTGGAGGCGACCAATGCCGAACTGCAGCGCGCCAAGGAACAGAAGGCCATGGCCGATGCCGACAACGCCTACCGCAACGCGATGAACCTCACTCCCGAGCAGTACCTGGCCCGGCAGATCGCCGAAATCAACGCCGAGGCCTGCACCAAGGCCGCGGCCTGCTACATGGTGCCCAGCGGCACCAGCGTCGTCGCCAAGTAAGGCCGTGCCCGTCGGCGCGGATCAGACGATCCGCGTGCGGCGGCGCCAGGTGGTGACCTGGTTCCAGCGGACAAAGGTCACCAGCCCGGATACCAGGATCAGCGCGATGCCCACGCCAGTGGGCCAGTCCAGCCGGTTGTGGAACAGGAAGTAGCCGAACACCAGCGCCCACAGCATCTGGCTGTACTGGGTGGGCGCCACCGCGCTGACCGGTGCCAAGCGCGTGGAATACATCATCAGGATCGCCGCCAGCCCGGCGAGCAGGCCGTAGCCGGCCACCAGCAGCCACTGGGTGGCTGTGGGCCAGACGAAGTGCGGCAGCATCAGCAGGCCGCCCATCAGCAGCGGCCCCAGCACACCAGCCCCATACAGGGTGATGCGCTTCTCCTCCGGCCCCGCCATGCGCAGGCTGATCACGCCCACCGCGCCGGTCAGCCCGCAGATGATGGCCGCCACGTGGCCTTCGCTGAGCTGGCGGAAGCCCGGCCGCAGGACCACCAGGACGCCGACGAAGCCCACCACCACCGCCGTCCAGCGACGCCAGTGGACCTCTTCGCGCAGCAGCAGCACCGACAGCACGGTCACGAAGATCGGCATCAGGAAGATCAGGGCGAAGGCTTCGGCCATCGGCAGCTCGGTGAAGGCGATGGCCGAGGTCAGGTTGCCGACCGCCCCGCAGAAGGCGCGCAACAGCCACACCGTCGGCTTGCGCGCCATCACCACCTCGCGCCAACGGTCGCCGGGCTTCTTGATGAAGGGCAACGCGACCAGCATCAGCATCGCACCGAAGAACACCACCTCGTAGATGGGCAGCGTGCCCTCGAGCAACTTCACGAATGCATCGCTGATCGCATAGGCCGCGTAGCACGCAAAGCCCAGCAGCACACCCTTCAACATCCCCGACTCCACCCCGATCACGGCAAGCGCCGGATGGCGACTGCTTCCGTGCACAGTCTACGGGTCGGGCCATGTGCCAGCGCCCAGCATGCTGCCGATTTCGCATCAGTGCCTACGGCGAGGAAGACGTCCCGGGACGGTCGTAGAGATCCAGCAGCATCAGGGTGACCCCGTTGGTCCAGCCGAAACCGTCCTGGTTGGGATATTCCCCGCCCCCCGCACCCCGCCCCTGCGCAAGCACGTCGTACTTCTCGGTGAGCTTGTGCTCGACCTCGAAGACGCCTTGCACGCGGGCCAGAAAGCCGCGCCCGATCCGCGCGGCCAGGGCGTCCTGCCCATACCGCCGCAGCCCGGCCACGGCCACCCACTGCAGAGGCGCCCAGCCGTTGGGCGCATCCCATTGCTGGCCGCTCCGTACTGGCGTGGTCACCAGTCCGCCGGGGCCGAGCAGCTGCGCCTGGACGGTCTGCGCCGTGCCTTGCGCATGCGCCGGCGAGGCCAGCCCGGCAAACAGCGGGAACAGCATCGCCGCGGTCACCCGCGCGCGCGGCGCCCGGGTACGCAGGTCGTAGTCGGCGTAGTACCCAGCGGGATTCCACAGGTGCCGTTCGATCGCCGCCTGGCGCTGCCTGGCGCGCGCGGCGTAGTCGATCGTGCAGGCACCGGACTGCTGCCGGCAGGCGGCCGCCAAGGTGGTCTCCAGGTGATACATCAGGCTGTTGAGGTCCACCGGCACGATCTGCGTGGTGTGGATGCTGGACAGCGTCTGCGGGTCGTCGAACCAGCGGCTGGAGAAGTCCCAGCCCGATTCGGCGGCCGCGCGCAGGTCGCGGTAGACCTCCCCGGCCGGACGCGTCGCGCGCACCTCGGCAGCGGTGCGGACGTCGTGCGCCCAGGCTTCCTGGCGCGGCGTATCGCGATCGTCCCAGTAGCGGTTGAGCACGCTGCCGTCAGCCAGCCTCACCACCCGCTCGCTCGCCGTTCCGGGGGCAAGGCCCTCGCTGCCGCGCATCCAGTAGGCGTATTCGGCCTGCAGTTGCGGCAGGTAGCGTCGATAAACGCCGTCACCCCCGCGCGTGGCCGCGTCACTGACCATGTAGGCGAAGAACGGCGGCTGCGAGCGGCTCAGGTAATAACTGCGCGTGCCGTTGGGGATGTGGCCATAGGTGTCGACCTGGTAGGCGAAGTTGTCCAACATCTTTCGCGCCAGCGCGTCATGCCCGCTCTCGGCCAACCCCAGCATGGTGAAGTAGGAGTCCCAGTAGTACACCTCGCGAAAGCGCCCCCCGGGCACCACGGTCGGCTCGGGCAGGGCCAGGGCGCTGCCGTGCGGTGGCACGTGGCTGAAATCACGGGTCAGCACCGGCCATAGCGCATCGATGTGCGTGCGCAGATCGTCATCCTGGCGCAGCGTCGGCATCTGCAACGGTGGGTCTTCGTCGAAATGGGCGGCGACGAAGGCCTTGAGGTCAAAGCCCGGCGCACCGCGTTCGGCCAGGAAGGCCGCCTCCACCTGCGCGGGATCGCCACGCACGGTCATGTCCACGAAGTGCTTCTGGTCGTCGAACATCTCGCCCATCTGCACGGCCTGGAACAGCTGCGGATACAACTGGTCGGGGGTGCGCGGGAGAGGGGCCAACGCCGGTGCGGCGGGCATCGCAGTCACGGGCGAAGGCGCGCTGGCACACGATGCCAGCAACGCCGGCATCACCACGCAGGACAGAGACAACACGGCACAACGATGGCGAAGGCGCATGGGCAGCCCGTGATGGGAATCTGAGGCGCGAGTGTGCCTCATCGGCCAGCACGCCGCGCGCCTCAGGCAAGGCTCGGCCCACCCTCACGCATGATGCATTGCACCACGCGCCGGCACGGCGACGCGGGCCTCCGCTTGAAGACCCGCGTCGTCAAACACCTCCGCATGGCCGACACGGCACGCGGACGCGGCAGGGCTTACCAGCCGATGGTGAAGGTCACGTCGGTCGGTGCGCTGGTGTGCAGCGAGGGACTGAAGTCGCCCACATCGTCGTACGAGAAGCCATAGGCCAATGCGTTGATGCCATGGTCGTGCCAGAACTTCGCATACCAGTTGGCGGCCTGACCGGCGGGGTAATGCGAGGGCTGGTCGTACCACAGCGACGGCGTTTCCAGCACATGACGGTTGATCGCCGCCGAGATCTGCGCCTGGATCTGCAGTTGCACATCGACATTGCTTGCGCCGTTGGGATCGTTGAACAGGCCGTTGCCCAGGAACACCTCCGAGGTGGTCGGCAACCCGTTGATGTAGTACGTGCCATTGGCGTTGCCGCCAGTGAACACGAAGGTGTTGCCGCTGACCCGCCCGTGGAAGGTGCCCAGGTTCTGCAACGTGAACACCAAGTCCTCGTTGCGATACCGCGCCCAGATCGCGTCGATGTAGGACTGCAGGTAGTTGCCGTTGGCGCCACCGGCGTTGAAGCTGGCATGCGCCGGGGCCACGATGCGGTAAGGCGCGTACGGCGCCTGCGCCAACGACACGAACGGCGTCGGCACTGCGGCCTGGAACGCGGAGAAGAGCGCATCACGTGACTCGGTCAACGGCTCGCCCACGGTCTGGTCGAAGCCGCCCAGCCCCTGCACCCGCAGCCTGAGCGGAAAGCCGAAGTGATCCACCCGCGTGGTGTTGACGAAGATCCCCTGCTGCGGGTCGCCCGGCGGCAGGATCGCCATCTCGCCGAAGTCGAAGTACACATCGATGTTCGGGTCGGAGGCGTTCTCGATGTTGGCCCCGGCATAGCCCAGGTTGCCGTCCCCGTCGATGAGGACCTTGATGTACATCGGCGAACCGACCGAGAACAGGATGCGCGCCGAATCCAGTGGCGGGATGGTCACCTGGCTGGACTGAGCCAGGGTGTGGAAGTAGTTGGTATAACCCTCACCGTTCTTGGTCAGCGCCCCGTTGTCGCCGACCGCCATCGGGACCAGGTTGCCGCTGGCATCCACATGGACGAACTGCCCAGTGTTCCAGTCCTTGCCGATGATCGCCCAGTACACGTCCGCATCGGCCCAATGGCCATTGGTCTGGTTGACGATGTGGAAGGTGGTCTGGCCATTCCAGCTGCCACCCGCATTCCCGCCATCGTCGCCCGGCGGATCGGTGCCTGCGTCGGTCCCGGCGGTGAACTGATAGTGCGCGCTGTCGTAGGCCGGGTCGCCCTTGTTGTAGGTGAAGAAGTAATCGAGCGTGTTGCCGGCATTGACCGGTGCCACGGTGGTTTCGTAATGCCCGTTGCCGGCGTTGTAGCTCATGCGCAGGTTTTGCTGGGCGCCGCCATTGAGCGCGTAGTGCACGTCCACCCAGGACGTCGTGCCGCCGGTCGGCGCGAACCAGATCGTGCCGGTGGTGCCGGACACGGTCACGCCCTGGGTGTAGTCGGCCGCACTCTGGGCGCGCGCCTGTGGACACCACGCGCCCAACAGCAACAGGGCCGCGCTGATCATCAACCACGATGCGATACGTTGCATGCAATCTCTCCTTTTGACCGGCCGATGGCCGGGAATGCCTGCAGGGATGGATCCGTCACGCCGCGCGCCGGGTGCGGGAGGCCAATTTTCTAATGAATGCACGGGCACGCGGGCCGGCATCCTGTCATGTCCCCACGCTTCGCTGATGGGCAGGCCGTCCCGCAACGCCATGACACCCTGCAGCATCGCCGCGCCGCGTTTCGGCACGGCTGCGGCGCCGTCCGACGCGCTGTCCGCGTGGCGCCAGGCCCTGTCCGTCGGCGGACACGCAACACCACCGCCAGCATCGCAGGCGCCTGGATTCACGCATGGCGCGTGAGGCCTACGCCCGCCGGACGCGGCAGGACACGACGTGCCGTGCACTCGCCAGGTACGCGTCATCCAATGACGCGCGCGGGCCTGGGGGAAGTCATCGCGCCCTGCCGGACGCGCCCGCCGGTTCAATCGCGACCGCTGGCCGGCTAGGCTGGCAGACCGTTGCCATCGCGAGATGTTCCGCATGCCTCCAAGCGCCAAGATCGCCTTGACCGCCGTATTCGCGGTCCTGGTCCTGCTTCCCGCCCAATGCGCCCTTGGTGCGAACGCGGCGTCGGCGCATGGCGCGGCGCACGAAACGGTCGACCAGTTGCTGGCGCGGATGACGCTGGAAGAGAAGGTGGCCCAGATCAGCATCCTAGGCGCCGCCGATCCGGGGCTGGAGCAGGCTGTCCGCGCGGGGCTCGGCGGCACCAACGGCGTGCTGCCCGGACGCGACGTGGCCCGATACACCGCGCGCATGCAGGCCTTGGCCGCGCAATCGCGCCTGAAGATCCCGCTGTGGTTCATGGGCGATGTCGCGCATGGGTTTCGCACGATCTATCCCGTCCCGCTGGCCATGGCCGCCACCTGGGATCCCGCGCTGGTCACCCGCGTGCATCGCGCCGCCGCGCGCGAAGCCACCGCCTCCGGGGTGGACTGGACCTTCAGCCCGATGGTGGACATCAGCCGCGATCCGCGCTGGGGCCGGGTGGTCGAGGGCGCCGGCGAGGATCCCTACCTGGGCGCAGTCATGGCCGTGGCCCAGTTGCACGGCTTCCAAGGCGAGGACCTGGCCGCGCCGGATGCAATGTTGGCCACCGCCAAGCATTTTGCCGGTTACGGGGCGGTCCTCGGCGGCCGCGACTACAACGCGGTCGGGATTCCCACGCGCGAGTTCGAGGGCGTCTACCTCCCGCCGTTCAAGGCCCTGGCCGACGCCGGGATCGGCAGTTTCATGGCGGCCTTCAACACGCTGGATGGCGTGCCGGCCACCTCCGACCGCGCGCTCCTGACCGGGATCTTGCGCGAGCGCTGGCGATTCCCGGGCCTGGTGGTGTCCGATTTCGATGCAGTCCCCGAACTGCAGACCCACGGCGTGGCCGCCAGCCCCGCCGATGCCGCGGCGCTGGCCCTGCATGCCGGCATCGACGTGGACCTGCACAGCGGCACCTACCAGCGCGAACTGCCCGCGCTGGTGCGCAGCGGGCGCGTGCCGATGTCGGCACTCGATGCCGCGGTGCGGCGCGTCCTGGAGGCCAAGGCCAGGCTGGGCCTGCTGGACGGCAGGACTGGACCCGGCAGGACGCGGGACAACCGCGACGGGCCACCCTCGACCGCGCACCGCGCGCTGGCGCGCGAGGCCGCACGTCGCAGCATGGTGCTGCTGAAGAACACCGATGACCTGCTGCCGCTGCGCGTCGAGCAGCGCATCGCGGTGATCGGCCCGCTGGCCACCGCGCGGCGCGACCTGCTCGGGCCGATGCCCGCGCAAGGGCAGGCCGAAGAGGCGGTCTCCATCCTGCAGGGCGTCCGCGAGGCGACCGGCGGCCGCGGCGCGGTGTCCTATACACAGGGCGTGGCGGTCGACGGCGGCGACACCAGCGAAATTCCCGCTGCCGTGCAGGCGGCCAGGGCCGCGGACGTGGCGCTGCTGGTGCTGGGCGAGGACGTGGACATGATCGGCGAAGGCCATAGCCGCGCGCGCATCGACCTGCCCGGCCACCAGCTCGCATTGGCCAAGGCCATCGTGGCCAGTGGCACGCCGGTGGTGGTGGTGCTGGTCAGCGGACGCCCGATGACGATCCCGTGGCTGGCCGACCATGCCGACGCGATCCTCGACGCCTGGCTGCCCGGCACCGAGGGCGGACATGCCACCGCAGACCTGCTGTTCGGCGTCGATGGCGCCAACCCGTCGGGCAGACTGCCCATGACCTTCCCGCGCGCGGTGGGACAGATCCCGATCGACTATGCCCACCTGAGCACAGGACGCCCACTGGACACAGGCGACCAGTACTGGAGCCACTACATCGATGTGCCCAACACGCCGCTGTATCCATTCGGATTCGGGCTGTCCTACAGCGCCTTCGCGTACGGACCGGTGCAGCTGGACCAGGCCACGCTCCCCGCGCATGGCCACCTCCAGGTGCGTGTGCGCGTCACCAACCAGGGGCGCCGGGCCGGCACCGAGACGGTGCAGCTCTATGTCCACGACGAAGTGGCCAGCGTCAGCCCGCCGGTCAGGCTGCTCAAGGGCTTCACCCAGGTCTGGCTGGAGCCGGGGCAGTGGCAGGAGGTGAGGTTCACTCTTCGTGCGACGGACCTGGCCTTCTACCGCCGCGACGGCACGCTGGGGACCGAACCAGGCGCCTTCCAGGTCTTTGTCGGCCACGACGCAAGCACCGCCAACGCCGCGCGCTTTGTGCTCGCCGGCGACGCCCCCACCGAGGCGGGCAATCCCCCTCCCGCCCCGGCCGCCGCCGGTTCAGCGCGCGACGAACACCAGTAGCGCGCGATTGCAGGCTTTCGCATGGCGGACCTTGCGGGGTGCGGGGCGCCCTCGATGACCTCCAGTACCGTGCCGGGGAGGGCCGCATGCGTGCGCGTCCCTGAGCCTGCCGGCGGCGCGATGCCATCTCCAGGTGCCCTCGTCTTCTGCCTGGCCCACGCTTTGTGATGAAAGGCGTGCCAAGCAGGCTTAGGAGGACGGCTCAGGCTTTTTCAGTGGATGCGCCACTCAAGCTTATGAGCGTCGCGAAAGCGAGCCGGCGCGAAGAACAGCCGTATGTGGCTAGGGATCACAGATCTCCCCCCGGATTTGTATCAATCTCAGGCTGCTCCAATGATGGAGCGGTTAAGGAGATATCAGGATGAAATTTCGCCTTCTTGCCGGCAGTGTGACGCTGACCGCGATCGCTTCACTCGGCTTTTCCGAAGAATCATTGGCCATCCCGAACTGCAGTTCGTGCATTCCCGCATATCAATACTGCGTCGCAGCAGGAAATACAGACTGCGAGACCCGTTATGCGGTCTGCCTGAGGTGGTGTCCAGTTGAGCTCATTTCTGAGGGCGCTCTTGGAATCGTCAAGCCGGAGCGTCTTGGCCCGACCTCACCTTCCAGGACACCACCTCGCACGCCGCTGGCCGCGATGGTCACTGGCTGATCGGGGGCGAGCACCCTGAAGCTGAGCCCTCGAATGGATCGAGGGCTCTTTCGGTTGACTGGGGAAAATCGCCTAACCAGCGATTTCCTCAGCGCCGTCCGGGAGCAGCGCACGCGGGTCCAGACCGGTCACGCGCACCTGGCACCCGTGATGGGCGAAGCGCTCGGTGACCTTGTCCAGCGCCGCCAGCGCGGTGACGTCCCAGAAACGGGCGTTGGAGACATCCAGTTCCACCGGGCAGTGTTCGGCCTCGCGCGGATCGAAGGTATCGATGAACGCATCGGCAGAGGCGAAGAAGACCGGCCCGCGCACCCGGTAGCGGTGCCGCACCACGCCGTCGTCGCCGCTTGGCGCGTCATGTTCGACATGGACCGCGCCGGCGACCTTCCAGGCGAAGAACAGCGCGCTGAGCAGCACGCCCAGGCCGACGCCGAGCGAAAGGTCGTGCGAGATCAAGGTTGCGGCGACGGTGGAGATCATCACGATGCTCGACAGACGCGGATGCTCGATGAGCTTGCGCAGCGAACCCCAGTCGAACGTCGAAGCCGAGACCATCACCATGATCGACACCAGGGCCACCACCGGCACTCGGGAGACCCAGTCCTTCAGCAGCACCATCAGCACCAGCAGGAACACCCCGGCGAACGCCGTGGACAGCCGCCCGCGCCCGCCGTATTTCACGTTGCCCACGGTCTGCCCGATCATGCCGCAGCCGGCGATGCCGCCGAACAGGCTGGCGCCGATGTTGGCCAGGCCCAGACCGGTGCATTCGCGGTTCTTGCTGCTGGGACTGTCGGTCAGCTCATCGACCACGCGCGCGGTCATCATCGATTCCAGCAGGCCGACCATGGCAATGGCCAGCGCTGGCCCCGCGATCACCTGCAGGGTCGCCAGGTCCAGCGGCACGCCGATGCCATGCCAGCCAGGCAAGCTGCTGGGCAGCTTGCCCAGGTCGGCCACGGTCTTCAGTGGCAGGTCCATGCCCTGCGCGACCAGGGTGAGCACCACGATGCAGATCAGCGGCGAGGGAATGACCTTGACGCCCGGCAGCGGCACCCGCGGCAGGCCGTAGATGATCAGCAGCCCCAGCGCCAGCGTCACCCAGGTCGCCGGGGTGGCACCGGCCAGCTGCGGCAACTGGGCGCTGAAGATCAGCACGGCCAATGCGTTGACGAAGCCGGTGCGGACCGAGGAGCTGACAAAGCGCATCAACGCGCCCAGGCGCAGCAGTCCGAACACGATCTGGATCACGCCGGCCAGCACGCCGGCGGCCAGCAGATAATTCAAACCGTGGCTGGCCACCAGCGGCGCGGCCACCAGCGCGACCGAGCCTGCCGCCGCCGAAATCATCGCAGGACGCCCACCCGCGAAGGCGATCACGATGGCGATCACGAACGAGGCGTACAGCCCGACCTGCGGATCGACGCCGGCCACGAAGGAAAACGCGATGACCTCGGGAATCAGCGCGAAGGTGGCCACGGCGCCAGCCAGCAGTTCGCGCACGGGCTTGTGGCGCCATTGCGCCAGTTCGGATCGGACGAAGGACATGGGGGTTCCTGCAGGGACGGTGCCCGCACAGACATCGGCGCGGGCATGACGAGTGCCTTATTCTGCCCAAGGTGTCCGCTACATGCACCCGGCGCAGCGAAGACGAAGCGACGCGATGACGGCAGATGCGCTTGCGTGTCCCGCCTCCGTAAGCCAGCACGTCGACCATGTGATCGCGCTCCGCCTCGACTCCGGCATTGCAGTCGAGTCCCCTCTGCGCGACCGGGCGTGGTCCAGGCCCACCGGCGTCGGGCCTGGATGGGGACTGCCCTCAGCCGGTCGAGGAGGCCTGCGTACCCGCCGCTTCGCGCCCCTGCTCCTCGTCGGCCAGCTGGCGAATCGTCAGCGGATTGGAGAAGTCGATGGTGCGGGTCGGGAAGGCGAAATCGATGCCCTGCTCGGCGAAACGCTGCACCAGGGCCAGGTTGATGGCCTGCTGCACGTCCATGTACGCGTTGAAGTCCGGTGTCTGCATGATGTACACGGTTTCGAAATCGTACGAGGACGCCCCGAACGCCTTGAAGTGCGAACGGTCGAAATTTGCATTCTCGATCCCTTCCAGGATCTCCTTGACCATGTCCGGAATGCCCGCCAGCTTGGCGTGCGGCGTCGAATACAGCACGCCGAACTCGAACACGATGCGCCGGGTCTGCATGCGCTTGTAGTTGTGCACGCGCGCTGCAAGCAGATCGCTGTTGGCGAACACCAGCTGCTCGCCGCTCAACGCCCGCAGGCGCGTGGTCTTCAGGCCTACATGCTCGACCGTGCCGGCGAAGTCGTCGACCACCACGAAGTCGCCCACCTCGAACGGCTTGTCGATCACGATCGACAGCGAGGCGAACAGGTCGCCCAGGATGTTCTGCACCGCCAGCGCCACCGCGATGCCGCCCACGCCGAGGCCGGCGACCAGGGCGGTGATGTTCACGCCCAGGCTGGACAGCACGGTCAGCAGCACCAGCGCCCACAGCACCGTCAACCCGATGAAGTTGATCGCCCCCAGGCTGGTGGTGGCGCCGAGGTTGGTCTCCTGGGTGGCGCGGGCGCGATAGTCGTCGATCCAGAACTTCACCTGGCGCGTGCCCCACATCCCGAGCTGCAGCAGCAGGGCCACCGCCGCCACCTTGCCGGCGATGCTGTAGGCGCGCTCGGGCAGCTCCAGCACCTGCAGGCCGAAATGCAGGGCCACGAAGAACATCAGCCACATGCGCGTGCCGCGCACCATGTACGCCAGCGACTCGAAGACCCGGTCGATCGTGGTGCCCTGCTTGGCGATCGCGCCCAGACGGTTGGCGATCACCCGCCGGGCGATGGCCAGCACGATCAGGATCAGCACCGTGATGCCGGTGGCGGTCAGCCAGGCCTGCAGGCTGTTGTCCAGCACGGTGTAGTCGTTCAACCAGTTCATCATGTCTCCAATGGGAAGGAAGGTTGGTGCGCCGATGGGCGCGCGGGGATAATCGGGGCATGGACGAACACGACCCGTGCCCGGTGGCGCCAGAGGCGCCGCTCCCCAGCGATTGCTGCGACAGCGGCTGCGATCCGTGCGTGTATGACCTCTACGCGGAGGAGCTGGCGCGCTATCACGAACGCCTCGCCGCATGGCGCGCGCGGCATCCCGAAGCACAAGCCTGACACGCCCACGCAAGGAAACCGGCCGCTCGCGGACTCAGGGTCGCAACATCGCGCGCGAATGTGAACCCCTTCGCTTGCCTCTCTACACGTTCCACGCCCACGGCGCGTCGCCCGTGCGGGGATCGATGACGACTTTGCACCAATGCCGCGGCCGCAACCCGCAGGCGGTCAGTCCATCGACAGATCATCTTTCGATGCCAAAGATCGAGAATCGGCGGGTGGTAATGCCCGCGGCAAAAGGCATCGATCACCCGCCCGCCGACGTGCAAGGAACACGCGCTAGCGCGGCTGCACGGCGGATAGGATCTGCGCGCGCAGCCACTGGTGCGCGGGATCGCGATGCACGCGCTCGTGCCACAGCATCGCCATCTGGTAGCCGGGGACCGCCAGTGGCGCGGCGACCACCCGCAGCGCCGGATGTCCATGGGCCAGGCGCGCGGGCAACATCGCCACCAGATCGGTGGACGCCAGCGCCGACAGCACGAACAGGAAATGCGGGACCGACAGGGCCACGTTGCGCTTGAGCCCCAGCGTGTCCAGGGCCGCATCGGTCGGGCCGTGGAAGCCGCCGCCGTAGGGCGAGACGATCACATGGTCGAGTCGGCAGAACTGGGCCAGCGTCGGCCGCCGTTTCAGGCCCGGATGGCCGGCGCGGCCGGCCAGCACGTAACGCTCGTCGAACAGGATGCGCTGGCGCAGGCCCTCAGGCGCCCCTTCCACGGTATGGAAGGCCAGATCGATCCGTCCGGCCTCGGCCTGACGCGTGATGTGCTGGGGCACCATTTCGCGCACAGCCAGGCGCGTGCCGGGCGCGGCCGTCCGCAGACGCGCCAGCACCGGCAGCACGATGGTGGTCGCGCCGTAGTCGGTCGCGGCCACCTGCCAGGTCTGGCGGGCGCTGGTTGGATCGAACGGTGCCGGTGGCGCGATGGCACGGCCCAAGGTTTCCAGCGCGGCGCGCAGCGGCTCGCGCAGGGCATCGGCGCGGGCGGTGGGACGCATGCCGCGTGGTCCGGGCAACAGCAACGGGTCGTCCAGCAGCGCGCGCAGGCGCGCCAGCTGCACGCTGACCGAGGGCTGGGACAAATGCAGGCGCTGCGCGGCGCGGGTGACGTTGTTCTCGGCCAACAGCGCGTCGAGCGTCACCAGCAGGTTGAGGTCAAGGCGCCTGAGATCGTTCATGGCTATACCAGGAATCATGAGAATTCATTTCAACTATAGCGAGCTCATTCCTATGGTGGCGTCTCACTCCCGACCGGCCATCGCCATGAATGTCCTGATTGTCCACGCCCATCCCGAACCCAGCTCGTTGACCAGCCATCTCGCCTGTACCGCGCAGCAGGTGCTGCTCGCGCAGGGCCACGAGGTCCAGACCTCGGACCTGTATGCCATGGGCTGGAAGGCGGTCTTCGACGCGCAGGATTTCCCTGACCGCCTCGATGCCAGCCGCCTTTCCTTCATCGCCGAATCCGGGCATGCGTATGCGAACGGCTGCCAGAGCGACGACGTGGCCGGCGAGCAGCGCAAGCTGCAGGCCGCCGATGCACTGATTCTCGCGTTCCCGATGTGGTGGTTCGGCATGCCGGCGATCCTGAAAGGCTGGATCGACCGGGTCTGGGCGTTCGGCCTGGCCTACGGCTATCGCGGTGCGGGCAATGCCTACCGCTACGGCGAGGGCGGCTTTGCCGGCAAGCGCGCCCTGCTGGCCGTGTCGATCGGTGGCCCGGCCGCGGACTACGGCCCGCGCGGCATCAATGGCAGTCTGGACCAGCTGCTGTTTCCCATCACCCACGGCACGCTGTTCTATCCCGGCATGCAGGTGCTGGCGCCTTTCGCGCTCCATGACAGCGGGCGGCAGGACGCGGCGGGCGTCGCGGCGGCGACATCTGCCTGGACCACGCGTGTCGCCCACCTGTTCGATGAAGCGCCGCTGCGCTTCCGCCCGCAGAACGGCGGCGATTACCCGGACCGACACACCCTGGCCGAGCAGCACGCCCCGGGCAGGCGCGACCTGTCGATCCATCTCGCGGACTGAGCGTACAGACCGGCCGCCAGGGCCGGTCGCGCTCCGGTACGATGCGGGCCCGATCGCTGCCCCGCCCCGCCGTGCCCCACTCGACCGCACCGCTGCTGACCCGTTCCACCGCGCAGGCCCTGAGCGCCGCGCGCGACGCAGGCCTGGAATGGACCGGCTCACTGGATCTCGGTCGCTCAACCGGCACCGCGCGGCTGCACGCCGATGGCTGGGACTGGCATGGCGTGCGGTATCCGTATCCGGGCAAGACCCGCGACCGCACGCTGTATCACTTCGACGGCGAGGACTTCGTGCCGGTGTCGCGCTTTGCGGGCGCGTTGATCAAGCTGGTGCCGACCGAATGGAACGTGCCGACCTTCGAGATCGACGGCATCAAGATGCTGCCCACCTCGAAGGAATCCCCGCTGGACGACGCGCGCCGCAAGGTCGCCCTGGTGGAACCGCGCGGCAAGGCCGTGCTGGACACCTGCGGGGGGCTGGGCTACTTCGCCGCGTGCTGCCTGGAAGCCGGCGTGGCGCGGCTTCAGTCCTTTGAGAAGAACGAGAGCGTGCTGTGGCTGCGCACACTCAATCCGTGGTCGCCCGATCCGGCTGCGGCCGAGACCGGCGGGCGCCTACAGCTGACCCACGGCGATGTGTCCACCCAAATCGCCTCGCTGCCCGATGCGGCCTTCGATGCGGTGCTGCACGACCCGCCCCGGTTCGGCATCGCCGGAGAGCTCTACGCCCAGACCTTCTACGACCAGCTGGCGCGGGTGCTCAAGCGCGGCGGCAGGCTGTTCCACTACACCGGCAGTCCGAACAAGCTCACCAGCGGCCGCGACGTCCCGCGCGAAGTGGCCAGGCGCCTGGAGAAAGCCGGGTTCAAGGCGCAGCTGGCACTGGACGGCGTGCTGGCGGTGCGCAGATAGAAACGCCGCACGGGTTGCCCGTGCGGCGTGGTGGACAAGGCGAGCCTGCGCCTGTTTACGGCATCTGCGGCAGCTCGTGCGGACGCAGGTCGAACACCAGCACCTCGGCGTCCTGGCCATCGCTGAAGACCAGCTGGTCTTCCTGACGGATACGCACGCCGTCGCCCTCGCGCAGCACCTGACCATTGAGCGATACGGTGCCGCGGGCCACGTGGACATAGGCGTAGCGCTGCGGCGGCAGGCTCAGGGTGGCGGTTTCGGCGCCATCGAACAGGCCGGCATACACGCGGGCGTCCTGGCCGATCTGCAGCGAATCCTCCGCCCCGTCCGGCGACAGCACCAGGCGCAGGCGGCCGCGCTTTTCTTCCGTGGAGAAATTGCGCTGCTGGTAACGCGGCTCGGTGCCACGCTGGCCGGGCACGATCCAGATCTGGAGGAAGTGCACGCCCTCGCTCTGCGAATGGTTGAACTCGCTATGGGCCACCCCGGTGCCGGCGCTCATCAACTGCACGTCGCCCGGCAGGATCACCGAGCCGGTGCCCATCGAGTCCTTGTGCGCCAGCGCGCCTTCCAGCACGTAGGAGAAGATCTCCATGTCGTTATGCGGATGCTTGCCGAAACCCTGGCCCGGGGCCACGCGATCGTCGTTGATCACGCGCAGGTCCGAGAAGCCGACCTGGTTGGGGTTGTAGTAGTGGCCGAAGGAGAAGGTGTGGCGGGAGGACAGCCAGCCATGGTTGGCCAGTCCGCGGGTGTTGGCTTGGGTGACGTCGAACATGGGAAATCTCCTGGTCAATACGGGGAAGGATCAAACAATCGGATCAGGGACCGGTGCGCCGGGAGGGCGCACCGGGTGAAGCAGGTCAGAGGACGGCAGCGCGCAGCTGCGGCTGGCGGCGCTCGCGCAGGGCATCCAGGCTCAGGGCACCGGCGCCGAATGCCACGACCTGCAGCAGGCCACCGGCGATGGAGACGTTCTTGAAAAAGTGGATGAACTGGTTGGTGTCGCCCAGCGCGTGGTGGAACGTCACCGCCGTGACCAGGGCGAACAGCGCCATGACCGCGGCGACCAGCCGGGTGCGATAGCCCAGTACCAGCGCCAGACCAAAGCCGACTTCGACGATGATCGCGCCCAGGAAGGCCAGGTCCGGCAGCGGCATGCCGCTGGCAGCGATGTAGGCC
>Ga0222713_10001080_pt1 | contig 31193 bp, 39 predicted proteins | sample C33_649DmetaG_FD_165061 | JGI IMG/M metagenome (GOLD analysis project Ga0222713, IMG submission 165061) | Estuarine water microbial communities from San Francisco Bay, California, United States - C33_649D | ecosystem: Environmental > Aquatic > Marine > Unclassified | place: USA: California... | reverse complement strand
CGGGCTGGGCGGTTTCCCCCGTGGCATCCCTTTAAGTGGCCTAAAATGAAGGCACACAGGGACATAAAGGGCAACATTAAGGCATATTATAGGCATAACGCAGGGCACACAGGGCAAACATAGGGTTTATTTTATTTTGGCGTGTGTTTGAGCTTGTCTGTTTTTTTACCTTTAGCCTACGCATAGAATACACACAGCACACACATACAACATATGGTATATAAACAAGCACACACACAATATATAGGCATACAACATATGGTATAATACACACAGCACACATACAATATATATTAAGGTTCCCGTATTAGTGTAAACAGTGTTAAGCTATGTGTATAGTATATAAGTAATAATGATAAGTGATATACTTGTATTATTCTGGTTATCTCTGGTTATCTCTGGTTATCTCTGGTCTTACCTTGGTTAACTATTTGTTATTATCTTATTTATTATTATCTATTAGTAATAATTAATGGTCATAACTATGGTTTTAATGGTTATGCCTGTTTTTTTATTATTTAAATAGACAATAAGTAATTGAATAGTATTGTTTATTTCTTTGTAATAACTGTTGCATATTAGTTTTAAATATGTATTATGCTTTTAAGTCTCATTTTTGTTGATTTTTACGGACTTTAAACACATATAAAAATCTAGTGCCACCGCCTTAGGTTTTAATACCTTTGAGATAGTTTCTAAGCGACTGGAAAACCCACATAGAACGCACCAGCGGGCTTTTAGCTGTTACGGGTGCTGTTTGTCTCATATTACATATATGACTGATGAGCTCACAGCATAGAGCGAAACAAACAATATAGGAGCAATAACAATGCCTACAATTAACAAAGCAGTGCAAAATATGTACGCCCAACGACATAAAGAGCAATATATTGACAATACTGCAAAACAAGCGTTTTTTAATGCTTATCAAAAAGAAACAGACAAAAACAAAAAAATTGAGATGCTTAGAAAAGCAAACAAAGAAGGGTGGTTATAATATGATAATATGCAAAATAAACATGCCTATTAATAACAATGACGGCGTTGCACTAACTTCATTGCATGCACGTCTTAAAACTGAAATTGTAACTGTTTTTTCAGGCTGTACAATAACAGACGGCCAAGGCGTTTGGTACAGTGACGGCGTTGTTTATGATGAGCCAATAAAAATTTATGAAACAGCTATAAACGGTGCTAAGGTGTCCATATTAGTTGACATTGCAAAAAAATACGCATTAGAGGCTGGACAATTAGCCGTTTATTATTCAATTGACGGCAAGGCCTTTGTTGATGATGTAAAGCCACCGTTTGCGGTACAATCGAGACCAAGCCCAGCGAAACCCTAAAAAGGAGTAAAAACAATGTTTAAAAAAATATTAAAAGAATATAAACAATTACATTCATGTATAATTGATAGTGACTGTTACGGTGTGAGTGATTTAAAACGTTATTATCGTTTATTATTTATTTTAAATAAACGTTACAATTATAACATTTAAGCAATACTGATGAGGCCTAACAGGCCGAAACACCGCTTCACGGCGGTGTCTATTGCATACGCAATAACAAACAAACAATGGAGTTAAATACTATGACAAACGAAACACCTATTAAAATCTGGAATTATGCCAGAGGCAATAACAATAAAGCAATTTATATTGAAAGCTTAAATACAACGTTTTATATGTCTTATAATACTTGTATTGCTTTTAATTCAGTTAGTACAGGCCTTGTAATTCAAGATAATATTTGGGGTAATACCACTGGAGCCCACTTAAATGCAATTGACGGTGGAGACTTGCTGGCAAAGTCTAAGAGGGTTAATTCAAAACAGTTTGCTGAAAAATTGTTACAAATGGAGCAAGGACACCGCAACGCTGTAATAGCTGTTAATGACATCCTAAAAGAAAAAAAAGACGCTGAGTTCAGAAACAGCAGGCTTGCTGAGCGTATTAAGTTAAATGCTGGTTACTCTAAAGCTGGCCACTAATAGCAACACTGATGAGACTTTTAATAGTCGAAACACCGTCACAAAGGCGGTGTCTGTTGCATAAGCAACTTGGCAATTTATATTGCTAATTAACAAACAAACAGGAGCAATAATTATGTATATAGACAATGCAGTAATTAACGTTTTAGGTGATGAATACGACAAAAACAATAAGCCTTTTACAATTACAACGCATGAGTTCAAATTCAATGACGGTATAACAGCCAGAGATTTTGCAAAATTTTTGGATAATTTGAATGAAGACCACCACCACCGCTTTTGTGGGTCTGTCATGGTTACCGTGACAATTGACACCAGAGAAAACAAATAGCAACATTGTGGTATAAACTAGGTACGCCATTGGTGTGCCTAGTTTGTTGCATCAAAAGACTAAACGGCAATTTAATTTTAACAAGGAGTAAAATACATGAGTTCTACTGATTTTTATGTTAGAAGTGCATTTATAGATAATATAGAGACTAGACGGCGTTTTTTGTCTGATAAAGATATAATTTTTTATGATACAGTAAATAAAAAACTATCTAATTACTGGAATGTAAATGTTTGTGATTATGCTGCTGCTGGCGTATCTGAAGCTGATTTTAACAAATATAAAAACATTGTTATTAAAGTTTTAGATTATGAAGAGGCTAAGTTTGTTTACACTAATTATAGTGAAACAACATCTGTTGCCAGATGGGCTGCTTTAAATCTTAAATATAAATTGTCTGATATTCAATTTCTTCCTAATAAAGTAATTAAACAGGATGATAAAATTGATATTCAACAATGTATAATGAGATTTGTTTTTGAGAATGTGCCATTTAAGAAAAAACCTTTATTGGCTAAACTTAGAGACAAATACCCACAGTTTAACGCTGGTTCTATTAATAGGCAGCTTAATAACTTGCTTAAATTGCGTGTGTTAGAAATTGATACTAAATATAAAACAAAACCTTTTATTATTCAGGGTCAATACTTTAAAAATTACTTTAAAAAATAGGAGCATACATGAATACAATAAATGCGTATTTAACTGGATTACCAGTTGATACAAAACTTTTTATAATGTTAACTTGCATTGTAATTTTAGTAATTGCGTATAAACTATCTAACAAGGAGTAATTATGAATATTTTTATATTAGATAAAGACCCTAAAACTTGTGCTAAATATCATTGTGATAAACATGTTGTAAAAATGATATTAGAAACAGCTCAAATGTTATGCACTGTGTTGTCTCAAAAAGGCATTGATGTGCCTTATAAACCAACACACGCTAAACATCCGTGTACTATATGGGCATCTCAAAGTGTTGCTAATTTTAATTGGCTGCGTGATTTGTCTAAATATTTAAATGAAGAATATAAACTTAGATATGGTAAACATATAAATCATAAATCATATGACGTTATTAAATCTTTACCTGATTATGAGCATGATTGTAAAGACTTAACTGCTTTTGCCATGGCTATGCCTGATGAATACAAATCTGATAATCCAATAGAGGCTTATAGAATGTATTATAAACATGATAAAAAAGATATTGCTACTTGGAAGACTGAAACACCAAAATGGTGGTAAATTGATTAAGGTTCCCATAGTAGATATTATAATATTAACCCAAGATAAATATAGGAGTTAACATTGGCTAAATTAATTGAGAGTATGCCGACTTATACTGATGAGCTTGCACATGAAAAAGAAATGGCTGCATTGGGTAAGAATAGAACAAATAAAAGACTTCATTCACACATTGAACGTGAAGAAGAGAGTGTAACCAGTTATGGCAAAGTCATGGTTGCCAACACTATAAGACCATTGGCAATGGCTATTGCTGAATGGGTAGAAGAACAATCAAAACAAACCATTGGTAAACCATCTATTGCGTTTACTAAAATGTGTGAAGTTGAGCCTGAAATACTTGCTTTGATTACTGGTAAACATATCATTAATACTATTACACAGTATAAACCTTTAACTGCCACTTGCATATCGCTTGGCGGTAAAGTTGAGACTGAAATAGCTTTGAGGAATTTCAAATTTTTGAATCCTGAATTATATGATACAGTTAAAAGTGATTTAGATAAAAGGTCATTTAATTACACATACAAAAGAAGAAAACTAAAAGAGAGTGCAAAACGTAGTGTAGTTAGTTGGGAAGAATGGAGTACGCCTGTTAAATTGCATGTTGGTCTTAGATTAGTTGAGCTTATGATTATGGCTACTGGTATGATTGAAATTGGTACCGAAACCATTAACCATAAAAAAGCTAAAATTATAAAACAAACACAAAAAACCAGAGACTGGATTAATAATCGTAATCAATTTAACGAATTATTAAATCCTGAATATTTACCTACAGTTATGCCACCTAAAATGTGGTCAACAGTAACTGGCGGCGGATATTGGACTAAAGAACTTCCTGAGTTGGATTTGGTTAAACAAAAAAACAAGTTATTTAAAAAAGAACTTGAGAATTTTGATATGCCAAAAGTGTATAATGCAGTTAATCTTATGCAAAATACGCCTTTTAAAATTAATAAGTTTATTTTAAAAATTATGCAGGAAGCATGGGATAAAGGATTAGCAATTGGTGGTATGCCGCCTATTACTAATTATGAAATACCAAACAAACCACATGACATTGATAGTAATGTTGAAAGTCGTAAAGCTTGGAAGAAACAGGCTGTTATGGCACACACAGAGAATGCTAGAATGTTTTCTAAGCGTTTATTGTACGCAAAAATTATGTGGCTTGCTGATAAATTTAAAGATTATGCAACTTTATATTTTCCTTTACAATTAGATTTTAGAGGAAGAGCTTATTGTGTGCCTGCATTTTTAAATTATCAGAGTATATCTGGTGCTAAAGCTTTATTGTCTTTTGCACACGGCAAACCTTTAACAGAAGAAAACAAAGGTGCATTTTGGCTTGCTGTACATGGTGCCAACATGTATGGTGAAGATAAAATATCTCTTGAAGACAGAGAACAATGGGTAAAAGATAACGAGCAAATGATTATTGCTTGTGCTAATGACCCTATGTCAAATAGACAATGGGAAGAAGCTTCTAATGCTTTTCAATTTCTTGCATTTTGTGATGAGTGGAAAAGATTTAAAGAACAAGGTTATGGATTTGTTTCACAAATTCCAGTTAACGTTGATGGTTCATGTAATGGACTTCAAATTTATTCTTTAATGCTTAGAGATGCAAAAGCTGGAAAGTTAGTTAATTTAATACCTACTGATAAACCACAAGACATTTATCAATTAGTTGCTGATGCTGTAATTGAAAAATTAAAAGTAGATGCTGCTGATGGTAACTTGTATGCAAAACAGTGGTTAGATTATGGTATTAAACGTTCAACTACCAAAAGAAGTATTATGACTATTTGTTATGGTTCAACAAGATATTCATGCACTGATTTTGTTGTTGAAGATTTAACTAAAAGAAAAGACAAAGGTGAAGACCATCCATTTACTGATGATGTTTTCAGGCCAGCTAGTTATTTAGCTAGTGTAATTTGGGATAGTATTGGTGATAATTTAAAATCAGCGAGAATTGGTATGAATTATTTACAGACTATTGCAAGAGTAGTGGCTAAAGAACAATTGCCAGTGCATTGGGTAACGCCTGTTGGTTTTCCTGTGTATCAATCTTATCCTGAAATGAAATCAAAAAGGGTTAAGGCAATGTTAATGGGTGAAGTTATTAAACCCAGAATTAACACAGAGACAGACAAAACAGACAAACTAAGAATGGGCAATGGGGTTGCACCTAATGTTGTACACAGTGTTGACAGTGCTGCAATGATGGAAACAGTTAATATCGCATATAAAAATGGTATTACTAATTTCTGCAATGTACATGACAGCTTTGGTACCACTGCTGGTGATGTTGAAGTGCTTAACAAATCTTTAAGAGAAGCTTTTGTTACCATGTTTACTGAACATGACATATTAGCTAATTTTAGAAATGATGTACTTAAACAATTACCTGTTGAACTACATGAGAAAATACCTGAAGTACCTGAAAAAGGTAATTTAGATATTCAACAATTAACAAATAGTGAGTTCTTTTTTGCCTAAGCATTAAAGTACCCATACTAGAATAAGGAAACTTATGAACGAAGAATACTTTGAAGAGTATAGAACAAGACCTATTGATTCAGCGGTTGCTGATATGCAAAAAGGTTTTATAATAGAGGAGCAAAAAGAAAATGGCGAAGAATAGTTACGTCAAAATAGTAAGTCCAGAAGGTGTTTCTAAATACGCTTGGCTTACACAACCTGATACTAAATTTGATAAGGATGGACATTATAAAGTTAATCTTGTCATTAGTACAGAAAATGCTCAATCATTAATGAAACAGATTGATGATGAGATGAAAAAAAGCCTAGAGATTGCTAAAGAAAAAAATAAAGGAAAAGCAATTAAAATGGCTAGTGCACCATATGAAAATGAACTTGTTGAAGGTAAAGAAACTGGAAACATTGAGTTTAAATTCAAAAGAAAAGCACAAGTAATTGCAGCTGATGGTAAAGTAATACCATTTAAAGTTGCTATATTTGATAGTGCTGGAAAACCAATGATGAATGGTAACGTTTGGTCTGGCAGTAAAATGAAAGTTAGTGCTGAGTTAATTCCTTGGTACACTGCAATGGCAGGAGCTGGCGTATCTTTAAGATTACGAGCAGTTCAAATAACAGAACTTGTTGAAGGCGGAGCTGGAAGTGCAGAAGGCTATGGCTTTGATAAAGTGGAAGGTGGATTTGTAGCACCAGAAACAGAAGTTGAAGATGAAGTGGCAACAAAGACGCCTGTACAAGAAAACACAGACTTCTAAATCTGTAGGTTTAACTTACGGATTTAGGTCTGGTTTAGAAGAAGCGATTGCTTCTGAATTAGATAAACAGAATGTGATGTATGAGTTTGAAAAAACTAAGTTGCAATATACTAAGCCACAAAAAGCTCATACATACACACCTGATTTTTATTTAATAGATAAAAAAATATTTATTGAAACTAAAGGTTTGTTTACTACTCAAGACAGACAAAAAATGAGATTGATTAAAGAACAACATCCTAATTTAGATATTAGATTTGTTTTTAGTAATTCAAAAAGTAGGATAAGTAAAAAATCAAATACTACTTATGGGATGTGGTGTGATAAATATGGTTTTAAATATGCTGATAAACATATTCCAAAGGAGTGGTTATGAACAATATAAGAAAAGAAACAAAATATATTGTTATTCATTCTTCAGAAACTACCCCTGAACAAAATATTAACGTAAAAGATTTAGATACTAAGCATAGAAAAGAAGGATTGTTTTCTTGTGCTTTTCATAAAGTAATTACCAGAAATGGTGATGTGCAAGATGGTAGAGATATTCAAATTGCTGGTGCACATATTGATACTACAATTACTTTATCTAATAAAAATTCTATTGGCATTTGTCTTATTGGTGGCAAAGCAGCTGATGGACAACCTGATTGTAATTATACCTTTAAACAATATAGTTCCCTTATAGAACTGATTGACAAACTAAAGACGGAATACAATCAAGTTGAGATTGTTGGTCACAGAGATGTGACTAGCTCTTTATCTCCACATTTCAATGTAAAAGAATTGTTGAGATAGTTTGTTTGTGCCTGCTGGGCGTTATGCCCAGTAGGTTAATTTTAACTAAGGAATTTATATGAATAAACAGGAAAGTATTTTTTTATATCATACACATTGTGATGAGTGCGGTTCTAGTGATGCAAATTCAGTTTATGATGATGGACATACACATTGTTTTTCATGTAAAGTAACAAAGAGAGGATTAGACGATTTGAAACCAACACAAACAGACAATGATATTTCTTTTATAACAGGTGATGTTAAAGAATTATCAAAAAGAAAAATTGATTATGATACAGTACAAAAATTTAATTATCAATTAGGCTCTTGGTTTGGAAGACCATGCCACATAGCCAACTACTATGACAAAAATAAAAAATTAGTAGCTCAAAAATTAAGATACCCAGATAAAACTTTTCAATGGTTAGGTGACCCAAAACAAGCAACATTATTTGGTCAACATTTATGGCGTGACAAAGGTAAAATGGTTATTATTACTGAAGGTGAAATAGATGCACTTTCAGTTTCTAAAGTTAATCAAAATAAATTCCCAGTAGTAAGTATTAAAACAGGTGCAGCAGGTGCAAAAAAAGATATTCAAAAAGAATTAGAATGGCTTGAAAGTTTTGAATCTGTTGTGTTAATGTTTGACCAAGATAAATACGGACAAGAAGCAGCTGTAGAATGTGCTAAATTATTTTCGCCTAATAAAGCTAAGATTTGTACATTACCATTAAAAGATGCAAATGAAATGTTAATTGCTGGTAAAACAGCTGAGTTAACAAATTGCATATGGGCAAGCAAGGCGTATAGGCCAGATGGGATTATTCTTGGCTCTGATTTATGGGAAGAAATACAAAAAGTAGATAACCATGTTACTGCTGATTATCCTTTTGAATGTTTAAATTTAAAAACACATGGATTAAGAAAAGGTGAATTAGTAGTTTTAACGGCAGGTACTGGTGTTGGTAAATCTAGTTTTTGCAGACATCTAGCATTAAATTTATTAAATCAAAATTTTACTGTTGGTTATATTGCATTAGAGGAAAGTATCAAACGAAGTGCACTTGGTATTATGGGTGTTAAACTTAAAAAACCTTTACACTTAACTAGAGAAGGCATCACCGATTCTCAATTGCAGGAAACATTTAAAAATACTGTTGGTAATGGTAAGTTTTATTTATATAACCACTTCGGTAGTACCGTTGCTGATAATTTATTGTCTAAAATAAGATATTTAGCAAAAGCTTGTTCTGTTGATTTTGTTGTTTTAGACCATTTACACATGGCTTTATCTGCTATCGGTGATGAAACAACAAATGATGAACGTAAACTTATAGATTATTTTGTTTCTAAATTAAGAACTTTGGTTGAAGAAACTGGTATTGGTTTAATATTAGTATCACATTTAAAAAGACCAGAAGGAAATAAAGGCTATGAGGATGGCATTGAAGTATCTATGAATAGTCTTAGAGGCTCAGCTTCTATTGGACAATTAGCTGATATGATTATTTCTATGAATAGAGATTTGAAAGCCGAAGATAATTTAGCAAAACTTAACATACTTAAAAATCGTTTCAGCGGTGAGACAGGAAGTGCTTGCACATTGCGTTATGATTTAGAAACAGGAACATTAAATGAAGTCCAAGCTGAAACTCAAAAAGATTTCTAATGAAGAAATGGCATATAGTTGGACTGAGTATGTTATGGCACATTTAATAAAAGCACAATTAAAACCTGATATGGAAATACAAGTATTAGTTCCTAATGAAAAAATTAAAACTTTTATTGATAATGCAATAGCTGAGTTGTGTGAACAAACATATCATGCATGGCAATTAAAAACTAAAATAATAACGGTACATTAATATGGTAGATAAAAAAATGAGAGACGGAAAAATGATTCCAGATGAATCTTACAAACAAGGGTGGTTAGAAATATTTGGTAAAAAAGAAAACAAAGAAGAAAAACATGTCGAAGAAAATAACACTTCCAAAACTGAACAAGAAAACATTAAACGCTGATTTTGTACAGCTTTGGTGGTCTGATATAAATTCAGACGCTGGTTGGCAACACTTAGGTTCTGCTGTAAAATCTAAACCAACTATTTGTGTTTCAACAGGATGGCTTATTAAAAATTCTGGTGGAATACATATATTGGCTGCTGATTTAAATTTTGATGATGATGGAGCCATAGCTGATGTCAGTAATGTAACAACAATTCCCAGTAGCAACGTTATAAAAATTATAAAAATAAAATTATGAAATATGTATTTGACTTAGAAACTAATGGTTTGCTTGAAGATGTCACAACAATTCATTGTATTGTTTTAAAAAATATAGAAACAAATGAAATTTTAAAATTAACAAATGAAGAAGCTGTTAAACTTCTAAGAAAAGCTGAATTAATTATAGGTCATAATATTATTAAATATGATTTACCTGTACTTAAAAAACTTTTTTTCAACTTTAAAATTGAGGGAAAAATTTTTGACACTTTGGTGGCAACAAGATTGTTATATCCAGACGTAAAAGAAAAAGACTTTCAAAGAAAAGATTTTCCTAAAGATTGTATAGGCAGACACAGTTTAAAAGCATGGGGGAATAGAATAGGACATTACAAATCTTCATTTGATACAGACTGGCAAACGTTTACTCCAGAAATGTTAGAGTATTGTATTCAAGATGTTGAAGTAACACATAATTTATATAAGATGATTGTTGAAACTGGTTATTCAGAAGAAGCTTTATCTTTAGAACATGCTGTTGCAGAACTTATTTTTAAACAAGAACAATATGGTTTTACATTTGATGTTGATTCAGCTCAAAGATTGTATTCAAAATTAAATGCTAGAAGATTAGAATTAGAAGATGAGTTTCAAAAAATGTTTCCACCTGAAACAATTAAGATTCCATTTATTCCTAAAGTAAATAACAAAGCAAGAGGATATGTTAAAGGACAAATATTTTATAAAGAACAAATAAAAACTTTTAATCCATCTAGCAGACAAGATATTGCTGATAAATTAATTTCTATTCATAATTGGAAACCAACTGAATTTACTGAGGATGGTAAACCAAAATTAGATGAAACTGTATTGGCTTCTTTACCTTATCCAGAAGCTAAAATATTGTGTGAACATTTTTTATTAGATAAAAGAATTGGCCAACTAGCAACAGGTGCACAAGCATGGTTAAAACATGAACGCAATTGGAAAATACACGGCACTTGCAATACTAATTCAACTGTCACAGCTAGGGCAACTCATTCATATCCAAACATGGCACAAATACCCAGTGTTGGTGTTCCTTATGGAAAAGAATGTAGAAAGTTATTTACGGTTCCAGCAGGTAAAAAACTCGTAGGCGTTGATGTTTCGGGTTTAGAGGTGAGAATGTTGGCTCACTATATGGCTAAGTATGATAATGGCGATTATGCTAAAGTTGTTCTTGAAGGTGATATACACTCAGAGACACAAAAATTAGCAGGATTAGATAGCCGAGACTTAGCCAAAAGATTTTATTACTGTTTCCTATATGGTGGCGGTGTTAAAAAAATAGGATTAGTTACTGGTAAAACTATGGCAGAAGCGTCTAAGATTAAAAAACGTTTTTTAAATAATTTACCAGCATTAAATAAATTAATCTTACAAGTACAGTCGGCAGCTGAAAGAGGTTATTTAATTGGTCTTGATAAAAGAAAAATTAAAGTACGTTCAACACATGCTGCTTTAAATACATTGCTACAATCAGGTGGTGCTATCATATGTAAACAATGGTTAGTAGAATTTGATAAAGCACTAACACATTATCCAGACGTACATCAAGTTGTTTGGGTGCATGATGAAATACAAATAGAATGCCCTACAGAAGAGGCAGATATAGTTGGTAAGTTAGCTGTTGAAGCTATCAAAAAAACAGGTGAACATTTTAACTTACGCATACCATTAACGGGTGAATATAAAATAGGAGACAATTGGAGTGAGACACATTAATGATTAAAGCAAATAATAAATTTGATATTGATTTAAGATACGGACAAGATAGAGAAGAACGTATTGAAAAAATATTAAAAGAAGGAAAGTTAGAAGTAAAGACAGAACGTGATTGGTGGTTTAAAACTGGTAACATTGCAATTGAAATAGAATGTAATGGTAAACCGTCTGGCATCATGGCAACCAAAGCTGATTATTGGGTGCACATACTTGCCAATGGTGATAAAGATTATTGCAGATTAATTTTTGATATCAAAACAATTAAGAAATTAACTAAAAAATATATTGGCACTCTTAAAAATGGTGGTGATGGATGGCGAAGTAAGTTTGTTTTAATTCCATTATCCGAAATATTTTTGGCAAAAAATTTAACGTAAATTACAGGAAAGGAAAATAATATATGGCTAAAAAAAGAATATTACTAATTGATGGCGATATTTTAATTTATAAAATTGCTACACAAAATGAAGTAGATACTCATTGGGGTAATGGTTTTTGGACTTTACATTGTGATGAGAATGAATGTAAAGCAGACGTTGATGCACAAATAGAAGACTTAGGTTCTCAACTTGAAGCTGATGATTATGTTGTAGCATTGACTGATACAAATAATTTTAGAAAAGATGTGTTGCCTACTTATAAAGCAAATAGAAAAGATAAAAGAAAACCAATGGTGTTAAATGCGTTACGTCAATATGTAATGGAAAAACATAATGGTGTTATCTGGAAAAATTTAGAAGCTGATGATGTGCTAGGAATAATGGCTACTGAACCAACAGATGAAAAAAGAATTGTTGTTTCTATTGATAAAGATTTAAAACAAATACCTTCTTTAATATCTGTTGATGGCTACACAATTAAAGAAACGCCATTAAAATTAGCTGATTATTGGTTTATGATACAAACATTATCTGGTGATGCAACTGATGGTTACACTGGACTTCCAACTGTTGGTGTTAAAACTGCTGAAAAACTTATTAGCAAATATACTAATGTACCCATCTTAGACCTCTGGAAAATAGTTATAGGTTTATATAAAGACAAAGGATTCACTGAGAAAGAAGCTTTACAACAAGCAAGGGTTGCAAGGATATTAAGACACGGTGAATACAATAAAAATACAGGTGAGATAAAATTATGGATGCAATAAAAAAACCAAAGCATTACGCAATGGCAATTGAACCTGCTACTTTTATTATGCAAAATAATATTCCATATGCAGAAGGCAATGTAATTAAATACATTTGTCGTTGGAATAAAAAACATTTGTCAGCTGAAAAACAATTAGAAGATTTGAAAAAAGCAAAACAATATATTGATATGATTATTGCTAAAGAATTTCCTGAACCAGTTGGCGTAACTTTAAACTACGAACCAGAAAAAGAATACTCTGTATTTGGAACAAAAATATAATGATACTTACACACGAACATTTAATTGTGCGAGCTATGGTAACACAGCCACCTAAAAGCATAAAAGAAGTTAAAACATGGGTCAAAGATTTAGTGCCAAAAATTAAAATGAGATTGATGGGAGAGCCTTTAGCTTTTTATTGTGACAAAAAAGGAAACAAAGGAGCTACTTGTGTAGCTGTGATTGAAACATCTCATATAGCATTACATGTGTGGGATGAAAACAATCCATCATTAATACAATTAGATGTTTACAGTTGTTCTAAATTATATGAAAATGTTGTCTTTGAACATCTTGAACAATTTAAACCAGAAAAAATTCAATACAAATTATTAGATAGAAACAATAGTTTAATAACTGTTCCTTCAGTTAAAGAAGTAGGTTATTCAACTTCAGCAGCATTGGCAGATTTATATGGAGTATAATAGAGACGATTTATTAACGCATTTTGGCAAGAAAACATTGCACGATAGATATTTGTTGCCAGAAGAAAAATCACCACAAGAAGCTTTTATGAGAGCAGCAAAAGCTTTTTCAGACAATGATAATATGGCACAAAGAATATATGATTATTCTTCTAAACTTTGGTTCATGTACTCTACGCCTATTTTGTCTAATGGTGGTACTAAAAGGGGAATGCCTATTTCATGTTTCTTAAATTATGTGGGAGATAGTAGAGAAGGATTAACAGGACATTACACAGAGAACGCATGGCTTGCTTCTGTTGGTGGTGGAATAGGTGGTTACTGGGGACACGTTAGGTCTGATGGCGTGGCCACTTCTGGTGGTAGTGCTAGTTCAGGTACAATACCTTTTATGCATGTAGTTGATAGTGAGATACTTGCATTTTCTCAAGGTAAAACTAGAAGAGGAAGTTATGCTTCTTACATGGATATATCACATCCAGAAATTATAGAATTTATTGAAATGCGTAAACCTACTGGGGGTGATGCACATAGAAAGAATTTAAATTTACACCATGGAATTAATATAACAAATGATTTTATGGAGTTAATAGATAAATGTATTAAAGAACCTACTTATGATGATACTTGGAATCTTGTTGACCCGCATACTAAAAAAGTAATACGCACAGTTTCAGCTAGAGATTTATGGTTAAAAATATTAGAGGTTAGAGTTAATACTGGTGAGCCTTATATATCTTTTATTGACACTATCAATGAAGGATTACCCCAAACACAAAAAAATTTAGGATTAAAAGTACATCATTCTAATTTATGTTCTGAAATTACATTACCTACTGATGAAAACAGGACAGCAGTTTGTTGTTTGTCTAGTGTTAATTTAGAAAAATATGATGAATGGAAAAACGATACATTATTTATTCCTGATTTAATTAGATTCTTAGATAATGTATTACAACATTTTATTGATTATGCTCCAGAACAATTGTTTAGAGCTAGGTTTAGTGCTGCTGCTGAAAGAAGTCTTGGATTAGGTGCTATGGGTTTTCATGCTTATTTACAATCCAAAGATATTCCTTTTGAATCTGCATTAGCTAAATCTATTAATATGAAAATATTTAAAAGTATTAAAGAACAAGCTGTTGCTGAATCTAGAAGACTTGCTGTTAAAAGAGGTGAAGCACCTGATATGGAAGGTACTGGATTACGCAATGCACACTTACTTGCTATTGCACCTAATGCTTCTAGTTCTATTATTTGTGGTACAACATCTCCATCTATAGAACCATACAGAGCAAATGCTTATGTTCAAAAAACTATGTCTGGTTCATTCTTAGTCAAGAATAAATATTTAGAAAAATTATTAGAGAAAAAAGGATTGAACAATGACGATATTTGGACATCTATTGTTTCACAAAGAGGTTCAGTTGCACACATTAAACAGTTATCTGATTATGAAAAAGATATATTTAAAACTGCAATTGAAATTAATCAGCAATGGATTATTGAGCATGCCGCTGATAGACAACAATACATTTGTCAAAGTCAAAGTTTAAATATTTTTATTCCTGCTGATGTACATATAAAAGATTTACATAATTTACATATGTTAGCTTGGAAGAAAAAATTAAAAACGTTATACTACACTCGTTCAGAAGCTATTAAAAGAGCTGAATTAGTGTCTAGTAAAATTAAAAGAACTATAATACCAGAAGCCAGTGCTGATAGTTGTCTGGCATGTGAAGGATAATGAAAAAGAAAAAAGAAAAACAAACAGTTCTATGGACAGTATATCATTCTATACTCGTTATTGAGTTAGCAATTATAATTATAATACAATACACAGCTTTAATGAAAGGAATATAATGCCGTTGTTTGAAGAAAGAGTACACTATAAACCATTTGAATATGACTGGGCTTTTGAAGCTTACGACATGCAACAAAAAATGCATTGGCTTCCAAGTGAAGTACCGCTGCATGAAGATGTAAGAGATTGGAATGAAAGATTAACAGTAGAAGAAAAGAATTTAATCAATCAAATTTTGAAATTTTTTACGCAAGGTGATGTGGATATAGCTCAAGCATATCTTGATAAATATATACCTAAATTTAAACCACCTGAAATAAGGATGATGTTGTCTGCTATTGCTACATCAGAAGCAAATCATGCACATTCTTATTCATTACTTAACGATACTATTGGATTGCCTGATAGCGAATACAAAGCATTTCAACAATACAAAGAAATGTCTGATAAACATTCTTATTTATTTAAATCAAAAGGTAAAGGAATAGAAGGATTAGCTTTAGATATGGCTTGTTTTTCTGCTTTTGGTGAAGGTTTACAATTGTTTGCATCTTTTGTCATGTTACTTAACTTTCAAAGATATGGAAGAATGAAGGGTATGTGCCAAATTGTTACTTGGTCTATTAGAGATGAAACGCACCATGTAGAAAACATGATTAAATTGTTTCATGCTTTAGTGAAAGAAAACCCAAATATTTGGACAGAAAAATTTAAGGCCAGTATCTATCAAACATGTCGTGATATGGTTGACCTTGAAGATAAGTTTATTGATTTAGCTTTTGAACTTGGTGGCATCAGAGGATTAAAACCAGAAGAAGTTAAACAATATATTAGATATATAGCTGACAGAAGACTATTACAGTTAGCTTTGAAGCCTAATTACAATGTAAAAAACAATCCATTGCCTTGGTTAGACTGGGTTTTAAATGGTGTAGAACACGCTAATTTCTTTGAAAATAGAGCTACAGAATATAATAAAGGTACTATAACTGGTTCACTGTTTGACTAAAGTGCCCTTTTTAGAAGAATAAAATATGAATGAATCTGAAGATTTAACAATGCCTGTATTGGCGATTGATTTAGTTAAGATATTAAATGAAGTGTTTCCTGAGAAATCACCTAATTTATCTGATGATACTAAGACAATATACTTTAAAGCAGGTCAAAGGGATGTCGTAAGATTTGTCAACACACTAAAAGAAAGGGCAGAAACTAAATAATATGTGTTTATCAGCACCAAAAACACCGCAAGTTCAGGAAGCACCCCCAGCAGCTCCACCTTCTCCTATGGGAGAAAAAATATCACCTACAGTTCAAACAGGTGCAACGCTTGAAAAAGCAGAAACAAGAGCTAAAAAAACAAGAAGAGCTGGCACTTCGTCTTTACAAACTTCATCTGGTTTAAATATACCTACTGGTTCAGGTTTGAATATACAGTAATACATGGACAGCGACAACAACAAATTAACAAGAGAAACAGCTAAACAACGATACGAAAAATTAAAAGAAAAAAGAGAACACTTTTTAGATAGAGCTCAAGAATGCAGTGAGTTAACTATTCCTTCCTTATTGCCACCAGATGGCTTTCATGTCTCAACAGACTTATATAATCCCTTTCAATCAGTAGGAGCAAGAGGCGTTAATAACTTAGCGTCTAAATTGTTACTATTATTATTACCACCCAATTCCCCATTTTTTAGATTATCAATAGCAGGCAATGCAAAAAAAGATTTAGAACAACAAAAAGAATTAAAATCAGAAATTGAAAAATCATTGGCAACTATTGAAAGAGAAGTTTCAAATAAAATTGAACAACTTGCTTTAAGGGTTTCTGTATTTGAAGCACTTAAACATTTAATTGTAGCTGGAAACGTTTTAACTTATTTACCTAAAAAAGGTAACATGAGAGTTTATCCAATTACTAATTATGTTTGCAGAAGAGATGAATCTGGTAATATATTAGAAATTATTATTAAAGAATGTATCAGTCCTTTATCTTTAGATGAAGATGTTAAGATGATGGTTGCAAAAGATTCTGATTATAAAGATGATGAAGATATAGATTTATTTACTCACATATATAAAATAAACAAAGACAAATTTTATGTGTGTCAAGAAGTTAAAGGAATTAAAATACCTTCTTCAATTGGTACCTATACAACTGATAATTTTCCATATCAAGCATTAAGAATGGTTAGAGTTGATAATGAAGATTATGGAAGAAGTTATGTAGAAGAATTTATTGGTGATTTAAAATCATTAGAAGGATTGTCTCAATCACTTGTGGAAAGTGCGGCAGCATCTTCTAAAGTTGTATTTATGGTTAGACCTAATTCTGTTACTAGAAAAAAAGATTTAGCTAACACTAGAAATGGTGATATTATAACAGGAACACAAGATGATGTTTCTGTATTACAAGCACAAAAACAATATGATTTACAAGTAGTTGAAAGAAGTATTGCTAAGTTAGAAGAACGTATGTCTTATGCTTTCTTATTACACACAGCAATACAAAGAGATGCTGAAAGAGTTACAGCACAAGAAATTAGATATATGGCAGAACAATTAGAAACTGCTATGGGTGGTATTTATTCTTTATTGTCTCAAGAATTTCAATTACCTTTAGTTACTATATTAATGAAACGTATGTCTCAAGCAAAAGAAATACCAGCTTTACCAAAAGAATCTGTAAGGCCTACTATTATTACTGGTATTGAAGCTTTAGGCAGAGGAAATGATTTACAAAAATTAAGAGAATTTGTAGCTGAGATAGGAAACTTAGCACAAGTAAATCCTCAGATTGCTCAATCTTTGAACACTGATGATTTAGTTAAACGTATCGCTACTGGTCTTGGTATTGATACTGAAGGCTTAATGAAGTCTCCAGAACAATTACAACAAGAACAATCAGCTATGGAACAACAAATGCAAAATCAACAGATAATGCAGATGGCTGAAAAAGCAGTTGCTCCAGCTATTAGTGGTGCTATGAAACAACGATAAGGACAATAACACATGGTAGAAAAAATAGAAATACAGGCAGCTGAAACTACGGCTGAAGCACCTGTAGAAGAACAATCACAAACAAACGAGACACAGTCAACACAAAGTAAACCAGAAGGATTACCAGAAAAATTTAATTCTGTAGAAGAACTGGCTAAATCATATGCTGAGTTAGAAAAGAAACTTGGTGGACAATCTCAAAAAGAAGAAGTTGACCCAATTAATAAAACTTCTCTAAAAGAAAAGTCAAATGATAAAAATACTTTAGAAGTTGCTGAAAAAGCAGTTGAAGCTGCTGGCCTTAATATGGAAGCATTGCAAAATGAATATTCAGAAAAAGGTGAGCTAGATGCTAAATCATATGAAGCACTTGAAAAAGTAGGTATAACAAAAACTTATGTTGATAATTATATTGCTGGTCAAGAAGCATTGGCAACACAACATGCAAATCAAATCAAAGCAACTGTTGGTGGTGATGAAGTTTATAAAGAAATGGTTGATTGGGCTTCTCAAAATATGACAGAAAATGAGAAAGTAGCTTATAATAAAGCAGTCAATAGTAGAGATATGGAAACTGTTAAGCTTGCTGTCAATGCTCTTAAAGGACAATTTGAAAGAGCAAACGGTGTTGAGCCTAAACTTATGTCAGGAAAAGCTACGCCTACTGTTGAACAAGGTTTTAAATCTTGGGCTCAAGTAACAGAAGCTATGTCTAACCCTAAATATGCTAAAGATATTGCATATCAAAATGAAGTTAAACAAAAACTTCAAAACAGTAATTTATAATTATGCCACTAACTAAAAAAGCAAGTAAGATGAAAAAAGCTATGACTAAAAGTTATGGTAAGAAAAAAGGTACTAAAGTATTTTATGCAACTGCTAAAAAAAGAGGAATGAAAGCATAATGAAAAAAGGTTTATACGCTAATATACATGCTAAACGTAAAAGAATAGCGGCTGGCAGTGGTGAGAAAATGCGTAAAGTTGGAAGCAAAGGTGCACCGACTGCTAAGCAATTTAAAAGAGCTGCTAAGACAGCTAAGAAAAAATAAAGAATTTGTCTTGTGGGATAAAACCCACAAGGCATTATAGTTGTGCTTTCTTATTAGAAGGCAACTGTCAATACATAAAAGTAAGTGTAATAACTTGACCGCTTGAGGGCGACAATCTGGGTAAAAGCTGAGAATAATGTAGAGACTTTTATTTAACAATAACAACACAACAAGGAGAAAAAACATGACAGCAGCAACGCCTGTATCATTAGGTCGAGTTAACGCTTCTGGTAGTGAAGATGCATTGTTTCTGAAAGTTTTTGCAGGTGAGGTACTTACTTCATTTGATAGAGCTTCAGTAACAGCTGGTGCAGAAATGGTTAGAAGTATCTCTTCTGGCAAATCTGCAACTTTCCCAGTAATGGGTAGAGTAGCAGCTGCATACCACACTGCTGGTGCCGAAATACTCGGTTCTGATGTAAACCACAACGAAAAGGTTATTACTATTAATGACCTACTTTTATCTTCGGTATTTTTATCAAATATTGAAGAAGCTAAAAACCACTGGGATGTAAGAAGTGCATATTCTACTGAAATCGGTAGAGCACTTGCTTTCCAAAAAGATAAGCATATCTTACAAACTATTGGTCAAGCAGCACAAGCTTCTGCAAACGTAGCTGATTCAGGCTATGGAGCAGGAACTGTAATAACTAACACTGGTATCGCTAGTGCTACAGCTTCTACAGCAGCAAATGCAATGATTGATTCATTGTTTGATGCAGCTAAAGCTTTAGATGCTAACTATGTACCAAAAGAAGGTAGAAAAGCTTTCATTAAATTGGAAGAATACTACAAACTAGCAAACGGAACTAATGTAGTGAATGTTGACTTTAGTGGTCAAGGTTCAATTGCAGATGGTAAAGTTATGAAAGTTGCAGGAATTGAACTAATTCCTACTGCTCACTTCAGTGAGATTGCAGCTGCCATTTCTACTGCCCCTGCGGCTGGTTCTGCAACTGCTGGTGGTTCAAACCCACAAGCTGTGACTTTAACAAACTATGTTTGTTTAGTATCACATCCTTCTGCGGTTGGAACTGTAAAATTAATGGACTTGGCTGTTGAATCTGAATACGATATCAGAAGACAAGGAACATTAATGGTTGCTAAATACGCTATGGGTCACGGAGTTCTGAGACCTGAAGCAGCAGTTGGTATTAAAGAAGTTTAATCTTTAATAACCACTCAATAGATTAGGGGGACTTAGGTTCCCCTTTTCTACTAATAATAAACATTTAAAGTACGCCTCTAGTGGGTGCTTTAAATCAACTCGCTTAACAAAGGAGAAAATATGACACTAGACTTTACACCGTTTAAGGCATTCTCAATAGGTTTTGATGACCTATTTAATGAATTGTCTAAAGTTAAAACAATTGGTTACCCACCATACAATATTGAAAAAGTAAAAGATGGTGAGTACAAAATTTCTATGGCATTAGCTGGTTTCGGAAAATCTGAAATTGATGTTACTGTTAAAGAAAATGTTTTAAAAATTAAAGGTAAAAAAGATAAATCATCTACAGGTGATTTCTTATACAAAGGTATTGGGGAAAGGTCATTTGAACAAGCTTTCAAATTGGCTGAATACACAAACGTTGTAAAAGCAGATTACAAAGATGGTATTCTTGAAGTATCTGTGGAACAAAAACTTCCAGAAGAAAAACAAGAAAAGAAAGTTAAAATATCTTAATTAACAAGTCTAGGGGATGGGAAACTGTCCCCTAGTTTTATCTAAAATATATTTATAGGAGATTATGAGTACACAAATTACACCCACAACTGAGCTACAAGCGATAAACATTATGTTGTCTGTTATTGGTGAAGCACCAGTTAACTCTATTACAGGGACAACAACTGTTGATGTATCTACAGCAAAAAATATTTTAGATGAAACTTCAATGTCTATTCAAAGTCTTGGATGGCATTTTAACACACATTACAAATGGACTTCATTAGCTCTTGACCAAGATAATAGAATACCTTTACCATCTAACTGTGTTAAAGCTGACGCAAGTAATGATTATAGACATTTAAATTATACCATGAGAAATGGTTATTTATATGATTTAGACAGGCACACTGATATTTTTACAAGTGCTCCTGCTTCTGTTGATTTAGTATTGGTTCAACAATTTGAACAGCTTCCAGAATATGCTAGACAATATATTACAGCAAAAGCATCAAGAAGATTTGCTTCAAGATTTTTAGGAGACAAAGGAATTGTTGAATTGATAGCAAATGATGAACAAGAAGCATTAATGGCATTTCATCAAGCTGACAGTCAAGAAGCAGATGTTAATATTTTAGAAGGTGATTACAATACATATTCAATTATAAACAGACCAACTAGAAGGACTTACTAATGGGTGGAGTAGTATCTCAGAGTATTCCAAATTTTCTGAATGGTATCTCACAACAAACACCAACACAAAGAGGTATCAATCAAGGTGAAATACAAATTAATCTGCAAAACAATATTGTAGATGGATTATCTAAAAGACCTTCATTTGAATATATCGCTACTTTAGATGCTACCAATGTATTTCCAAATACCACTAAATTTTGGCAAATACAAAGAGACCAAAACAATCAATATATTGTTGCTTTTTACAACGGTGGTGTTAGAGTTTGGGATTTAAATGGCAACGAAAAAACAGTTACAATAGCTAGTGGTTCTGGTTATTTAAGTTCTACACATCCTAGAAAAGATTTTAAATTAGTTAATATAGCTGATTATACTTTCATAACAAATAAATCTGTAACAGTTGCTGCTGATACAAATAAAAGTCCAGTTAAAAATGAAGAATTTTATATTAATTGTGTTACTACTAATTGGGGCTCAGAATACACAGTTAAATTAACACATCCAGATATGCAAGCAGCACTTGGATATGGTTTGGAATTTCGTTTACAAATGCCTAATGGCTCAAGTGCAAATAGTGATACAATTTATAGAGATACTAAACATATTGCCGATATTGTTATGTATGGTACTTCTAGTCAATACTGGAATGGTTCATCTTCAGCTTCTGTTAAAATAGTTAGAACTGATACAAATGCTACTTTATCTACAACACAAGGTTTAAATAATTATTCAGGTTTTACAACTTATTTTGATTTTCAATTAATGAACTCTGTTATCTATGGTGAACCTAAAGATAATGATTCTAATTATACCATTGAATCTGGAGATGGTGAAGGCAATAATTCATTTTATGCTATTAGAGATGAAATAAATGATTTTACAAAATTACCTTATCATGCATTAACTGGGAGTAAAATTAAAATCATTGGTGCAGAAGGAGATGCTTTAACTGATTATTGGGTTGAGTTTGTAGTTGATGGTACTTGGTCAGAGTGCATTGCACCTGATACAAGTCTTGGTTTAGATAATTCCACTATGCCACATGCATTAATAAATAATAATGATGGTACATTTACATTTAAAGAATTAGATTGGGATGATAGAAAAGTTGGTGACGCAGATTCAAATCCAGACCCATCTTTTGTTGGTAGAAAAATTAACAATTTAACATTTCATAAAAATAGACTTGGATTTTTAGCTGGTCAAAATTTAATATTAACAGAAAATGCAAGTTTTTTTAATTTATATTCAATTACTGTAACTCAATCATTAGATACTGACCCTATTGATATTGCTGCTTCAGGAATACAAATTAATACTTTATGGAACTCAGTTTCATTTAATGAATCTTTATTATTATTTTCAGAAACAGCACAATATAGATTAGGAAGTTCAGGCGAAACTTCCATTACTCCTACAACAGCTGTGTTAAATGAAGTTTCTAGTTTTGGGCATGACCCGAATGTTAGACCTGTATCTGCTGGTAAATTTGCATATTTTTCACAAGCAAGAAACAATAACACTGCTTTAAGAGAATATTTTGCTGATGATAATACATTAACAAATGATGGATTAGACATTACAGTTTCAGTACAAGATTTAATACCTACTAATACTTATCAATTAATAAGTAATACTACAGAAGACACTTTAATTGTTTTAGCAGCTGATGCTGATGATGCACAAACAGCACCTTATGTTGCTGGCTCAAACATAACTTCTACTAATGCTGCTGATGTTTATATTTATAAATACTTTTTTGATAAAGGTGAAAAAGTGCAGACAGCATGGTCTAAATGGAATTTTCCTAATGCTAAAATATTAGGTGGTGTATCTCTTGAAAGTTTTATTTATTTAATGGTTGTGGAAGGAACTACTACAAAATTATTAAGATTAGATTTAAGAAATTTAAAAGATACTACAATAGGTTTTAATGTTTATTTAGATTTAAAAAAATTAGTTACAGGAACATATGATTCAGGAACTAATTTAACAACAATTACTTCACCTTATGGTGTTAAAACAGGTTTAATAGCTGTTGATGCAGTTAATGGAAATAATTATTCTTTAACAAATACAACAGGTTCTAATTACACATTAGAAGGAAATCACACAAGTGTTTATATTGGTATTCCATTTTATTCTCAATATAGATTGTCACCTCAATATATAAGGGAAACTTCTGGTAGAGGATTAGTTGCAATAACTTCTGGAAGATATCAAATTAGAAATATATCTTTTAATTATGAAAATTCTGGATATTTTGAAATTCAAGTTACACCAACAGGAAGAACTGTTAGTAATTCAATTATGAATGGTTATATCATTGGTACTGCAACAAGTAAAGTTGGAGTTCCAGCAATTAACTCAGGCACATTAAGAGTTCCTGTATCTGCTAAAAATACTGATTTTACATTAGATATTAAAAGTAATTCTCATTTACCAATGTACATTGCTAGTGCAGAAGTAGAAGGATATTACCACAATCGTTCAAGAAGGATTTAAATGATTAAAGAAAACTATGTAAGACCAGCTATATTAAAAGATTGTTTGGAATTAGCACCCAAAATAAGAAAAGATGATAGACTTGAAATAAAAGCATCTAATAATTTAACACCGTTAGAAGCTTTAGTATTTCCATTTACACAGCCTAAAAATAAAATATTTAGTATTGTTGGCACTGAATCAGAAGGTGTAATTGGAATGTTTGGTGTAGCTGCTTGTGCAGAACCTGATTATGGTGTTGCTTGGTTATTGTCTAGTGAAAAGTTATTTAGACACACTAAACAATTTATGAAAGAATGTCCTTATTGGATAAAAGAAATGGGAAAAGATTATAAATATTTATATAATTTTGTAGATAAAAGAAATTGGAAGTCACTTAAATGGCTTCAATATTTAGGGTTTGAACCTAAAACAGAAATAGGAGAATATGGTTTTGGCAAAATGCCATTTTTATTAATGATAAAGGAAACAAATAATGTGTGATTTAGCAAGTGCTCAGATTGCAATGGCAATATTTAAAGTAGGTACAACGATTCAAGATTTTCAAAGTAAACAAGCTATTGCAAGAAATCAAGAGGCTGCAAATGAACAGACAAGAAAAAATTCCGACCAAGCATATTTATATGATTTATCAAAAATAGATGCAGAAGTTGTATCTGCAAGTAGAGAAAAAAAAGCTGAAGAATTTAAATTACAACAAGAGGCAAACAAAAAAGCTGCACAAAATTTAAATTTAAATGCTGGTAATCCAGATAAAATTATACAAGATATTGCTGGAACAGCAGATATGCAATTTTTAGATATAACAAGAGATTATGAAGCAGATATTTCAAAAGCTTCTGGACAAGAAAAAGAAGCATACGCAGCACAATTAAGAAGATATAACAGTATAGCTCCAGTTGTGATGCCTAGTAGAACAGGATTATTATTCCAAATAGGAACACAAGCTGCTACTGGTTATTCTGATTATAAAAAAGCACAATCTCCAACAAAATAAAATAAATTATGGCTTATCAATCAAAAATTAGTAATAAATATATGGGTGCAGCTTTTGCTGGACAAGTAGCTTCATCTAGCAAAAGTGATGTAACAGATTTAATAAATATTTTACAACGAGAAGTTAATCCTGCTTTAAGTAAAGTTTTAGGTCAAGAAATTGACATGCAGAAAGAAGAAGCTAAAAATAAAGTAAATTCATTATTAACTACTAAAGATTCTAAAACAGTACAAGAAGAAATTTTAGCTGGTCAACATCCTGAATTAGAAGGTGTATTTGTTGAAAAAACAGTTGCATATCACACAGGAAGACAGGCAGCTGCCGAGACAATTGCAGAAATTGAAAAAAATAAAAGTGATTATGATTTTCAAAAAACTAATTTACCAGCATTCTATAAACAATTTTATCCTGATTTTGCAACTAAAGATAAATCTTATACAGCTGGTTTTGCTGCTGTATTTAATCAATATAAAGCAAAAGATGCTATTCAAGATGCTGAAATAAGAAACAAATGGGCTGGAGAACAAAAAGTATTAGGAATTGCAAAAACAATTTCAGTTGCTGAAAATGCGGAAGAAGCTTGGGGAGTTGTTGATTCATATACTAAAACTAAATTGCCAAATGGCACTTATGCTTCTAATGAAGAAGGTATTAAAGGCATGTTAAGACAAGTTGAAAATATTTATAGTTCAGCAACTTCTACACAAGAAATTGATAAAGCTTTAAGTTTCTTAACTTATAATAGAGGAATTGGAACAGATGGTACACAGAGAGGTTCTCTTACTGATACAAAAAGAAAAGATGTTTATGATTTAGTTCAAAAATTAAACACAAAAAGAGTTACTTTAGAGAATCAAGAAAGAGTTTCTAAAGATTACAAAACAAAAGAAGACACTAAAAACATATTTATTGATGCTGTAACAGGTAAAGTAAAAGATGAAAATGGAGCTGAGAGAGATAGAACACACACTGAAAATTTAGAATTAAGAAATAAATTAGCAAAAATAAATCCATATGTTTTAGATTCTTTTGATAAAATGATGGACACTAATAGATATGTAAATACAGACCCTCAAATATTTACTAAAATAGTTAGTGATATTTTCTCAGGAAGATATGAAAGTCAGTCAGATGTTTTCAAAGTTTTATTAGATAATAATGTAGCAAAATCAGAATGGAGCAAAGCTCTAACATATTACAGCACATATAATACAGATAAAAATAATGGAACTAAACCAGTTTATGCAACTGATTATAATTATACTTCTGGAATAAAAAATATTATAGGAGTTATTAAAGGTAATTTTAATGTAGGTGTTATTGGTCAAGAAAAACCTAATTCAGGAGAAGCAATTCGTAATGCAATCTTTTATATGAATAAAGAAATTATTGATTATGAAACAACATATAAAACTGAACATGGTGGTAAATCTCCTACAACAATTGATAAAAATGAATTTATAAGAAAATTAGGAGATGTTGTTAGAGACAGATTTAATCCTGACAGCTTAAATCCTACTATGAAATCTGTTACAGATTATGAAGAAGAGCTTAAAGCTAAAACAGAAAAAGAACAACAAAAACAAAAAAGATATGCAGAAACAGGTGTTTCTAAAGTTTTACAAACAATCAATAAACAATTAGAAATAGATAAAGGTGTTGCTAAAATGCCTCAACCAGATTTATCATTTTTTGGAAAAGATGCTTCTTGGTTTAGCCTAAATGAAACAGATAAAAAACGTTTTATAAATGAAAAACAAATTCCTTATATCACTAATTATTTAAAAACAGCATTAAAAGATATTCAATTAACTCCTGACATGATTAAAGTGATGGAACAAATAGATTATAACCAACTATTAAAAAATGTATCAACTACATTTGGCATGAAAGTTGAAGATGTTGATAAAGCTGTTAAAGCATTGATAACTACAGGTAATAAATAATGGCTGAATTTTTATCCGATAATCCAGCAATTTATTCTTCGGTTAATACAGATGATTTAAAAAAAGCAGAATCTGCAAAAGCAGCATTAAATGAAATTCAAACTGAAAATTTCTATAATACTTTAAAAAGTTATTATTCATATAGAGAAGGCACTGATAAATTTCAATCTATGTCAGCAGCTGACTTATTGGAATATTTCTATGAAGATAGGTCATGGAGAAATAACAACACTGTTTCCATGGGAATGGATTTAGCAAATGTATATGGGGAAACAGATGAAAAACGTTTAAAAGAATTTGCATACATACAACAAACTTATGAAGCATTACCATCTTTTTGGAATGACCCTAATAGAAGTTTTGGTGGCTGGTTAATTGATAATGGTGGTGCCATGCTTTCTGACCCAGCTAATTTAATTGGTGTTGGCGTTGGCGGACAGGCGGCTAAACAAAGTTTTAAAATTGGTCTTAAAGAATTATTAAAAGGTAAAATGGCCAATGAAATAAATAAAGCGGCTATTGAAGAATTGGCAAGACAATCTACTAAAGCATCTCTTGGACAGGCTGTTACTAAAGGTGCTTTATATGAAGGTTATTTTGGTGCAATTACTAATGGTGTTCAAGATTCTATATTGCAAAATACTGCAATTCAATCAGGAATACAAAATGAATTTGATTTAAAACAAACTGCTCTTAGTACAGCAGCTGGATTTGGTTTTGGAACTGTATTTGGTGGTGTGTTTTCTGCTGGTTCTTTTTCTTTGACAACTAAAAATTTAAAAAATCAAACTGTCAAACAGTTGCTTGATGTACAAGAATATGGAAAAAGTACAATTACTGGTCGTCAATTATATGAAGCATTAGCAATTCCAAAGAAAGAATCTCAACTATACAAAAACGTACCACAAAAAGCAGCAGATGAAACTGATTTAACTATTTCTACTGATACGTTTGAAAACAGATTTAATATTAAAATCTCTCCTATAACAAGTGCGGATAAACCGCCAACAATCCCAATTAATATAACACGCTATAAAAAAGGTGTTTATCAATATGTTATTAAACAAAGAGCACAAGAATTAATAGATAAAGTTGATAGTGCTGACCCAATTAGTTTAGATGAAATGGTTGAAATTGCTGCTAGGCGTGAAATAGAAATGGGTGGTAATCCTACCGTTATTAAAAACAATCTTAAAAAAATGGCTGATGACCCTAAAACAAAAGAAGCATTTGCTTATAGAGTTATTGCTGGTGATTTGTTAGCTAAAGATGCAGATGAATTAGTTCAAATTGCTAATAAATTATCCAGAACAGATTTGTCTTCTAAAGAAAGAATTAAACTTGAAAAACAATGGGATGATATTAGTTCTGGTCTTGATGAATTAGTTAAAATTAATTCTGATTTAGGTACAGCAGCAGCTAGAAGTACAACAGCTGGAAGAATTATAAAAGATAAAGTTAGAGCAGCTGAGTTAATTGCAAGCCCTGAAGAACCTAAAATGATTGAATTAAAAAAGGGTGATAAACAAAAATTCATTGAAGCTATTGGTAAACTTGATGATAATGAACAAGTTATATTAGCTTTGCAAAATGCTAGAAAAGTAAATAAATGGGATTTAGCAGCTGAATATGTTAATAATAATTTACTTTCTTCTCCTGACACACATATAATAAACATGATTTCAGGATTAGTACAAACTCAGTGGAAACCTTTTGTTATGTTATTAAGAGCAGCTAATATGGCTAGAGCTGATAAACAAAGAGCAATTGAGATTGCTAGAGAAGCTTTTCAAACATATGTTTATCAATATGTTTATATGGGACATGCATTAAAAGCCGCTGGAAAAACTTTAATAAAAGGAAGAGCCACTTTAGATAGCGGGCAAATGAAGTTTGATAGTAATATAAGACAAGGGCAACTACAAAGATGGATTAGTGAGACTGCTAAATTATTTACAGAACCACTTGCAGATATATCTTCAAGAATTTCAAATGATGCTATTGGAAGTGCTGTAGGTAAAGTTGCACAAACTCCATTTGAAGTTGCTGGATTTGCTACAACAATTCCTATGCGTATTCTTGCAGCTGGTGATGAATTTCTTAAAACAATGACATTTAAAGCTAGATTAGCTTCTATTATCAATACTGAAATTATGCGTCAAAATCCTGACTATGGTATATTTTTAAAAGGAAAATTATTTTCACAAGATTATAAACAAAAATTTAAAGCTATTGAAAGTCAGTATGTAAATGAAAAAGGTGTTGCTAATGCTATTGGAACAACTGTAGGAGAACAAATTAATTCTCCTTTACAATATGCTAGGGAAGTAACATACACACAATCAGCTTATTCTACAAATCCAGTAACAGGATTAGAAGAAGGTGGAATTACAGGTGATGTTTTAAAAGCCACACAACAACCTAATTGGAAATGGTTAAGAGTTTTTGGATTACATTTTATTAATACACCATCAAATTTATTAAGATGGGATTTTCAACATTTACCAATATTTGGTAGATATCAATTTCAAATGAGGCATATGTTAGCAGAAGCTGAAGATATGGCTGAACAAGGTTCATTTAAAGGTTTTGTTAGAAAAGCTGGTGCAGGAATTACTTCACTTCCAGTTTTTAAAAGAAAAAATTATTTAAATCCTGAAGCAGCTGCTGAAGCAAATGCAAGAATACAAGCTGGCTATCTTTTAATGTCAACAGCTGTTGGTGCTGTGATGGCAGGTAAATTTACAGGTGGTGGCTCTAAAGATTGGAAAGAAAATCAACAAAGAGAACAATTAACAGGTTGGCAGCCATATTCTTATGTTACTGATGATGGTAGGTATATTTCTTTAAATAGACTTGACCCTGTGTTTACTCCATTTTTTATTATTGCAGATATAAAAGAAACGTTAGATAAAGTATTAAATACTAATGAAGATTTGCCACCTAAATTAGAATCAATGGCACTTGAATTATCTGTTGGTTTAACATTGTCTTTAACAAGAAATTTAACTTCTAAATTTTATACAAAAAATATTATTGATACCATTGCATCATTTCAGAATGGTGGTGATTTATTAGCAAGAAAACCAGAACAAAAAATAGAAGCAACAATATCAAGAGGAGCTATGAAATTTCTTCCTTTATCTGGTGGTGTCAGATATGTTGACAGAGTTACAGATGAGTGGGAAAAAGATTTGTGGTCATTAGCAGATAGAATGTCAACTTATTTTCCTGATAATCCAATGGAAAAACCAATGCCAAAAAGAAATATGTTTGGTGAAAAAATAAAAAGAAAAAATGGATGGTTATTTGGATTAGGTGGTGAGACTGGTTTATGGTCTTCACCGTTTGCTATGACAGAATGGAAAAATAGTGCAACTTCTAAATTCTTTGAAGAAAGAACTATTGATTATAGACAACCTTCTTCCATGGATAAATATGTTCCTGAATTAGATTTAAGAGCAATTAAAAATCCTAATGGACAAACAGCTTATGATAGATGGCTTGAAATTAAATCAGAACTCAAATTAAATGACCAAGGTCTTGTAAGTAAAAATGGTAAACACACATTACAACAATATATAGAAAAAATAATATCAGATAAAAAGAGTTCTTTATGGTTAGAGCCTACTGGTATTTTAAATACAAAAGATAAACAACAGCAATTTATATTAAAAACAGTACATGCTGTAGAAAATGTAGCTTACTGGAAAATGAGTGATGAATTTCCTCAAATTATGGATGAAGTTAAAAAATTAAATATAACTGAAAGAGAAGCTTATAAACAAGCTAAACAAAATAGAAATGTTTATATACAACAAGAAAAAACGCTTCAAAATCTAATTAATTACTAATATCAATAAAGTACCCCTTTTAGAAGAGATAAACACAAAATAGGACATAATGGCTAATTCATTTGTAAGATATACTGGAAACGGTTCAACTACAGCATACGCTATTCCTTTTAGTTACCGTAGTGTTGACGATTTGTCAGCTACAGTTAACGGTGTAGTTGTAACAGCATATACTTTAGATGGTGCTGGAACAACACTTACGTTTACTACAGCTC
>Ga0222713_10001079_pt1 | contig 31201 bp, 47 predicted proteins | sample C33_649DmetaG_FD_165061 | JGI IMG/M metagenome (GOLD analysis project Ga0222713, IMG submission 165061) | Estuarine water microbial communities from San Francisco Bay, California, United States - C33_649D | ecosystem: Environmental > Aquatic > Marine > Unclassified | place: USA: California... | reverse complement strand
TGCTAATTTGAATAGCTTTTGATTAACTTCTAGATCTTTCTCGAATGATTTAATCTTTCTAACCTTTCTTACTTTAGCACCATTCAATGCTGCTGAGTATCCTCCTTGAGTAATCTTCTCTTGGATTACGTTGAATACTTTCCAAAGGTCATTTCCTTTATCAGCATCTCTTATAGGAGTTAAAACATCTTGAATAGTCTCTTCATCCCATTCAGCATCGATTCTATTTGTTCTCAATTGCATAGCATCGATAGCTAATTGTCTTTGCTCTTCAGGAGACAATTCTCTTAACTGCATTTGATTTAAGATCTGTACTTTATTAGGAAGGTCAGCTACTGCTTGAGATACTACACCTCTTAATTCTTCAAAGGTATATCCTTTGTGACGGATTCTGAATGCTGAGAATTCCTCATCAGCTACTACCAATCCGTTTGAGCATACTAATCTGTAGATTCCAACTCTAAACTGAAATGAATTAAATCCATCGTGAGAGTTAGTAAGAATAATTCTTGGGAAAGCATCATCACCATTCTTTCCTTTGATCATAAGATCTGGATTCTGAAATGATACCATATGTTTTGAGAAGATTGTATCTTTACCTCTAGATTTTCTCTGTGAGGCTGTTACTGGCTTCCATCCTAACTTTTCTAAGTCATCGATGATAGTCTCAGTATTAACATGCAAATACTTATCGCTTACTTTAGTACTTGTTGGTGCTGTAGCGAATGCTACTGGTGCTAAAGCTTTTACTTGATCTTTTGTAAGGTAAGAATCTAAACCTGTAGTGAAATTTGATAACATAACTTTTTGTTTTTAATTGATTTCTATACCTAAATATACGAACTAACTTCGTAACTAGCAACTAATTCACAAACTTTTTTTAATTTATTTTACAAGGCCTAAGTTCTTAGCTCTGTAATAACCGACTTCTTTTCCTGTTGCAGGATTTAAGAACATTTGTTTTGTTTTCGGAAGATTATTCTTAATCTTTTCCTTTTTAGCGAAGTCATCTAAGTATTCTTTAGGATATTCGAACTCTGCTTTTTCTATTCCACTCACAACGCTATCCTTTCTATAGGTATAAGTTGTTTTAATTCCAGTCAATTCACACGTGAATACTTTTACTAAATTGCTCATAGTTTTTTCTCTTTTAGTTCTTTAATCAATAAGTATGTATCAATGGCTTCGTCTCCCATCTCCCACTCACTATAATGCTTCAAGCAATTCTCTAGAGCTGTTATCCATTCTTTAGATGTAAGAGAGATTTCAAATACATTATCCATTCCGTCCATTTCTATTTCAAATAACAGAGCTGTCCTCTTCTTATTCTTCATAGCTTCTTCAATACCTTCTCTGATATTATTTGTCATATCAACTGACTTCTCTCTGAAGATTTCTTCTAACTCCTGTAGTGATTCTATTTGTATCTTTCTCATATACGATTGCTATTTTCTAATGATTTTTGACTTACTGGCATTTCTGGATTAGTTACAATTGTCTCTGTATCCATTCTGATTACTTCTACATTAGACTGTACGATGTAGACTGGTCCATTATAATCATATGTATGCATAGGAACATTGAACATACTATCTCCCAGGCCTGGCTGTTTGATAGGCTCAGTTATTCTTCTCTTTCCATCAAATGATCTGAATTCTCTAGCTGTAGTACGGTACCAATTACCTTTTATACAAACCTCGCATACTCCTGAAGTATTGAAATCATATACGAGCTTTGCGGTATTACCTGTCTTCTCTGCCATAACCTTTTTTTTAATTTCTATACCTAAATATATGAACAAAGATTCATATAGGCAACTATTTATTAAACAATTTCCAAAAAGAATTACTGATTGTTTTCTCTCTCAGCTTCTCATTTTGTTCAGATTGTTTTACAAGCTTATTGGCTACTACCCTTTCTCTTGTAGGTTTAGTCTTCTTTTTCACTTCTTCTATAATTTTCTGAGATGTATTGTGAGCCATCTGTTGGTTCTTTTTTCCAGAGTCCTAATGATTCTAAATGCTCTTTCATTGCATCATCCACTTCCCAATCAAAATCTCTTACTTGTCTGTCTACAGAATCCTCTGCTGCTGCTACTTGCTTGTCGGTAATAGGTGATACCGAGTACAGGAAAGAACAATTGTAACACATAAGCTCAATATTGGTAAGCTCGTAGTTGACTTTATTCTTATCCTTGAATTGAAGTATCAAAGGTATCTTATGATCTGTTACTCTCTCTTCATGGAAGCCACATCGACTGCATTCCTCTTTCAAGTAACCTTCAAAGATTAATCTCTGTTTGATTTTAGCTGGCTCAAAAGAAGCTACTGATACCTTTCCTTCGATTAATTCTTTAAGAGGTGCTTGCTTACCTTTGTTAGGAAGATATTTAGGAATACCTATTCCGGCTGGATTCTTATGAACCTCCCATAGAGATATTCCTTCATCGTTTACATAAGTTCTGGCATACTTCTTATAATGGACAAAGCTGCAACGAAGAAATCGAGCTGCTCCTCTATTACTTTTAGTGTTGTCCATTGCTCTGAGGCAATCATCTTTAGATATGAATTTAGCTTTTGGCATTTAGTCTTCATCTTCGTCTTCTAGATCTACATCTTCAACGTCCTCTAGATCTTCTAAGTCTTCTTCTACTTCTTCGACTTCCAATTCATCATCTAGAGTCTTTTCAATAACAGCATCTAATGCTTTAGCATCATCTGTTATCTCATCTTCATCGTAGTTTAGAATCTCTAATGGAACATTTCTTACTCCTCTTGAAGTATTTTCTAGCTCTTGTAATCTTCTAGCAGTATCTTGATCTAAGATATCAAGCTCAGTGACTGTATAGTCTCCTTCTCCTACTACTCTAATACGTCCTACCTTAGGCTTTACATCTGAGCAATTAACACAGAAATCGTATCCGTAATTGTCTAATCGGAGCTTTGGCATATCATTGCCACATCTTGTACAAGGAATCATTTCTAAATTCATAACCGTTTTTGTTTATTAATTATACCTAAATATAAGAATAAGTATTCGTTCTAGCAACTATTTCTTAACTTCTTTTATACTTGTTATTACATTCCATACCTGCTCAGGTGTTTCAAAGTCTACTGTGATCATATCCTTTCCATCTGAGAGATCTATCTTACCGTCCCAATTATCTATGGTAGGTACTTGATACAAATAGTATTGTATTAATGCAAATTGTTCTTTGCTGAAGTGTATTTTAAATAGGTTTTCTATTACTTGTAAGAACTTCTCTTCGTAGATAGACATATCTACTCCGATCTCTTCTTCCATAAAGTCTCTCCTGTCCTCTATCTCTCTTAAAAGGATGATGTTTTCTATGAAGAGCTTTTTTTCCATTACCTCTCTAGCCATATCCTTTTCCTTTATACTAATACTAGCCTTTAAGTAGCTGTTTAGTGTTTTCCGCAATTCCTTCTTGTGCACCATGTGTGTAGCCTTTTACTTCAAAAATTGTTAGAAAATCGTTTACTGGTAACATTTTAGTTAGTGAGAAGAATTTAACTGCCTCTTCTCTACTTACTGCATCTACTACTCCTACAGGTTCTTGTGTAGGGTTACTTTTTGAATAAAAACAAAACTTTGCCATAATATATTATTGTCCTTTTGCTGCTTGATTTAAAGCATTAATTATAATTTTATTAAGATATTCTATGTAGATAAAGAATCCTATAATTGTCTTATCCTTTAATTCTCTATCTCTCTCAACAGCTAACCCTAGGGGTGATAGTCCTTGATTCAACTTTTGAGCTAGTTCCATAGCGATGTCGTCTTGTTCTTTCTTAGACATGCCTGTGAATGTGGTAGGAAGAAATTGTACCTTTACTCCCTTCTTATTTGGATCTTCATTCACATCGATTTTAAGAACAAATTTATGTCCTTTGAAGTTTATTTTAGTTACTTCTGAGAGTATCTGCTTTATTTCGTTTACTAGATTCATATTTGTTTTTTATATAAATAGTTTAGTTTTTAATACACTCTGTATAAGTGCTCTGGTTTTATTTCTGGATTAGTTATTTTAATCTTATCTTTAATATTGTTTGTTTTATTCTTTATTGATAGTATTAGTCCTCCGACCTCCCAATCTCCTTCTTCAGCATTATGAACAATATGTTGTAGGTTCTGTAATACTTCATTATAATTTTCTTGATTGATTTGACTCAGTTTAAAAGTCAGAATTATATCTCCCTCCACCTCTCCTAACATAAACCTGTCTTCTAAGTTTTGTGTGTTATATAGGTACGAATAACTGTCCCAGTCCTCTTGACTAAAATTAAGTAATTCATTCGCATACTTATGCTCATCTGCATTTACTAAATAGTCGTATGCATCTTTATTTGTTACTCCTACTTTATTAAAAAATGTTTCTACTATTGGTAGTAGCATAAGATTTGCTGAGTCAAATTCTATATTAGCTACAATATCGTAGTGATAGTCAAAAGGCTTACCGTGACTAAATCCTCCCCACTTTCTAAACATCCTAGTCATTTCAACTTCGTCTGCTTGTTCTTGCATTCTTGCTCTTAGTTGTGCTTCTTTATTTGACTTATCAAACCATCCTTTTCCTCTACTTGAAGTACAGGTGAAATGATACACCAAAGCTTCCCATGTTTGTACGATCTCTACTCCTGAAAGTATTAGTCTATTTAATATATCAGAGTCTTCTCTTGATCTTCTAAACAATGTATCATGACCTCCTATACTATTCCAAACATCTTTATACATTGTAAATGGAGCAAAGAAATATTCTGTTAAATTCTCTTGGCGATTCTCTTTACAGTACTGCAAGAACTCCTCATACTTAAATTCAGAAGGAGCTAATCCAAAGTTCATTGTATGCTTTTCAGGCCCTGGTCCATGTAGTGGTGGTTCAATTCTAGTACTAGATAGCACCATATTAGGCTTAACATGCTTCAGTACATACTCATCGTAGTCTTTACTTATAACCATATCTGATTGTAAATAAGAAACTATATCATGAGAAGCAAATTTAAACATCTCATTTATATTTCTAGCATAGCCATAACATACCGGTAGAATGTTTTTAAGTACTCTAAGATTTTTAAATTGTAATTTCTGCTCAAGTAACCATTCAAAAGTACCTTCATTGTCAGAGTCTATAAACACAATAATTTCATGTTCATCTGACTTCAGATTATCTTTAAGTGATTTAAACAATAACTTAATATACTCTAATTCGTTTCTAGCTGTATTGATACAAAAACTAATTGGCTGCATTTACTAATTTATTATAGACGTTTTTAATTCCTTGTTCCAATCCTAAGTAAGCTATTGGAAGATTGTTGTAAGTTCCTATATAGTTCTGTCCTGGAAGAGGATCTTCTATATTGATTGGTACTTTATTTATTGATAGATTATTTATTTGCTGAGCTATATTACTTAACGAAACAGTATCATCATATATACAGTCTACTTCTTTCAGAAGATCTTTACCTACAATGTAGTGTTCGATTATAGCAATCAAGTCAGGCATATACATAAAGTCCATTAACTTATCCTGATGTATCTTTATTGGATTACCTTGCAATACATTATTGATACTAGCTTTTATGAATCTTGTCTCTAATTCATCCTCACTAAACACTCCATATATTCTTAAAGTATAAAAGTTATCATGCTTATGAACTAACTTATTAATAATACTTTTACTATGTCCGTAAGGAGTTTCTATCAAATATCTTTCAGCTCCTGAACCTATATTGATTAGTTTATTAAAATGATCTCTCTTTGACATTAAATTATAAAACATAACTAAATTCCAAAATGAAATAGTCTCGTCTGGATCTCTAGGACTAGCTGCACCTTTTATGGCTGTATGTATAACTACATCAAAGTATTTATCTTTAAAGAAACGATCAACAGACTTACTATCGGTTAAATCTAACTCATCTCTACCTGGAGCTATTATATGATACTTACTCCATAAGCTCTTTGTAATGCTCTTTGCTAGATATCCGTTACCGCCTGTAATTAGTATTTTCATCGCTTTAAATTAATATAGATTGGAGATCTCTTCTGTAATGTATACTTAAAGAAGTCTGTTAACTCTTCATCTGTTTCTGGATGATATGTTTTGATATTATCAAATACTCCCATAATTCTTTTATCGTCATGAGACCAGTGAGAGAATCCTAAATATCCATAATCCTTATCTCTACCTCCTCCAATAATGTTTACAGGAATTTTTTCATAATCTAAATAATTCCTAATCATTTCAAAAGGCCTATAGATTGCAAAAGGAGTAATAGAGTATACAAAAGGAATCTTTCCTTCCATTGCCAATCCAATAGCCATTCCCATCATAACCATTTCGGAAGAACCTACATTATGAAAGCGATCGGGGTAAGTATCTCTTACATCGTCCCAGAGTCCATATCCTAAATCACCTGTTACTAAGTGTATGTCTTGATTATGTTCCATTGCTTGGTGTAACAAGCTTGCAAACGTTCTTCTCATATTAAGATTCTAAAACCTGTTTATAATTGTCTTCATTCATTACATGGTAGTGTGCATTTAGTCCTTTTAAGAAAGGGTATTGCTCTACCGTAGTATATCTTAGATTAATTGTAGGTAGGAATGCTTTTAACCTAGATGAGATGTAATCTTGATCAACTTCTTTATATGCACATAATCCGTTTATGTTAACAAATACTTCTATGTTATCAATCTTTTCTTCTACAATAGTCTTAAGAGCCTCCCAAATACTCCCTTCAGCTGCTTCACCATCGCTTATCAATACCCAAACCTTTCTCTTTGGATTAGCTACTGCTCTTCCTAGAGCAATTGTCAATCCTAATCCTAGACTTCCTGTTGAGCAGTATATCTTATTCTCTTCATCCCTATGAGGATGTCCTCCATGTTTGATAAACAACTCCTCAGCATTTATTCCATGATACTTCTCCAGGCATACGTACATTGCTAAGGATGCATGACCTGAGGATAGTATAAAGATATCGTCTTTATTCATTTTAGAAAAGATCTCATCAACAATACCTACACTCGATAAGTAGCTTCCTAAATGTCCTAGCTTATGTATATAGGCTATTTCAGCTATTCTCTTTTTTAATTCTACCATATAAACTTCTCTCTATAGTATTCTACAATATACTTTAATTCAGTATCAAAGTTTATTTGGGGCTTCCATCCTAATGCCCTTAATTTATCATCATTCAAAGCATATCGAACATCCTGCCCTTGTCTATCATATGAGAAATCTACAAAGTCTTCTAATATATAAACCTGATCCTTATTGTACAATGTAAGAACTTTTTTGATGGTTTCCAAATTACTTTGCTCAAATCCTCCACAGATATTAAATATCTCATTCTGTACTCCTGATTCGATTATCTTTACAACAGCATTGGCTGTATCCTGAGCATGTAGCCAAGTTCTAATTGGAGTGCCGTTATTGTGCAGTGGAATCTTTTTACCCAGTTTTAGGTACTTCAATGCCTTAGGAATTAGCTTCTCCGTGTACTGACCTGCTCCGTAGTTGTTAGTTGGCCTAACTATTACATATGGAAGGTTATATGTTCTGCCCCATGCTGTTACTAACATATCAGCTGCTGCTTTTGTAGCTGAGTATGGATTGGAAGGTTTAAGTAAATCTGTTTCGATATGCTCTCCTTCGGCAATGTCACCATACACTTCATCTGTACTAAAGTGGAGTAGTACAGGTTTTGCTGAATGCTCTCCCCTGTGATTCTTAATTAACTCTAGTAAGTTGTGTACTCCGTTTACATTTGAAGATACAAACTCATCTGAATTAGCAATTGAATTACCTACGTGAGTTTCGGCTGCTGTATTAATTATATAATCACAATCGTATAGAAACTTTAAATCATTTATATCACAATCAACAAATGAAAAAGTACTGTACTCTTTAAATTCTTTTAGTAGAGTTTTATTAGCTGCATATGTTCCCTTATCAACTCCCTTTACATACCATCCTTTACTAAGACATGCTCTTGTTACATAAGATCCTATGAACCCTAAACAACCTGTTACGTAGACTACTTTCACATTAATTCACTATATTTTGGTTTATTTCTAATTTCATACTCTAATTCTTCTCCGGCTTCTTTTTCTCTTTCTATACCCCTACTACGGTTAGATAGTGTTTCATTAAAAATATATGAATAAAAATCTAAAACGCCAACTTTTTCAGGAGGACACATTTCTAGACAAGGAAAAGATGTTGCTAAATCTTCTGCATGAAAATAGTAATCCCCTGTCTTACTATAGAGTAGATCTTCTTTTTTAATTTGCTTATACAATCCCCACTTGAAGGTACGTAGGTGTGATGCTCTCCAATAATCTTGACGATATAACTTACCTAAGTGTACTTGTTCACTGTAGGGAGTATTTTGAGGATTACCTGGCATACCGCTGGGATAGCATACCATTCCTCCGTAAGTCATCCATGGGGTATGTTCTATGTAAAACTTATTTAACTTAGATAAAACCTCTTCATCATATAGCCAATCGTCACCATCTACAAATACGAGCACATCCTCTTCATTATTCATAAAATTCTGAATATGTTTATTGTGTGGATCTATATTGTAGCCTCTTCTTTTATTTACAGGATTTGATATGATTGTCCAATTGTCCAGGTTACCGACTATATTTTGTACTTTTATTAAGGTATTATCCTTTGATGCATCATCTATATAAAGTACCTCATAGTCGGTATATGTCTGGTTTAGTATGCTAGCTAAATTATATTCTATCCAATCCTCGTTATTATAAGACGGTATGACTATTTTAAATTTATGCACTTGTTTAATTTATAGGTTATTTCCCTAATACTGTACTCCAGTGTTCAATCATTTCATCCATCATACTTTCAAAGGTGTATTCTGGTTTCCATCCTAACTCTCTTATTCTAGTTGAATCTCCTTTGAGATAAGGAAGCTCTTCAGGACGTAAGAACTTTTGATTCTGTACAACATATTGGTTATAGTCTAGACCTAACTTACTAAATACATACTCGCACATATCTCTTACTGATCTAGTCTCTCCTGTAGCTACTACCCAGTCTCCTGGTTTATCTTGCTGAAGGATTAAGTGCATTGCTTTAATATAGTCTTTTGAGTGGCCCCAATCTCTATAAGCATCCATGTTACCTAACTCTAACTTATCTTCTAATCCTAGCTTGATTGATACTGCTGCTTTAACAACCTTGTTAGTTACAAAGTTAGATCCTCTACGAGGTGATTCATGGTTAAATAAAATTCCATTTGAAGTATGTAACTTATAGGCATTTCTATAATTTCTTACAATATTATATCCAAATACTTTTGTACATCCATAAGGCGATACTGGATTCATTGGTGTGGTTTCTCTTTGATATCCGTCTGCATCTACGGATGAACCGAACATCTCTGAAGATGATGCTTGATAGAATTTAGCATTTGGGCATGACCTTCTATAAGCTTCTAACATATTAAGGACACCTACTGCATTTGTCTGAGCTGTAAATTGAGGAATGTCGTAACTAATCCTAACGTGAGACTGTGCAGCTAGGTTGTATATTTCGTCTGGCTGTATTTTGTCTAATAAATGTTCTATACTACCTTGATCTAGTAAATCTCCGTAATATACGTGCATATTAGTTCTTGCACTATCGATACGGCTTTGTTGATGTTCAGGTACTGAATTTCTTCGTACAATACCGTGAACCTCGTATCCTAATCCTAATAAATACTCAGCTAAATAACTTCCGTCTTGGCCATTAATTCCTGTAATAAATGCTTTTTTCATTTTTATATTATATTTTTATCTTGTTTGTAAATAAGGGTCTAGTTGTGAAAAGACCGTCATCTGTGTTAAATCTGGCCAGTCATTTACTGTCCACTGTCTTGGTGTTGTCTCTATTGCTGCTGGGAGTTTATCTAATCCTAGTTGAGCTGTTTCAGGTGTCATATAATAATGGTACCCTACTGTATCAATGTTCTGATCTCTCCAAGGAATATTTGGAAGCCTTCCATCATAAGACATCTTCTTTAGTTGAATAGCTGCTTCTTTATTGTCTGTTAAGATCATTCCTCCTCTTCCTAGACTTAAATGTTTTTGGTACTGAAAGGATAAGCTCATAAACGTACCCGGTACATAACTACCTCTTTTCCAAAGTACTGCTGCGTCTATTACTGTATCTGTTACATAATAATAATCCTTCCAATCTTCCTCTCTCCATTCTAATTCTATATTTAATTTACGAAATAAAAATGGAATAGACAAATAAGTATTCTTTGGTACACTTATTTTATTTGCATTAGTGTACCGTAGTGACAACTCTACCCCGTGGGTACAAGCATCTACTGCTACAGCGTAGGGTGCTCCGAAGAACTGTGCTACCTGATTTTCAAATTCTGTTACTGTGTTAAAATTCATAAGTCTGTATAAAGTTTTTGTATATGTAATCTTCTGCTGTCAACAGGTCAATGGCTAGTTGTAAATTTTTTCTAACCGCTTCTATTTTTGATTGGTATAATTCAAAGGAAAGATCTTTAATTTCAAAACTATCATGTAACATTATAATTCCCTCAGTATCAAAATAATCTCCAATATTATCAATACCGTAATAAATTGGAATTGTACCTGTCATAAAGCAATCAGTTATTTTCTCTGTAAACATGTTTGGATATGTTGCATTTTCCATTACAATTGAAAAGCAGTAATCTTTTAATCCATCTTCTTTATTTTCTAACGGCGTATATCCTCTACCAAAATGATCACATTCTTTTGAAAACTTTTGAACTACCTCTTGCCTTAGTACATGTTCTGCACACATTATTTTATTTGATGCTATCATTGAAACTAGCTTAGTTTTTGGATATACCTCTCCATGAGCAAAATAAGATTTAGCACTACATTGTGTAAGTTGAAAGATATCAGATAGCTCTGCTAATTCGGCATCATGTGTAAAGACTTTTATAAAGTTAGCTTTTAATGCTGTAATATTTTCTCTACACCATTTATAATACTGTGGTGCTATTGTTTTTGATTCACATAACCAGCCAAAGTTCTTTGTTATTGGATCTATTTCTATAAATAAACCATCGTCAATATGTATTGAGATTTGTGCTGACCTATCTTTAACCCATTCAATAAACTTTGGATCCATATCATTGGTAGAGACACTATGCTGGAATCCTCCGCCTATCATGTTAATTTTTGTTCTATTCATAGTATTTTGCTTTAATAAGTATTAACCTCTTCCTACGAAGATCTTTGTTATATAGTCTGTCTTATCTGTAAACTCAGTATTCTGGTTAATAAACTCCCTTAATGTATTTAATCTAATATCAAATCCTAACTTATGCAAAAATATTCCCCAAATTCTTTCACTAGCTTGAGCTTCTAATTTATTTGTTGGTAGTATCTTATTTAATCCCAGTTGCTTCAAATCATCTAAAATCTTTCTTTTACAGTATAGTGTAGTCCCAAATAGTCCTGCTAGTGTATTCAATTTTACATTTGTTAAATCTAAACCTGTCTCCGCTATTTTAGACATACTGTAGACGTATTGTGTATCTGAATCAAAGGGTAGTCCTTCGAAGTAGCTAAACACTGTAAGATCGTTTTTAGTTATTGGAGTGAGTTTTTTATTAACAACCATACTATCGTGTATTATATAAAAAAATTCAACATCGACATACTTTTCATAACAGTGCCAAATTGCTCCATCAATATGGTGTGTATTATTAATATCTTCAATAAGTACTTCATATTGTTGAATTTCGGTAAAGTATGTCTTATCTGGAGAGTTACTATCAACTACGCAGATTAGGTCTTCATTTCCTGATTCTCTAATACTCTTGATGCAGTTTACTATATGTTTTTCACCTGTGTTCCTACACGGTATTACTATCATTGTCTTCATAGTGCATCTATTAAGTTATTAGTAATATCTGTTAACTGTTTTTTACGGTTACATACTCTGACAGCTTCACACGCAATTAGTATATCTAATTCATTTTTTTTAATACCTAGTTTATACGTATACTGATCATAACATGTATTAAAAAAATCTGAATCTAAAGTATAATACAGTACGCTATATAGATGTTTAGCAGCATCTAGTACGTAAGATTGGTATATATCTTCCGAGTATATTGGATCTATTAGGTATAACTTACCGTTACTCTCTATTTGATTATGTACTGAGAAGTCCCCATGGTTAAATGTATTTGGTGGGTTAATCGTACCTAGCAGTGTGAGTAGTTTATCTTTATTCTGTATAAGTATATTATTTTCTAAATGATTTTTAATCCTCTCAATATATGTATTAAAATTAGCTTTATTTGTTGGTGGGGTATTCTTAAATTTAGACAAGGTGTCTAGTACTAGGGATACATTACTACAATAAGTTCCTTCTACATACCTAGTTGCTATTGTATTTTTATCATAACTCAAAACTCCTGGGGTGTCTAGTTCAATTTCTAAAGCTTTGTTATACCAAGCTACTTCGTTACTACTATTCGCAGTTACTTTTACGACACAATTATTTATTCGTCGAACTTTATTAGTTGTAAATTTTGAATCTAGCTTTTCATAAAAGATAGTGTTGTCTATATTATATGCCCTATCGTCTATGTACGCATCTCCGTACTCCTTACTAAAAGAGAGTTCATGAAACTTAACTCCATTGGTATGTAGCCAATTAGTTACAATATCTTTATACTTTTCTTCTCGTTGACTAATGGTTGAACATGACTTAGATCCCCTAGCAGTTACTACTTTTATTGTATTTCCATCATCGTACATTTTATTAACTAAGGAAGCTAGTTTTCGATTTAAGTACATAGTACTAATATCTCCCGTATCCCCTAGGGCTAACGTGCCGTCAAAATCTACTACAACAACCATAAATTATCAATATATGAATTAATATCTCCTAAATTTGTATGATTTTTTGAATAAACAACATTAACATTTTTAACCTGGTTATAGTACGTTAGTAAACTCTCTTCTGTTGCTTTTTCTAAATACTTACAAAAGGAATCTACAACCACACTATACGCTCCTACTGTAATGTGACCTGTTTCTTTCTCTTTCTCATTACCATTAATATAGTTAAAATTATGATCTAATCCAACAAAACCATACTTTAATCCATCTAATTTATAATTAGTTATTGCTATACTATCTCTCTCTAATTTATATAATACATCGGATTCAATAATAGTATCACAGTCGTGTATTACTACTGAGGAGTATTCTTGTAGGTATGGGAAGCATTGTTTTAATGTATCTAACCTATTGTTTGTTTGTTTACACGGTATTAGTGTTACTTTTGAATTATCAAATTTAATCTCAACACCTCCCCTAACTGCAACAAATACCTTGTCGGCACAGTTAGTTGCATTTTCTATTATTGTATCAACTATCCTTTTACCTTTATAAAATAATTCATACTTAGGTTGACTAAAATATTTACCTAATCGGATATTGTTACCGTTGGCTTGTATTAATATACATTTCATACTTATTGTAATTTTGATACTACGTAATAATATCTGCAAACTCTCGTAGTAAAAGTGGCATAGCTTTCTGTGCTAGGTGTATATCGTCCATAATAAAACTTTCATCAGTAGTTCCATCTGGGAGTATTAATAATGGTGCTATGTCTTTAAAAATAATATTATTTTCTATACATAATTTTTTTAGGTGTGTACTAAATTGAAGTGTCATTTTATTTCTTAAGATAACATCCCCATAATCTACGGTAGTCCCTCCAACAGAAGATGCAGGCGGAGCATACACCCCTACCTTAAAGTCCCTACCTTTTAAGCTTAATATTGTTTGCATATAACGGTCTACACATTCTATTATACCCTGTTCAATGTCGTTAGTATGAAATCCTATATGGTTACGTATATCTATTTCTCCAAAGCTTAAAAAAACATAGTCACCTTCTTTAACGCCGTACTCTAAAATAGCTTGTTCGATTCTAGGGAGTTTATTTAGTGAGTTATATGCTGTGTTTGAACCTATCTTTATTGGACAAAAATGAGGTATTCTTTGCTCAAACCTGTTAATATGCTGTTTTAACTGTCCCTGGCTTAGGGTATAGCATGTTCCAAATTCTGGTTGAATATGGCGTAATCCTTCGTAGGTCGTATCTGTGCCTGAAAAAACTGATACGTGACTATCTCCTATAATGTAAATCATAACTTATATACTTTTTTAATATTTTCAGATAATATACTTGCAACAATTGACAGTGCTGAAATATCTGCTTTTAGTAAGTAGTTGCATTTTGCTAGTGTAAATATTTCTTGGATGCATTCCACACCTAACTGGTATTTATGATATGGCCTACTGTCTCTATACCTATCGTATGGATGTAAATGTGGGTTATCTGCGTTAGCTCTGTACATATCTTCGTAGCAAATAACAGGAAGATTTATATGCTGCCTTACTAACTCAATAACTGTGTTATCGTCGGTAGCTAAAAATATTTGTTCAATTAATGTATTTTCTGCTAGTATAGCTTTTATTCGATCTATATAAGCTATACCGGGGGATACTTTGTGATGATACCTCATATCGGTCAACCTAATCTGCACCCCTAATGTTACCTTATCTTTTATGTTTTGATCGTAGTAGTCATTTATAAGATCAACCAGGTACTGTTTTAATCTAAAAGAGTTATAAAAGGCCTTTCTAAGTTCAGAAAATTCCTGCGTATCTGCATAGTAACTATTACAGTCGTATTTTAGATTTGCAGATATAAGACTATTCATTTTACCAAAGGCCTCTCCTTCCTCTATCTTTTCTTGATCAAAATAATACTCCCAGCAATTCTCTGTATTGTGTAAGTTACTGTTTCGCTCAGTACATACACAATCTTGCTTTTCCATATTAACAACTAACCTGTCGTTTGCGGATATATGAGTTAGTGCATTAAGTGCTATAAATATATTTCCTGCAAAGCCTACACCTGCATACTCGTGCTGATCTGTTATTTTTACAAACTCTAATTCATACTTCATTATACCCTAATTTTTTTGCATTCTCTAATATATTAGTTGGATCTACTTTCTTTACCAGCACTGCAGGGTTACCTTTATAAACTCCCCACTCTTCTGTATCTCCTTTTAAAAGACTTCCAGCTGCCAGTAGTACCCCTCTTCTTAGAATTGATCCAGGAAGTACAATTGCATTTGTTCCTATGTTAGAGAACTCCTCCATAATAACTGGTTCAATAATCTGAGTGCCTTTTAATTCTTCAGGTATCATTGCTCCGAATAATCCGCTTCCGTCAAATCGATCTGATCCGCAAATGATTCTAGCTCCTGCCATTATATTATTAAATCCTTTAGCTATAAAGGATCCCTTCTTTCCTCCTATAATTGTAACATATGGACTTATGTGAACGTAATCTCCTACTGTAACGTTTGTTGAACAATAAACTCCTTTGTCAATTGAGACATGAGATCCATTTATTTTTAATTCCTGTTTACTAATTACATCTACGTCAACCAGTACATCATCCCCTATTATGTTTACCATACTGCTAATATTATAAAAGTATTTTATATCTTAAATATACGTTTTAATTTCTCATTCCACAACACTGACCCTGCTATTACACCTCCGTGTTTGCCAAATATGTAGTCACATTTACTGAGAAGTTTTGTCTGTATTATAGTTTCTTCCCCTAGCAATTTACAGTGATTGTTTCGCTTGGTTGAGACATTCATCCAGCAATGTACAGCATTCATATACTCCATTGTTTCGTCTGTTGTTCTAAATACATCTGGTATAAAGTACGACTGTGGAAATGCAGCGTGCATTGCTGATATATACTCCATATCTTCACTGGCTAGAAATATTTTGGTTATTTGTGGATTATCTTGCAAGATTTTTTGAATCCCTTTAATATAATCGTCTACAGTGAATATGCCGTACATCGGGTGGTGAAAGTAATTTTCAGTCCCTCTAGCCATTACCCCTAAAACTGTATGTCCTGCAAATTCCTTATCCCATATTGCAGATACTTTATCAAGTATTGGCTGCTTTATTTTAAGGTATTGTTTATCAACTAATTGTTGCCTGTGTAGTTGATCTGGACTATCAAAATAGTCTTTACTGTGGTCTAGTATATCAGGGTTAGACGGAATTGTACATTCTATTATTTCATCTCCTGGTTGTGGTATTTGTTGATCAAACCATTGATCGAATGGATTATAATCATTAACAATATGAGTTGACTCAAAAGGATTAAATCCCTCAACCCATGTCGTACCTGACCAGTCTATGTAGGGGATTGTATCCATACCGCTTTCTTTATGTAATATAAGCTGCTCTAAACAAATTCTGTAATTTGAAAAGAAACCGTATCCATATCCCCATCCGTGGCGTGTTGGTGATATTCTATAAAATTTATCCATTAATAAAAGTTTTATCTAATTTTTGCCCTTCATAAGGACCTGTCTTATATTCGTATACAACTGTGTTATCTTCTAAGATTTCATAGGTATGTCCTCCGTACAGTGTAAAGCTCGCGTCACCTGGTTTAAGTATTGGAGTTGCAATAACGGTATCATCTAGATCGTAAAAGATACATTTAACACTTCCTGATATAACTATCCAAGACTCCTGCGCTATTTGTTCAGGATAATGTCTGTCTTTCTTTATGTGCTTATGTGGTGGAAATGTTTTTCCTTTTTCCATTCTCAGTGTTGCACACTGTATAAAGTTATCCTCTGGGACTACTTCTGTTCTGTTTTCAATTTCGTCCAACCTGTTGATAATGTGTAGTAGTTTTCCTTGCTCTACTTTTGAATAAATTTTTTCCATTTGTTATATATTAAAGTTTAATCCAATCCAATGGACATATGTCTGATGTATCGATATCTGCGTAAGCTGTTCCAAACCATTTTATAGGAGCAATTACCTTTTTAGTAGGATTGTTATTTAGGTAAGCTCCCCACCATCCGAAAGTGCTATTACATATGATATTACTTTCACACAAACTCATCATATAAAGATCCATCCAATCTGCTCCTGAATCAATAAAAAGTTTACTAGGTAGGAAGTCAAAAAGCTCTGCACATCCTATTACATCGTCACTGAATATTAAGTATGTCTTTTCTACTCCAAGTAGTTCTATCGCTTGTTTAAAATATTCAGGAGATTGTTGTGGATGGTGGTTAGGAAACTTTAAATAGTCTCCCCTCCTAACATGGATTGATACGTATGAATCTATGTCTGGGATTTGTGAAATAATATGGTCAGTAATTTCTTGTGTAGGTCCAAACAAATTTACTATAAACTCTTTATTGTTTTCAAAATACCTTGCACTTTGGTAGTACCCATCAAGAAGTAAATTACTTCCTTTTTGATAAGGTACAGGTGTGTACGCAAAAGATGGTTCTGTCCATATTTTATATTGATCAGGTAAACAGTCTATAAACTGTACATCTCTTAATACATTTGTACTGTATTCTCTATAATCTGGATCAATGCCTGGGCGTATAAATTCTTTTGAAAAGACGTATTCTAAATTATTATCCTTTGCCATAGATATTGCAGCTGCTATTTTAAACATTGCATTACCTAATCCTCCTCTATGGTTAGTTGTTATATAATTCATACTGTACTATAAAACACGGTAGTATTCACCTATCTGGAATTTAGCTTTTGTATTGATTGAGCTATGTTCGCTAGGTATGTAGTTAGATAGTCGAATAACTCGAAAATCAATACTCACTCTCGCTTTACCTGTATTGTTAATTTTATTTCCGTGTGTTAAATTGCATCCGTCCCACTGTATACATTCCCCATAGTTACAATTCATAGGAGCAAAATCTCCTTTATCCTCTTCTGATTCAGCCCAAATAGTATTAGTATCAAATGCATTAGTAAAAGGTAGGTAGAAATTATCCTCTTTCACCTTAGCTGACCATTCGCCGTTACGGTAATGTTTATCTTTATGGTACTCTCCTACTGCAATATTGTTTGGATAAGCTACTCTAAATGTAGGTATTGTCTGAAATACTACCTGTTCGTTATATAGAGGTTTAATTATATTTACTATAAAGTTACTATATAGTTGTATAAATTCTTCAGTTCTTGCCCAGGTATAGTAGAGTTTATGCCAACTAGTACTCTGGTCTTCTTCTCTTGTAAAAACTTCAACGTTATCGTTTAACGTAGTTAAATCATCTACACGAAATACTTTCTGCAACTGTTCTCGGAAGGTGTATATGTCTGTACTGTATTCAATTTTTCTCATAATGGCATATCTCTATTTAATATACTAAGAATTTTTTGCTTAAACAACTCTTGGCTGTAATATATTCTATAATTATCTTTTGCTGTAATACTACATTGTTTGTAGAACTCTTCATCATTTTTTAATCTTTCAGCTAACATTGCTGCTTTCTCTACATCTTCTACATCTACTGCTAGATCTGGATGACATAGTCTCTGTGTGTCTACTTTCTCATTTCCTATACAAGGTATACCAAAGTATGCACAATTTAAACTAAAAGTTCCAGCTGCTATGGTTGGCATAAGATGTACAGCATATTTGAATGAACTTAACTGTTTCATCCAATCTGTCCACATAACTCTTGGTAAATGATTTACCAATTGATCCTCTCCATCTCTCATTGCATGAGAAGTCTGTCCCCATATTGGAACATCAAACCTCTGTGCTACTGTAAAGCTTTCCATTCCTCCATACCATCTAGCAAAGTTTCCTCCTATGATAACCTTTTCTTCTCTAATAGATTGAATATCTTCTACTATAGAGTCAATCATTAGAGTAGGTATAACGTGCACAGGTACGTTAGGAAACATTCCTTTATAGTATTTTACATCATGTTCGTTGTGTGCAAAGATACCGTCTGAGGATGTAAGCATATTATAAAACAGTACTTGGTCTACCATTTCATAATCGTTCCATAACCAGTGAGGCCCTTCTTGTACTATGTATACTTTTTTGTTATACTGTTTTAACTCTTCTATTAAATTTGAAGAGAGTAACATTGATATAGGATTTATTTGATCCACTAACTTACTTCCACATGCATCTAAATATACTCTCCCTTTAGGGAATATAATAAAAACATGGTCATAGTCTCTCACTGATCCGTAATTATATATACGTTTATGATCAGCATCCAATGCATGCATCCAAGCAAACTCTGTTCGCATGTTAGAGTGGTTAGAAGGAATCTTCCCCTCAAATCCCATCTCTGTTAAGAATGCTATACCCATATTGTTTCTGGACTAAAGAATTTATCTACGATTGTTCCTATGTACTCTATTTGCTCTAATGTAATAACTGGAGAACATCCTAAGAAGAAAGTATCTGTTGTTACTTTTCTTGATACTGGAAATTTCTCTATTACTTCTTTTGGATCAATCAAATGAGAGTATCCTGGCTGAAGCATAATATTACCTGCAAAGTAAGGTCTTGTTTGAATCTTATGTTTTTCTAAGAACTGACAGAATTCAGATCTTGTAAACCCTGCTCCATCTTTTACTGTTAATGCAACTGCAAACCAATCTGGATCTGCTTTAGCTGTAGCTTTTGGTAGTATAAATTTATCTTCATACTTCTTAAAGATGTCGACAATTGCTTTATGATTTCTTCTTCTCAGTACTCCAATCTCTTCTAACTTACCTAACTGAACATTACCCATTGCAGCTTGTAACTCTGTAGGTTTTAAATTGTATCCGATCTCTTCGTAAGTATATTTGTGATCAAAGATCTCATTAGGAAGACTTGGTAACCAGTTACTAAATCTGATACCACATGAACCACACTCTAAAGCATTTGCTTTACCTTGACAGTAACATCCTCTACCCCAATCTCTGAAGCTTCTTAAGATCTTTTCTAGTTGCGGATCACTACATGCTACAAATCCTCCTTCACCCATTGTAATGTGATGTGCTGGATAGAATGAGCATGAAGCCATTTTACCAAACGATCCTAACATCTTACCATCGTAAGTTGTTCCTAAAGCATCACAACAGTCTTCTAATAGTATTAAATTATACTTTTCTATAATCTCCATCAATCGATCCATGTTAGGTGGATTACCTAATACGTGAGCAAAGGTAATTACTTTAGCATCTGGATGATCAATACATGCTTGCTCTACTTGATCTAAATCTAAGTTCAAAGATTCTAATTCTATATCAACAAAGATTGGAGTAAAGCCTACTTGAATAGTAGGACTTAGTGTTGCAGGAAATCCTGCTATTGGAGTAATTACTTTTGTACCTTTCGGTAAATTCATTCCTCTCTTAGATGTTAGAGCTAACATCATTAGTAAATTAGCACTTGAACCGCTATTGACAATAACTCCGGTCTTATGTCCTAGCTTCTTAGGAAACTTTCTTTCGAACATTGCTCCTTCTTTTCCTAGAACCAGCCATCCTTCTAGCATAGTTTTAACAACTGCCTGAGCTTCCTGGCCATCGAAATAAGGTCCAGCATATTGAACTAAGTCCTCTCCTGCTACCCATTTCTTCTCGCTATCTTTCTTTGTAATATACTTTTGTACTAAATTTAAAATATTATCCATAACTGATTTATAAAGTATTGTAGTAATTATTCTGTCTTTCTTGTCTGTCGATTGTCTTTGGATGGTATAGAGCCCATTCCTCTTCTACTGGGAGCATACCGTGAATCTTAAATCCTTCTAATACTTCATGTACTTTGTTAACCCATTTAATGTGAGGAGCATTTTTATAAATTCTCATTTGCCAGTCAGCCCAGTTCACCCATCCTTTTTCATTTACATTCCATCCCCACTTCTTAATATGCTCCTCTGTTAATCCTTCTACGGTGTTAACTCTAGGAACTCTAACCATATCGACATCGTTAGTACTTAACATTCCAGGTAAGTTTTCAATTAAATTGATATGAGGAATTTCATCAGCATCTATTTGAAAAATATAATCTCCTGAGCATACTTTAAAGAATTTATTCTTCCAATCGGCAAAGTGTCCTTCAAATTTACTTTCGATTAATTTGATCCAATTTGCAGAGGAGAATCTATATAGCTGATCTTGTAACTCTTGAGACATCTTAGGACTATCTGCTAGTACTACTATCTCATCTTCTTCACGTTTGTTGGAATGGAGGAAGTTGACTAGTCTTTTCACTTCCTCCAATTCATTACAAACTGTTATTGCATAACTTATTTTCATACTTAAAGATATGAAATTTATTCTGATTCTGCAACTTCTACGTCAAAGAATCCTATCACTTCTAAAGCATCCATAAAATCTCTTTGACCAAACATTTGAGCGTTTTTCATATCCATTTTATGTGTTTGTCCTTTGGGGAAGTTTGCTTTCTCTTCTTCTGTGATTTCAATAGCTTTTACTGCAGACCACATCCAGTTATCTTTTGATGTACCGTCTAAGAATACCATTCCTTTTCCTGGAAGAGTGATTGTAGCTGGAAGCCATACTTTCCCTAAATCGTCTGTATATAGAAGGTCTTTATATAATTCTGGGGAGTTTTCTAATGTATCTTTTACAAGTTTACTGTCTGTTTGCATTAATGTACTGGATGTAAATCCACATCCAAAGCAGAAGTGTGTAGTTACTTCTTCGTTTATTTGCTGCTCATAGCAAGCATTACCTCCACAATGTGGACATATTACCATTGTTTCCATTTACTATACTTTTTTTAATTTTGGCAATTCTATTTTTTTTAATTGAGGTAGTTTCAACTGTACTTGTTTTGGGAACTCAGGTACATACTGTGTTAGAAAAGAATCTAACGTCTCTCTCATCTTTTCGTATGAGAATTGTGTTCTGCTCCTATGTCCTTGTCTCTTTGCTAGAGGTTTCCATTTATCGTAATTGTCGTAAATATCTTTAAATGCTTGACCTACTTGTACTGGATCTGCAGAGAACCATTGACTTTCTGTTAAGATCATCTTATCAACAGCTGCTGATGGATGTACGTTTGTTAGATTACCTCCTACGTATTTTATAAATTCTTTATCAAGAAAATCAACATGTCCTGACCAAGCTGATGCTATAATCGGTTTGTTTACTAAACTGAATTCTAGCAAAGGTCTTCCAAATCCTTCTCCTTTTGTTAAAGAAACCATTGCTTTTACTTTACCGTAATTGTATAGTTCATTAATCTCTGCATCAGTCATATCACCGTGAAGTAAGTATACATTAGGTAAATCTCCTTTAACAGTTTTTCTTATTGCATCTATTCTATTTAACAGCTCTTCTCTGTCCATAATAGATGTTCCTGAACCTGCTTGTACTTTTAGTAATAGGGCTGGTCTTTTTCCTTTAGGTTTATTTTTAAATGTTTCTAAGAAGGACTTAATAGTATATCCCATATTCTTTCTATCCTCTCCTAAAGCTCCTGGTAACCAATGCCCCACTGCTAGAAAACAGAATGTTTCATCTATTTCGTCGAATTTTAACTCTGTAGGAAGTGCTAGTGGAGCGTATTTCTCAATATCGACTCCTTCAAATAATACTTCTACCTTTGTTTGAAGCTCTACTGTACCGGTAATTTGGCCTGTTCTACTATCCTGCATATTGAATTTAGAATCTTGAAATACCTTTTTAGCATGCTCAGAAGAGACTAATACCAAGTCCATATTGTTACATCCTTGAATCCAAGAAGGATCGCAAAGTGTTGTTTCAATCCCTGCTGTTACTCCAATATTATGCTTACCTACCTTTTGAAATTCATTCGGTACTGTAATCTGAATCCAGATATCTGGCTGCTGTGTTAATTGTGGAACGATTCTAGAAGATAAAGATTCATTTTTATGATCTTTTAAATATCCAAATCTAGTTCCTCCCCATCTCTGTGATAGTATCTTTACATCGTACTTATCTAAGTCGATAATTGATTGTACAAAATCTCTTGCTCTTGCTCCATATCCTGAGTAAGTATCAATTGGACAACTTACTACTACTGTTGGTTTGCTCATAACTAATATAATAATTTATGTGTAATGTATTTTTTAGGTCTGTCTGTGATTTTATGTAATTCAAATCTTGCTCTTGGTTTGAACTTTTCGAATGTTTCATCCATTGCATCCATTACATTCTCGCACATTTGTCTTGCTGACATTCCTGATTCGTTAGATGTTACCCATTCTCTAGCTAGGGCTCCTCTTCTGTCTCTTTCCTCTTTACCCATGTTATAAACCTGCTCTAAAGCTTTTGCTACATCTTCTGGTCTACATCTATCATCGAAGATATAAGGAGTTGGAACTGAGCCTACCATTGAAATGTTTGAAGGGAATACAGGGACTGCCCACTCTCCACACTCCTTATATGTTCCTCTATGATTGGAAGGAAAGTCAGGAGTAAAGTCAATCCACTTACCGTTCTCATCTGTAAATCTCATTTGATCTTGCATACCTCCTGTTACGTTGGCAATAATCATTTTACCTGCCATCATAGTCTCAGTTAAAGATAATCCCCATCCTTCGTTCGAAGTGATAAGCATTCCAACGTCTGCTATATTATAAAGTAAGTTCATTTGAGGAGTATCTAATCTCTCTTGTGAGAAGAATACATTTACATAACTATCATCACAAATTGCTTCTCGTACTGCATAAAGATCTGTACCGTTTTCATCTACAGCTTGTGTATGCATTACAAGAGCACATTTTTTAGCTTTCTCTTCTCCGATTAAATCACAGAACATTCTATAAGAAAGAATTACATCTCCTGGAGATTTTCTTCTAATGTTTCTAGAGTTAAAGAATGCTACGAATTCAATATCTTTTCCTCCAAATAACTCTTTCTTAAATTGACCTAATGCTTCTAGTTGGTCTACCGAAGTCATAGGAAAGAAGTGTTCGTGATTTATTCCGTGAGGTACGTACTTGAGTATTTTACCCTCAGCAGCTTCTCCTAAAACTATTTCATTAATATTTTTAGTTTGTTTTGAGATTGCCATTAATAAGTCACATGACTCGTAGTAAGGCTTATTGTATAAAGGTGCTGGATAGTCATCCCAAATGTTTAGGTACATTAAAGGAATTTCATTCCTAATCTCTCTTTCAATTTCAAATAACCAAGTCCAGTATCTTGGATCAGTGAAGATAAAAATTGCATCTGGTTTTTCTTGAGCAATTAAAGATCTGATTTGCATTGCATCTCCATAGCCGTTATTTGGTAGTACCCTTACCCAGGCGTCATCAATACCTGCAAACTTATTTACCTCTGCTGAGATATCAAATCCCTTTCCTGCTTCAGGGTGATTGATTGCTGCTCCTAAATTTAACCAATTGAAGTGGTGTGCTGTTCCTACAACAATTTCTCTAGCCATAGTTGCGATACCGGAATGCATCCTAATATCATCGCATAACAAAAGAATCTTTTTACGATCCTCTTTCTTAACATAACGAAATTTTTCTTTCATGTAACTATTTTAATTTAATATTTGTCTGTGTGTGGAGTTTTTGTTTAAAACTCTCTTCTGTAAGATAGAGAAAAATTGCTCTGTCTACAAGCTTTTGTAATGAAAATTTATGCCTTACGCATTGCTCTTTAAATTCTTGCAGAAGATCCTCCTCTACCTTAACCGATGTTAATTTTTTAGTGTTCATAGTTTATATAATTATATTTATATATAAATATACCCTTATACTAAAACACCTGCATGGCAATGCTCTGTTCCTTTATATTCACAGAACATACAATTTGACTTGGAAGGCTTCTTCTCATACTCCTTATCGATGTACTGTCCTTGTTTATCAAAAGCATCATCAATAAATTTTGTAAGAGCTGTTGTTGCTTGTCCTCTTTTAATCTTTCCTGAAGGAGGAACAAACTCTTGAACTCTTCTACCCATTGCCGGAAACTCTGGATTGGCAGGAACTTTTCTCTTAACAATAAAATATTTTACATCTACCTTATCAACATCGATGTTAAACTGTCTTGCTAGGAATTCTTTATATAGAAGTAATTGTGCTAGCTTTTTATCATCCTTCTTTGCATAATCATTCCATCCTGAGGTTGATGTTTTAATATCTAAAATGATATACTTGTCATCCTGCTCGTCGTATAAAACAATATCAATATATCCTTTGAAGAAAACATTCTCAGTTATTTGATGTATAAGAGGAATCTCTACTCCAACCAGCTTGTAGTACTTGGTACCGAAGTAAACAGAGCGTTTCTTACGAACGTACTCTAATATTTCAACACCATCATTATGAAACTCAGATAACTCCTCAGAACTAGAAAAGTGTTTTCCGTACTTCTCTTTCTCTTGAGCATAGATTGTGAATAGTTTTTCTTGGAGCATTTGTTTGAAGTCCATTTCATTTGACTTCTTTACTGTTCCGTCATAGAGTTCTGTCAACCATTCCTGTACCACTTCGTGTACTGCTGTACCGAATACTGTATGTATTGATGGCTTATACTCTTGCAATCCTTTAACATACTTCAATGCCCATTGATGTGGGCAAGTATTATATGCTAGAGTCTGACTATATGATATTGATTTCTGAATAGAGTAGTCTATTTCTGGTCTACAAAAATCTCTTATCAGGCTTACTTGTTTAAGAATTTTCTTTGCCATCTTTTAAGTTTTTGATTTCTCTTTTTAAATACCATAAGGCTTTTTCAAGCTCCTGGATTGTATCGTCTTTCTTTCCAGCTCTTGAAATATACTTGATAGTATTTCCTAAACAGAAACCTAACTTCCAGGCTTCAATAACTTTTATAGCTTCGTAGGGATTATCTTTTCCTCCGTAGTGTTGAGGGTGATTCACTAGTTCTTTCTTTGGACTTGGTCCATCAATAGTAAAAATTGCTTCTCTATCGTTCATAATAACATTTTTATATAACTATAATATATGAAAAAAGGCCTGTAAAAACAAGCCTTATTTTAATTATTTTATAAAGAATACTGCTGTGGTTAAGCTTACAAAAGCTAGTACCTTGTACCAGAATGTTTTGTTCTTTTGACTCTTTAATTCTTTCTTTAAGTCATCAGTCATTCCTTTATACTCTCCAATTTGAACATCTTTCTGAGTAATGATGAACTGATTATTCTTATCTTTAACAGTTAGAAGACTTATGATAGTATCTTTCTGTACTTCTCTTTGTTCTAATTTAATTACTTTGTCTTGAGTAAGTTTTAATTCTTCCTTACATCCGTCATAGCGAACTAAATCTTTTGCTGCTAATCTTACTACCTTAGTTGGTAGTGTTACCTTGGTTGTATCTGTTTGTGAAAAAGAATTCAAGCTCAGCGTTAGAAAACTTATCAACAGTATTAATTTTTTCATCTGTTTGTTTTTTTACAATTGTTATAGTATTATCAATATGGTGAATTTCTTTCGTAATAGCAACTACATTCTCCTTTACTGAATCGATCTTAACATCGATCTGTTTATTTATTACTTGTGCTGAATCTATTTTGGTTTGGACTGAATCTATTCTTCTTTCATATCCTTTTACATCAGTTCTAATACTGTTAGTAGTAAAAATGTTATAACCTAATAATGCAACTACAATAATAAGTAATATATTTTGTTTATTCTGTAACATCTCTGTCTCCTTTATGTTTGTCTAGTTTATCTAGGATTTGTGTTAGTAGTTCGTTTTTAACTACTCCTACCATTGAGGCATTTTTTAGAATAGAGATTAACTGGAATACCAGGAATGGAGCCATAATTGTCTCACTTAACCATGATGTTCCAGTGAATCCTTTTTCTATTGTTAATATAGCTGAAAGCATTACTACCCAAAATACAAATGTTTTTAGTACACTTAATGCTTTATATGTTCTGAATCCTTCTCTCTTAACTCCAGCCCACACACCAAAGAACCCATCAGCAAATATTACAAATGCTACTGAAAGGTATTGTTCGATGTTATCGGCGGTAAGATTCATAAAGTATGAACCTATAAATGCGCATGCTGTTGTCAATGATAATGTAATTAAAAGTGAAGTTTTCATCTTATATTTTACTATTTAACGTATTCGTAGTACTTTTTAGTTTTTTGATTTCTGTCTTCTAACCCGTGAGTACCACCGTTAATTCTTTTCGTAAGAGCTAAGATAGCTGCATCGTTGATTCCTTTGTCACAAATTTCCCATAATTTGTTTTTGTCAAAGAAGAACATCGCTGATTCAAATGAATAAGTTGTAGCTACTAGGTCAGGATTAGTCATAATTTCTGGCTTGTTTAAATACTTAGCAAATGCTGCGTAGTTATCTTTTCCAGTTAATTGAAGAGCACCTCTTCCTCTAAATTTAAAACCGTCTCCTGATTTCTCATCTCCGTTACCCATTCTTGATGCGTAAACTCTGTTAGCGATTTTTTCAGGATTTCTAGCGTAAGACTCTTCCAAGTTACCTGGAAAGTATTTTCCAAAGATACCTTGAAGACCTTGAGCTGAATAGTTTAAGTTTTCAGAGAAGGCTTTAAACCCTCCTGTTTCGTGAGCTGTTTGTGCAAAGAAATGTGCAGCTCTTACCGGAGTCAATTTATAGAACTCCATTGCTTTTTTCATTGTTCCAGGACCGAATGCTCCATCTGCGGTTACTCCGATCTTTTCTTGTAAACTTTTTAAACTCATAATCTAATTTTTATTCTTCGTTGTTTGATTTGTTTCCGTTTTTCATTGCAGCGAATTTCTCTAATACGTCTGGAAGGAATGATCCTAATGTGATGTACATGAATGCATCAAAGATGTATTCGTTTAATTCTAAAGCTTTACCCATGTAACCTGTTACTAGGTCTACAATAATAGCAATTACCATTACCATGAACGACATGAATCCAATTACAACTTTTTCGTTGTAGTCATTTGATTTTTTAAAGATACTGAAAAATCCCATAAAATAATTTTTTAAGTTAGTTAGTACATAACGAATTGGTAATAACAAATTTTTCATAGTAACTGTTTTGATCTATAATAAATAGCACAAAAAAAAGAGGCACAAGGCCTCTTTGATGTTTAAGCAGAGTCTGGTTTACTCTCCTATATTCATGTGTTTTAATTCCTTTGGAAGGAACTCAGTGTTTACATGGCCGCAGGCCTTGCACGCGAATACCGGAATAGGCATGTAGGTTGTTTGCCCGGTGCCTGTTAGTATTCCACTTGCCTTTCTAATGTGAAGGGCTTCTTCAAAGAAGGTGTGACCACACTTCTCGCATTCTACCGGCAGGGTTTGGTCAATCGATAGATTCATTCTTGGTTGTTGTTCCATTGTTCTTGTTTTTCTTTACCACATAACTCGTCTACCTTCACCTCATCCCCTGCAATTTGAAATACAGTGGCCGGGGAAAGATTTGGACCTTTCTTGCATATGTCTGTTGCTCTCTCTAAAAGTGTTCTCATATTACCGGCACAATCTGAAGCACGAAGTATCTCTATGATGGTCATAGTACTTTTCTGGTTCAATGTTGTAGTAAACGTTCTTCCTTCTTCGAGTAACTCTTGATATTTTTTTACTGAGTCTGACATATACTTTATGTATTATTTTTTCTTAGGGTAGTACTTTCTTTTTTTCTTTGGCTTGTCAATAGGGAACTCTGATTTAGTTTCTTTCTTAACTTCCTCTACTACTGCCTCTGCTTTTACTGGTGTAGCAGGTACTACTGGTTCTACTTTAGCAATCTCTTCAACTAAAGTATCATGTGCTTCTACTACTTTTTTCATAGCTTCTACCTGCTCTGTTACTTTGTCTTTCTTAGGAGCTTTCTTTGCCACAATAGGACGTAAGTCTTTATTGTAAAGTTCTTTAGATAGTTCTACTAATTCTTGAGCTTCTTTGTTGTTGTCGAAGTCCATTTTAAATTCTTTTAAGGTCTTTGTACCTCTTTGCATATAGTATGCAAGTCCTGCTGTTCCTGCTACTATAACTAACACTAAAATAATTGATGTTAAAATTGTCATATGTTTGTTTATTGGTTAAAATTTGCGCGTGACACCTTCGGTGAGGAGGTTTTAACGCCCCCTCCCCTCTCGGTCCTTGCTTACTTACTCTCTGCTGTTGAAGCTTTTCTATAATCTGTGATTAATTTCTTAACCTCTCCGATAGACTTTCTTGCTTGTGCTTGTGATTTTTTAGTAGTTCCGTTATGGCTTGCTACAAAACTCTGATACAATTCGTCGATTTGTTCGAATAATTCTTGCTTGTTCATTTTTATTTGTTTTTGATTAGTATTACATGAACTGAGAAGGATCGATTCCTGCTCCTTGTTCATCTTTTGGTTTTATATTTGTGATAACACACTCTGTGATTAACATTGTTCCTGCAACTGATGCTGCATTCTCTAAGGCTAGTCTTGTTACTTTAGTTGGATCAATAATACCTTCCTCTAACATATCAACATACTCTCCTGTTCTTGGATTAAATCCAATCCATTTATGATTGTCAAAGATGTAGTTTACTCTCTCTTCGATTACTTCTGAAGTCTCTCCTGCATTTGCTAAGATCTGTTTGAATGGTTTTTGAAGAGCTTTGATTATGATATCAAATCCTTTTTCTTGATCTGGATGCTGGGCTACTAGTGGATGCTCTGTTAAGTGGAAAGAAGCATTTAGTAAAGCAATTCCTCCTCCAGGTAAAATACCTTCTTGTAAAGCTGCTTTAGTTGCATGAAGAGCATCATCTACTCTGTCTTTTTTCTCTTTCATTTCAACTTCTGTATGACCTCCAACATGAATCATAGCTACTCCTCCAATAAGTTTTGCTAATCTGTCTTGTAAGATCTCAATCTCATAAGGTGAAACTGTATTCTCGATTTGTTCTTTTAACTCATCGATTCTTTTTGCAATAGCTTCTTCAGATCCTTTACCATCTACAATGGTAGTATCATCTTTACCTACTGTTACTTTTCTAGACTTACCAAACCATTCTAAGTTAAATTTGTCTAGCTTCATTCCTTTCTCCTCAGATACAACTGTACCTCCTGTTAGAGCTGCAATATCCTCAAGCATAGCTTTCTTCTTGTCTCCAAATTCAGGAGCTTTAACTGCTACTACTCTAAGGATACCTCTCATCTTATTTACAACAAGTGTTGATAAAGCCTCTCCATCAATATCATCTGCAATGATAAGAAGGTCTTTATTTTGTTGTGATACTGATTCCAGTAATGGAAGCATCTCTTTTACGTGCTGGATTCTTTTATCTGTGATAAGGATTAAAGGATTGTTCAATACTGCAGTCATATTACTGTTGTCTGTAACAAAGTAAGGAGATTTATATCCTCTATTAAATTGCATACCCTCTACAGTTTCAAGATAAGTCTCTCCTGTTTTAGATTCTTCAATAGTAACTAATCCATCTCTTCCAACTTTATCCATTGCTGTTGCAATAAGATTTCCTACTTCTGGATCATTGTTACCTGAGATTGTTGCTACTTGTTTGATTTGTTCTTCTTCAGTAACTTCTTTAGAATACTTTTCTCTAAGGTATTCGACTACTGCTTTAGTTGCAATATCGATTCCTCTTTTTACTTCTACTGCATTTGAATTTTGTAATTCAGATAGTCCTTGACTATAGATTTCTCTTGCAAGTAATGTTGCTGTTGTAGTTCCATCTCCAGCCAATCTAGCTGATTCGATTGCTACTTGCTTTACAGCTTGTGCTCCAGTATTTTCGATTGGATCTTCCAATTCTACTTCTTTGGCTACTGTTACACCATCCTTTGTTGAGGTTGGATTACCTCCTTGTTGTTGAATAAATACATTTCTACCTGAAGGTCCTAATGTACATACTACTGCGTCTGCTAGTTGATTTACTCCTGATAGTAATTTCTCTCTAGCATCTTTTGAAAAACTGATTTGTTTACTCATAACTACTCTTGTGATTTTCTGATTGTTGCTAAAATTTCTCTGTCTGGAAGTATAAAGTATTCTTGGCCTTCGAAGTCAATACGAATTGTTCCTACCTTAGGAATCAATACAACATCTCCTACACTTGCCTCTACTCTGATAAATTGTCCAAATTCAGACTGGCGTCCTGGACCTACGGAAACTACTTCACCCATTTCTGGTTTTTCTTTTCCCATATCCGGAATAATAATACTTCCGAATCTTTCTTCTCCTGATTCAACAGGCTTTACAATAACTCTGTCGCTGTTAGCTGATAACTCTTGTGACATAAACTTGATTTGGTTAATAACTTATTTTAATAATATATGAATAA
>Ga0222713_10001078_pt1 | contig 31211 bp, 27 predicted proteins | sample C33_649DmetaG_FD_165061 | JGI IMG/M metagenome (GOLD analysis project Ga0222713, IMG submission 165061) | Estuarine water microbial communities from San Francisco Bay, California, United States - C33_649D | ecosystem: Environmental > Aquatic > Marine > Unclassified | place: USA: California... | reverse complement strand
CCCAGTTTTCCCCAGTTGACGAACTGGATGCCCAGTTTGAAGCTGCCCTGAACTGCAGACAGCAATTCGCGTTCGTCAATTTCGAGCAGGCGGTTGAAATCGAGGAAGGGCGGTATCGTCGCTTCGCCGACGCCGACTGTGCCGATCATCTCCGATTCGACCAGCGTTATGGCCACATCCCGGCCCGCGCGCAGTTTGGATAGCGCGGCAGCGGCCATCCAGCCTGCGGTGCCTCCACCAACAATGACGATTCTTTCGATGGCCATGCGCCTTTTCCTCCTCAAAGCTGCATAGCGATATAATAGCTTTGCGCAAATTGTGAACGTTCATTTTATATCTTGTGAACGCTCTCAATTGGCATTATGTGTCAAAATGACGGAGGGAATCATACCCCCGCAGGAGGATTTAGGGAGGACTGCTTGACCACCATGTCAAAATTCGCGCGTACCAGCCGTTTTGCGGCGCTTTCGACGGCTTCCAGCCTGGCGCTCTGTGTGCTGGCCTCGCAGCCTGCCCTCGCACAATCGGCCGAAGAGGAAGAAGCTGCGGCAGAGGCTGAAGACGAAATTATCGTCACCGGTTTCCGCAAGTCGCTCGAAAATGCGCAAGGCATCAAGCAGGAAGCCGACACATTCGTCGATGTGATTACTGCCGAAGACATCGGTGCGCTTGCAGACCGTTCGGTCGCCGAAGCGTTGCAGCGTGTACCGGGCGTCAACATTTCGCGCTTCGAACAGCGTAATGACCCTGACCGTTTCTCGGTTGAAGGATCGGGCGTCATCATCCGCGGTCTTCCCTTTGTGCGTTCCGAACTCAATGGGCGCGATATCTTTTCGGCCAATGGCGGACGCGAACTCTCGTTCAACGATGTCTCTCCTGAACTTCTTGGTCGTGTCGAAGTCTTCAAGAACAACACTGCCGACATGATCGACGGCGGTATTTCGGGTACGGTCAATCTCGTCACCCGCAAGCCGCTTGATAAGCCGGGAATGCACATCGCGGGCACCATCGAAGGCAATTATGGCGACATGGCCAAGGAATGGTCGCCTGGCTTCTCGATCCTGGGTTCGTCCACCTTTGAAACTGGTGCCGGTACGTTTGGCATTCAGCTGGCATATGCGCAGTCGGAGCTTGTGACCAAGACCGACGCTTCGCAAATCACCGATCCCTGCTATCGCGCGCCGTCACTTGATGCCGCATGTATTCGCGTTCGGCCGGTCGGCTCAGGCGGCTTTGGCGGATCGCAGCAGTTCAATGAATCTAACTTCCCGCCAGCGGGCGCGATTTTCGTTCCCAAAGGCGCCGGTGTTCGCACCACAGACCTGACCCGTGATCGCAACGCCTTTTCGGCAGTCGGCCAGTGGGAAAGCAGCGACGGCAGCGCACTCGTAACGCTTGAATATCTGCGTGCCGAAACCGAAGCGACGCTGAACGAATATGCCGTACTTGCGCTCGTCAACGATGATGGATTGTTCCCCGTTGTTGCACCCGGAACCACGGCTGTTATCGAAAATGGCCAGTTTGTTTCGGGCACGCTGACGCAGCTGCAGCCTTTTACTGGCGGCCGTGGCATTCCCACCGAACTTCTCCGCTTCCAGCGTGAAGACACCGCGATGACCGAGGATTTCTCGGCGCACCTGAAACTCAATCCTTCCGATCGTTTGCGCGTGAATTTCGAGGTGCAGCACATCAAGTCTGACCGCACCGAAGATGGCTTCATTTCGGCGATGCAGACCTATACTGACGTGCGCATCGACAATTCGGGCAGCACGCCGCAGGTCGAATTCCTGCAACCCGGCACGGCGACTTCGCCCGCGTCCTATTTCAACGACCCTGCGCGGACATTCTATTGGTTCCTGCTCGACAACCAGGTCAAGAATGAAGGCGACCTTACGAGCATGCGCTTCGACGCTGAATATGATGTCAGCGACGAAGGCTTCTTCAAAAAGGCCCGTTTCGGGGCGCGTTGGGGTGATCGCAACCGCGTGACCCGCAATGCCAACTTCTCCAACTGGGGCAATTTGGGCGCGCCTTGGACCGGTCGCGGCGGCAACTGGAACTGCGGTGACTTCCAGGCCTTTGGTTGCGGCGGCGCCTATGTCCGTGATTTCCCGAATTCGGCAAATCTGCGCAATCCGTTTGGCAGCGGCTTCCAGCGCGGCAACGCGCCGGTCCCCATGGGTGATGGCTCGGCCTTCTTCTTTGGCGGTGACAATATGGTCGCCGATTATCTGAGCGGTGCAATCCGTACACAGGCTGCGGCAATCACTGCCTATACCCTGACCCCCAATGCATGGTTCCCGATTTCAGCACGCGGCAATGCCTTGCCCGGCGGCCCGTGGACTGCCGGTGAGATTTCGGATGTCGAGGAGAGCACCTTTGGTGCCTATGCCCGCGTCGATTTCGGAACCGATCTGGGCAGCAACACCAAGCTGAGCGGCAATTTCGGCCTGCGTTATGTCGAAACTGTGGTTCGCAGCGGTGGTACCATCGCATTCCCGACCGGGCAGTTCTTCGATACGCCCCCGGGCGGCAATGGTGACGGTGTAGTCAGTGTCGCAGAACTGCAGGTTGCTTGCGGTGCTGTCCAACCTGGACAGATAGCTCCCGGCTATTGCGGCCTTTCCGCCGCACGGCAGGCCCAATTCGCATCGGTATTCACCGGTGAAATCATCGACGACAGTGCCAATATCAAATTTGCGAACTGGCTCCCCAGCTTCAATGCAAAACTCGATTTCGGTAATGGTATGCTGGTCCGTGCAGCGGTTTCGAAGGGGATTTCACGTCCTGATATGTCCGCATTCGCTACGGGTGGTGCCATTTTCGACAACACCACTAATTTGCGAGCTGCCGGTACTCTTGAAACGGGACCGCTGTTCCAGATCTTCACCGGTAACCGCTTGTTGCGTCCAACCGAATCCTGGAACTACGATCTGTCGTTCGAATGGTATTGGGATGACGTGGGCTCGCTCACCGTTTCCGGTTTCCTGAAAGACATCAAGGGAATCGTCAACGGCGGTGCAAATGTCCGTAACTTCACCAGCCCCAGCGGAGTCTCCACTGATGTGATCGTCAATGGTCCGGTCAACAGCGATGGCGGCACGCTGAAAGGTGTCGAAGTCGCTTACCAGCAAACCTATGATTTCCTTCCCGGATTCCTCAGCGGTTTGGGTGCGCAGTTGACCTACACCTATGTAGATGCAGGTGATTTCAACAACTCGACGCTGGGCGCCGAGCAAAGTCCCTTCGCAGGCGGTCTGCCGCTGGCTGGTGTTTCGAAACACACGGTCAACGCGGTTGCTTTCTATGAAAAGGGACCGATATCTGCCCGCGTAGCTTATAACTGGCGCTCCGACTTCCTGCAGACGCCGCGCGACGTGATTTTCCCATTCTCACCGATTTATGGAGAAAGCACTGGCCAACTCGACGGCTCGATCTTCTTCACAGTGATGGACGGCGTGAAATTGGGTGTTCAGGGCGTGAACTTGCTCGATGAAGTCACCCGTACTTCGCAGGTGATCGATTTTGATGGCACGCGGTCGACCCGGTCTGCGTTCCGCAATGACAGGCGATTTACCTTCCTCGCCCGTTTCGAATTCTAATCCTGTCCTGTATGCAACTTAATGGCGAGCCTCGGGTAATATCCTTGGCTCGCCCATTTTTTTGAACAAGGCGACGCTTGGCTGCCACCGAAGTGGCGTTTAATCTGCGGATGCTGTTCGTCGCCGGTTTAGCAAAAGGATCTTGCCATGCATCGGTCGTTCCCATGCCTGCTATCGTCGGTTGCAATGGTTGCCAGCGTTACCGGTACTGCGAAAGCGGCTGAAACAAAGCCTGAATGGAGCCTGGTCTGGTCAGACGAATTTGATGGTAACCAGCTCGATCGTTCCAAGTGGATACCGGAACGGTCGTGTTGGGGCGGCGGCAATAATGAACGGCAATGCTATACCGACAGGACGAAGAACATCCGCGTCGAAAACGGCGTGTTGCGCTTGATCGCCCATAAGGAAAAATTCCGAGGGCCGGATCGACCACCGGAAATCGCGGCGAACCCAAATCCCAAGCGGGCCCAGCCATACACATCGGGAAAGATCCGCACCTTGGGGCTCTCAAGCTGGAAATATGGCAAAGTCGAATTCCGGGCAAAGCCACCAAAGGGGCAGGGGACCTGGCCTGCAGTCTGGATGATGCCGTCGGACAACAAATATGGCGGTTGGCCGCGTTCGGGTGAGATTGACATTCTTGAAGGCGTCAATTTGGGAGCATCTTGCCCGCAATGCGAAGGCGGTGTCGGTGAAAACCGGATGATCAGCGCTATCCATTTTGGAGACTATGCACCCAAGAACAAGTTCCGAGATACGCGTGTGGCCTTGCCATCGCGTGCCTTGCCGTCCGATGACTTCCATGTCTGGACGCTCGAATGGGGTAAGGGACTGATGCGCTTTTACCTCGATGGCCGCAAATATTGGGAACTGACGTCTAAAGATTGGGAAACCGCATCGCCCAAAGGGGCAGGCAATCCTGCCGCACCATTCGACCAGCCCTTTTACATCATGGCCAATCTTGCGATCGGCGGCAAATTGGCTGAGGACAATAATGACAAGGGCGTTGCCGCAAATGTGGCACCAGCTGAATTTGCAATCGACTGGATTCGGATTTACCAGTGCCCGGTAGACGAAGAAGAGGGTCTGGCCTGCATGCAAGGCGTCAAGGGGGAATAACAGCACATGGCGAGACGCCGCCAGGCCGTAACGATCAAGCATGTCGCCGCCGATGCAGGGGTTTCGCTGCAGACGGTTAGCCGCGTCATCAACAACGAGCCCAATGTCCGGCCGGCGATGAAGGACCGGGTGCAGGCTGCGATCGACAAGCTTGGATATGTTCCGTCGATCGCTGCACAGCGCATGAGCGGATCGCGGTCGTACCTTATTCTTGCAATCAACGATCGTGATCGCACAATCGCTGATTGGCGAGCGCGGCAGGGTGGTGATTGGGTCGACCAGATGCTTTTGGGCGGGATGCTGAAGGCCTCTGAATATGGCTACAGGATGATCTTCGAACTGGTCGATACGCACAGCGACCATGTTGAGCGCGAACTGGGCGCGGCTATCGCGGCTTTGCAGCCTGATGGCGTGATCCTGACCCCGCCACACTCGGAAAATCCGCTGATTACGGGCTTGCTCGCCGAACATGGCATTCCTTTTGCGCGAATCGGATCGAAAGCGAGCGGGCCGGGCATTGCGATGACCATGGGTGATGAGGCATCGGCACGTCTCGCAACGGAACATCTTATCAAGCTTGGTCATCGCCGCATCGGATTTATCGCGGGGCCTGAAGAGTATAGCCTTTCCGATTGGCGCAAGACGGGTTGGAAACTGGCCATGGAGGCGGCAGGGCTGCCTTATGATGGGCTCTGTGTCCGGGGCGATTTTGGATATGACAGCGGTGTTGCCGCAACCGAGGCACTGCTTGGCCGCGCTGAACCCCCGACTGCAATCATTGCGAGTAGCGACCAGATGACATTGGCAGCGCTCGACACAGCGATAAAGCACGGCCTGTCGGTTCCACGCGACCTTTCGCTTATCAGCTTCGACAATACGCCCGTTGTACGTTTCACTACCCCGCAATTGACCGCAATCGACCAGCCCATCGCCGCCACTTTTTCCAAGGCGGTAGAGTTGTTGATCGAGCATGCCAATGAGACGGTTGAGCCTCAGCCGGTGCGCGTCGAAGGAAGTTTGATCGAGCGCGGCAGTACTGCGCCGCCGGGCACCGAACCGCGTGCCTGATACCAAAATCCAAGCAAGACAGACTGCGCCTTTTCTTTATCTGTATGCGTTGGCGGCTGCCGGCGGCGCAGTGGCTTATGTGCCTTTCCTGACGATATTGTTGCCATTGCGCGTTACCGAATTTGCAGGGCAGGATGCGCTGGCTGTCTTGTCTTACACCACCTTTGCCGGTGCTATCGCGGCGAGTATCGCAAATATCGGCTTTGGCTGGCTCAGCGATATCACCAAAACTCGCCGTCCTTGGATTGGTGCAGGGCTGGTACTTTCAAGCTGCCTGTTGCTTCTTGTGCCATTTGCGAGCAGCCCGCCGCTTTTGATCGCTCTTATCATTTGCTGGCAAATTGCGTTGAACATGATGCTAGGCCCCTTATCGGCTTGGGCCGGGGATGTGGTGCCCGATGCCCAAAAGGGGATGCTTGGGGGTTTGCTGGCATTTGCGCCTGCATTGGGGGCGCTTTCCGGTGCGTTTATCACGTTTAAAGGTCTGGCGACTGCGGATGAGCGGCTGTACTGGGTGGCGGTGCTCATGTTGCTGATGGTCGGGCCTTTACTGCTGTTCGGCAAGCCGATCAAAATGCCGCAATTGCTGGTCGATCGCCCAAAAGAGGAAATGGCGAAGACTGCCGATAACTCGGCCAGAATGGCGGTGTGGCGAATGTGGTCTGCACGCCTTATGGTGCAGATTGCCGAGGCGTCCTTGTTCGCATTCTTGCTGATGTGGTTTCGCAGCCTCGATCCCCAATTTGATGAGAATAAAGTCGCCAATATTTTCGCATTCGTACTTAGTATAGCCGTGGTGTTTGCGATATTGATCGGCCGCTGGTCAGACCGCGTCGATCGGCCAATCGTACCTCTTGTTTCCTGCGCTGCCACGGCTGCCCTTGGCTTGGCATTGATGGCTTTGGCGCCGACTTTGCCGATGGCGATTGCTGGCTATGTCATGTTCGGCATCGCAAGCAGCATCTTCCTTGCGCTGCATTCGAGCCAGACCTTGCGGGTGTTGCCCCGCGCTTCACGACGCGGACGGGACATGGGCATTTTCAACCTCACCAACACGGTTCCATCGTTGATCATGCCGGGGCTCACCCTCGCACTGGTGCCGCGCTATGGCTTTGATCTGCTGTTCCTGCTGCTTGCAGTGCTTGCCATGCTGGCAAGCCTACTGCTGTTCAAAATGCCAGAACGGCCGGCGAGTTCCGCGGTTTAATTCGGGCAGGGCAAATCTGCCGCTCCAGCCTCAACCCTGATGGTGCGGATCGAAGCAACAAATCCGCGCGCGGCTTCGATCTGGAAAGGCGCAGCAACGGCATCGAGTTTCGCACCCTTCTCCACAAAGCAGCGCAATGGAATCCGCAGCGCGTTGGCGCTGCCGTCGGTCAATGATCGCACATAACCGGTCAGGTCGATCGGCGCGCCGCCAAAGGAGATACGCACCGGCTGGTCATTTTTGCGGTCGATCCGCCAATCGATGGAAAGCGCTGCCTGTTGGGGTAGCTTGCCATTCAGGTTGATAGCCGATCCGGTAATCGACATCCCAGCTTTGTCGCTCCAGCTGAATTGGCGGGCGTCTTCCTGCGCACCGATGTCGATCGCGCGCGATGCGATCGAGCCATCGACGCCGAGATGCCACGGAGCCGAGACTTTCCCGCGCAACATATACAGCAAAGTGCCGTCGCTGGCGTTAAGGTCAATGCCGGGTTTTTCATTCACCCGGCCAAGCCGGGTTGGCTTGGAATAGTCGAGGCCATAGCCGATCGGGAATAAAGGCTTTGTTATCGGCAACCGGGCATCGGCGGGCCAAGCGAAAGGCAGGCGCCCCGTAAAGTCACGGCGGGCTTTGCCATCGGCACCGGCAATCAGCACATCGGCCACGCCTTGCCCTTGTGAACCTGGCAGCCAGCCCGCAACAAATGCATCGGCAAGATTTATCAGCTTTCCAGCAAACAATGGACGCCCTGAAAGAAACAGCACAACAACCGGGACCTTTTTAGCCTTCAATTGCTTGATCAGCTCCACTTCTTCCGCCTGTGGCGTGAAAGCGAGGTGAGGAATGTCGCCCTCAAATTCGGCATAGGGCTTCTCGCCGAGTACAATGATCGCAACATCAGGCTTGCTGTCGACCTTCCCATTGGGCGCGATTACGCCTTTTCCGCCTGTCGCAGAAATTGCGTCGACAAGTGCACGGCCAATGGTCTGCCCCTTGGGAAAATCGGATGCCTTGGTGTCGGTTCCCTGCCAGGTAACCGTCCAACCACCCGCCTGCATGGCCATATTGTCGGCACCCGACCCGGCCACCAAAATCGATGCGCCTTTGCGGATTGGCAGGACGGACTTGTTGTTTTTGAGTAGGACGAGCGATTTCGAAACCGCTTCGCGCGCGAGCTCCAGATGCGCATCCGACCCGATGATATCGGGATTGCCACGTTCGATAGATTGCGGACCCATCAGGCCCAGTTTGTATTTCACCCGCAGGTTCCGCCGAACCGCGTCGTCAAGGCGCGCGGCGGGGATGCGTCCGTCGCGAACTGCGGCCAGGGTGTTATCGTATAGCCCTTTCCAGCTATCGGGCGCCATATACAGATCGAGGCCGGCATTGATCGCAGCAGGGCAATCGGTGGCGGTGCAGCCTGCAACCTGGCCATGGCCATTCCAGTCGCCAACGACCAGTCCTTTGAAGCCCATGCGTTCTTTCAGAACATCGGTGAGGAGCGATTTGTTGCCGTGATGCTTCACGCCGTTCCAGCTTGAAAAACTGGCCATGACAGTCAACGCACCGGCATTGATCGCGGGCGGATATCCTTGCGCATGGATGGCGACGAGTTCCGTCTCCGAAATGCGCGCATCGCCCTGGTCCCGGCCTTCAAAGGTGCCACCATCGGCAAGATAATGTTTTGCGGTCGCTGCGACCCGATCGGCGGGCAATGGCTTGCCTTCCACCAGAGCGCCCTGCAGCCCCAGCGTCATCGCGCTCGAATAGCGCGCGATAAGTGCCGGGTCTGATGAATAACCCTCATAGGTACGCCCCCAGCGAATATCCTGCGGTGCAGCCAATGTTGGGGCAAAAGTCCATTCGATACCGCTGGCGGCAATTTCCGCGGCTGTCGCAGCGCCGATCCGCTGGATCAGATCGGGGTCGCGCGCGGCACCCAGGCCGATATTATGCGGGAATATTGTCGCGCCGGGCAGGTTCGAATGGCCATGCACGGCATCCACGCCGAACAGGATCGGGATGCCAGCCCCACTTTCGCGCGATGCAGCCCGGAATTCATCGACCAACTGTTTCCATTTTTGCGCGGTTGCACGCTCATCGCCATAAGGGCCAGAATTGCCGCCCGCCAGAATCGAACCCAAGGGATATTGCTTCAAATCCTTGGGCGAAATTGCGCTGATATCCGCCTGAATGACTTGCCCGACTTTTTGCTCGAGGGTCATTTCAGCGATGATACGGCTGATCGCCTCTTCGGTGGCAGGATCGGTGATGCTTTGCGGGCTGGCAGCCGATGGCCAAACAGAGGGGGTAGCCAGCGCCGCTTCATTCTGGGCAGATGCCGCAACAGATGGTGAGAGGGGAGCAACCGATGCCAGCAAAGTGACAAATATGGCTCCTGATTTCCTCCGCAGCATCCCGATTCTCCGCTTGATTATGTGAACGTTCTCAATTTGGTGCCACATAACAGGCTGACAATCAAGTTCGAACAATGCTCAACAGCATTGCCGAGCAGGATTGCGACAGCCGTTCGTCGGATGTCGAAACGGTAAAATGCGGCTATTTGCTGGTTCTACGCCAATGTGCCGACAATCTGCAGCACACGACTTGCCCATTCAGGACGGCATATCAACAGGTCGGGCATGTAGACATCGGACTGGTTGTACAAAAGGGGACTGCCGTCGATGCGGCTGACATGCAACCCATGCGCCGCAGCCACTGCAGCGGGGGCGCAACTGTCCCACTCATATTGCCCGCCTGTGTGAAGGTAAATTTCGGCTTCTCCGCGAACCACCGCCATCGCCTTGGCGCCAGCGCTTCCCATGGGGACGAGTTCGGCGCCGATTTGTTCGGCCACTGCAACGGCTTCCTTTGCGGGCCGGGTGCGGCTGACAACCATGCGCGGTTTTGCCGTAGCGGTGGGCAGGGCAGATGGCTGGTCCGAACGCAACACAATGCCGAGGCCCGGCAAGCCGACAGCGCCGATTTCGGGCTTGCCATCGACGGCGAGTGCGACGTGCACCGCCCAGTCGGTGCGCGCTTCGCCATATTCCCGCGTCCCGTCGACAGGATCGACGATCCAAACGCGCGATTTCGAGAGCCTTTCTGCGCTGTCTTTTTCTTCTTCCGAGAGCAAGCCGTCATCAGGCCGCTGCTCGCGAAGGGCATGACAGAGAAACTGGTTGGCGGTTTTGTCGCCTGCATCGCCCAGGGCTTTTCCGCTGATCAGCCCGGAATCGCGTACCTCAAGGAGGATACGACCGGCGACATGGGCAAGATGGGCGGCGAGTTCAGCGTCAGTCATCTTGCTCACTTTAGCGGCAGCAGCTTGCGGATGATATGCTCGGCTGCTTCGGCAGCCGTCATTTCCACGGTGTTGACACGAATTTCCGGATTTTCGGGCGCTTCATAGGGGCTATCAATGCCCGTAAAGTTCTTGAGCTGTCCTGAGCGCGCCTTCTTGTAGAGGCCTTTTACGTCCCGCGCTTCGGCAACCTCCAGCGGGGTATCAACGAATATCTCGATAAACTCGCCTTCGGGAAGCATCTTGCGGACCATATCGCGCTCTGCACGGAAGGGCGAAATGAAGGCGGTGAGGACGATCAGTCCCGCATCGGCCATCAGCTTGGCGACTTCGCCAACGCGGCGAATGTTTTCGATGCGGTCGGCCTCGGTGAAGCCCAGGTCACGGTTCAGGCCATGACGGACATTGTCTCCATCGAGCAGGAAGGTGTGTCGGTTCATCAGATGAAGCTGCTTTTCCACCTCATTGGCGATGGTGGATTTACCCGAACCCGAAAGCCCGGTGAACCAGAGGACGCGGGGTTTCTGGTTCTTGAGTGCGGCATGCTCTTCCCGCCCGATGTCGGTCGGTTGCCAGTGAACATTTTGTGCGCGCCGCAGCGAGAAGTGCAACATCCCCGCACCCACAGTGCGGTTAGTAATCTTGTCGATCAGGATGAAACCGCCGAGCGTCCGGCTGCCCGAATAGGCTTCGAACACCACCGGCTTGTCGGTTGCCAGTTCCGCAACGCCGATCGCATTAAGTTCAAGCGTTTTGGCAGCAAGATGCTCCATCGTATTGACGTTAATGGTATATTTTGGTTGCTGTACCGTAGCAGATACCATTTGGGTGCCAAGCTTCAGCCAATAAGAGCGACCGACGTGCAAGGCGTCGTCATCCATCCAGACGATAGTGGCTTCGAATTGGTCCGATACTTCCGGCGGGCTGTCAGCCGCTGCAATCACATTGCCGCGTGAACAATCCACCTCATCGGCAAAGCAAACCGTTACCGACTGGCCCGCAACGGCTTCGTCCAGTTCGCCGTCGAGCGTGACGATTTTGGTGACGACCGAAGTCTTGCCACTTGGGAGCACGCGCACAGCATCGCCGGGTTTGACCGAGCCACCTGAAATCAGGCCTGAAAAGCCGCGAAAGTCGAGATTGGGGCGATTGACCCATTGGACGGGCAGTCGGAACGGTTTTGACTGGTCAGCGGTGTTGTCAATCTCAACCGTTTCCAGATGTTCGATCAGCGGCTTGCCTGTGTACCAAGGCATGTTCGCGCTGTTGGTGGTGATGTTGTCGCCTTTGAAGCCCGAGATTGGCATGGCAGTGAAAGTCTTGATACCGATTTCTTCGGCGAACGCGGCATAGTCCGCGACGATGGCGTCATATTTGGCCTGGTCATAATCGATCAGGTCCATCTTGTTGACGGCGAGGACGATGTTCTTGATGCCAATAAGATTGCACAAATAGCTGTGCCTGCGTGTCTGGACGAGCACCCCCTTGCGCGCATCGATCAGGATGACGGCAAGGTCTGCGGTCGACGCGCCGGTAAACATGTTGCGCGTATATTGCTCATGCCCCGGGCAATCGGCGACGATGAACTTGCGCTTTTCAGTGGTGAAAAAGCGATAGGCTACGTCGATGGTGATACCTTGCTCGCGCTCGGCAGCCAGTCCGTCGACCAAAAGCGCAAAGTCGATTTCCTGCCCTTGCGTACCGACCCGTTTGCTGTCGCTCTGCAACGCTTCGAGCTGGTCTTCGAAGATCATCTTGGAATCGTATAGCAATCGGCCAATCAGCGTTGATTTGCCGTCATCAACCGATCCGCAGGTGATGAAGCGTAGCAGGCTCTTATGCTGGTGTTGCTCGAGATAGGCGTCGATATCTTCGGCAATCAACGCGTCGGTTTTGTAGATGGGGTCCATCAGAAATACCCCTCCTGCTTCTTCTTCTCCATCGAAGCATCACCGCCATCCTTGTCGATAACGCGGCCTTGCCGTTCGCTGGTGGTGGTAAGCAGCATTTCCTGGATGACTTCGGGCAATGTCTTCGCCTCGCTTTCGACAGCGCCGGTAAGCGGGAAGCATCCCAACGTGCGGAAGCGGATATTCCGCGTGGTGATTTCCGGGCGCTTACCCATAACCTTTTCAAGCCGGTCGATATCATCGGCCATGAACAGGCCACCCTGATATTCGAAAGTCGGGCGCGGGGCGGAGAAGTATAGCGGCACGATCGGAATATCGTTGAGGTGGATATACTGCCAGATATCTAGCTCGGTCCAGTTCGAGATCGGAAAGATGCGGATGCTTTCGCCCTTCATTTTCCGGGCATTATAAAGGTTCCACAGTTCCGGCCGCTGGTTCTTGGGATCCCATCCGTGCGATGCGGTGCGAAACGAGAAAATGCGCTCCTTCGCGCGGCTCTTTTCTTCGTCGCGGCGCGCGCCACCAAAGGCTGCGTCAAAGCCATAAAGGTCCAACGCCTGTTTCAGCCCTTCGGTCTTCCACATGTCGGTGTGCAAAGGGCCATGGTCGAACGGATTGATACCGCGTTCTTTGGCTTCAGGGTTCTGGTAAACCAGCAACTCCATCCCGCTTTCTTCGGCCATCCGGTTGCGCAAGGCATACATGTCCTGGAATTTCCAGGTCGTATCGACGTGCAGCAGGGGGAAGGGCGGCGGCGAGGGGTAGAATGCCTTGCGGGCGAGGTGCAGCATGACCGCACTATCCTTGCCGACGGAGTAAAGCATCACCGGCTTTTCCGCCTCGGCCACCACCTCGCGCATGATGTGGATGCTCTCAGCCTCAAGTCTTTCGAGATGCGTCAGATTTCTGGTCATGGGGAAGCTATATTCCTGTATTCTGTTGTCCGTTCCCTACACGGAATTTCAAAACGCTCTAGGAAGAATCGGTTGTCGATTTGTTAGTTGTAGTTTCCATCAGCGGTATCCTGCCGCTGTTTGCTGCGGGCCATCCGCAATGTACTGTACTTGCTATGCCGATGAACTGGGTGTTAGGGGCCGGGGACGGTTCAGCACCTTATAGGGACGGGGAGTGGCAAATATGAAAATGCGGTCTTGGCTTTTCGCCCCGGGTGATAGCGAACGCAAAATGGCGAAGGCGCTCGAAGGTCCGGCGGATATCGTACTGCTCGATCTTGAAGATGCGGTTGCGACCGAGAACAAGCCTTTGGCGCGCAAACTGGTACATGATTTCCTGGCCGCCAATGCTGAATCACGCCGACGAATTTGGGTTCGGGTGAATCCGCTCGATGGTCCGCATATACTCGACGATCTGGTCGCGATCATGCCAGCCAATCCGGGCGGCATCATGCTTCCCAAAGCCAATGGCCGACAGGATGTCGAATTGCTTGACCATTATCTCACTGCTTTTGAGGCGGCACACGGGCTCGAACGCGGCGCAACGCCTGTCATCGTATTGGCAACCGAAACGGCAGAGGCGATGTTCCATACCGGTGATTATAAAGGGACGCCGCGTCTGGCCGCGCTAACTTGGGGAGCCGAAGACCTCGCGGATTCGGTCGGTGCCAATTCAAACCGCAATGCCGATGGCAGCTACAGCTTTACCTATGAAATGGCGCGCAGCCTGACTTTGCTGGGCGCGGCGACGGCAGGTATTCCTGCTATCGAGACAATTTGTGCGGATTTCAAGGATCTCGATGCATTGCGCTTGCGTGCCGAAAAGGTGCGACGCGATGGCTATCGCGGCATGCTGGCGATCCATCCGGCGCAGGTCGATGTGATCAACGCAGCTTTCACCCCAAGTGCTGAGGAAATTGCCGAAGCGCGCGAAATTGTTGCGCTGTTCGCTGCCAATCCAGGTGTGGGTACCATCGGCTGGAAGGGTGGCATGCTCGACCGGCCATTCCTGTCGCGCGCGCAGCAGTTGCTGGCGCAGGTGGATGAATAGACGCGCCAGGTTTTTAGCACTGGCATAAACCGCCGCTTTGTGGTTTCGGCGCAGCGAGAAGGGAGCCCGTTCCATGGCAGGACTTTGGTTCGACGAACTGGTCGTCGGTCAGACATTCGATCACCCGATCCGGCGCACGGTGACCGAGGCGGACAATCTGTTGTTCAGTGCGATGACGCACAATCCGGCGCAGCTCCACCTCGACGAAGAATATATGAAGGGCACCGAATATGGGCAGCGGATCGTCAACAGCTGCTTTACACTGGGTCTGATGGTCGGGATTTCGGTTGGCGACACCACATTGGGTACAGCCGTCGCCAATCTGGGCTGGGATGAGGTTCGCTTTCCCAAGCCGGTCTTCATAGGCGACACGCTGAACATCAAAACGACGGTCATCGATTTGCGGGAATCGCGTTCACGTCCTGATGCGGGGATCGTTACATTCCTGCACGAAGCGTTCAACCAGCGGGGCGACATTGTCGCCACCTGCAAACGATCCGGGCTGCAGCGCAAAAAGCCGGAATAATTCCAGATTTCAAATGAGGGTAAAATGACGGGGCAGGATGCAGGCGTAATCATTGTGGGTGGCGGCCATGGCGGTGCACAAGCGGCCATCGCGTTGCGGCAAAATGGCTATGCCGGGCCCGTGACGATCATCGGGCGTGAGGATGAGCCGCCTTATGAACGCCCGCCGCTTTCCAAGGAGTATATGGCGGGCGAGAAGGAGTTTGAGCGCATCTACATCCGACCGCGCGCTTTTTGGGAAGAAAAGCAGGTCGAACTGCTGCTTGGTCGCTCGGTTGAGGCTGTCGATCCTGCGGCAAAATCGGTCACGCTCGATGACGGTTCAACGCGTTCCTACGCATCCTTGATTTGGGCCGCGGGCGGCGATCCACGACGATTACCGCTGCCGGGTGGCGATCTCAAAGGCGTGCATTGCGTGCGCAACCGTGCTGACGCCGACGCCATCATGGCCGAACTGGGAGACGTTGATCAGGTCGTGGTGATCGGTGGCGGCTATATCGGGCTGGAAGCAGCGGCGGTGCTCACGAAGCTGGGCAAAAAGGTAGTGCTCCTTGAAGCCCTTCCGCGTGTACTCGCGCGGGTTGCTGGCCCCGAATTATCCGCCTTTTACGAAGCCGAGCATCGCGCGCATGGCGTCGATTTGCGCACCAATGTGGCGATTGAGGCCTTGGAAGACGCAAATGGGAAAGTGAGCGGAGTGCGGCTTGCCGATGGCAACGTCATAACTGCGCAGATGGTGATTGTCGGTATCGGCATCATCCCTGCCGTCGAACCACTGCTCGCGGCGGGGGCGAAGGGCGGCAATGGTGTAGAAGTCGACGAATTTTGCCGCACCAGCCTGCCAGATGTTTACGCGATCGGTGATTGCGCTGCGCATGCGAACGCCTTTGCGGGTGGCGCGACAATCCGGCTGGAATCGGTGCAAAATGTCAATGACCAGGCAACTGTCGCCGCGAAGACGATTTGCGGCGCAGACGCGCAGCCCTACAAGGCGACGCCATGGTTCTGGTCGAACCAATATGACCTGAAATTGCAGACTGTCGGCCTGTCGAGCGGACATGATGCAACCGTGTTGCGCGGTGATCCGGCGACCCGCAGTTTTTCGGTGATTTACTTGAAGGATGGCAAAGTCATCGCGCTCGATTGCGTGAACATGATCAAGGATTACGTCCAAGGACGCAAGCTGGTTGAAGCCGGTGCCGCCATTCCGGCCCAGCAACTGGCCGACGCGACGGTGCCGTTGAAAGATCTTGTGACGGCATAATTGATACTACCGCTTTGGCGCCAAGGGCAATTGCACTAAGGCGGCTGCAACGAGTCTAATGAGAAGAGAGACGACATGCGTCAGATAGATCATTTCTTGGTGGGCGGTTCGCCTTCGGCATCGCGGTTCAGCGATATCATGGACCCGAATAATGGCGGCGTGCAGGGGCGTGTAGCGCTAGGCGACAAGGCAGTGCTGGACCAAGCGGTTGCGGCTGCGCAGGCGGCACAGCCGGCATGGGCGGCGATGAACCCGCAGCGCCGGTCGCGGGTGATGTTTGATTTCAAGGCGCTGATCGAAAAGCATATGGACGAGCTGGCGCACCTGCTCTCTGCCGAGCATGGCAAGGTGATTGCCGACAGCAAGGGCGATATCCAGCGTGGGCTCGAGGTTGTCGAATTCTGCTGCGGCCTGCCGCATGTGCTGAAGGGCGAATATACGCAGGGCGCGGGTCCGGGCATCGACGTCTATTCGATGCGCCAGCCATTGGGCATTGGTGCGGGTATCACGCCGTTCAACTTCCCGGCGATGATCCCGCTATGGATGGGCGCGGTCGCCACTAGCGTCGGCAACGCTTTCATCCTCAAGCCATCGGAGCGCGATCCCAGCGTTCCCAACCGCATTGCAGAGCTGTTCCTCGAAGCCGGAATGCCCGAGGGAATTTTCCAGGTCGTCCATGGCGACAAGGAAATGGTTGACGCGATTTTGGATCATCCCGCGATCAGCGCGGTCAGCTTTGTCGGCTCGTCCGACATCGCCCATTATGTCTACAACCGCGGTGTTGCTGCGGGCAAACGCGTGCAGGCGATGGGCGGGGCGAAGAACCATGGCATCGTGATGCCCGATGCCGATCTCGACCAGGTTGTGAATGATCTGACCGGCGCGGCCTTTGGCTCGGCGGGTGAACGCTGCATGGCGCTGCCTGTAGTGGTGCCGGTGGGCAATGATACCGCCGAGCGGCTGAAGGAAAAGCTGATCCCGGCGATCCACGCGCTTAAGATCGGCATCTCGACCGACAATGAGGCACATTATGGCCCGGTCGTCACCGCACAGCACAAGGCGAAGGTTGAAGGCTGGATCCAGAAATGCGCCGATGAAGGTGCAGAGCTTGTCATCGACGGGCGCGGCTTCAAGCTGCAAGGGCATGAAGAAGGCTATTTTATCGGCCCGACCCTGTTCGACCATGTCACCACCGACATGGAAAGCTATAAGGAAGAAATCTTCGGACCCGTGCTGCAGATGGTGCGCGCGAAGGATTTTGAGGAGGCATTGAGCCTTCCCAGCAAGCACCAATATGGCAATGGCGTCGCGATCTTCACCCGCAACGGCCACGCCGCGCGCGAATTTGCCTCGCGCGTCAATGTCGGCATGGTCGGGATCAACGTGCCAATCCCGGTGCCGGTTGCCTATCACAGCTTTGGCGGCTGGAAGCGCTCGGGCTTTGGCGACACCGACCAATATGGCATGGAAGGCATCAAGTTCTGGACCAAGGTGAAGAAAGTCACCGCGCGCTGGCCCGATGGCGGCGGCGATGGGTCTAACGCCTTCATCATTCCAACCATGGGGTAAGCGATGACCACCCAGTTTGACCTTACAGAGGACCAGCTCGCCATCCAGGATATGGCGCGCAAATTCACCGCCGATCGCATCACGCCCTTTGCGAGCGAATGGGACGAGAAAAGCCATTATCCGGTCGATGTCTGGAAGGCTGCTGGCGAGCTTGGCTTTGGCGCAATCTATATCTCGGAAGAAAATGGCGGGATTGGCCTTGGGAGGCTTGAGGCGGCACTGATCATGGAGGCGATGGCCTATGGCTGCCCGGCGACCAGTGCCTATATCTCGATCCACAATATGGCCGCCTGGATGATCGACAGCTTCGGCACGGCAGAGCTTAAGGCGCGCTACCTTCCCGATCTGGTCAGCATGGAGAAGATCGCCAGCTATTGTTTGACCGAACCGGGTTCGGGTTCGGATGCAGCCGCGCTCAAGACCAGCGCCAGGCTGGATGGCGACCATTATGTCTTGAACGGCACCAAGCAGTTCATTTCGGGCGCGGGCGTCAACGATCTTTACGTCTGCATGGTGCGCACCGGCGATGAAAAGGCGAAGGGCATCACTTGCCTTGTCGTTGACAAGGATACGCCGGGCCTCAGCTTTGGTGCACCGGAGAAGAAGCTCGGCTGGAATGCATCGCCCACCGCGCAGGTGATCTTCGAGGATTGCCGTGTACCCGTTGCCAATCGCGTTGGCGCCGAAGGCGATGGCTTCCGCTTTGCAATGGCGGGGCTTGATGGCGGGCGTTTGAATATCGGCGCCTGCTCATTGGGCGGCGCGCAGCGCTGTCTTGATGAGGCGGTCAAATATACCAAGGAACGCCAGCAATTTGGCCAGCCGGTGGCCGATTTCCAGAACACCCAGTTCATGCTCGCTGATATGGCGACCGACCTCGAGGCGGCGCGCGCGCTGCTCTATATGGCGGCGTGCAAGGTCAACGCCAATGCGCCCGACAAGAGCCGCTTCTCCGCGATGGCCAAGCGCCTTGCGACCGACAATGGCAGTGAGGTGGTGAACAAGGCGCTGCAGCTCTTTGGCGGCTATGGCTATTTGCGCGACTATCCGATCGAGCGTTTCTGGCGCGACCTGCGCGTCCACTCGATCCTCGAAGGTACCAACCAGGTAATGCGGATGATCGTCGGAAGGGATTTGTTACGCCAATGAAAATAGCCTTTATCGGTCTCGGCAATATGGGCGGCGGGATGGCTGCGAACCTTGTGAAGGCAGGGCATCAGGTCAACGCGTTCGACCTGTCGGCAGAGGCATTGGCGCGCGCCAAGGATAATGGCTGTGCGCCCTTCACCAGTGTGCGTGAGGCGGTGGCCGATGCCGAGGCCGTTGTCTCGATGCTGCCCAATGGCAAGATCGTCGATACCGTCTATGAAGGCGATGTCATTGGTCATGCGCCCAAGGGCGCGATCCTGCTTGATTGTTCGACCATCGATGTTGCCACTGCGCGCAAGGTAACCGCGGATGCGACTGCAGCCGGCTATGAAATGGTCGATGCGCCGGTATCGGGCGGCATCGCTGCGGCCAATGGCGGCACGCTGACCTTCATGGTCGGCGGCAGCGACAGCGCCTTTGCGAGGAGCCAGCCGATCCTTGCCGTGATGGGCAAGGCGGTGATCCATGCAGGCGCGAGCGGTGCAGGGCAGGCCGCGAAGATCTGCAACAATATGCTGCTTGGCGCATCGATGATCGCGACCTGTGAGGCGTTCATGCTGGCAGACAAACTCGGTCTCGACTTGCAGACCTTCTACGACATCTCGTCCAAGGCATCGGGCCAGAACTGGTCGATGACGAGCTATTGCCCCGTCCCGGGCGTCGGCCCGCAATCGCCTGCAGACAATGGCTATCAGGGCGGCTTTGCCACCGCATTGATGCTGAAGGATCTCAAACTGGCGATGGAGGCTGCGGCCTCGGTCGATGCCGATGTACCGATGGGTGCGAAAGCGGCTGCGCTCTACGAAGCCTTTGAAAAGGCCGGACAGGGCGGTCTCGACTTTTCGGCGATCATCAAGACGCTGTAAAAAGGGCGGCCAATGAATGGCCGCCCCCTTTTTAAGACTTAGATCCGTTCGATGATGACCGCCGGGGCCATGCCGCCCGCGGCGCACATGGTGATCAGGCCATAACGGCCGCCCGAACGCTCAAGTTCGTCAAGCGCCGTCCCGATCAGAATCGAACCGGTGGCGCCGATCGGGTGGCCCAAAGCGCAAGCCCCGCCATTGATGTTCACCTTGTCACGATCGAGATTGAGGTCGCGGATGAACTTTTCAGCGACGACGGCAAAAGCTTCGTTGATTTCCCAGACGTCGATATCGTCCTTCTTGAGGCCAGCCTTTTCGAGCACCTTCTTCGCAGCCGGGACCGGGGCGTTGAGCATCAGCGTCGGACAATCGCCGATATTGGCATAGGCGACGATGCGACCGCGCGGCTTGAGGCCGTTCTTGTCGGCATATTCTTTCGACGTGATCAGCAGAGCAGCCGCGCCATCGACCACGCCCGAGCTGTTGCCGGCATGGTGGAAATGCTCGATCTTCAGATCGGGGTAGCGACGGTTGATCTGCTTGCGGAAGGTGTTGCCGCCACCAAGGTCGAAATCGGCCATGCCTGCAAAGCTCGGCTTCAATGCAGCCAGGCCTTCAGCGGTGGTTTCGGGGCGAGGAAACTCCTCATGATCGAGCGCGACGGTGCCATCTTCGTTGTAAACGGTGACGACCGAACGGTCGAAACGGCCTTCGCGAATGGCGCGGGCAGCCTTTTCCTGGCTCGAAAGCGCGAGCGCGTCGAGCTCTTCGCGGGTGATGCCTTCCATGCTGGCGATGGCATCGCCACACACGCCCTGGTGGCTCTGCGGGTGCATTGCATCGAGCGCGGCATTGCCCGAGCCCATGCCAAGCGGCTTGATGCCAGCATTGGCAAGTTCCGCACCATAGGCTGCGGTGAAGCTCATCATTTCGGTGCCGCCTGCAATTACGCAATCTTCCATGCCCGACATAACGGTCGCAGCGGCGAGGTTCACAGAAGTGATGCCGCCGCCGCAGAAACGGTCAAGCGTGGTGCCCGATGCCGAAATGTCATAGCCGGCAGCCAGCGCCGCCATGCGGCCCATGTCGCCGCCCTGCTTGCCATTCTGGCTCGAGGTCGACCAGATGATGTCATCGACGGTCGAGGTGTCGAGATTGTTGCGATCCTTGATCGCCTTGAGCACGGTCGCAGCGAGATGCTGCGGATGAAGGTGCGACAAGGCACCCTTGCCGGGCTTGCCAACCCCGCGCGGGGTGCGGACGGCGTCAATGATATAGGCTTCTGCCATGGGAATATCCTTTCAGTGTAAATTAGCGGGGGGCCATCCGAATTGCCCCGTCGAGGCGGAGGCACTGGCCGTTGAAATAGGTGTTGCGGTTGAGTTCGAGCACCAAGCTGCCAAATTCCTCCGGCTTGCCAAGGCGCTTGGGGAAGGGGACTGATGCGGCGAGGCTGTCGAGCACATTTTGCGGCGCACCGAGCATTAGCGGCGTTGCGAAAATACCGGGCATGATCGAGTTGCAACGGATGCCGAGGTCCATCAGGTCACGCGCCAGCGGTAGGACGAGGCCATTCACACCGGCCTTCGCCGAGCCGTAGATGACCTGGCCGATCTGCGCATCCTGTGCCGCGACCGATGCGGTCAAAGTGATGCACCCGCGCTCGCCATCTTCCATCGGTTCGAGTTCGCTCATGCCGAGTGCCGACAAGGAGGCGAGGCGATAGGAGGCGACAAGGATGCCTTCGACGCCAAAGGCATAATCCTCGGTCGGGGTGCGCTTATATTTTCCGGTAGTCTTGTCGAAGGACAGCGTCTTGCCGCGCTTGGATGTCATCGCGCAGTGGACGAGGATGCGTTCCTGCCCATGTGCAGCGCGCGCCTTTTCAAAGCCTGCGACAACACTCTCTTCGCTGGTGATATCCACCTTGCAGAAAATGCCGCCAATCTTGGCCGCGATCTCTTCGCCTTGTGCCTCGTTGATGTCGAAAATGGCAACCTTTGCGCCCGCCGCGGCAAGTGCCTCCGCGCTGGCTCGACCAAGGCCGGATGCGCCGCCGGTAACGACCGCGGCGATACTGCTATCGATCTTCACGTCCTTCTCCCGTTATCCTGTCTGCTTTCGTGATAGCGCCAGAATAGCCATGAAATTTAATCGCGCAATTAAATTGAGTCTACACGCGTAAGTTTTTCGGCAACGCTTGTTGCCCGCAAGGCGGGTGCACTGAAGGCAAAATCGGGAAGGAAGGTGGTGAGCCCTGCTGGATTCGAACCAGCGACCTACTGATTAAAAGTCAGTTGCTCTACCGACTGAGCTAAGGGCCCATCGCGGCGCGGACAGTCCGGCGCACTCAGGAGCGCTCCCCCTAATGTGCTGCTTGGCGGCGGTCAAGCGGCTTGGGGCGGTTCAGGCGATGAAAAAGTTGGTGCAAAGTCTGGTTGTTGATCGGATCGCGCCAATGCCCGGCGATTTCGACTGCTGGGCCAAGCACGAACGCCCGTTCCCGAAATGAAATATGCGGAATGGCCAAAGGCGGGATTGCCGATTCCCATATCCCGCCAGACCACAGGATGATGTCTAGGTCGAGCGGCCGGGCCCGCCAACGCTGTCCCAATCGGTCACGTCCAAAATGCTGTTCGATCATTAGCAGGCGTTGCAACAGCTCGTCTGGTTCAAGTGCGGTTGCGATTATCGCCGCTGCATTGGCATATTTGCGGTGCGACGGGCCCAATGGCAGAGAATCGATGATCCGTGACTGTGCGAAGACATCGATATCTTCCGTTTCCAGCGCTTCAATAGCCTGCTCAAGGATCGATCGCGGTCTTCCCGCCAGCGCGTGCGACTGGTTTGATCCCAGTGCAATCAGGTAGAGATGCTGGCTCAGAGGTCTTCCACCAATCTTCCGTATAGTTGCGGTCGGCGATCGCGGAAGAAACCCATGCTGGCACGATGCAGGCGTGCCTGATCAAGGTCGAAACTGGCAACCAACGTTCCAGTTTCGCTGTCATCCAGGTCGCAGACGATATCGCCCCATTCATTGGCGATGAAACTGGTGCCATAGAAATTTTGGGCAGGGCCGCCATGGTCATCTTCGCTGCCGACGCGGTTCGCCGCGATAACAGGCATGCAGTTTGACACCGCATGGCCGACCATCGCCCGTCGCCACATATGACGGGTGTCAAGCGTGTCGTCCTGCGGCTCTGCACCTATTGCCGTTGGATAAAACAGCATCTCGGCGCCCATCAGGGCCATGGCGCGCGCGCATTCCGGATACCATTGATCCCAGCAGATGCCGACGCCTATGCGCGTGCCGAAAACATCCCACACCTTGAAACCACTATTACCCGGGCGGAAATAATATTTCTCCTGATAGCCCGGGCCGTCGGGAATGTGGCTTTTGCGATAGGTGCCAAGGATTTCACCTTCGGCATTGATCATCGCCATCGTGTTATAGAAATGCGAGCCTTCGCGTTCGAAAAAGCTGGTCGGTATCGCGACTTTCAGCTTCTTGGCCAGCTTTGCCATCGCCTTTACCGAGGGATGCTCAAGCGTGGGGCGGGCAAGCGCAAAATGCGCTTCTTCCTGCGTCTTGCAGAAATAGGGGCCGGAAAACAGCTCAGGCGGAAGGATGATTTGCGCGCCATCATTCGCCGCCGCTTCAATCAATTCGGAAACAGCTTCGATATTCTCCGTCTCGCTGCCGCGGAGCGGCAATTGAAGTGCGGCGACGGTGATGGCGCGCGTGGTCATGCGTATTATGGCCGTTTCTTGAAGAGCAACGTCATGCGATCACTCTCGCCAATAGCCTCATACTTGGCTTTGTCGACCTCTTTCAGGCGCAACGCAGGCGGCAAAGTCCAGACACCATCGGGATAGTCTGCGGTGTCTTTCGGATTGGCGTTGATCTCGCTTTTGGCGACCAATTCGAAGCCGTTCACTTCCATGAACTTGATGACGTCGGCTTCGCGCAGATAGCCTTTGCTGCCGTCGGCATAGCTATAAGGCGCATCGGCTTTTGCACGGTGCTGTTCGATGCCTAGCAGGCCATCATCCTTCAGTAAGTCACGCAGACGCTTGATTTCCTGATCCGCCATGTTCCAGCGCATCAGATTGTGCATCATGCGCATCACGATAATGCGGTCAAAGGTGCCTTTTGAACCTTCTGGAGCTGCGTCAAGGGTGAACCCGCGATAATCGCTGGCGGGTCGTCCGGTTACCTTTGCCACATCGTCTGCGAACGAAGCTGCACCCGCCTTCACGCGTTCGCGTGTGGCATCGTCGGCGAAAACGGTGGTGCTGAAATAGATGCCGTTAAACTTGCCCGGCTCCATATAGCGACCCAGGATACGCGAAATCCATTCGCCGCCTGGGGCATATTCGCCAACGACATTGTCCGGATGAATGCGGAAAAACTGGAAGGTTTCGGCAGGATGGCGATACTTGTCGCGCTTGCTGTCTTCGGCGCGCGACGGATCGGCAAGTATCTTGGCCATTTTTTCGTTATGCTGTTTGTGCAGCGCTTCATGCGCTGCATCGTGATGGCCATGATGTTGTGCGAAAGCAGGCATCGACGCAGCAGCGACGGCGAGCGAGAGAAAAAGCTTCATTTTCATCGGGGGGCTCTCCTGTTTTTATACTGAACGCCTTATGCGCCAGCTTTGTTTACAAGGGAATACAGTCAATTTGGCACTTGTTGGCTGGAGCAGTGGAAACTGCCGCCACCGGTAAGCACCGCATCGGCCAGAATGCCGACGATTTTGCGGCCCGGGAACAAGCATTCCAGAGCTGCGAGCGCCTCCTCATCATAGCGAGATCCATAGATCGGAACCACAACGGCAGAGTTGCCAATGTAGAAATTCATATAACTCGCGGGGACTGCTTCCCCATCTTGCTCAAAGCGGCCGACCGAGGGTAGGGTTGTTACCCGGCAACCAAATTCTTCTGCCCGGGCCCGCGCATCGGCATAAACTCGGGCATTGGGATCGTCTGCATCCCGTGCCTCAGGGATTACCAGATGGCCGGGCTCGACAAAGCGAGCGAGGTTGTCGACATGTCCATCGGTATGGTCATTGGCAAGCCCATCGCCCAGCCACAACAGCCGTTCCACCCCGAGATCGCGGGCGAGGCGTTGCTCTATCGCGCTGCGATCAAGGGCAGGGTTGCGATTGGGGTTGAGCAGGCAATCAACCGTCGTCACCGCAAGCCCTTCGCCATCGACATCGATTGAACCGCCTTCCAGCACCCAGTCGCAGTCGGAGACAGCAAAGCCGCTGGCTTCGGCAAGCTCACGCCCGATCGTCTGGTCGCCCTCATAATCAAAGCGGTTGCCCCATCCGTTGAAGCCGAAATTGCGGGCAATGCGGGCAGGACCAGTGCCGACGATGATGCATCCGGTATCGCGCAGCCAGACATCCCCGATCAGCCGGTCTTCGACGATGACCGCCGCTTCGCAAAGATCGCGGGCGCGTGCTGTGGCTGCTGCGCCCTTGGCAATCAGGTGGACGGTTTCTCCCCGTCCACCATCAAGTACGGCATTGGCGAATGCGGCGATCTGCTCCTGAGCTTTGGCCAAGGGTTCACCCCAAGCCTGCGCATCGGAGGGAAAGCCGATCCAGACCCGTTCGTGCGGTGCCCATTCGGGCAGCATTCGAATTGCCATGACCGGTTTACTTTGCAGTCCGGCTCTTGTCGCGAATGGCTCGGAACTCGTCACCCTCGACCCAGTTCGGCCAAGCCGTGGTCATCGCAAGCATCCGGCCAACGCGGTAATAGAGACGCAAGTCAGCCATGACGCCTGACCAGTCCCAGCTTTCGTCAAATTCATCACCGGGCGCGTGATAGCGGTTCTCTTCATAATCCTTGGCGGCCTTTTCAGCTGCTTCCTTGCCGCCATTCACCAGATCGTCCCCGCCTTCGAAATAGACCATCGGTACGCCCAGCTTGGCAAAGCTGAAATGGTCAGAACGATAATAGAAGCCCTTTTCCGGAGTTGGCTCACGATCGGGGGTGCGGCCCTCAATCTTTGCGGCTGCGTTCAAATAGCTGTCGAGGTCAGACTTGCCCATTCCGATCACGGTGAGGTTCTTGGCCGGGCCAGTCATTGAAAAGGCATCCATGTTCACACCGCCAACGGTCTTGGCGAGTGGGTAGATCGGGTTTTCGGCGTAATATTTTGAACCAAGCAGGCCGGATTCCTCTGCGGTTACCGCAAGAAAAACGATGCTGCGATCGGGTGCGCCGGCTTTCTTGTGCGCCTCGGCAAGTGCGACAAGGGCTGCGGTGCCAGTGGCGTTGTCGACTGCGCCATTGCAGATGTCGTCGCCGTCAACCGGTGTGCAGCGGCCCAGATGGTCCCAATGCGCGGTATAGAGGACATATTCGTCTGGCCGCTTGGCACCTTTCAAGACGCCCACAATGTTGCGGCTATTCTTCTTCGAGATTGCATTTTCAAAGCTCACACCCGCTTTGAGGTTGAGCGGCAATGCCTTGAAGCCTTTCTTCTTTGCTGCGGCCATCGCCTTTGCAAGGTCCTGTCCGCCAGCAGCCATGATCTGCGTAGCAACGTCTTTCTGCACCCAGCCATTGGCTTTTGTCTGGTCAGCACCGCCATTTTTCGATTGGGCAAGGAATTGTGGGCCGGTCCAGCTCGAGTTTACCACATTCCAGCCATAGGCTGCGGGTGCGGTATCGTGGACGATGAGTGCAGCTGCTGCGCCCTGGCGGGCCGCCTCCTCAAACTTGTAGGTCCAGCGGCCATAATAGGTCATCGCCTTGCCGCCGAAGGGGCCTTCCATACCCGGGGTGTCGAAATCGGGATCGTTGACGAGGATGAGAACGGTTTTGCCCTTCACATCCACGCCGGCATAATCGTTCCAGCCCTTTTCAGGGGCGTTGATACCATAGCCGACAAACACGACATCGCTATCCTTGATGTCTATCTTGGCTTGCTCCTGATAGGTGCCGGCGACAAACTGGTCGCCATAGGCAAAGCTCATGGCATTGCCATCCTTGCCAGTGATGGTCAGCGGAGTGAAATTCTTCGCAGCGATTTCAACGAGGGGGACGTCCTGTGTCCAGCCGCCGTCTTTTGTGCTGGAGGGGTTGCCCGGTTCAAGGCCAGCCGCCTTGAATTTTTCGATCATCAGCGCGACGGTTTTCTCTTCGCCTGCCGATCCCGGCGCACGTCCTTCATATTCGTCGGAAGACAAAATGCGCGTGACATCTTTCATCGTTGCTTCCGAAAGGTCGGGCACGCTGACTTCGGGCATTTCAGCCACATCGGCTCCGTCGATTTTCTTGCAGCCCGAAAGGGCGAGCGCAGTAACAAGGGCAAGCGTCAACAGGCGCATGATATTCTCCAATATTGATTGACCGCGCTTCTGCCAGACAGCGCGCGGCGGCTCAAACGAAAAAGGGCGGCTCCCAATTCAGGAACCGCCCCCAATTTCATGCGCTATGGCGCTCAGAACTTCAGGCCGATACCGACGCCAGCAACATTGGCATCGGTGCCGTCGTAAAAGTAACGACGATATTCAACCTTGCCATAGACTTTGTCGGTGAAGCTGTGCTGATAGCCTGCGCCAGCGTTGAATTCATCGCCATCGGCGACGTCATAGGCTGCGGCGACATAGAGCTTGCCTTTTTCGCCAATTTTGGCGCCTAGGCGTCCGCCGACATTGACGAGGTCTGCGCCTTCGAAGTCGGTGTCGTACGAAACTTCAGGGCCGGCAAATACGGTTTCGCCAAGATCAAAGTCATATCCGGCAGCAACACCGCCGATAAAGTCTTCGGCACCGCCGCCCCATGCAATACCCGCACGGCCTTCGACGCGGCCTTCACCGGCAGCCATGGCCGGGGTTGCGATAACGGCAGCAGCAGCTGCGGCGAGAGCGATAAGCTTTTTCATTTTTTATGTCCTTGATTTAAGGGAGATAAACCACCTGAGTGGCTGTCCCCGATCTAGGAAGGCAAAGCTTGCTCGAAAATGAATGTTATGCGGAATTGTAATTAATAGACCAAAAAATGTTGTAATATTGCCACAGAATCGACGCTCTATTCGACGAACGGCCATCGGCCGGAGACAAAAAAAGAGCGGCCGAAGCCGCTCTTTCGAACATTTGCGATGGACCGCTGATTAACGCGAATAGAATTCGACGACCAGATTGGGTTCCATCTTCACCGGATAAGGCACTTCGTCCAGCGTCGGGACGCGGGTGAAGGTCACCTTGTCGTTGCCATCGGTGCTGACATAATCAGGGATGTCGCGCTCGGGCAGGCTCTGTGCTTCGATAACGAGCGCCATTTCCTTGGCCTTGTTGCCGAGGCTGACGACGTCACCGGGCTGGATCAGGCGGCTGGCGATGTTGCACTTCACGCCGTTGACGCGGATGTGGCCGTGGCTGACGATCTGGCGGGCAGCGAAGATGGTCGGTGCAAACTTGGCACGATAAACGACCATGTCGAGGCGGCGCTCAAGCAGACCAATCAGGTTCTGCGAGGTATCGCCCTTCATGCGGTCAGCTTCCTGGTAGGCGCGCTTGAACTGCTTCTCGGTGATGTCGCCGTAATAGCCCTTCAGCTTCTGCTTTGCGCGGAGCTGCAGACCATAGTCGGAAAGCTTGCCCTTGCGGCGCTGGCCGTGCTGACCCGGGCCATATTCGCGGCGGTTTACCGGCGATTTCGGACGGCCCCAGATGTTTTCGCCAAGACGACGGTCAATTTTATACTTCGAATTCTGACGCTTCGACATGTGTCAAAGTCCTTTCAATTTGCTGTCATTTTTGGTCCCGGAACCGCACCAAACCGCCAATTTGCGGTTTGCGGCCACTGCTTCACCGGGGTGCAGGGCCAATTGCGAAGGCGCGCCTATGGCGGGGAGTGTGGATAAAGTCAAGTATCGGCTCGACAGAATGGCGCCGTAATCCTAATGGCGCGGGGCATGACACTAAAAAATTCTCCCAATGCTGTAAAAGATCCGGCTGATTGCGCCGATATGGCAGAAGTCCGCGCCGGTGTGGATGATGTTGACGCGCAGATTGTCCAGCTGCTTGCCCGGCGTTTTGGCTACATGGATGCCGCTGCCCGCATCAAACAGGATCGCGACACGGTGCGCGATGAAGTTCGCAAAGCGCAGGTCATTGCAAATGCACGCAAGGCAGCGCTTGAACTTCGGATCCCGCAGGACGTCGTTTCTGATATGTGGGAAACGCTGGTCGAAGGCTCGATTGCTTACGAGTTTGCCCGATGGGACGCTCTGCGCGGTTGATTAGCGTTTGCGTTCCTTGAACGCGCTCAACACGCCGCGAAGCGTACGAATTTCAAGGCTGTTCCAACCCGGCTTGGTCAAAAGGTTGCGCAAAGTGAGCTTCGTGGCCCCGGTGCGTTCCGGCGGGAAGAAATAGTCGCGCTCCTCCAACAGTCCGAAAAGCTGCCCAATCATTCCGTCGAGTTCCTCCTGCGGGGCGGGCGGATCAAGTTCAACTTTGGGCGGGCTTTCAAGACTCTGGTGTTTCGACCATTCATAAGCGCAGAGGATGACCGCCTGCGCAAGGTTGAGTGAACCGAATTCCGGATTGATGGGCACGGTGATGATGGTCCGCGCCACCGCTACTTCGTCGGTTTCCAGCCCGGAACGTTCAGCGCCGAACAAGATGGCGGATCGGCCCTGTGCCGACAGCATTTCGTTGGCTGCTTCTTCGGGGGTCAGCACCGGTTTGGTGACCCCACGCTTGCGGACAGTCGTCGCATAGATGTGGCTGATGTCTGCGGTTGCCTCTGCAAGCGTGTCGAAAACTTCCGCCCGCTCCAGAACAATGTCCGCCCCGGATGCAGCAGGGCCAGCAGAAGGATTGGGCCAGCCGTCGCGCGGATTTACGATCCGCATCTCGGTAAGGCCAAAGTTAAGCATGGCGCGCGCCGCCTTGCCAATATTCTCGCCCAGTTGCGGGCGCACAAGGATGATAATGGGTGCGGAGGTCACTTCTTGGCGGCTTCGGCGACGTTGCTCGCGAAATCCTCAAAATCCTTCGCTTCTTCAAATTCCTTATAGACGCTGGCGAAGCGGATATAGGCGACGGTATCGAGGCCTTTGAGGCCATCCATCACATATTGGCCAATACGCGAAGTTTCGATCTCGGTTTCGCCCAAGGTTTCCAGTTGGCGCTGGATGCCGGAGACGAGCTTGTCGATCCGGGTTTGGTCAATCGGGCGTTTGCGGCAGGCAACGGCCACCGAACGCTCTAGCTTTTCGCGCTCGAACGGCTCACGCCGTCCTTCGCTTTTCAGAACCGTCAATTCGCGGAGCTGGATACGCTCGAAAGTCGTGAAGCGCGCACCGCACCCTTCGCACTGACGCCGACGGCGAATGGCAGCTCCATCCTCTGTAGGGCGACTGTCTTTGACCTGGCTGTCATCATGTCCGCAAAAAGGGCAGCGCATTATTTCTCTTTTTCTTGGTTCTTTTTCTTGTTCACGTGCCGATAGGCCACGATGCCTGCACCGATAACTGCGCCGGTTGCAAGACCGATCGGTGCCAGAATGCTGGCCGCAGCACCGATCGCCGCGCCGCCTGCAACTTTTTTCACCGTATCCTGATCGGCAAGATGCTTTCCGGTGTGATAGGCGTCCTTGGTCGCGCCCCACAGTTCGTCAGCGGCTTCGCCAACATAATGCTTCGCCTGGTTGGCGATGCTTTCCTCCGAGAGCTTCTCAGGAGTCTTCGCACCGCATTTCGGGCAAAACTTCATGCCTTCGGAGATTTCAGCCGAACATTCATTGCACATTTGGGACATCACTTGCCTCCCTTCATCTCTGTATTAGATGAGTAAGTCACTTGCCCGTTTCAAGTGCAATTATAGCTCAGGACGGATAAATCGGGAAGCGGGCACACAATGCCTCGGCTTCTTCCTTCACCCGTGCTTCTATCTGGCCGTCGCCAGCCTCTCCATTTTTGCGCAAACCTTCGACGACATCGGCAATCATGCGGCCAATTTCGCGGAACTCTGCCGGACCAAATCCGCGCGTTGTTCCCGCCGGGGTGCCAAGACGCAGGCCCGAGGTAACAAAAGGCTTTTCCGGATCGTAAGGAATGGCGTTCTTGTTGCACGTGATCGACGCACGGTCGAGCGCATGCTCGGCATGCTTGCCCTTGGCCTGCTTGGGTCGCAGGTCGACCAGCATCGAGTGGTTATCGGTGCCGCCGGATACGATATCGAGGCCCTGTTCCTGCAGGCTTCCAGCCAACGCCTTCGCATTCTCGACAACGCTCGCGGCGTAGGTCTTGAACTCCGGGCGCATCGCTTCAGCAAAGCAGACGGCCTTGGCCGCGACAACATGCATCAGCGGGCCGCCCTGAAGGCCGGGGAAGATTGCCGAGTTCATCTTCTTCGCAATGGCTTCGTCGTTCGAAAGAATGATGCCCGATCGCGGACCGCGGAGCGACTTGTGCGTGGTCGACGTTACGATATGCGCGTGCGGTATTGGTGATGGATGCGCACCACCTGCGACAAGGCCGGAGATGTGCGACATATCGACCAGCAGGTACGCACCGACTTCATCGGCAATGGCGCGGAAAGCAGCCCAGTCCCAAGTGCGCGAATAGGCCGTACCGCCTGCGATGATCAGTT